>ERZ1643249.158-NODE-158-length-87163-cov-9.549536_pt1 | contig 87163 bp, 55 predicted proteins | sample MGYA00579263_ERZ1643249 | MGnify/ENA primary metagenome ERZ1643249 (study PRJEB29033, sample SAMEA4952264) | chicken gut metagenome | biome: Broiler Chicken; feature: Gastrointestinal Tract; material: Caecum | place: Ireland | collected 2018 | study: Broiler...
GCCCAAAAAGGTTTTACATTTCCAAACACCGCAAGATCTGTTTGAACAAAATCTTGTCAAGTGTTGCACTTAGTTTGACAATTCATCGCCTGAAAATACGACCCCTGTTTTTCCCCCGAATATTTTTCCCGTGAGATGTCCCGCCATGTCCGCCCAATTTTTTCCTTTTCTGCGCGATCAGACTTCCGAACTTCGGCGTCCCCGCAAGAGCGGACAAACCTTGTCAGCTGATCTTGATGCACTTGCCCGTGTCTGCGTCCTGGAACATCATCCAGTATCCCCTGCCGCGCGGCTCAAACACGGACAGCGGCAGAAAGGAACACAGCCCTTTCAGCGCGGCAGGCGCCTCCCCGAACGTCTCCGCGGGAACGCCGTAACAGATATATCTGGCGCGCGTTTCGTCCGAAATAATGCCTACCGTATAGTATTTATTTTTACCAAACTCGATACGTACCCACTTGGAATAGGGAATACATTCCGCCAGCTCTTCCTCCGCGGGGTACCGCTCGAACAGTGCCGCAAGCTCCCGCTTTACTTTTGCAAAGTATCGGGGAGATCCCTCCTCGGACGCAGCTGCTGCGCCAGGCGGCGCATCTGCGCCGTCCTCTCCTGCGAGCGCGCGCTCGCATACGCCCGCACCATCTTCATCCGTTCCAGCGTCCCAGGCGCTTCCCGCCGCAATGTCAGAATGTTCATCTTTCACCTCGTCGAATTCGTAATAGTTTTCCGTGGCGACCATCTCGTCGTCGTAAGGAGCATCCTGCGGCGGCTCCGCCGTTTGCGCGGCAGGGCGCGCAGGCATGATCTGCTCGTCCGCAAGCGCGGCGCACAGTTTTTTTACGTCGTACGTAAGCTCGCCGCATTTCCCGAACGCCACGGGCGTGACGCTTGCCCCCACAAAACAGACGAGGCAGCAAAACCCCGCCGAAATGTCCGCCTCGCTTTTGCGGCGCAACTGGCCGGAAGGCGGCACCACTTCAAACTGTTCGCGCACGCCCTTTTCGTCGCACAGAAGGCAGACGTATCTGCCCTCGCGCAGCGGCGCAAACCCGATGAGCGCCAGAGACAGGGTGAGCGTTCCGCCCAGCATTTCCGCCGTAAGAAGTGCGGAAACTTTTTTGCCGTCCTCCGCAAAACCGGAGGAGAGCTGTTTTAAAATGCACAATTTTTTGAGATAGTTCATGCGCAACCGCCAGAAAAGGAGTTTCGTGTACCATTATATATACTGTCACGCCGCGAAAAACAGAACCTTTGCGCGAATTATAAATGATCTGCGGGAAAACCGCGCAAAAAATAGCCTTGAAAAAAAGTTTACTTTTCCGAAAAAAAGGGTTATAATGGAAGTACGGGTGGAAAAGAAACACCCCTGTTCAATTTGTGTAAAATTTCTCAGAAAGGAGATTGATAAGTATGGCGAACTACGAAAAGGCTCTGACCGACAACCAGAAAGTTCTGCGCTTTATCGATGAAAGCGCGGCTCTTTGCCAGCCTGACCGCATTGTGTGGATCGACGGCAGCAAGAAACAGCGCGACGAACTGCGTGCCGAAGCTTGCGCCACGGGCGAAATGATCAAGCTCAACGAGGATCTGCTCCCCGAATGCTACCTGCACCGCACCGCCGTCAACGACGTTGCACGCGTGGAAGACAGGACCTTCATCTGCTGCCGCGACAAAAACGACGCCGGCCCTATCAACAACTGGATGGACCCCAAGGAAGCTTACAAGATGGCTTCCGAGATCTTCAAAGGTTCCATGCAGGGCAGGACGATGTACGTCATCCCCTATTCCATGGGCATCGTCGGAAGTGAATTCTCCAAAATCGGTATCGAACTGACCGACAGCATCTACGTCGTTCTCAACATGGAGATCATGACGCGTGTCGGAACGGACGTCCTCGAAGTGCTCGGCAAGGACGGCAATTTCGTCAAAGGCCTGCACTCCAAGTGCCAGCTGGACGAAACCAAGAGATACATCCTCCACTTCCCCGAAGACAACACCATCTGGTCGTGCAACAGCGGCTACGGCGGAAACGTTCTGCTCGGCAAAAAATGCTTTGCTCTGCGTATCGCTTCCTACCTCGGCAAAAACGAGGGCTGGATGGCAGAACATATGCTCATCCTCGGTTTTGAAAAACCCGACGGCGACGTCAAATACATCGCCGCGGCATTCCCTTCCGCTTGCGGCAAGACCAACCTCGCCATGCTCATCCCGCCTGAATCCTATCGCAAAAAGGGATACAAGATCTGGTGCGTGGGCGACGACATCGCCTGGATCCGCGTGGGCGCGGACGGCAGACTGTGGGCGATGAACCCTGAAAACGGATTCTTCGGCGTGGCGCCCGGCACCAACGAAAAATCCAACCCCAACGCTCTGCACACCACCCAGAAGGGCACGATTTTTACAAACGTTGCGCATAATCTGGACAACAACACCGTCTGGTGGGAAGGTCTGGACAAGAACCCGCCCAAACACGCCGTCGACTGGAAGGGCAACCCTTGGGACGACGCGGCAAGAGCTGCAGGCGTAAAGGGCGCTCATCCCAATTCGCGTTTCACCGCTCCCGCAAAGAACTGCCCTTGCATCAGCAAAGAGTTCGATAACCCGAAGGGCGTTCCCCTGTCCGCGATCGTGTTCGGCGGAAGACGCGCCAAGACCGCTCCCCTGGTGTACCAGAGCAAGAGCTGGGACAACGGCGTGTTCGTCGGCTCCATCATGGCAAGCGAAACGACCGCTGCCGCTACCGGCGCCGTCGGCGTCGTCCGCAGAGATCCTATGGCTATGCGCCCCTTCTGCGGCTACCACATGGGCGACTACTTCCAGCACTGGATCGATATGGGCAAGAAAGTTGCACATCAGCCCAAGATCTTCAACGTCAACTGGTTCCGCACCGACGACGAAGGACATTTCCTGTGGCCCGGATTCGGTGAAAATATGCGCGTGCTCGAATGGATTTTGAAACGCTGCGAAGGAACCGTCGGCGCCGTGGAAACCCCTATCGGCTACGTTCCCGATCCCAAGGACATCAACCTCGAAGGCGCAGACGTCTCCGAAGAAACGCTCAAAGAGATCCTCACCGTCGACAAAGAGACCTGGAAGAAAGAAGCGGAAGGCATCGAAGAATTCTACAAGCAGTTCGGCGACCGTCTGCCTAAGGAACTCTCCGAAGAGCTGGCTACGCTGAAAGCGAATCTGAATAAGTAAAAAGTTCACGCAAATCTCGCCGAACGAGACGGCTATGTTTTTTCCTCACAAAAATTCTTTCAAGCTGATGAAAGAATTTTCCGTGATTGAAAAACAACCCCGCGGGTACGCAAAATCCTTGCTGGCCGCGGGGTTTTTCTCTGCGGCGCGCTTTTTCGGGGCACACCGCCATTTTGCGCGCCGCTTTCACTTTTCCTCTTGCGCAATCTTTACTTTACAATGATGTGACTGAAAAAATGTCCCACAAAAAAGGGGCGCCCTGCCGAAAGCAGGGCGCCCCGCGATTTTTTAATTGTTCCGCGCTTATTCTTCCCCGCGGATGAGGACGTTGGGAATGAAGGGCTTGACGAGCTGTTTAAACGCCTGCATCTGCGCTTCCGAACAGGGCGTAAGCCCTTTCTTCAGCACCGTGTCGCTGTCGCGGAAGGTCTGCAAAAAATATCTGTTTGCGCCGCGCAGCCATTGGCCGATGCACACAAAATCCCCGCCCGTGTGCAGTTCTTTGACCACCGTCGTGCGAAATTCGTAACCGAGAGTTCCTTCCAGCAAAAATGCCGCACTCTCCTCGATGGCGGAAAGGTCGACGGCGCACCCCGCCGTTTTGGAATAATTCTGCGGGGAATTTTTTATGTCCATCGCCACAAAATCCACCAGCCCCGCCGCGCAAAGCTGCTTCAGCTTTTTCGGGAAAGCGCCGTTGGTATCCAGCTTGACGCTGTACCCAAGCTCCTTAATGGCGCGCAGAAAGGGCGCGACGTCCTGCAAGAGCGGTTCGCCGCCCGAAACGCAAACGCCGTCCAGAATGCCTTTCCGCTTTTTTAAAAAGGCGAAAAACTCCTCTTCGGAAATGTCCCCTTCTCCGCCGCCGAGGATCTCCCCGTTCTGACAGAAGGGACAGCGGAAATTGCACCCCTGCAAAAATACTGTACAGGCGACTTTGCCGGGGTAATCGAGAAGCGTTGTCTTTTGCAGTCCCGCGATGTTCATAACTTTTCCTCCGCGTTTTTTACCATTCCATTATACACCCGAACGCGGCAAAAGTAAACAATTATTCCACGGTAACCGATTTTGCAAGGTTGCGCGGCTTATCCGGGTCCATGCCGCGCAGAAGGCTGAGCCGACAGGCAAAGTATTGCAGCGGCAGGACGGACAGCACGGGATAAAGGGGCGCGCAGATTTTGGGAAGAAGCACCTTGCAGTGCGCACAGCTTTGGGAGAGCGCCTGTTCGCTCTGCGAAAGGAGGATGGTATAGGCGCCCCTTGCGCGCACCTCGGCGAGCGCGTTTTCCGTCTTGGCAAACAGTGCCTCCCTCGTAGAGAGGGCAAACACGGGGAACCCTTCCTCCACCAGTGCCAGCGAACCGTGTTTGAGTTCGCCTGCGGGATACCCTTCCGCAAACAGGCAGGCGATCTCGCGCACTTTCAGCGCCCCTTCCAGCGCGGTGGGAAAGTCGGCATTTCTGCCCAGAAAGAACATTCCCTTTGCGGAAATCAGCTTTGCCGCCAGGGCGGACATTTGCCCGAAAGTGCCGAAGCACTCCTCCGCCCGTTCGGGCAGAAGGCGAAGTTCCCCTTTCCAGAGCGGAAAGCTCCCCTTTTTGAAAAAGACGAGCTGCGCCGCCAGATAAAACAGGCAGAGAAGCTGGGCATTGTAACTCTTTGTGGCGGCGACGGCAATTTCCGGGCCCGCGCGCATGGCAATGTTGAAATGCACGAGTCGGGACAGCGAAGAATCGGCGACGTTTGTGATGCCGATGAGAAAGGCTCCCCTCGATTTTGCCAGCCGAGCGGCTTCCAGCGTGTCCGCCGTTTCGCCGCTCTGCGAAACGGCGACAAACACGTCCTCCGCGCCGATGAGCGGCGTTTTGTAACGGAATTCGGAGGACGTTGTGCAAAAAACGTCGCAAAACCCTTCCTCCGCCAACACGTCCGCAAAGGAGAGAGCGGCGTGGTACGCCGTGCCGCAGGCGGCGCACCAGACGCGCTTTGCGCCGCGCAAAGCGCGGGCGCAGGGGGCAAAATCCGTCCCCTCCAGCCCTTCCAGCGTATCGCGCAGGGCGCGCGGCACCTGCGCGATCTCCGCCTGCATGAAAGTCCCCTCCGCCACGGACGCGGCGCGCTGTTCGCTCTTTACCCGCGTGAAACTGCGCTCGATCTGCCTGCCCTGCCCGTCAAACACGCGCACCGCATCCGAAAGGAGGACAAACTCCCCGTCCTCCACGGGACAGAGGAATTCCGCCTCCCCGCAAAGGGCGGGAATGTCGCTGCACACGTACAGCGCGCCTTTCGCCGCGCCTGCCACCAGCGGACTGCCGCGGCGCGCCGCCGCGATCTGCCCGGGATAGTCCGCGCACAGCACCGCAAGCGCGTACGAGCCGCAAAGCCGCGCGCACACCTCGCGCAGCGCCCCCAGAAAATCGCCGCAGTAGGCATGGGAAAGAAGATGGACGATCACCTCGCTGTCCGTTTCCGACAAAAACACGTCCCCCTGCGCCAGGAGCTCCTCTTTGAGGGCGGCGTAGTTTTCGATGATCCCGTTGTGGACCAGCGCAAACTTTCCGCAAAGGTGCGGGTGGGCGTTTTCGTCCGAAGGTTTGCCGTGCGTTGCCCAGCGGGTGTGACCGATACCCGCCCCGCCAGGAATGGGTTTGCCCGCAAGATTGGACACGTACCCCTTTTTCTTGCGCACGCGCAGCGTCCCGCTGTCGGACAAGAGGCACACGCCCGCCGAATCGTAGCCGCGGTATTCCAGGCGCGCCAGCGACGAAAGCAGCTTTTCATAACAGTTTTCGCGCGAGATACAGCCGATGATGCCGCACATCACTCCACCTCCGATCGCAGGATCCCCCGCCGCACCGCATCCGCGGCGCGGCGCGCGGCGGAGAGCGTTTCCGCCTCCGCAAAGATGCGGACGACGGGTTCCGTCCCCGATGCGCGCACCATCAGGCGGTCGACGCCCGCACGCGCCCGCTCGATGGCCTCGCACACGCCCTCGTTGCCGAGCACGCGCACCTTGTCTTTGACGCGCACGCTGACGTTGTACTGCGGAAAGAGCGGAATATCCGCCCACGCGGACAGCGGCTTTTCCCCCAGCTTTTCCGCAATTTTCAGCGAAGTGAGAATGCCGTCCCCCGTGGTGGAATACTCGGACAAAATGACGTGCCCCGACTGCTCCGCACCCACGGCGGCGCCGCTCTTGCGCATACAGGCGGCGACGTACTTGTCGCCGATGTCCGTACGGGCGAGGGAGATCCCGCGCTTTTCCAGCCACCTCTCCGCGCCCGTGTTGGTGTGCGAGGTGCCTACTGCGAGATCCTTGGGCAGGCGCCCCTTTTCTTTGAGATCGGAAGCGAGGATGCAGAGCAGCTTATCCCCGTCCACGGGGACGCCCTTCTCGTCCAGCGCGATCAGGCGGTCGGCGTCGCCGTCGTAGCAAAATCCCGCGTCCGCACCCTGCTCCAAAACCGCCGCGGCCAGCTGTTCCGGGTGCAGGGCGCCGCACTTTACGTTGATATCCCTGCCGCTCCTGCCGCAGGAAAGCGCGATCACATTCGCGCCCAGCGCTCGGAACGCGCGGGGCGCAAACGCGCCCGCCGCCCCGTTGGCGCAATCCAGCACAAACGTCTTGCCCGCAAGCGGTTTATCGCAGCAGCTGACCAGAAAATCGAGGTACGCTCCCCTGTTTTTGAGTCTGTACGCCCTGCCGCACGCCAGCGGCGGGGCAAAGCTGTACTCGTCAAAATACTGTTCGGCGCGCGCTTCGCTCTCCTCGGCAAGCTTGTAGCCCTGCCCGTCGAACACCTTCAGGCCGTTGAACTCGGGCGGATTGTGCGAGGCGGAGACCACCGCGCCGAACTGCGCGCCCCGCTTTCTTACAAAGAAGGCGACGGCGGCCGTGGGCAGAACACCGCATAAAACCGCTTCCCCGCCGCCCGCCGTCACCCCCGCCGCAAGGGCGAGGGAGAGCATATCCGAGGAAGTGCGCGTATCCTGCCCGATGAGCACCAGAGGTCTTTTATGCAGGCGGCAGAGCGCGTTGCCCAGCGCAAAAGCGGTGCGCGCCGTGAGCTGTTCGCCCGCCACGCCGCGGATCCCGTCCGTTCCGAAATGCGCGCCCATTATTTTTTCTCCTTGCAGGTGGGGCGCACCCTGCCGATGACAAACGCGCCCGCAGGCACGTCCTCCGTGACCGTGGCCCCCGCCGCTATGTAACAGCCGTCACCCAGCGTGACGGGCGCGACCAGGTTGACGTTGCTGCCGATAAAGCAGTTGTCCCCCACGACCGTGCGGTGCTTGGTCTTGCCGTCGTAATTGCAGAACACCACGCCGCACCCGACGTTGCAGTTTTTGCCGACGTCGGCGTCCCCGACGTAAGTGAGGTGCCCGATCTTTGTCCCGTCGCCGATTTTTGAATTTTTGATCTCGACAAAGTTGCCCACGCGGCAGTTGTTCCCCACCCGCGCGCCCGGACGCAGGTGGGCGAAGGGCCCGACGGTGGTATTTTCGCCCACGGACGCTTCGCGCAGGACGCTTGCCGTCACGCGGCAGCCGCCGCCCACGGACGAATCCTCCAGAATGTTGTTGGGGTACAGCATGGCGCCCGCACCCACTTCGCTTTCGCCCAGCAACGCATTGTTGGGGAAGACGACCGCGCCCTGACCGATCTTGGCTCGTTCGGACACGACGCAGGTCGAGGGAGACATGATCCTGTAATTGCTCATTGCCCGCCTCCGGAAAAAGAAAATCATTCCATCCTATGCCGCGCGGAAAAAATTTGTGAACGGCCCAAATTTGTGCAAAATTGTAAAATGTATGTGTTTTTTCTGCGAAAATCGCGTTCAGCTGTTTACACGAGCGGCGGCAATGTGTTATAATAAAACAAAGTATTTTTCGGGGAGCGGCGCCATGTTTGCGGCAAAAGTAAAAAGTTTTGCAAAGCTGAATCTTTCGCTGAACATTGCGGGCGCGAGCGGCGACTACCATCTTTTGGACAGCGTGGTGACGAGCATCGACATTTACGACACCGTATGCGCCAAGCCGCGCGATGACAGGCTGATCAACGTGTATATGCACGGATTAAACAGCGAAACCATCCCTCCCGAAAAGAACAATGCCGTAAAGGCGGGGGAAGCGTTTGTGAACGCCTTTTCCACCCGCGGAGCGGACATTGAGATCTACAAGGACATCCCGATGGGCGCGGGGCTGGGCGGCTCCTCTGCGGACGCTGCGGGCGTGCTGAACGCCCTGGCGAAGCTGTACAAAATAAAGGACCGCGCAAAGCTGAAAGAGCTGGCGGACACGCTGGGCAGCGACACGGGATATATGCTTAGCGGAGGATTTGCCCGCATCAGCGGACGGGGCGAACGGGTGGAACCGCTCGGCGCCTGCCCTCCCCTGCATTTTTTGCTGTTTTTGCCGCGGACGCCCGTTTCCACGGCGGAATGCTTTGCCGAATACGACAAGGCGCCCGACGCGCTGCGCGCCGACAGCGCGCGCATGGAACGCGCCCTGCGCGAGGGAAATTTTTTGCAGATTGCGCAAAATATTTACAACGCACTGCAGGCGCCCGCCTGCCGCCTGAACGACGAAACGGCGCAGGCGTTGGAAGCGGCAAAGGCGTTTTCCCCTTCTGCTGCGGCAGTGACGGGTTCAGGGAGCGCCGTGTTTGCACTGTTTGAAAGCGAGGAGCTTTGCCGCTGGGCAAAGAGCCGCTACAAGGGAAAACTGAAAACGCGCATCGTAAAGAGCGTTGCGCCCGCCGCAAAGCGGACGGGCATAAAAAATCCCTTCGTGCTCGGTGAGGACGAAGGGAAATAAACCGCAAGGTTGAGGGGACCATGGAAGAAAGAAATCTTGAACTGGACGACGACGGAAAGATCAGGCTGAAAAAGAGCGGCGCTTCTCCCGACGACGAAGGCGCGGACGAGGACGAAATAGTCATCCGCGTTCCCGATTTTCCGGGCCTGGAGGAAGAAGAGGAAGAGAATTCCTCGGAAGAAGAACTTTTACGCCGCAGCTCGGAGCGCGAAAAACAGAACGCCGAACGCAAGGAAAAGGCGGAAAAACTGTACCTCGAAGCGGAAGATCTGTACCAAAAGGGCGAGCTGGACGCCGCAGGCGAAAAATACCTGGACAGCGCGGCGATGTACGGCGCAGACTGGCGGCCGTGGTTCGGCGTCGTGCGCGTACAGACAAAGGATTTTACCGAGTTTACGGGCATATACGATTGCGAACAGGCATACGACAAGGCTTTCCGCCGCATGAAAGCGGAGGACAAACAGGCGCTTGCGGAAAAATACGTTCCCGAACTGTCGCGCAAGGCAGACGAATGCGGAAGGCTGAGCGAAGAGTACAACAAGCAGGACGTTGCCCGCAGGGAAAGCGAGCGCGCGGGGATCGTTGCCGATTTTTATAAGCAGATGCGCCTTCTCATCGTGTTCGGGGTGCTGTTTGCGGCGTTTTTGATTGCCGCCATCTCCCTGGCGCCCTTCGTGCGGTCTGTGCCGAACAACAGTATCCTCATCCCGTGCATCCTCTGCTTTGTGGCGGCGCTGGCGCTGTTTGTGGCCGTGTGCGCCTTTTTGAAGCGGTTTTTGACCGCCAATCACAGGCGCTCCCAAAACCTGCGCGCAGGCACCACGGACGCGGGCGACAAGGCGCGCCAATACGCGGAAACGGAAGAACTCATCCGCTCCATCATCGACGACATGACCAAAGAATGATCTTTCCTATGGCGAAAGAAAGACGGCCCCTCTTTTACGAGGGGCCGTTTGGTATCTTTTCCGAAAAAAACGGAGCGTTTTCTCCCGCTTCGGCTTACGCAAACATTTCGGGATCTGCCCGATACGATCAAAGCGCGGCATTTTCGCCGCGCTTTTTACCCCTTTCGCTTGTCCAGAGCGGGCAGATAGCTGACGCTCCAATCGTAGCTCTTTAAAAATTCTCCGTTGTAGTCCCCCCTGCCGCTTTCCAGGTAATCCCAGTAATCGCAGGAGATGTTCTCCCTGTTCAAAACGAGCAACGCCCGCCCGAACCGCACGCAGGTAAAGCGCACCGCTTCCAGCGTCCTGCGCAGTTTGCAGACCGCATCGCGGTACAGTTTTTTGCTCTTTTCCAAAGGCGTATCCGGCCAGAGCTGGGAAATGGCGTCCGTCATCGAAAGGCTTTTCCCGTTGTACGCCAAAAGAAGCGCGAACAGCTCCTTGGATTTTTTGGAAGTGAAGGTGACGATGTTGCCGTTGACAAAGCAATCGAACGAGCCGAACATTTTGACCGTGAGTTCGGGCGCAAGATGCCTGAGCACACAGAAATAATTGTCCAGAACCGTCTTATTGTACGGCTTGTATACGAACCCGATGGTGTGTTTGCGGACAAGTTCGTCCAGATCCTGCACCCCCACCTTCTGCGCCGTGATGAATACGATTTTGATGTCGCCGCGAATGCCGATCAGATGCGCCGCCAGATCCATGCCGTTGATGCCCGGCATATTGACGTCCAGAAACGCCGCTTCCACGCGGTTGGCGGAAACGTATTCCTCGATCTCGGCCTTATCGTCCCTGAAAAATTTGTACTCGATGTCCCGTTCGCCGATGACCTCGTCGAGAAAAGCGTGGAGAGCGCTCAACTCATCGTCAACAATAATGATCTTCATTTCTTTTACTCCCGGATGTTTCCCGGCAGAAACGGCTTCGGCCCGCCCTTTCCGCCCGCAGGATAACTTTTTCTCACGTTTTTCTCGCGCAAATTGTCTGCTTACAGCTGCCTGCACCCTGTGCTTTGAAAGATATGAAAAACCAAACTTTATTTTTTGATATACTGTAATTATAACAAATTAGAATACGTTCGTCAACGCTTGAAATTCCAAAATTTTACATATTTTTTATAGAAATACAAAAATATTCCCAAATTTTGCATAAAAGCTGAAAAAGCATTGTATTTTCCCTTTGGGCGTTTTATAATATTCCCGAAAAGCCTGACGATATTTTGCAAGGAATATCAGGACTTTGTGTTTCTCCTTGTGTATAATACGTATGGAGGGATGAACATGGAACAAAAATACAGCGAACAGAACTCAGACAGAACAGACTGGGTCGGTCTGATTCAGAAAACCGTCGATTATCTGGAAGCCCACCTCGCTGACGAGATCGATTATGAAGAAGCTGCCAAAATAGTCTGCTCGTCTGTATTCCATTTCCGCCGCGTTTTCGGAATCGTATGCGGCATTACACCGGCAGATTATGTACGCCGACGCAGGCTCTCTTTGGCGGGCAAAGATCTCTCCTGTAAAAAGGAAAAAGTCATCGACGTTGCCCTGCGCTATGGGTACGACTCGCCGGAAAGTTTTGCGCGTGCGTTTTATCGATTCCACGGCATCACCCCTTCCCGCGCGAAACAGGGATACGAGCTGAATTATTTTCCACGGCTTACTTTAAAGGATGGGGACAGGCGGGAAACAAAGCCTGCCTGGCGCATCGAAGAAAAACCTGCTCTTATTTTGACGGGTTATAAAAAGAGGTTTACAGGCGTACCGTTCGGCGAAGAACGGGCAAAACAGGAAGAAATCTTTTTTAAAACCACCCGCGCAAAACAGTGGCTATTGCTGGGAGCTTCCTCAAATTACGCAGACGATTATTGCGTTGTCTGCAATATTGACGATGACGGCTACGACTTTTACATTGCCTACGAACTGGACGAATGGACAAGAAATGACCTGTTTGATCCGCAAGTCACAGGCGTCGGGTTTATGCGCTCGCTCGGATTTGAAAGCATCGAGATCCCGAAACAGACCTATCTTGTCTGCGAGACGCCGAAATCAAAGAGACCCGTGTCTCATTACGTTGCCTTGCGGCAGAACCTTACGCCACAACTCCTGCCGCCCTGCAATTTCATGCTGGTAGAAGCCCCCGAGCTTGTGATCGTACACTGGCGATTGGCGGAAAAGGCACAAAAAAGCATAGAAATCTGTCTCCCCGTACAAAAACTTCCGCTCTGATACGAGAAGGGGCGGCGCTTCGGAAAATTCCGAAGCGCCGCCCCTTTTGTTTTCAACTGTATTTTATTTGCAAAAAATCGGGAACGTCCTATCTTTTTCTATACACGACGATGCGTTCCGTGCCTGTCAGCGGGAAGGTAAGGGAAGAATCGGACGCCTGCACCTGTTCGGGCGTCTTTTGCAGGCACTTGGCGACTTCCCACAAGGTGGCGCCCGCCTGCGGCAGATATACGCTGATGGCGCACGGCGCCTGCTCCTTGCATTCCTTGCCCGAAAACTCGGATACGTAGCTGTATTTTTCCTGCGAAAAGAGGGTGACGAACATTTTCAGCGAACCTTCCGCCTCCACTTCCCCTTCCTTTTTCTGGCGCAGGGTGACGCCGCAGCAAAGCGCGGAGATCTGCGCCCTGTCCCCCGCCCGCGCGCGGTCGCACCGCACGGGGAATGAGAAGGGCAGACTGACGGGCATGGAGCACTCCTGGCCCTCCCTGTCGCTGTAAAAGAGGATGGCGGACAAGACGCCTTCCGCCGTGATCTCCCCTTCGCCCACGGCGGCCGCGATCTGGACGTTGCACAGCGCCGCCGAATGCAGAGTGCAGGAAAAATCGATCTCCCCGCCCGCAGCCGCCGTGCCACTGATGCGCTCGGTGGCGGTGAACGAACAGACAGGCTCCTCCACGCGCAGCTCTTCCGTTTTTAAAGTGCATTCGTACCCCGGCGCAAAGGCGTCCGCAGGCATCTGCAATTCCTCCCTGCGGCTGAGCACGGCGCGCACACCGATCTCGATTTGCGCTAAAATGCGGCAGCGGCCTTTGTCCTCGTCGCAGGCGCAGGAAAGGGACACGGAAGTGATTTCCGCCTCCGCCTCGCACGCCATGCCGGGGGAAGCTTCGTCGCAGGGAATTTCGGCGCTGAACGGGATCATGCGCTCGAAGGACACGGGCTCGCTGCTCCCCTCCCGCCGCGCCAGAACGCCGAGGTTGATCTCCCCGCTCACGTCCAGCGAACCCGCCGAACAGGACACGCGGTTAAAACACAGCTGTTCGCCGTGGGCAAGGACGTCGGCTACGTAATCGGTATCGAACTCCTCTTCCAGCGACACGGTGCCGCTGCAGGTGAACAGTTTCTGCACGCGCACGGGGGCAAAATTGCACACGACTCCCTCCCCGCCCGCGAGATATTGCAGGGAACAGGGCGAGAGCAGCCTGATATTGGCGGTGACGATGGCTGAGAGAATGAGAGAGCGCCCCTCGCAGCGCGTTTCCGCCTTTTCCACGGTGAGCGTGACCTGCGCCGTGCGGGCGGGTGCGGCATCCGCACAGGCCGCCTTGTGCGAAAAATCGACGCCGCGTTCGGCGGCGACGAGCGCCCCTTCGGGCGAGAGAGCGACCACGGAAAAGAGAAGCCTTCCGCCGTAGCGCACTTCGCCGTTGAGCGTTTCCGCTCCGCGCAGCGTGACGGTGGGCGAAAGCGCGAGCACCTTGTTTTCCGACCAGTCGGACAGGCGGCACTCGACAATGGACTGCGCACGCAGCGTTTCGCCGCGGCAGGCGCTGTCGTATTTTTCAAAGACGGGTGAAAGTGACATGATTGTACCTCCGTATGTTTCAGTGTATTGTATGCACACCGCGCCGCCGATATGCCGCAAAAGAAAGGCAGATTTTTGTCGAAGGGGAAAAAAGGGGCGCGAAAAGGTATATTTCCGCCCCGAATAGGGCATAGAATAAGCGCCGCATCTTTTGCGGCGGAGGTTCCCACATGATCAAAAGCCCCAAAGATTTGCAGAGCGTACGAAAGGAAATACAGGCGTTTTACGAAAAAGAAGTGCGGGTACACGTCAATCTCGGCCGCAACAAGAGCGCGGACTTTACGGGAACCCTTTCCGGCGTGTACCCCGCCCTCTTCACCGTGCGCCCGCACGACAAGAATTACCGCGGAAAGACGGCATGGTCTTACGCGGAAGTGCTGTGCGGCGCCGTTAAACTGCGCGAACGCAAAAACAACGCGGAAAACGCCGCAAAATAGCCGCGGCCCCTGCCCCGCGCAAGATCTTGCGCCCCTGCCGCTCCCCGCGGCGGGGGTGCTTTCTTTCCCCCGAAAAACAAAAGCGGTTTTGCCGCCGTATACGCAAAAATCCCCGCAAAAACAGGAGCGCCGCGCATATCTTTGCGCGGCGCTCCTGTTTGCTTTTCTGCGGCGAAAAAGCCGCTCCAAGCCCCCTTTCCTGTGTTTGTACTCCTGACACGACAGACACCCCTGCAAGGCGCCTGCGGGCGCAATTTTGCGGCCGCAGGCATAAAAAAACGGCCCGCACACCGTGCGGGCCGTATCGTATCAGAAATCGTCGTCCTCGTCCTCTTCTTCGTCGTCCTCGTCCTCCGCGTCGTCGAGGGAATCGAAATCCCCGTCTGCGAAGTCGGCGTCCTCCAAAGGCTCCGATTCGGAGCTCTCTTCCACGTAATCGTCGGCAAACTCTTCATCGTCAAAGTCGTCGTCTGTAAAGTCCTCGCCGATGTCGATTCCGTCGCTTTCCATGACGAGGTTGTCAGCTTCCTCGTCCAGATAATTGCGCCACTCTTCGTCCTTTTCGGGATCGATGTCCTCTTCCTCCTCGTACTCGGCGTTCTTTTTGCACTCGTCGCACATCTTTTCGCCGGGGCGCATATAGTTTTCGCCGCAGACGGGACAAAGCTCTGTCTTTTCCATGTCTTCGTCGTCGTCCAGATCGGCAAATTTCAGCTTGCCGCCCTGCATTTCCGCAAGGCAGACGTCGCAATAATCTTTATCCTCTTCTATATAATTCAGTTCGCATCTGGGACATTTTTTATATTTTGCCATTTGTTTCCACCTCTTTGCGCCTTTCCTTAAGCCTTCACCGGAAAACGCAGTTTTCTACAATTATATTACGGCGTAAGCTGTTATGTGCAGTATGTTGAAATTTACGCGCAGGCACTCTGTTTTTTTCGGAGTTATTATACACAGAAACCCTGTGCTTGTAAAGCGTTTTTTTATCTTTTTGCGCTATTTTTTTGCAAATTTATGCCGATTTTATATAGAAAACAGAATCTATATGTTTTTTCCCGCAGTGTAAATAAAAAAAACGGGGCAAAAATGCCCCGCTTTCAGGTATTTCAGGATTCTTCCTCTGCCGTAAGCAGGAGATCGGTGCCCAGGCTGTCGGCGATGGTTTCCTTGTCGTCGTCCGTCACTTTGCCGAGCACGTTGTAGAAATAGCTCTGCACGTTGTATGCCTTGTCCGCATCGTCCTTGAAATCGAAGGTAAAGCCGTGCGAAGAAGTACTGTTGACAAACGCATCGAACACCTCGAAGTCTTCGGCGTTGTACTCGCTCTTGTGTTCTTCCTGATCGAGGATCTCGCCGTCGCCCGTATAGAAATAATACTTGGCGGCGTTGGAGGCATCGGAGAACTTTCCGGAAATGTCCGTAAAGGCGTCCTGCACCTCTTGATAGCGATCGTTGAGCGTTTTCAGCGCGTCGTTGTCCTCGGGATTTGCAAGCACGTACACGTAGTTATCCGCGTACGTTTCCGCATTGGAGAAGAACAGGTATCCGTCCACCGTTTCGGGAGCGTACCAGGAGGAATTGTAATCGAGCGCGAGATACTTTGTGGGAGAGTAATCCTCTGCAAGTTCGTTGGGGAAGTTCTGATAATCTTCCTGCGTTGCGCCCTTATAATTGATGCGGTACAGCGCCTTTCCGTTGGTTCCCGAATTGGAGAAATACAGGTAATCCCCGTCCAGATACAGGAGAGTCGCGCCGGACTGCTGGTTGGCGAGAGCCACTTTTTCCGCCACGAAATCCTTGCCCGTACCCACTTTCACGCGCTGGATGACGCTGTTGGTATCCAGGTAGATGTAGTACTGGTCGTCCCCTTCCGTATAGTACAGGGCGGAAGAGGTGGCGTTGGTGGTGCTTGCCGCGATGGGCTGCAGCGCGCCGTCTGCCGTGCCTGCAAGGTTGGGATTGGCGGTGATGCTGTTCCAGTTTTCGCCGATGTCCGCGCTGTCGAACGCATACACGAACGCCGCGGAAGATTCGCCGAGGTTGGTGACGGAGAGGTACACTCTGCCGTCTGTCACTTTGACGAGGGAATAGGTATAGCCCTGTTCGCTGGTCATCGCGACGCCCTCTTTATAGTCGAGGTTGAAGGGGGTGGGATCGAACGCCGTGCCGATGCCGTCCAGAACGAGCTGACCGCAGTTGACGTATTCCATCATGTAGCCCTCGTCCCCTTCCTTTTTGTCCTTATCCACATAGCCGTCGGAAAGGTCGAGCTTTGCCGCGTCCGCTTCCGTAGCGGAGGCGCTGACCCTGTACAGCTGGTTGTACGCCTCGTTGGAGGTGTTGGGATAGGTGAGCTTTTTGGCCACGGGCATCGTATAATAGACATAGGGAGAAGTCACGTCCGTGTCAAAAGAATATGCCGAATATCCGGAAACGAGCACGGTATCCGCACCCGTCGCGGTGTTGACGGAATGGATCTCGGAATTGGAGGAATCGACGTACAGCAGATAGACGGTCCCCTCCGCCTCCACGTAGCGGTAGGCGGTGGTGTTGTCCGAAAGCTGAACGTAGTACCCTTTCATCACTTCCGAACCGTCCAGCTTGGCGCGGCGGAAATCGAGATAGGAGGTCTCTACCTGACCTTCGATGTTCTTGTTCCTGTTCGGGGAAGCGTAGTAAACGTAATCGCCGTAGACGAAGATGCCCGACGTATAGTCCTGCGCGACGACGAGTTCGGGAAGGACGACGTCTGCCTCCGTATAGGCGCCCTTGGCGAGGTTGTCCGCAGAGATGCGCATGAGCGCGCCCTTGACCACTTTGCCGTAGGTATTGTCCGCCGTGTAATCCTCCGCTCCGTTGATGAAGTAGTACCAGTTATCCTTTTTGACGACAAAGCCGCCGTTGGACTGCGCGGCGCTGTCGGTGGATTCGTACCCGGGGAGAGGATCCCTCTTGACGGTTGTGTTGCAGCCTGCAAACGCCCCCGCGGAAAGGGAGAGCGCCATCAGCAGCAACATGAATTTTTTTCCGTTTTTCAGCATAAAGATTGACTCCTTACTGGTCAGATGATTGTATCGCCTTGCGGCGTTGGTTACCCCTTACGGCCGATCTGCCGATATACCCCTCTATTATATCTCAAAAAGCAGTTGAACGCAATTAAAAAGCATAAAAAATTGATGAAAATTTTATAAATACGCGCATAAAGTAATAATAAAGGAGGTTTTTGCATGGATAAATTCGGAATATTCAATCTGCTTTCCGCATTGACGGCGCTGCGGGGAGAAAGAGAGGATGCGCCCCCTCCGCCGCCCGCCCCGCCGCAGAAAGCGCAGCCGGCGCAGGACGCGGAAATGCGCAAACAGCGCGCCTCCACCTTCCTCGAACGGCACGCGGCCATCTCGCGCAGGATCGACAGAAAAAACCGTTGAGAAAAAACCGCCACACAGATCCTGCGCGGCGGTAATTTGCATAACTTGCTTCCAAAGGAAATTATCTCTTGGAGAACTGAGGAGCGCGGCGTGCTTTTTTGAGACCGTACTTCTTTCTTTCCTTTGCCCTCGGGTCACGGGTGAGGAACCCTTCTTTCTTGAGTGCGGCGCGCAGCTCGGGTTGAGCCGTGATCAGCGCACGCGAAATGCCGTGACGGATGGCGCCCGCCTGGCCGGTATAGCCGCCCCCGCACACGTTTACCACGATGTCGTAAGCGGTTTCGGTAGCCGTGAGGACCACGGGCTGTTTGACAATGTATTGAAGAGTTCCCTGCGGGAAGTAGTCTTCCAGAGCGCGGTCGTTGATGACGATGTTGCCCGTACCGCCGGGAATGAGGCGAACGCGGGCAATAGCCTTCTTTCTTCTGCCCGTTCCCCAGAACTGCAATTTCTTTTTCAAAGTAGGTTTAGCCATACTTACACCTCACTAAAATAATTTAAGCTCTTCGGGCTTCTGTGCCTCGTGGTTGTGCTCGCCGCCCTTGTACACGCGCAGTTTTTTGATCATCTTTCTGCCGAGGGAATTCTTCGGGAGCATACCGCGCACAGCTTCATAAACCGCAACGTCGCTCTTTTCTGCGAGCATCCTGCGGTAAGAGATCTCCTTCAAGCCTCCGATGTAGCCGGTGTGGTATCTGTAGAATTTGTCATCCAGCTTTTTGCCGGTGAGAAGCACCTTGTCGCTGTTGATGACGATTACAAAGTCGCCCGTGTCGACGTTGGGAGTAAACGTGGGTTTGTTTTTACCGCGAAGAACGGCCGCGACCTTGGATGCAAGTCTTCCAAGCGGCACGCCTGCTGCGTCGACAACATACCATTTTCTCTCTACCGTTTGGGCGTTTGCCATGTAGGTCTTCATGATGTTGTTCTCCTTGTCTGATTTATATTGCATGAAAAGCGTACCATAGACGCTTTCCGTTGTTTACTCAATAAATTTTATCTTATATGCAAAATACTGTCAAGCGGTTTTGCTCGCGCTTTTGCCACTTTTTTTAAAAAAATATTTTTTTTCGGAAAGGTTTTTTCTTTTTTTCATGCAAAAGGCGGGCGCCGCGGCGCCCGCCCGAACGTTTTTATTCATTTTCCGCGTTGTTTTCTTCCTGCGCGGCGCGGGCGCGCGCCACGCTCTCGGGGACGATGTCCTCCACGCGCGTGGTGTCCTCGTGGACGATCCTGCGCCAGGTGACGTGCATGAACAGCGACGCGATGGAAAGAGGAATGTCCATCAGGTCGAACCACGGGAAGAAGATTATATAAAAGATAAGCTTCGGCAGAGGGCAATGGATCTTTTTGTGCTCGCGGATGGCCACCAGAAGAGCCGTCACCGCCGCCTGCGCCCAATACAGGCCCAGCGCGACGCCCGCCGTCTTTAACACGGACAGCGTGAAATATTCCTGCGCGATCCCCTCCCAGCCCGCAGATACCGCCACGCCGATAAACGCGGCCAGGAACGTGGCTATGGAGACAAGCCCCGAAAACAGTCCGTACGGAAATCCGTAAAAGATCATATCGTACAGGCTCCATTTGTTCGTCTTTCTGCGGAACATCCCCGCAAAGAGCTTGTATCCTCTCGCGAAAAAGACAAACAACCTGCCCTTCGCCCAACGGATACGCTGCCGCACGGAAACGCGGAAGCGCGTGGGCTGTTCGTCGTAAAACTCCGCCGCCTCGCAGTACCCGATCTTGCCGCGGTTGGCAAGGATATGATAGGTCAGCTCGGCGTCCTCGGTCAGGCACGTCCAGTTCCAGCCGTCTTTAAACCACTCGGAACGCACCACGTACCCCGTTCCCGCGATGTGCGTGGAACTGTGCAGGACCTGCCGCGGGCGGTGATAGGCAAAGCTGCTGCGGTAAAAATGGAATCCGTATGCCGAGGAAATGATGTTCGTGGAGAAGTTTTTGGTGTTGCGGTAGCCGCAGATGACGTCAAACTCGCCCGTGTCGAACGCCTTGTTCATCTCCGCCATGTATTCGGGGTGCAGCAGGTTGTCCGCATCGAAAATAAACCAGCCTTCCACAAAATCCACGCCGCCGTAGTCCTCGCGGATGTGCTTGAACGCGTATTGCAGGGCGTACCCCTTGCGCGCATGGGCGGGATCGTGGCGCTCGTACACGATCGCTCCCTTTTCGCGGCAGATGCGCGCCGTGTCGTCCGTGCAGTTGTCCGCAACGACAAACACCTGCAAGAGCTCCTGCGGGTAGTTTTGCGCGTGAATGCTGTCCAGCAGGTTGCCGATGACCTTTTCCTCGTTGCGCGCACAGATGATGACGGCAAATTTATGCCTGTTCTGCGTTTCGGGATATACCCGCGCCTTGAAGAAAAGGCCGATGACTTTATACACCGTTTTATAAATGGTAAGCACCGTGATGACCGTGAGAATGGTCTGCAGTACTTTGAAGATGACGTCTAAAACCAAAACAAAACTCCCTCTCTTGAACTCCGTTCCATTATACACTATCCCCCGTATTTATGCAAGGTTTTTTTGAGTTTTTATCAAAAAAGTTGTCCCTTCTCCGCACTTTTGTGCACGGCAGATTTATTGCCCCTGCCCATCCCCTGCCCCGACAGAGAAAAATCGCCCCGCCTTTGTCATTTTTTTCCGTCGTCTTTTCGTCGCAGAGAAAAATCGTCCTGTTTTTCGGCATACGTTCCCTCAAAATTGAGACATTTCCCGTGAAATATTTTTACCGAATTTTTCCCGAATAAAAAATTCCCGCGGACAGCGGCTTTTGCCACTGTCCGCGGGAATAGCTTTAAATTCATGAAATTTCTTTTGTCAGCTCAAAAGAAAAAGTGTGAACCAGGTATTCCTTTCATCAGCTTGAAAGAAATTTCGTGAACAAAAACCCTTTGAAAAAGTCAAAACCACGCTTTTGACTTTTTCCCCTTTTCTTTTGTCAGTTCAAAAGAAAAAGTGTGAACCTGGTATTTCTTTCATCAGCTCGAAAGAAATTTCGTGAACCCTCTTCTACTCCAATATCGCCTTGATCCTTCTGATCCCGCTGGCGGAGGACTGTTCCTTGACGATTTTGAAACGTCCGAGCTCGCCCGTGGAAGCCGCGTGCGGGCCTCCGCACATTTCGCGCGAGAAATTGCCGATGGAATAGGTTTTGACCACGTCGCCGTACTTGTTGTCGAACACGCCGACGATCCCCTCGGCGCGCGCCTGTTCGTAGGGCATCTCCTCATAGACGACGGGAATGTTTTCCGCGATCTTCTCGTTGACCAGTTTTTCGACGGCGGCGATCTCTTCCTGCGTCATGGGGCGCGGGAAATTGAAATCGAAGCGCAGGCGTTCGGGGGTGACGTTGCTGCCCTTCTGGTTGACGTCGGGCGAGAGCACCTGTTTGAGCGCCGCATTCAGAAGATGCGTCGCGGTGTGCAGGCGGGTGGTGGCGACGCCCGTATCGGCGAGGCCGCCCTTGAACTGCCCTTCCGCCACGACGTGGCTCTTTTCCTGGTGTTCCTTGAACGCCTCGTTGAACCCCTGCTCGTCCACCGTGTAGCCGCGTTCTGCCGCCATTTCCACGGTCAGCTCGAGCGGGAATCCGTAAGTATCGTACAGCTTGAACGCCGCCTTGCCGCCAATGACGCTCTCTTTGACGTAATCGGGGTTCTGCTTTGCCATGAACTCGTTTTTGCGTTCGATACCCGCAAGCGTCTTTTCAAACTCTTTCATGCCCTTTTCGAGGGTGGACTCGAAGCGCGCGATCTCGCGGCCGATCTCCTCGAGGATGTACCCTTCCTTTTCGGGCAGGAGCGGGTATGCCTCGCCGTACACCTCTTCGATGAAGATTTTCGCCACGTTGCACATCTCTTCGCCCGCGATGCCGAGCGACTTGCAGTAGCGGATGGCGCGGCGCATCAGCCTGCGCAGAATATACCCAGCGCCCGTGTTGGAGGGCAGGATTCCGTTGACGTCGCCGATGAGCATGACCGTGGTGCGGGTATGATCGGCGATGATGCGCATGGCCTTGCGCGCCTCTCCGCCGTCGTCGTACTTTTTGCCCGAAACCTTTTCCAGATAGGAAATGGCGCCGCTGAACAGGTCGGTCTTGTAGCCGTCCGTCAGGCCGTTGAGGAAGGCGAGCATTCTGTCCAGACCGAATCCCGTATCCACGTTTTTATTTTCCAGCGGAACGTACCCGTCCGCCGTCTTTTTGTACTGCATATACACGTCGTTGCCGATCTCGACGTATCTGCCGCAGGGGCAGTTGATGTCGCAGGGCTTTCTGCCGCACTCCTCGTCCGTGAGGGGGTAGAACCACTCGTTGTCGGGGCCGCAGGGGGTGCCGACGGTGCCTTCCAGCTCCCACCAGTTGTTGGACTTGTCCAGATAATAAATGTGTTCGGGACGGATGCCCAGCGAGATGAGCAGCTGCGCCGTCTCGTCGTCGCGTGGAACGCTTTCATTGCCCGCAAACACGGTGGAGCAGATCTTGTCCGGATCCAGGCCGAACTCCTTGGTGAGGAGCTCGAAAGACCAGGCCGTCTTTTCTTTTTTGAAGTAATCGCCCAGCGACCAGTTGCCCATCATCTCGAAAAAGGTGAAGTGTGTAGCGTCGCCGACCGATTCGATGTCGACGGTGCGCACGCAGCCCTGCACGTTGCACAGGCGCTTGCCCGCGGGATGGGGTTGTCCCAGAAGATAAGGCATGAGCGGCTGCATTCCCGCGACGTTGAACATGACGCCCGTGGAGCCGTCTCCGATGAGGGAAACCGCGCCGATGTTGACGTGGCCCTTGCTCTCATAAAAGGAGAGCCATTTGCTGCGAAGTTGTTTGGATGTGATCATAATACTGCCTCTGAAAGATGATTCTTTGACCGAAAAAGCGGGGTACGTATCTTAAAAATCCGCTTTATTGTTCCTTTGTTGTCTGTTCCTGCCCGTCTTGCACGGACGGCTGCGTCTCCTGCGCGGAAGGCTGTTCGGACTGCGTTTCCTGCTCTGAGGGTTGCTCGGGCTGCGTTTTCTGCGCGGAAGGCGGTTCGGGCTCCGAGACGGGGAAGAGCTCTTCCTTCGTGCATTCGAATTTTTCGCCCGTGAGCTTTTCCAAAGCCGCTTCCAGCTTGTGCAGGCGGCATTTGAGGGCGCGGATCTCCTCGGCGTTGGGGTCGCATTTTTCCTGCTGGAGGTCGATCTTTTCGCCGCGGATGCGCACGACGCGCGCGGGGACGCCGACGACGGTGGCGTGCGGCGGCACTTCTTTTAGCACCACGGCGCCCGCGCCGATCCTGGCGCCTTCGCCGACGGTGAACCCGCCCAGCACCTTGGCGCCCGAGCTGATGACGACGTCTTTCTGAATGGTGGGGTGACGCTTGCCCTTGTCCTTGCCCGTGCCGCCCAGGGTGACGCCCTGGTAGATGACGACGCCGGACGCGACTTCCGCCGTTTCGCCGATGACGACGCCCATGCCGTGATCGATGAACACGCCCCCCTCGATCTTGGCCGCGGGGTGGATCTCGATGCCCGTCATGAATTTTGCAAACTGGGAAACCATGCGTGCAAGCAATTTCAGGTGCATCTTATACAGTCTGTTGGCAAAGCGGTGCATGGACAGGGCGTGAACGCCCGAATAGGTGAGAAAGATTTCAAATTTATTGCGTGCGGCAGGATCGTTGCGTTTTGCCGCTTCCAGATCGGCGCGAAGCCTTTTGAACATACGCTCCTCCTATGCTCTGCCCGAAAAACGGCTATGCGTACCCGAGCTTTTTGAGCATTTGTTTTGCGTCGCCGCTGCCGTTCTGCACGGCGAGACGCATCCAGCGCAGCGCTTCGGACAGGTTCTGCCCGACGCCCGCACCGTTGTAATAGCAGACCCCCAGGCGGAACTGCGCTTCCGCGTCGCTCTGCACGGCTGCCTTTTTCAGCCATTTGACGCCCTCCTGGGCGTTTTTTGCGGTCCCCTGCCCGCGCTGACAGCAAATGGCGAGCTCCACCTGCGCCTGCGCCAGGCCCTGTTCCGCCGCCTTGCGGTACCATTTGACCGCCTCGGCGTCGTTTTTCGGCGTGCCTTCGCCCTCTGCGAAACACACTCCGTAGAAATACTGCGCGCGGGAAAGACCCTTTTCCGCCGCGCTCTTGTAAAGGGAAAGCGCGCGGACGGGATCGGCGGAAACGCCCTTGCCCTCGCGGAAACAGCCCGCCAGGCGGTATTCCCCTTCCGCAAGGCCCGCGCCGGCCGCTTTGCGGTAACATTCAAACGCCGCGGAGGCGTCCTTTGCTGTGCCGATGCCGTGGCTGTAACAATCGCCCAGATTGACGAGCGCCGCCGCATAGCCCTGCTCCGCCGCGCTCCGATAACAGAAAAACGCCTTTTTGGCGCTGCGCAGGACGCCCTTCCCCTGCTCGTAACAGACGGCGAGGTTGTTCTGCGCCTCCGCAAACCCCTGCTTTGCCGCCTTTTTATACCAGGATGCCGCCTTGCGGTTGCTCTGCGCCACGCCGTCGCCCTGCTCGTACCGCAGGCCGAGTTCGTTCTGCGCCGAAGCGTCCTGCGCTTCGGCAAGCCGTTTGAGTTCTGCAAAAGAAATCTTTTTGCCCATGCCGCACCTCACAGGATCCTGCGGATACGGAATTCGTCAAACGCCGCGGAAATCATTTCGGGGTTGAACACGCGGTAGTCCATGAGGTATTTCACCACCACGTCGCGCGCGTCCTCCATGTCATAGTATGCGTTGCACGCCTTCATGAGTGCGTTAAAATCTTCCTGGCGCATTCCGAGAAGAAGGCCCAGCTTGAACAGGAGCACCTTTTCGGGGATATAATAGCTTTTCAGCACGTTCTGCCAGAGTTTTTCCTCCACGCCCAGGCGGGGAGCAAGCGTTTGCGGATCCTCCCCGTACGAGCGGACCGTCTTTGCGATGAGCGCGCCGTGCAGGCCGCGCATCCGCAAAAGCGCTTTCCAGCGCAGGCGCAGGGGCGAGACGCGCACGGAAAAGGTGAAGTTGTTGTCCACATACCGCTCTTTAAGTTCGGCAAGCACCTGTTCCGCGTGCGGCTGATAAAAGATCTTGCGCACTTCGTTGGTGGCGACTTCCCCTTCCTCAATGCGGTTTTTGTTGTGCAATACCATCGAGATGGTGACGGACTCGTAGGAAGGCAGGGTGCTGATCAGGTCGAAATTGACGTACTTTTTGGAAAAATATTCGTTGAGATCCTGAATAAAATTTTCGCTCATCCGTTCGCTCCGTGTTCAGATTTTTTTCATTCCGTTACTATTATACATTTTTTCGGTGAAAATTCAATGTATTTTTGCGTATCGTAAAAAATTTTTTTGAATTTTCTGAAAATCTTTCACAAAATATGAAAATTTTGTTGCGCAAATCTGTGAAATATGTTATAATGCGAGCGTGAAACTTACAGGAGGAGATGCGCTACGAAACGTACGAGAATTGAAGAGATCGCTCTCTTGATCGAGAAAAACGGTAAAATGAGTCTGGAAGAACTAGCGGTACAGTTCCCCGACGTATCCGACATGACACTTCGCCGCGACCTTCTGGAGCTGGAAAAGGAAAACAAGGTGATCCGCGTGCGCGGCGGCGCCATGTCCGTGCTGGAAGTGCAGAAGCGCTCCGGCGAGGCATACGCGCAGAAGTCCACCATCAACACGGACGCGAAAAAAGTCATCGCCAAAAAGGCGGTTTCCCTCATCGACGAGGGGGTGAGTATGTTTCTCGACGGCGGTACCACGGCGCTCCAGCTTGCAAAGGAGCTGCCCGACAGGCCCTGCCACATCTTCACCAACGGGCTTGTGGTGGCCGAAGAGCTGGCGCACAAAAAACAGCCCGAAGTGGTTTTGGTGGGCGGATCGCTGATCAAGGAAAACCTTTCCACCGCCTCCCCCTATACCAAAGTGTTTTTGGGCAACACCAACTTTGAACTCGCCATCATCTCCGCTTCCGCCTTTTCCTTTGAACAGGGTTTTTCCTGCATTTCCCAGGTGGAATCCGATCTTTTGAAATTTATCCTCGCGCGGGCAAAGATGGTGTACATGATGCTGGACACTTCCAAGATCGGCAAGATCATGCCCTACACCTTCGCCTCCCCGGAAAACATCGACGTGCTGATCACGGACGACAATTTCCCGCAGAGCGTGAAGGAAAAATTTGAGGAAAAAAACATCGTCGTCATCTGACAAAAACATTTACGGCGCGCGGCTTTGCCGCGCGCTTTTTTTAAACCCATATCCAAAAGGAGGAAGTATGTTTTCGGGAAAAGTGGCCGTTGTGACGGGCGGCGCAAGAGGAATAGGCAAGGCGATCGCGCAGGCGTTCCGCGATCGGGGCGCAACGGTGCGCGTGATCGACCTGCTCCCGTGCGATTTTTGCGGGGACGTAGGCAAAAAAGAGGACCTGGAAGCGTTTGCGCGGGACGTCGTTTCGCGGCAGGGACAGGTGCATTTTCTCATCAACAACGCCCTGCCGCTGATGAAGGGGCTGGACGAATGCACGTACGAAGAATTCAACTACGCCCTGCGCGTGGGGGTGAGCGCGCCCTTTTACCTGACAAAACTGCTTGCGCCCCATTTCGGCGAGGGCGCGGCCGTCGTGAACATCTCCTCCTCCCGCGACCGCATGAGCCAGCCGCAGACGGAGAGCTACACCGCAGCAAAAGGCGGCGTTGCCGCGCTGACGCACGCGCTTGCCGTTACCCTGCGCGAAAAAGCGCGCGTAAACAGCATTTCCCCGGGCTGGATCGACACCGAAGGCACCGTGTACACGGGCCCCGACGCGGCGCAGCACCCCGCGGGCAGGGTGGGAACGCCCGACGACATTGCCTCGGCCGTCCTCTTTTTGTGTTCGCCGCAGGCTTCCTTTATCACGGGCGAAAACCTCTGCATCGACGGAGGCATGACAAAACAGATGATCTACCACGGCGATTGCGGCTGGAAACTGGATCTTTGAAAGGAAAGCCCTTTTTTTGGGACATCACTGTTGACATTTTGTCATTTTATGATATAATATAATCATACTTTCTTGGGAGAAAACAGATGAAAAAAAGTTCCCGTTCCGACAATGCGCCCCTGCCTTCGGAGCCGCAGGACGCCCCGTCTGTGCTGATCGTGGGAACGGGGGAAGGGAGTTTGCCCCTGCTGCGCTCTCTGTCCCCGAATGCGGACGCGCTCCTTTTGTACGGCAAAGGGGAAACGGCGCCGCAAGCGTGCGGCAAATGTGTTGCCTTTGACAAGAATCTTCGCGCATTTTTACACAAAAAATTCCCCCTTTCGTACAAAAAAAGGGTACACGTTGTCGTAAATTCGGGCGACGGGGAAGAGAACCTGCACTATTGCCGGCAGTTTGCCGCCTTTCTGCAAGAGCAGGCTCTGTCCGAAAAATTTTTGCTGAGCGTATTCTGCGAACCGCAGAAATCGGAGGAACTTTACCTCCTCGAGGAGCAAACGGGGGGCAGGATCCGCTGCGTCGACCGTTGCGAGATCGCCGCCCTCGATCTGGAAAACAGATACCCGCTGACCTGCTTTTTGGGGGAACGGGAGCTGGATCTTGCGCGGGCGACCCTGCGCGCCGAAGTGCGCATGAACGTGATTTTGGTCGGGTTCGGCAGGCAAAACAGGCAGGTCTTTCTCTCCTGCGTCTCTTCCGACCGCTTTTTCAGCCGCACGCAGGCGGGAGTACGGGAACACCCCGTCCGCTATTTCTGTTTTGACGCGCGTGAGGGCAAGGAGAGCCTTGCCGACGGATTCATGCGCTACTTCGCCTTTGCGGAGCAGATAAAGGGGCGGGAAGCGGAGTACCTTCCCCTGCCTCCCCTGCCCGCCGAACTGCACTTTTCAAAGGCGCAGGCGCCTTCGCAAGACTTTTTCTGCGAGTTGCGCGCGGCACTGCAGCCGAAAGAAGGAGAGATCGCCTGCAACCGCGTGGCGGTGGCGATCGGTTCGGACGAAGAAAACCTGAAAACGGGCAGACAGATCTTAAACAAACTGAAAGAGTGGGATCTGCAGGCGAACACGCACGTTTTTGTGTCTGCGCGCCGCGCAGCGTCCCCTGCCGAAGGGCTGATTTTGTTCGGAAAAGAGGAGACGGTATATAATTTTGAGAACATCTGCGGGGAAAATGCCCTGCGCATGGCATGGGAAAGGCACCTCGCCTACACCGCGGAATATAATAAGGGAGCTTCCGAAAAAGAGGTGCGCGCCGCCGCCCTTTCCGCCTGGTACGGCAAGGGAAGCAAACTTTCGCGCGATTCCAGCCTGTACGGATGCCTGAGCCTGCGCGGAAAACTACACCTGTTCGGGTTTGACTATGTAGAAAAGGAAAGTCCTCTGCCCGATGCGGGCGGGGAGTTTTACGCCGCCTACACGGCGGGAGACGCGCCGCGCAAGACGGGGAAAGGGGCGGACGGCAGGGACGTCATCGAGTACAGGAACGCGGATTTTGCCAAAGACAGCCCGCGCCGCACCGTGGCGATGCTGGAGCACGACCGCTGGAACGCCTTTATGATCTGCCGCGGATACGTCCCCTCTTCCCTTCAGCAGATCCGCGAGGGGCGGGGCAAAGACGCCGCCGAGCGGCGCCACGGAAATCTGACCGATTTTGAGGGACTCGTCGCCTATCGCTCCGTGATCAGCGGGAGCCGCGGCATTGACGAGGAAAAAGCGGACGTGATCCGCTACGATTACCAACTGACGGACGACTGCGGGTGGCTGCTTTCCGCCTGCGGATACAAGATCGTAAAACGATGCCCTGCGGCGGACGCCGCGGTGCGGGGGGAGGAAACGCCATGAACAACTGGCCGACGATTTTGGGCATTGCGGCGGGCATTGCCACCATTGCCCTGCTGTACATTCTGACCATGCTGGGATATTATTTCCTGCGCAAAAAGTTTTCCACGACCAAGGCGCTTGTGGAAATTATCATCGTGGCGGCCGCCCTACTGCTGAGCATCGTCGTGAAATTCTGCGTCTTTCTGACGGAGGCGGACGGCTCCTTTGCGGACGCCTTTGCCACCGCCCTGGCGGCGATCTACGCGGGCGTGGGCGGGCTGACCTTTGAAGGGCTGGCGGACGCCGCAACCGCGGGTTCGCTGCTCTCCTGCCTGTACACGGGGAGTTCGGTGTATGCGGGGCTCATCGCGCTCAGCGTCATCTCCGCCCGCGCGAGTTACGAGCTGTACAGCAACATCAAACTGCTCTTCCTGCGCGGCTGCGCGAGGCGGGGCAGGGACATCTATCTGTTTACCGCCGCCACCAAGGACAGCCTTCTGCTGGCGGACAGCATCCGCGAACAGAGCCTGAAAAACAGAAAAAAATGCGTCATTCTCTTTTACGGGGAGGACCTCAACGCCTTTGACAGGCACGATATGATCTGCCGCGAGATCATGTCCCGCGGGTATCTGTACATCTCGCGCATGAGTTCAAACACCAAAAAGAGCCGTTCGGCGCTGGCGTTGCTGGTGGGCGGCGCCTCCAACGATTTCGGCAATGCGGAGAAAAGGCGGCCGAAGCCCTTCCGCGTCTGCTTTTTTGCGATGGCGACGGGCAAGACGCTGACGGGCGGCGAAGCGGACAACGGCGCGGCAATGTTTGCAGAAATAGAGAATCTCTGCCGCCGCAACAGAAAGAGGGGCATCCGCTGGGTGACGGATTTTTACATTCTGACCAGCAGCACCCCCGACCACAAATATTTTGAAAGAGAGATCAAAAAGATCGTAAATACCTATTTCGGCGGGAAAAAAGAGAGGGCGGATGCGGCCGTGCGGGCATTCCAGGCGCACCCGCTCAACGAGGCGATGCTGTGCGCGGGCGACCTTGCCGATATGCGCAACAGGGAGCTTTCCGCCGATCCTTTCGGATTGTTCGCCCCCGAACAAGGGGAGGATTCCGCACAGTACCGCGTCACCGTCGTCGGGTTCGGGCGGTCGGGCGAAGAGGCGCTGGGCACCATCTACACCGACTGCGTACAGATGAAAAAGGACGGCACGCCCGTCCCCTTCCGCGCCGACATCTACGACCTGAACGTGAAAGAGCTTGCAGGCACCTTTGCGGCGGCGCATCCCCTCTTTATGTGCATTCAGTCGGACAAAATAGGAGAAAGCAAATCGGAACGGCAGCAGATCGACGCGGAAAGAGCGCGCATCCTGCAATTCTATTCCGATCTTTTAAGCCCCGCCGACCCCAACGGCGACGAATTGCTGCAGGAAATGGGATTCCCGCTCGCCGTGTTCCACAGAGTTTCCTGCTTCGGCATGGAATTCCTGCGGTTCCTGGACGAGGAATCGGGTACGGAAAATTTCGGGCAGCTCAGCAGAAGCAACGCCTTTGTCCTCACGCTGGGCGACGACGAGAAAGACGTGATGATCGCAAACCTGCTGTTGCAGGATCTGCGCCGCGAATTTGACGACGCCGCGCGCAGAGATCCCGACAGGCGCACCCGCTCCTTCCCGCAGGCCATGTACGTGCACCTGCGCGAGCGCAAAAATTACGCGCGCCTTTCGTGGTCGGCGGAGGACGAAGCGCGGTTCCCCTTCTTTAAGGTGATCCCCTTCGGCTGCCGCGAAAACGTTTACAGCTTTGAGCGCATCGTGGACGACAGGGACGATATGCTGTACAACTACGCCTACTCCATCCTCTACGACGGCAAAAACGGAAGATTTTCCGCCCTGAGAAACTGCTTTCACGATGAGGAGACCGCAGACTTTTCCCGCACTTTGCGCAAAGTTTCCGACGAGATCTTCGAGAGCGCGAAAAACGTGCGCGCCCTGCGCAGCGCCTGGCTGAACGCCGATTCGTTCAGTAAGGAATCCAACCGCGCGGCGGAAAGGTTCCGCCCCCGCTATGTCAGCGCTCTGCGGCAGAGCCGCACCAACGGAATGGTGCGAAAGCTCAGCCTTGCCGAACATCTGCGCTGGTGCAGGTTCCACATCTGCCGCGGCTGGACGTTCGCCTCGTATTCCCACTACGACAAGGCGCAGAAAAACTTACACAGGCCCATCCGCGAACACGACTGCCTCTGCCCTTACAGCACCCTGCCCGAGGACATCCTCGTCAACGATCTCAGCAACGTCGCCCTCGCCTACAGCGACCTGATCGAGAAAAAAGAATAAGCAAAGGCTCCGCCGCAATATTTGCGGCGGAGCCTCTTTTTGTTCTGTTTTTTTGCAACGTACCCCGTTTTTTACGACGGCAGGCACAAAAATGATCCGGAAAGACGAGCAAGAGCTCAGTGCCCGCTCGGCTTTTTGTCTTTCATGTCCTTTTCCGTGGCGAGGTCCGCATACAGCAGCGCGCCGAACACCACCGCGAGGGGCGCCAGTGTGATCCAGATGGCGCGGCCGAGGATCAGCTTGCAAAAGAGCGTACCCACAACCGCCCCCGCAACGAAAAACAAAAGCATGAACAGATGCACGCGGAATTTGCGCAGATACGATTTATCCCCGTCCTTTCCGATGTGCTTGATCGCCTTGGCGATCCCCACGCCCACCTGCCGCACATGGTTTGTGACAAACGTGGTGGCGACGGGTTCTCCCTGCGCCTGGCGGAAGGTGTTGTACTGCATGGACATAATGAAATTGACGGCGACCTGGGAGATCTGTACGGGCGCCGATTCGGGGACAAAGCCGAGGGCGATGACCACCGCCATTTCCACCGCGATCAGAAGCGTATCCCAGCGCACGCGCATCTTGCGCTTGACGGGATTGGGCAGAAATTCGGAGACAAACGCCCCCAAAAGATAGGCGGAAATAGGAATGAGGTAGTACAGCGCCTTCATCCAGTCCCCCTGCCCCAGGGCAAGGCCCATCAGAACCACGTTGCCCGACTGCGCGTTACAGAACACGTTGCCCCGCAAAAGATAGGTAAACGCCCCGAAATAGCCCGCCACGGCAATGAGGGTGAAATAGATCCAGTCCCTCTCGCACATGAGAAAATACCTGCTTTTCGCCCCCTGCGCGGGCGCCGAGGGTTGCGCGGCTGTTTGTTCAGCCTGCCCCACGGGCTGCGCGGCTGTCTGTTCGGGCTGTGCCGAGGGCTGCACGTTCTTGTTTCCGAAATCTTTTTCTTGCATGGTCTTTTTTCCGTGCGGACGAAAGTTTCCCTTCCGCGCGGCCTCGGGTATAGTATAGCACAATTTTTTTGCGGAAGCAATCTCCGAAAGGTGATATGAAGATGAAAAGAGCGGGCAAGGCGAAAGCCTTCCCCGCTCTTTTACCCGCTGCCCTTATTTCCCCTGTCCATTGTTCTATGCTTCTATTGTATCCGAAAACGCCGAAAAATGTGTTGCAAATATCACATTTTTTCAACTTTTTTCAAATCAAACGAAAAACCTTGGCGGCAAAGGGCCGCGCCTTTCCGGCCGCCGCGAGGAGATGCCGCGCGGCGGCCGTATATTCAGTGCATTTTATGCCGCCTGCAGTACGGGAGGCTGGATCTTTACAAGATAGTATCCCGTATCCAGATCGACGGTCACAAGAAAATACTCGCAATCCTCGACGGCCGCCGTAAACCTGACTTCGTAGGCATTCTGATCGCTGACCCAGAACAGATCGATAACGCTCTGTTCCTTTGCAACGTAGCCGTCCGTTCCGACGGCATAGAAGTCGACCTGATCGTATTGGACATACGGCAGCTCTGCGGCCTCTTCCTGCGTTATGCAACCCGCCTGAACGAGAAGATCCCGAACCAGGACCCCCGTCCCCACGGAGAAAACGCCCTCGTAGTTGTACACGGTGGTCGGCGCATCCGCAGGCAGGGCAAACATTTCGTCCGCCGCACTGTACTCCACCGCGATCTTTGCGGAAGCGTTGCACACGATCATGGCCGTCTTTTCCGCCCCGCCTTCCGCAACCATGTACACGGCAAGACCCGCTTCGATGTCCGCCTGCGTCAGCTTGTTTTCCCCGTCAAAGGAGAACCCGAAGGAAATTTCCCCCTTCTGCACGTCGAGCATCCCGAGAATGTCCAGAACGGGCGCGCCCAGCGATTGGAAAAGGGCGGAGATGGTCAGGTCGGGATTGTATAAGTACGCTTTCAGCACAGAATTGACCATGGCGCTGGTCATCTTTTCACCCGTACTTTCCGACGGCTCTTCCGTTGCGGCACCTTCCCCCGAACCCGTGGGAATGAGCGCGAGCACGGTGTCTATGCCGATCGTATCGAACAGCTGTCTGGACAGCGTGTCGTACAGCGTTTCCCCTTCTTTTGGAGTGATGGTGACGGGGATCCCCGCCGCGTCGGCGATCAGAGGATTGAGAAGATCGGCCAGTTGTTGCGTCGTCATCCCCGAAACAGCCTGTACGCCGTCCGCAATTTCCTTGAAAGAGATTTCTGCGCCCAGTTCGGCAAACGTCTCTTCCAGTGCGGCGATAAACTGATTGAGAGTCAGGCCGCTGCCCGTTGCGGGGAACAGCCTGTCGATGACCTTTTCCACATACTTTTCGCCCTTGCCCGCGAGAGAATCCAGCGCAGTGCCGAGGGAATTTTCCGCATTGTCCTGCAGGAAAGAAGCCGCTGCGGTGTACAGAGGGACGAGATCAAGTTTGGCGGAAACAGACTTGCTGCCGTCTTCCGCGATCTCCGTCTTGCCGCCGTCCAGCGAAGCGATCACCCCGCCCGCGTCTCTGATCAGGGACACAAAGCCGTCCAGCGTGTTCAGCCCGAACTGACCGAGCACGGGAACCTGTTCCGACAGGCGCGCGATGAGCTGTTCCAAAGAGTTCGCAGGGCGGAAGTTTATATCCGACTGAACACGGCTGCCGTTGGCCGCGACATCGTTGCCGATGGTCTCATCTACCGTAGAAAAATCTTCGATGATGCCCGTATAGACGAATTCGTCCGCACTCTCGGGTGCCGCGATGAAATCGGTCCAGGATTCGTACGCGACGTCGCCGACAACATCCTGTTCAAAGTGATAGGAAACAGTACAGAGTTGGGAATCCACATAGTACACGGCCACAGAGAGAAATTCGTTGTCCGTGTATTGCGTCTGCGTTTGAGCATCCGTCATATCGGCGCTTGCCATGAGGTCGAGCTTGCCGACAAAATCGTACCCGCTTTCCGTCTTGCGGACGTAACAATCGGCGGTAAGAATGACCTGCGCGGAAGAAATTTCCAGCGGAATGCTCTCTTCCATGGAAAAAGAAACGTCTTCCAGGGAAAGGTGCAGGGCGCCCGCATCGAGCAGCGCGCCAAAGGCGCTTTCGATGAGTTGGTTGTTTGCCACTGTGTTTTCCGCGGGATCCCCGCCGGGATCGTCCGCGGGGTCGTCGGGGTTTTTGCCGCCATCTGACGAGGGATTGCACGCGGCGACGGCAAACACAAGCGAGAAAGACAACAACAGCGAGAGCAGAATGGTAAAAAATCTCTTCATAAAACCTCCTTTTTTTGAGCGCACCTTCCGCGGGCGGCATCGCGCCCTGCCGAAGGTGCAAAAGTTGGCCTTTTTGCCGCGGACGGCAAAGGGCCTGTATTGCAGCGTGCTGTCTGCACGTAGCAGTTTTCCCCTGCCTTCCCGCAGAAAGGCATTCCTTTCCCCCTGTTACAAACAGAGCATAATAGGGAATTTATAAATAAAGTAATCACTTTATATTCAAAGTATACATGATTTCACTTGGATTGTCAAGACAAAAACCGAAAAAAGTACGCCGTGCAAATTTTTGCGCGGCTGTCTCCCAAAACAGGAGAATGCCGCGTGCCGCTCCATGCCGCCCTTTCCGATCCGTGTTTGCCGTGCGGAATTGATCAGACTTTTCTTCCGCCAACGGCCGAGAATGATACGACCGCCCTCCTGTCATACATATGCGCCGCGGCAATGGTTTGCCACCTTGCAGTCATAAAATCCGACACCAGAGCCGACGATGCGGGAATGTGTTTGCCGGCGACAATATACACGACATGAAAACAAAAAATACAGGCAAAAGAGCAGGCTGTATGGGATCTTGCAGGATTTTTCATCATAACCTGACAAGAGGATAAAATGTAACAAGTAATACAGGCACGCGCGGAGCAGACACCCGCCGAAAGAAGATGCCGCGCGGCGGGCTCGGCAGGAGAGTAGTAAATGCAAGTAAAAAAGGATTGCGGAATTGCACGGAGAACTGCGTTCAACGGACAAAAGACAGGCATGCGCGAGGCAGACGCCCGCCGAAAAAGATACCGCACGGGCTTGGCATGAAAGCCTCCCATTCACGGACAAAATACGGCATAGCGGCACAAGCAGGCGCGGAGCCGAGGGCGCATTTTGGGCGCGTAATCGGGGTTACACGGGGCGAAGCGGCGATTCCCTTTAAAGATACGAATGAGCGGGAACCTGGGCGCACGACGCCAATGCGGGGCAATCACGGCCATATACAGACAAAATGCGGGGCAAACGTAGTGTAAAAGAAAGCGGAGATCGCAAAAAACAAAGCGGGGCGCCTGCCGCAATGCGGCGGGCGCCCCGCTTTGTTGATAAAACCCGTTTATCGGGCAAGGAGCATGAGAATGAGAAACAAAAGAGCAAGGATAAACAGGACGACGCACATGGGGAAGATCATCATCTTTACGGCGGAAAAGTACGTTTTCATCTTTTCCCGAAAGGTGGAACGCGGCGCCCGAGGGGCATCCGGTTTGCGCGCGTGCGGAATGTTGGACATATCCGCGATGGTGCTGTTGTCGTCATAATAGATGACTTTCTGCTTCTTTTGCTTCTTTTTAGACATCAGTCCTCCTGAGGATAGCAATGGCACGCAACAAAGTGCCCTTCCTCGTACTCTTTATACACGGGCGCGATGTGACTGCAGATCTCCATGGCGCGCGGGCAGCGAGTGTGGAACTTGCAGCCCATGGGCGGATTGGCGGGCGAAGGAATGTCGCCCGAAAGCAGGATGCGCTCTACCTTTTCGTCCGGGTTGGGGTTGGGAACGGCGGAGAAAAGCGCCTGCGTGTACGGGTGCAGAGGGTTGTCGAAGATCCTCTTTTTGTCCCCGTATTCCACCATCGAACCGAGGTACATGACGCCGATCTTATCCGAAATGTGCTTGACGACGGACAGATCGTGCGAGATGAACAGGTATGTGAGGTGGCGTTCCTTCTGCAATTTTCTCAGAAGGTTGATGATCTGCGCCTGAATGGAAACGTCCAGCGCGGACACAGGCTCGTCACAGACGATGAAGCTGGGGTTGACGACCAGGGCGCGCGCGATGCAGATACGCTGGCGCTGGCCGCCCGAAAATTCGTGCGGGTAGCGCTCGTAATAGTAATCGCGCAGGCCGCACTTGTCCATGACGGACAGGACGTAATCTTTCAGCTCCGACTTGGGGACGATCTTGTGGATCTTGGCCGCCTCGGCGAGGATGCCGCCCACCGTGCTGCGCGGAGGCAGCGAGGAATAGGGATCCTGAAAGACGATCTGCATTTTTGTGCGCAGGGGGCGCATCTGGGCAGAATTGAAGCCCGCGACGTCCGTGCCCTCAAAAAAGACCTGCCCCGACGTGGGATGATACAGATTGAGGATCGTTCTGCCCATCGTGGTTTTGCCGCAGCCCGATTCGCCGACGATGCCCAGCGTTTCGCCGCGCTTGATCTTGAAAGACACGTCGTCCACTGCTTTGAGGGAGCTGAGCGGCTTGCCCGTGATGGTTTTTTTGAGCGTGAAGTATTTTTTGAGATGCCTGACTTCGAGAATGGCGTCCGGATCGGGCGGGAGAGCCTGGTCCTCGCGGGACTGCTCTTCCATGATCTCCACTTCCCTGGCGTGCTCGGCGGCGTCGTCGAAGGTGGAAAAATCCCGTTCCTGCTCTTCGGAGGGCATAGCGTTGTTTTTATTTTCTTCCATATCAGCCCCTCCACTCCCGGTCGTCGTACAGATGGCACGCAACGTAATGCGTGGGACTAATCCTCGTCATCTTGGGATACTCGCCCGAGCATTTTGCGATACAGCGGGAGCAGCGCTCCTTGAAGTAGCAGTAATCGGGCATATTGATGGGGTTAGGCACGTTACCGGGGATATTGAACAGTTGATCTACCGTGGAATTCATGGTAGGTTTGGATTTTTGCAGGCCCTGCGTGTAGGGATGGCAGGGATTGTGGAAAATTTCGGACGCGGTGCCGCGCTCGATGATCTTGCCCGCGTACATGACGACGACGTAGTCCGCCATTTCCGCAATGACGCCCAGATCGTGCGTGATGAGCAGGATGGAACCGTTGATCTTGCGCTTCAGCTCGTTGAACAGGTTGAGGATCTGCGCCTGAATGGTGACGTCCAGAGCGGTGGTAGGTTCGTCCGCGATGATCAGCCGCGGCTCGCAGGCGAGCGCCATGGCGATCATGACGCGCTGGCGCATACCGCCCGAAAGCTCATGCGGGAAGGATGCGTACACGCGCTCCGGCATGGCGATGCCGACGAGATTGAGCATCTCGATGGAGCGCTTTTTGGCAAACTCGCGCGTGGCGTCCGGGACGTGGATGAGGGTGACCTCGTCCAGCTGGTTGCCGATGGTGAACACGGGGTTGAGCGACGTCATGGGCTCCTGAAAGACCATGGACATCTGTCTGCCGCGCAGGCGGTACATCTCGTTGATGGGCATTTTGGCGATGTCGAAGACGTGTTCTTCCTTTTCGTACACGCCGATGCCGTTTTCGTCGCGCACCTGCACGGGGCAGGTGACGGGGTTGCCGTACTTGTCCGTGCGGGGCTTGCCCGACTTATCGAGGACGGGTTCGTAGACGATCTCGCCCTTTTCGTCGCGTTGGTACACGGGAATGTACTTGCCCTTTTCGTCGCGCTTGTAATCGAGCGCCTTGAAGCGGATGGAGCCGCTGACGATCTGGCCTGACGGGCCCTGCAGAAGGCGCATGACGGACATGGAGGTGACGGATTTGCCGCAGCCCGATTCCCCCACGACGCCGACGGTGGAGTTCATGGGGACTTCAAAGCTGACGCCGTTGACCGCCTTGACGACGCCCTGATCGGTAAAGAAGTAGGAGTGCAGATCCTCGATTTCGAGAATGTTGCCGTTGTCCTTCATTTCCGTCGTGTAGGCGGATACGGGAAGTTTGCGGCGCTTTGCCTGTTCGAGGCGGCGCATCTCCTTGTTGTTTGCCTTGGCGATCGCGCGGGCCTCTTTCCCCGTGAGATAATGACCGGAGGAAGCGGGTTTTTCCCCGCCTTCCTCTTTTTTCATAAACAGTTTTAATAACTTCATGCCTATCGCCTCTGTTTGGGATCGAGAGCGTCGCGCAGCCCGTCGCCGATAAAGTTAAAGCCGAGCACGGCAATGACGATGCAAACGCCCGAAGGCACCCAGACGCTGGGGTAATTTTGCAGAATGTCGCTGCGGCGGGAAATGACCTCGACCATGGTGCCCCACGACGCGTAAGGGATCTGCACGCCCAGGCCCAGGTAGGAAAGTGTGGATTCGTACAGGATCATGCTGCCCAGAGAGAGCGTCATGGTGACGAGGATCTGCGGCAGAACGTTGGGGATAAGGTGTTTGAAGATGCGGCGCATGGTAGAATAGCCCATCGCTTCGGCGGCGACCATGTATTCCTGCTCGCGCAGGTACAAAATCTGTCCGCGCACGAGGCGCGCCATGCCCGTCCACGACCATAGGGAGACCAGCCCCATCAACAGGTAAATGTAGTATTGCGGCAAAACTCCGTTTGCGTCGAGCACGGTACCCAGAATGAGCATGAGCGGCAGCGTGGGGAAACACATGAGGATGTCGCACAATCGCATGATGACGTTATCGACAATGCCGCCGTAAAAGCCCGCTATGCCGCCCAAAACGATACCGATGAAGGAAATTAAGAACACCGCGAGAAAGCTGAGCGTGAGCGAGAGCCTTCCGCCGTACATCAGGCGGGTGAATACGTCCATGCCCTGTTCGTCCGTGCCGAGCAGATGATTTGGAGAGGGAGGAGCGAGGGCGTTGATGGATTCGTGCGTGATGATGAGCTGGACAAAGTCGTTGTCCTCATCCTCGACGTCGTATTGGGTGTACGTATCGGCGCCCGTTCTGTCCACCTCGATCTCGCCCCACGCCCTGTAAACGACGGGGCCGAGCCAGCTGAACAGGATGAGGAACGCGAGCATGACGATGCCGGCGATGGAGAGCTTGGAGCGGAAAAACCTCCGCAGGACCATGCGCATCGGCGACATGAGTTTGATGTTTTTATCGAGAGGAGTTTCGCTGTCGGCGATCTCCGCCGCTTCCGGTTCGTCCATTCCGACGGCCGCTTCCGCGAGCGCCTCCTCCCTTTGCAGTTCTTCTTTGTTGATTTCCATATTGCCCCCCTACGCGAGTTTGACGCGCGGATCTACGATGGCGTACATCAGGTCTGCCAACAGGACGCCCAGCACGGACAGGCAGGCAAGGAACATATTGTACGTCATGATGACGGGAATGTCCCCCTGCTGCATGGCATTGAGGGCGTAGCTGCCGATACCCGTCAGGCTGAACACCTGCTCGGTGATCATGGCGCCGCTGAACAGCGACGGGATGAGGCCGGCAAGGCTGGTGACCAGCGGGATCATCGTGTTGCGGAACGCGTGCTTGTAGATGACGCTGCGCTCGTTCAGGCCCTTGGCGCGCGCGGTACGGATATAGTCGGAGTTGAGCACTTCGAGCATATTCGTACGCGTCATGCGCATGCGGGCGCCGATACTGAGGATGACGACGGTGAGAATAGGCAGCACCATGTGCCACAGATAGTCGCCGATCGCCTGGATGCCGGTAAGCGTGGAGCCTGCCGACGTCATGCCCGAAACGGGAAGCCAGCCGAGTTTGTTGGCAAAAATGTCTTTGAGCATCTGCCCGAAGAAGAAAGACGGCAGAGATATGCCGATGAGCACGAGCACCGTGACGACGTAGTCGCGCACGGAATACTGGTGCGTTGCCGCCGTGATGCCGAGCGGAATGGCAATGAGAAATTCAAAGACGGTTGCCACCGCCGCGACAAAGAACGAAGTGCCGATCCTGTCTGCGCTGAAAATTTCGCTCAATACGGGGCGCTGGCTGATGAAGCTGCTGCCGAAATCGCCGCTGAACACGTTGCCCAGCCAGGTGAAGTAGCCGACGAAGATGTTGCCGTCCAGACCGTAAGTGCGGTACATCTGACGGATGAATTCTTCGCTGACCTCGTTGCCGTTTTGCACGAGGTTGAGGATCCTGTTTTCGACGAAGTCGGTAGGCATACAGCGCAGAAGCACGTACAGAATGACGGAAACGCCCAGCAGCAGGAAAATGGAAATAATGATTCTTTTGACGATATATTTCAGCATATCCGTTTACCGTCCCGCCTTATCTGGCGAGGAGTTCGAGTTCCCAGACCTTTTCCAGCGGCGAAGAATAAGGGTTGACGTCGTTGTTAAAGCCGGAAACGGTCTTGCTGTTGTAAGCGAACAGCTCCTTTCTCTGGTAAACGGGGAGTTCGACGGCGAGGTCGAGCACGAGGCTCATTGCCTGCTTGTACAGAGGCTCTCTGTACGTTTTGTCCATGGATTCTCTCGCGTCGTCGATGATGCCGCTGAGTTCGCGGATGACGCCGTACTCATAGCTGTAAAGGGTGGTGTTGCTCTTGATCTCGCGGTAGCCCCAGGCATACACGGAAGTAGCCGTGGAGTTCATGTGGTAGACCTGGTACATATCCGGGTCGATGGTGGAACCCCATGCCGCCGCCCACACTTCGAGGGAGCCGGTGGCAAGCCTTGTAAGAGCCTGGGAGTCCGCTTTGAGTTCGATGCTCCAACCCATGTCGCTGAGGATCTCCTGCGCCTGACGGAACACGTTGTAGCAAGGGTGTTCGGTGATGGACGCGCCCGCGATGGTGAAGGTGATGCTCAGCTGAGAATCTCCCGCGCTGACGCCTGCGGCGTTCATGTATTCGGTGATCTTCTGCCTTGCGGCCGCTTCTCCCGTCCACTGCGTGTAAGGGTGGCCGTTCTGTTCGGAAGTGACGCCGTCATCCTCGAAGGGATACGCCCAGCTGACGCGGGACATAGGCCAGTCGATGGTGACGCAGGTACCTGCCTGGTAGTAAGCGGTTGCCAGCGCGGTGTTCATGGCCGACATGATGGCGCGGCGGATGTTGACGTTGGGAACTTTGCCCGCGTTGATACCGATGTAGCCGTAGCCGAGCTGCCAGGTATCCAGGGAGACGAACCCTTTGTCCTCCATCGAGGAGAGACGGTCTGCATTGTCCTTCGTGAACTGCGGCACGACGTAGTCCACTGCGCCGCTGGAAAGGACGTCGATAGCGTCGGAAGAGCTGACCACCTGCATACGCAGTTTGTCCGCCTTGACGTCGAACATGAAGTTGTCGTTGGCCTTGAAGTAGACGACGTTCTGGCTCCAGAATGCCGAACCTTCGGGCTGATCGCTGTTGTTGCGGTCGGTTGCCGCAAACGGGCCTGCGCCGACGGGCACTTCGACGTGCTCGCGGGACTGGATGACCGTCTGCTGGAAGTCGGAGGAAGCGTAATCGACGCCGAACTGGTTTTTGGCGATGTCGATCGTCCTGCCGTCGGGGTGTTCCGCATCCGCGGTGTAGTAATGCGCGGGCGCGACGGTGAACCCGAAGTTATAGATTGCCTTGGGGTCGGTGCCGTTGACGGTGATCTGCAGCACGTCGTACTCGTCCGAAGAGACGGGGGTGCCGTCCGCATTGTGATCGTGCGCGACCGTGTAATCCTTGCCGTCTACGCTGACCTTGGCGGTGTTGGTGGTGTGGCCGAGGGAAACGACGCCGGAGATGTTGGGATACAGAAGTTTCCCGTCGTCGCCGAGGTTGTTGCGCAGGATGATACCCGTTGCATCCGCCGCGTACAGCGTCTGCAGCGTGCCTGCCGTGCCCCACTGGGTGAGAATGTTGTTCAGGCCGGAAGTGACCGTGTCGTTGTACACGCGCTCGATGGCAGCTTCACGCGTGGTGTAATTGTTGACGATGCTCGCGTTGTCGAACTTTTCCACGACCGTCTTGTCTTCCCTGCCGTTTACTTTCTTGTAGACGGGGGTGATGTAGCCCTCATACAGGAAGAACTTGAAGATGTCGTTGTCGATCTGATCTTTCCAGTCTTTCCAGGGAGCGGTAGTCGTGTCGTAAGACTCGAGCGCCGCGATGTAGTCGGATTCCAGCTCCTCTTTGAAGGTTTCGAGGGTGGTGTCGTAATCGGCGAGCAGCTGTTTGCGGTAGTCCTCCACCGTCCAGGTCTTCTGCTCCGTTTCGGTGGCGACTGCGTCCATATACCCTTCCCTCACCGTCCAGCCGTTGATGGCCGCGCGCATCTCTTCCTCGGTGAGGCTGTACGAAGAGGAAGTGGATGAGAGCTGACCGTTGATCTCGTAGATGTCCACCATTTCGAGGATACGCACGAGCGCCATGCCTGCCGCCTGCGAGGAGATCTGCGATTCCGTTTCGCCGTCGTCGCCAGACTGGTTGGTCTGCGTCCTGTACTGGGACAGGCCCTCGATGTCGATGGAATACATGGTGGAAGAACCCGTATAGACGGGGTCGAGGTATTCGTAGATGTTGAACATGACGTCGTTCATCGTGAGGGGCTTGCCGTCCGAGAACTTGAGTCCGTTTTTGATGACGAAGGTGTAGACGGTTTTGGCGTCCTCCCCGGAGCCGTTGATGACGTAGTCGAACGCCTTGACGACGGTGCTCTCGTCATCTCCCGCGACCGGGTTGCCTTCTTTATCCGTGCCGAGCATTCCGATCTGCGTCATTCCCACGACGTCCATATCCGTACCGGACGTGGCGTAGAAGGGATTGAACAGTCCGCTCAGTTCTTCCGTCATGATGACGATACTGTCCTTTTTCTTGCTGCAAGCAGTGAGCGGAAGAACGATGCCTGCCATGAGAAGGACGCTCATGAGCATCGCCAGCACTCCCTTTGTTCTGCGTTTAAGCATTTGTTTCCTCCTGATAATTTATTACATATGATTCGGCGTTCGTCCTGACCGTGGTCACGAATGTGAGGCCGACTTCGCCCGTATCGCTGACCGTGATATCCGGCCGCAGAGGGTTGTTGTCTGCGTCGCGGACAAAATCGATGGTGTAGTTGTACTCGCCGTTCATGAGGTTTGCGCCGTAAACGACGAGACCGACGTCCTGCAGGACGGTAATGCCCGATGTATCTCCGTTTGCCACCAGGTTGATGGCGTACCCGCTGCCCAGCGTGATGGCGCCGATGCGCATTTCCGCACCCGAGAGAGTGACGGAAGTGACCTGCGCCCCTTCCTCCACGATGCCCGCAAAGGTGCCGAACGAGGTATCGCGCAGGCGGGCGCCTGTATAAGCGAGGTCGAAGGTGACGTTTTCAAAGGCGACGCGGTCGATGACGGCCCCCTCTGCCACTGCGCCGAACAGACCGCCCTGCAATGCAGAGCCGCTGCTGTGCTTGACGGAGATATTGGAAAGGGTGTACGTCTGCCCTTCCGTACTGTAAAATTTGCCGCTGAATGCGTTGCTGCTGAGCGCCGCGGGCCAGGCGACCTTGCCGTCCTGGAAATCGAGGTCGGCGAGGATCTCGTACCAGCCTTTCGCGTCGCCGTTTGCGGAGAGCTGCTCCGCCGTTTCGATGCGGTAGCGCGTGCCTTCCACAAAATCGACGTAGATGTTCTGGACGCGGTTCACCGCCGTGCCCGTCTCATAGTCGATGTAGCCGGTGTGCTCGAAAGAATCGGCGATCGCCTCGGTGCGGTCTGCATCCGCATACGCCGCCGAAAAAGTATAATTTTCCAGTTTGGGGAAAGCGTACTCCTCTTTGTCCGCATAGGCATGGCTGTAATTCATGGCGCCGTTGTCCCAGCGGGGGACCCACACCGTGTCGCGGTCGGCGCTTGCAGAGCCTTCCGTATTGGCGGTCTTGTAGTCGAAGTCGGTCGTCCCGTACAGGGTCCACTCCCCGTCCACCTGATGATAGTAGTCAAATTCAAAATACGGGACCCAGCAGGCATACAGCGTAAAGGAGACGATGCCGTCCGCCTCGTTGTACACGAGCCTGTCCTTTTCAAAGTCCCACATATTCTCATAGGTATATGCGGGGTAACCCGTCGTTTCCGTTCCTGCGACCACGTACGTGCCGTCCTCCGTCTGTTCGAGAACGGTGCCGTTTTCGTCCACGGGATTGCCGCTTTCGTCTGTGACGAGGTGGCGCGTTTCGTACCAGCCCACCAGGAAATGCCCCGATCGGGTGAGGACGATGTCCTCCGAGTCGCTGCCGGAAGGACGCTTGGGATCTGTCGGTTCGAGCAGTTTGATGCTCACGTTGCCTTCCCCGTCCTTTTCAAGTTGAGAAGGGTTGAACAGATCCACCACCGTGACCCCGCTGTTCCCCAGAAAGGCTCCCCCGTTGGGATCGTACGATACCTTGACCGTATAGCCCTGTGACTGCAGGTCCTCAACGGGGGAGAGCGCTGCGCAGGCAGCAATGCCCGAGCACAGCGCACCCGTTCCGAGAAGAAGCAGTAAAATTTTAAACTTATTTAACATAATTCTTCTTATCCGGTTTTTTAATCGTTGCTCTTTTTGGTATTTTTCTTGAGCAGGATCACCCACGTTGTCAGACCGATCACCGCAACCAGAAGTACGGCCGCAATGATGAGCCCGACCATGTTGTTTTTGAAGAATGTCTCCACAGCGGAAGGCTGGGTTCCGGGTTCGGGAGTTTCCTCGCCGCCGCCCTGGTTGAGTTTGAGGTAGGCGATGATGGATTCCGCATCCGTCAGGCGGCTGTAGTTGGTGACAAGCGCCTGCTGTTCCACAGAAGTGATGGCATCATATGCGCGGCGCGCCGCAACGACCTGATCTTCGTTGCTGAGCGTGATCGCCGTCGAATCGGGAAGCTGCGCGATCATCGCGATGACTTCCAGCGTTGCCTGCGTCGCGGCGGGACTGCCCTCTGTCATGACGCTGAAATACTGACCGAAAATAAAAGTATCATAGCCCTGGCCGTTGGAGGGGCTGACCATGATGAGAGACTGATCGATGTGGCCGATATAGTCGACGAAGTTGGCGCCGTAATAGTAATTGCTGCCGCCTTCCGTCCCGACGTTCCACATATAGTAGTCCACGATGCCGAGCCCGCCCATGCTCTGTGCGTAAGGCACGTTTTCCTGCGTGCCGTAAGAAGCGTCGTATTCCTCTTCGAGGATTGGCGCCTGATAGCCCTTGAACACCACCATGCGCAGTTCGCCGCAGCCGTAGAACGCCTTGTCGCCCACAGCTTTCAGCGTGCCGGGAAGGGTGACCGTCTGGACGGGTGCGCCCGCAAACGCCCTTGCCGCAATGCGCGTTGTGCCGTCCTCGACGATGAAGTCCTTATCCTGCTTTGCCATCGGGTAGCTGACAAGTTCCAGCCCGGTGAGCGTGCTCTGGTACAGAACGCCGTCAATGACGCGCACGGTATCGCTGATCTCGTACGTCTCCGTCAGCTGCGTGCCGATGACCGAACCGTTGAATTCGATGTCCGTCATCTTGCCGAAGGTGGCGATCGCGCAGCCTGCGAAAGGATTTTCGCCCAGCCCCGTCAGCTGCGAACCGAAAGAAACTTCGGTGAGCGCGGAATCCGCAAAGGCAAAATTTCCGATCTCCGTTGCAGACGCAAGGTCCGCTTTCTGCAGGGCGATCCCTTCAAACGCATACGCGCCGATCTCGGAAACGACGCTGAGATTGTTGACGGTAGCCAGCGCATAGCAGTTTGCAAACGCGCCGTCGCCCAGAACCGCTCCGTTTGCCAGAGTGATCTCTTTGAGCGGCGTGCCGGTGAAGGCGTACGCGCCGACGGTGCCGACGCTGGAAAGATCCATGCTCTCCAAACGGGTCGCCGCAAAGGCGTATTCGCCCACTTTCGTGATATACGAAGGGAGGACGACTTCCTTCAAAGAAGTGCAGTACCCGAACAGGTACGGGGCGATCTCATCAAGCGTGCTGCTGAAAGTAATGCTTGTGAGCGCGCTGTTGAAGGCAAACGCGCCTTCGCCCACCGCAGTTGCCGAAGTGAGGTCGACAGATGCGAGCTGCGGGGCCGCAGAGGAGAATTTGTAGTCGATGGGCGTCAGTTTGCCGTTGACGTACGCATAATCGAATGCGGGAGAGATCGTGTTGCTTTCCAGCCTGAGATCCATTGCCATCGTTCCGGAGAACGCGTACGCTCCCACGGAAACCGCGGCGGAAAGATCGGCGGAGGTCAGCTTGAACGCATTGTAGAAAGCATAGTCGCCGATGCGCGCGCCGTCGCCCAGCGTGAGGGAAGAGAGCGCTCCGTTGCCGGCAAAGGCATATTCGCCCAGCACGGCGTTCGAGCCGATCTTCACTTCCGCAAGCGCGGAGAGCACGCCCGCATCAAAGTTGTAACGGTAATAGTTGTACGAGCTTCCGTCGGGCGCCGTGTACGTGTATGCGCTGTAATAGCTGAAGTTGTTCAGCGTGGTCTCGTCGGAGAGGTCGCACAGATGCAGCTGCATGGGATTGTAGAAGGCGTGGCCGCCCACCGTGACGTTGTCGCCCAGCGTGACCTTTTTCAGGGACAGGCAGTATGCAAACGCGCCGTCGCCCACAGTCGTCCCGTCCGCGATCTGCACTTCCGCAATGTCCGTGTAGGCAAAAGCGTTTTCGCCCACAGAGGTGACCGCGGAGAGATCGGGCGTTTCCGAAATACGGGTGTTGAAGAAGGCGTAGTCCCCTACCTGCGTCAGCTGAGGCATGGACACCCGGTGCAGGTTGGTGCAGTTTGCAAACGCGTACGCGCCCACGCTGGTGGCGTTGGGAGCCGTGACGCTGAACAGCTTGGTGTTGCCTGCAAACGCGCCGTTGGCAATGGAAGTTGCATCGATGGTGATGGAGTTGCCCGAACGGTTGGGCGCGGAGAGGATGAGCTCGCCGCCCTTGTACACCAGCGATCCGCCCTCGCCGAGGGAGAGCTCGGTGTTCTGCGGGCTGAGCGAGAATGCCGACACCGCCGTGCCTGCAAAGGCATATTCGCCGATGACGGAGACGTCCTTGCCCAGCGTGACGGAAGTAAGGCGCTCGCAGTTGAAGAAAGCATACGAGGAGACGACCGCCGCGTTGATGTTCACGGACACGAGCAGCGGGCATTCCGCAAAGACGTAAGAGCCGATCTTGATGCGGGAAGCGCCGATGCGCACGTCGGTGAGGTATTCGTTCTGGTAGAACGCACCCATGCCGAGGGACTGGCAGGAAGCGGGCAGCTCGAGGTAGTTGAGCTTGGTGTTGGCAAACGCGTAGTCACCGATGGCCGCCACTGCGTCGGGCGAAATGTCGGTGAGCGCCGTGTTGCGGAACGCTTCCTTATTGATGAACTGAACGTGTTCGAGGTTGATCTTTTTCAGGCTGGTGCAGCCGTAGAAGGCGCCCATGCCGATGCGGTTGAGCGTGGAGGGAAGGACCACTTCTTCCAGCGCCGTCAGGCCCGCAAACGCGTAAGACTGGATGTCCGTGACGCCCTCGGGGATGATGACCTTGGTGATGGTGTCTTCACCGATATACACGGGCTTGGAATAGAGCGGATCTTCCTCGTTGATGACGTCCCCTGCCGTGAGGTCCTTGGGAACGTATTCGTAGTTGGAGAATGCGTAGGAATAAATGGTGGTGATGCCCCTGTCGCCCGGGATCTCGACCGTACCGCCCAGCCCCTTGTAAGACATCAGGTAAATGCTGTTGGTGGTGAACGGATCCTTGACGGTGACCATCACGCGTTCGGAATAGAGGGTGTTTTTCCCGTCGACCGTGACCGTGACGGTGACGATGGTGGTACCCTTCTGCTGGGCGACGAGCGTGCCGTCCTCCGTGACGGTGGCCACCCTCGAGTTGCCCGAACTGAACTTGACCGCCGTGCGGTCGGGGAAGTAAGAATTGAGCGAGTAAGCAAACGTGACGCTTTCGGACGGGAACATGGAAAGGTTGAGGTCGCCGCCGAAATCGTAACTGCCGCCCGTGACGCCGATCTCGCGTTCGTCCGAGGACAGGCTGTAATATGCCTTGTTGACGCTGTAGCCCGTGAGCTGGAATTTGTTGACTTCGGGAACGGTGTAACCGCCTTCATACCCTTCGTCCCCTTCCGCAAGCACGCGCACGTGCACCGTGTCGGAAACGGGATTTCCGGAAGCGTCGTATCCCGTGACGGTGATCTCCGTTTCGCCGCTCTTATACGCGAGCACCGTGCCGTTGACTACGTCCGCGACGGTATTGTCCTGCGTGGTGAATTGCAGCATCTGGAGCCAGCTGTCCGAAGGATATGCGCTGATGATGGTGGAAATATCAAACGTTTCGTTGGGGCTGAGCACGATCTCGTCCTGCGTGAACGCAACGCCGAGGAATTCGTCCGGCAGTCTGATCTCGAACATCGACGTGTTGAGCGCGTAGTCGTAGCAGACCGCGATGAACGAGTTGTTGTTTTCGTTATAGGAGACCGAGCCGTCCGGACCGATCGTAAGTCCGTCCGACTGTTTGAGCTGTTCGATGTAATCGGTCAGCTCGATGGTCACCGTAGAAGTGGAATTGAAGGAGGAATAGACAGGCGTAAGGTATTTGCCGAACGAGGAGAGCATGAACCCTTCGTCGCCCATCGTGACCTGCCCCGCCTGCACCGCCATCGCATAGTGGTTGTCGTAGATGCTCAGGTCGGCGTAATAGGATGTCTCGCGCGTCGTCCTGTCGTACTCGGTACGGAAGGTGACGTCCGTGAGGGTAGGCGCTTCAAAGTCGATGTACAGCGGGAATGTGAAGGTGTTGCGGACGTTTTTCTGCTCTTCCTTCGTCCCGTAATCGATGTACGCGCTGACCGTGACGGTGTACTGCGTGTTGTTTTTGAGGTTGTTTTCCAGCACGTCGAAATCCACCTCGATGGCAGAAGCGACGATGGAACTGCCCGTATTGTGCGATTTGTACTGGTTGTAATCCTGCTTTTCCAGCACTACCCTGCCCGTCGAATCCTCGACGATGGTGATGTCGATCTCCTTGGCGTTCCTCAGAAGGCCGGCGTAAATCGTCTGCAGGCTGTTGACTGCGGACGATGCGCCGTCTTTCTGGTTGGAGAGGGCGATGTGGTCCTTGCTGGCAGCGATCTGCGTGGATGCGGGATCCTGGTTGAACGCATAGGTGCCGAGAGTGAGAATGTAATCGTCGTACATACCGCCGATCACACGGGTGGCATAGGCGTCCGCCATCAGTTTGTCCTCGGGATCGAGGCCAGCGTTGATCTCGTCTTTATTGGTGTCGTAATACTCTTCGTCGAAGATAGGCGCTTCCGTCCAGTCGCCGTAGAAGGCGAGCATGGGGATGTTCATATCCACATCCGTGCCGGACTTTGCGGTGAGGGTGATGAACCCTTCCACATACATGCCGTGCTCGAAGGAGTCGTCCATGTATTTCTTGTCCGCGTCCGAAAGGGCGATCTTGACGCTGACGGTGGCCGTGCCGTGCGCGTTGACGGTGACGCTGGTGCCGTTGCCCGTGCCGCCGTTGACGCCCGTCACCGTGAGAACGGAACCGGAAAGCAGATAGCCGTCCATCGTGACGGTGGTGTCGCCGTGGCTGGTGTAGGTGGGGCTGACCCCTTCCGTCATGACGATGGCGCCCAGATCGTACGTGACCGCGCTGCCGCTGACGTTGTTGATGTCAAACTTCATCGTGTACACGCCCGTCTTGCCCTTGTCGTCGCCCAGCTCCAGCTTGGTTTTGTCCATCTTGTTGCCGTCCGTATCGTACGTGGTGATGTAGGATGCGGAAGTAAACGCCTTGGTGATGTTGACAAGTCCCGCGCCCTGCTTTCTGACGGCGTAAGGCAGACCGTTTTTGTTGTACACGATGTCTGCCGTGGACATCATCAGCTGGTTGACGAGAGCCGTGACCTGCGTGGGAGCGACGTCGCTGCCGAACACGCCGCTGTAACGCACGTACTGGCGGATGAGCGCCGCCGCGCCCGCCTGGTTCGGCGCCGCCATGGACGTACCCGAAAGCCTGTCGTAGCCCTGTCCGGGAACCGCGGAGTAGATCTCGCCGCCGTGAGCGGTGATCTCAGGTTTGATCTTCAGGTCGGAAGTGGGGCCCCAGGAAGAGAAGTCGGACATGAACGGCCCTGCCGTCTGGTCGCGCGCGATCCTGATGACGCCCGTTTCGCTGGCGGCGAGCAGTTCGCCGTCGTCCTGCGAGATGGAGCACACTGCGCCCATATCCGCACCGACGGACATGGAAATGGTACCCGAAACGTTGTTGTAAATGATGATACCCGAAGCGCCCTTTTCCTGCAAGGCAACGCGCACTTTGTCCTCAAAGGAGGTGGTGCCGCGCTTGACTAGCACGATCTTGCCTTCGTAATAGCTTTTGTCCTGCGAATAGTCGGAGGAGCGGCCCACGCCCGGAATGGTGACGTACTCGAACTCGTGGGAGTCTACGCCCTCGCCCAGCGTGGAGAGGACATCGTCCACGAAGTTTTTCTTTTCCGTGGAGGAGGTGGTTGCCTCGTTGAAGTAAATGATCTGGTCCTTATACTTGAGATAAGGCGTCTTGACGCCGTCCACCGATGCGACCGCGAGGGCTGCATCGTAGGTGCCGGGCGAACCTACCGTACCCGAATCGGGGTTGGAGGTCAGACCGTTGTTGCCGTTCTTTTCGGAGTTGAAGGTTGCGTTGTAATCGTTGGACGCCGCGGCGATCAGCGAAATGCCCGCTTCCTTGATGCTCTCGTAAATGTCGTTGACGTTCTCTTTGTCCACTTCGCGGGAGAAGCCGCAGGAAGTGCCGAGGGACATATTGATGACGTCCACGCCCAGCACGACGCAGTCTTCCAGCGCTGCGAGAATGGAGGATGTTTTGGCGCCTTCGGCATAGTCGGAGAACACCTTCATGATGACGAGCTGCGCGTTGGGTGCGACGCCCGTGATGGTGTCGTCCTTGCCCGCGATGATGCCCGCAACGTGCGTGCCGTGCTCGGAATTGAGCGGGAACACGTCGCTGTCCTTATCGCCGTAGTCGTACGCGTAAGGCACCTTGTCGCTGACGTACACGTCCTCGCCCGTCAGGCCGGAATTGTACGTGGCCGCAACCGTGCTGCCCACTTTTGCGGAGACGTTCTGCAAGTTGAACGCTTTGTCCGAGCTCGTGAAGTTGCTGACGCTGAATGCGGTGTGCGTGTAATCCAGACCGGTATCCAGCACGGCGACGACCACGCCGTCGCCCTGGTATTCGGAGCTGGAGCTGTCGAAAATACCCGTGTCGTACACGTCGACTTCGTTGGTGACCACTTCCGTGACCGCGGCGGGAGCGTATTCCTCGCCGACGATGACGGTGGAGCCCTTGAGCACTGTGTTCACTTTGGCAAAATCGGAGGCGCGAACCGTCACTTCAAAGCCGCTGAAAATGGTGTTGTACGATTCGCCCGATTCAAACTTGATGCCCGCGCCCGAAAGTTTTGCTTTCAGCCTTGCGCCCGCGACGCCCGCACGGGACGCGATGGAACGCGCTTCCGCCGTGGAGGTATATTCTTCCAGCGTGAGGGGGCTGCCGCTCTCGTAATACGCGTCCAGCACGGACGTTTCGCCCGTGTCGACGATCAGCGAGATCTGCTGGTCGTCGGAAACGGTGTCCGGCAGTTTGTACACGGAGTTTTCATCGTAAAAGGATTCGGCGTCCGTGTCGATGGAGGAAGCGTCGATCTTTTTGATCGCACTGTCTTCGACTGTGTTTTTTCCGCCGGTCACATTGCCGAACGCGCACCCCGCAAAGAGGCACGCCGCACTGAACAGCGCGAGAAGGCTGACGGCAGGTTTTTTAAGTTTGTTCATTGTGTGATCCTTCATTCTCCTGATTTATCGCCGGCAGGCGTTATGCCTGCGCCTCATCCTCTGCGGCGGGGACCTCCGTCACGACGGCAACGCCGTCCGTGACAGTGATCGTGTAAACAGTTCCCGACGCCGTGGTTGCGGTGTACGTCTTGGTCTGATCGTCGTACGCGCTCTGCGTGACCGTGTAGATTCTCGAACCGATGACGAGAAGTCTGACTTCATTGCTCTCGACGGTGACGTCGACGTACGTCGTTTCGTCCGCCGTGTAATAGGTGTTTGCCGTTTCTGCCGTGAGGGTGACCTTTGCATAGACGGGAATGACGTTTTCGTTCGTCTCGCCTACCTGGTCGCTGCTTTCCTCGACGAGCTCGACCTTGTAATAGGTCGTGGAAAGGATCTTGCCTTCCTCCTGCTCCGTTCCCTCTTCCGCTTCCGGCACTTCTTCGCGCGTCCTCGCGACATAGTACACGTCTTCGCCGATGTAGCCCTGCCAATCCGCTTTGATGGGCTGGCCGTCCTTCGTCAGCTGTACGGAGAAGAGCGAACCCGCCGCAAGCACTTCGGAACCGACGATCCTGCCGACCGTGACGGTGATGCCCGTCCCTTCGTCGACGAGATCCTGGTACCTGATCAGGCCGTACAGCTGGAAGCCGTACGTTCCCACATAGTTGTTGTACGTCGCCGTGAACAGAAGCTGATACTCGTATCCGTCCGTACCCGTGAAGGTTGCGGAGTAGGCGTTGTTGCCCAGGCTTTCGTAGCTGACCTTTTCCAGATTGAAAGGCTTGCCGTCCACGCCGAGGACGCCCGTGCTCTCGCCCAGCCAGAAGTTGAGGTAAGGTGTGCCCGCTTCGCCCGCCTCGTCGTACTCGGTGATGAGGAAGATCTCGCCCATGCTGTTTTCAAAGGTCTCGGCCGTGGTCGGACCGTAGAACAGATAGACAAGGTAGTACATGGTGAGGTAGTTGTTTGCGGGGAATTCGTTGATCAGGCTCATACCCGTGACGGCATAGGTGCCTGCGCCCGCCGCGCTGCCGCGGTAATCCACGGTGATGTCGAACCTGAAATAAGAGAACCCGTTGGCCGCAGAGAGCCTGACGTACATTTCATAGCCGTCTTCCGTCTGTTCGCGGACGACCGTGCCGTTGAACGCCGTTTCCCCTACGTAGATGGTAGCCGTGACGGAAAATTCCGTGCCGCCCGAAGGGGTGAAGTACAGGTCGCCGAGCAGCATCTTGGAGCTCTGGCCGTTGCCCGTATCCACCATGACGGGGTACTGGTCTGCCGTGTCCGCCGCCCTTTCAAAGGTGAGTCGGAAGCCGTCGTTTGCATAGTAAGTCTTGCCGCCGTAAACGATGGTATCGTCGAAGGAGGTAAAGCTGCTCGTATCCTCCACAAAGCCGTACTCGTTGGCGTCCGCAGAGGAAGGATCCTGCAGGTAGATGACTACCTTTCCGTCAACGAGGTTGTAGTAGTATCTCGTCTCTCCGTTGAACACCGCAAATCCGTACTTGGTGAAGAGCAGGGATTCGAGGTCGGAGGTGTAATAGGCGTGTTCCCTCGTGATGCTGACGGGAACCATCGTTCCGTCCGCATTGCTGTAGGTGTACAGGGAAGCGTCCGTGCCCGCAGTGTTTGCGTAGTAGAGCAGATTGTCCGTGATCACCGTGTAGGTGCCCGCTTCGGCATTGCCCGCCCCGTCGTAACGGGTGACGTTGCCGTAGCCGTCCAGGACGAGGACGGACCAGTCGCTCTCATTGACGTACACGCGCATGAACTCGCTGTACTGAACGACGAACACGTTGACGTTGGAAGTGCCGATGGTGTAGATCCTGAGCGAACCCGTGAGCGTTACCTGCGTGCTCGCATCCGAATTGTACCTGATCGTGACGGTATCGTCGCTGTTGATGGTGTAAGTTCCGTCTTCATCGACATACGTGATCTCCTCCCCTTCCGACTTGAACACCGCGGCGTTGCCGTAGCCGTCCAGGCGGACGTAGCTGTCGAGGAAGTTCTGGTTGTCCATGAAGAGGAAGTTGCCGTATTCGCTGCCGCGAACGGTGAAGGAGGACAGAGTCTCGTCCGTGTAATCGATGTAGAAATAGCCGTACTGCGTGTACAGGACGAGCACTTTATCGGAAACTTCGTCCGAGGTGAGGAAGTACATTCCCGTGACTTTGCTGCCGTTGGGAGCGGTGTAGCTTGCGCCGACGCCGAAGCCGTCCAGCTCGAGAATGCCCGCGCCTTCCGATTCGTAAATGCCCTGGCCGATGCTTTCGTTATACTTTGCAAAGTAGACGGCATCGCTGGTGGAGAGAAGCAGGAAGTTGAACTGCATCCCGTCCGCCGTGAAGGTGTAGATGGTCATGCCGAAAGCGGTCTCTTCGCCGTTTGCGGCAAAGGTGCCCGTATACTTCGTATCGCCGACGGTGTACACCGCGCCGCCCTTTCCGTCAAACGCCATCGTCTCTTCTTTGGAGAAGGTGCCGTCCGCAAGCAGGGCCTGCGCCGTGTAAGGAGCGGTGTCGAGCGAGTAATAAGTCATCGCGTCGGGATCGATCTCGACGTACAGATACCCTGTAACGCTGCCGTTCTGCGTCACGCCGATGGCAAGCAGGTTTGCATTGGTGCTCGAAGCGCTGTAGGTACCCGTGTAGCGGTTGCCGCCCTGTTCGAGGATGGCGAATCCGCCCGCAAGGGTGAGTTTGCCGCCCTGCACGTTGGTGCAGGTGTAAACTTTGGAGTAATCTTCCTCGGCATCCGTGCCCTCTTCCGTTTCGATGACGGCCGAATGCCAGTAGTTGACATAATAGATGCTGTTGTCGCTGGTTGCGGTGACCGTGACGGCAAAGACGATGCTCTTGACCTTGGTAAGATCGACAAAGGAAGCGGCGGAATCCGTCTGAACGGGTTCACCCACGACCGTGAACAGATACAGTTCGCTCGTTTCGTCGTAGGTGTACGTTCCTTCGGAAACGAACTCGTATGTCTTGGTCTCTGTGTCGTAGCCGTACAGGGAAGCCCAGCCCTCTTTCTTATCGTCGAGGACGATGAGCGGCGCATAGTAGATGCTGCCGTCCGCCTGGTACAGATATTCGCTGTAGCCGAGCGGTTTTTCCACATAGCTGCTGACGGAAGTGGCCTCATCGCCCGAACCCGTCGTCACCGTCTTGACGATGAACAGGTGCTTCTGTCCGTCCGTGGAGGAGAAAGACACGATGGCGCCGCCGAACATGGACGCTCTGACAAAGGAATAGTAACCCGTTTCCACCGTCGTGCCGTTGGTGTAGGTGGCGTTGCAAAGTCCGTCCAGAACCAGCGTGCCGCCGTTTTCGCCCGTGAACGTCTTATCGTAGGACTCGTCGTAGAGCATATAGCCCTTGGTGCCGTTGAAGTCCACGATCTCCGCAACGCCCGCTTCCATGCCGTAAGCATTGAGCAGGGTGATGCGTTTTCCGTCCTCGCTCATGACGTAGCGATAGGAAACGGTGCTTTCGCCGTTGTTCATCACGGCCGTTTCAAAGCCGTTGAGGGTGATCCCGCCGTATTCCGGCTTATAATAGACCACCTGACCGTCCGCAATGGCGAAGCGGACGAGCGTGCCGAGCGCGACCTGCTCCTCGTTGCGAAGCATGAAGGCAGGGCGGGATGCGTCGTCTACTTTGATGGTGCCGACGGTGAGGACCATAGTCTGACCCGCGAGGTCGCCCTGGGTATAGGTGACGTGATAATATCCGTTTTCGTCGATGGAGTATGTGCCCGAAGAGTTGGTGTTGTAACCGTCCTCGCCCTGCACGGTGTAGGTGAGGCCGTTGTATTCGTCAAACACGATGCGCGTGTTTTCCACGAGGCCCTGGCCCACGACGTACAGCGTTGCGGAATAGCCCCTCGATTCGTTGTAGTAAGCGAACGTGCCGTCCTCGTTGAGTCGGCCGCTGACCATCAGCTGGCCGAGCGTGTCGTCGATGAAGTTGAACTGGCGGCTTTCCGGAATGTACTCGCCCTTGAAATACACGTCGCCCCTGCAGAGGTAGACGTTCCGGGCGTTTTCCTCGAAGAGGAAGATGTAGTCGCCGCCGCCGAACATATCCGTATAGCCCTTGTTCCACACGCCGTACAGAGCCATATTGCGCGTGGGGGCAAATTCGTCCGCCTGCGGCAGGCTGTCCCCTTCCTTATTATAAATGAGGGTATCTATGTAATTGAGTTTATAATCGACAGAACCGCCGGCGCTTGTCGACCAACCGGAGAGGAAGTACCCTTCAAACGAGTAGTCGTAAGGGAGCTCCACTGCCACGCCGTAGCGCGCCTGCACGGTATAATCCTGCGCGGAAGAACCGTCGGGATAGTTGGCGACAAAGCGGACGGTGTACTCCTCCCTGTCGAAATACAGCTTGAACAGGTTGTCCGCCGCCGTTTCGGTGAGCGCCATCTGCGTCACTTCGCCCTCGTGGGTGACCTGGCGGAAGCCCGTCACCGTCTGTTCGGGGGTGACGGTGGTGCCGACGTAATCGCTGCCCTGCACCGTGCTCGTCATTTCATAGCCGTCCAGCGCGAGGTTCTGCGTCCACAGCTCGACGGTATAACCCACTTTGTACTCCGCACGCAGCGTGATGCCGTCTGCGGGCATACGCGCGTTGCGCGCCAGCTCCGCGTCGCCGTCAAACCATGCGCCGAACTCGAAACCGCTCTTTGCAGGGGTATAAGCCTGCATGAAATCGTAAATGACCTGGCCGCTCTTCAGATAGAGAGTCGTGCCGGCCTCCAGCGTGCCGCCGTTGAGATCGAGGGTGATGACGCTCAGCTTTTCCCACTTGGCGTACAGCGTAACGTTTTCCGTTACGGTGAGAGACGTGACAGCCTCCCCGGAGAAGTCCTCGGAAAGATACCAGCCTTCAAAGCTGTATCCCGTCCGTTTGGGCACGGGGAGCTGATACTCCTGCCCCTCCTCCACTTTTACGGCGGACATACTGTCTCCGCCGTCCGTATCGAAGGACACGGAATATGTCTTTGCGCCGCACGAGACCGCCAGCGCACTTGCCGCCACGACAAACGCGAGCGACAGGATCAACAAAATTTTTTTCATGCAAGAACACTCCTTCAAAAGGTATAAAACATCTTTGCACTCTGTTCCGAAAAATGCCACGGATATTATACATTGTTTATCCGCCTGCTGTCAAACAAATCATGCGGCGAACACTTTTCCAATCCGTCGGCAACACAATTTTTTTCTGTATTTTTTTCCCGCTTTGACAAGCCTGTCACATTTCCAGGCATTCGGGCGGTTTTCACGCCTGCTGCCAGACAGCGTACAGCGTGGTGCCGACGGGCGCTTCGCCCAGCTCGTCCACGGCATACTGCGCCGCGCCGCCCTCGGTGACGGCCCAGCCCGCAAACGTATATCCGCTGCGGACAGGCGCGGAGACGGTGTTGCTCTCGTTGACATACAGCAGGGAGGTTCCCGTGACCGTGAAGGACACGAGGTACCCTTCCTCCGAGAACACGCACCCGAACAGGACGGGCTTGTAGGAGGAATTCCAGTACTGTTCCCTGTTGGAAGCGTCGTAAGCGGCGTCCGTATAGATGGTTGCGGTCACGTCGCCGTAGAAGGCGTGCGCGCCGATGGCGGTGTTGCTGCGGACGGTGACGGCGCCCAGGCTGATGCAGCCGCGGAAAGCGGCCGTGCCGAGCTTTGTCAGGCTCTGGGGCAGCGCGACGCTCTGGAGCGCGCCCATGCGCGAGAAGGCATAATTGCCGATCTCCTCCACGCCCTCGGCGATCTGCAGCGATTCGACGGCCGTGCAGCCGGCGAACGCATAGTCGCCTACGCTCCTGACGGAGGCGGGAATGGAAACGGAAGTGAGCCTCGTGCATTCGGCAAAGGCGCGGTCCCCGATCTGCGCAACGTTCGGCCCCAGCGTGAGGGAGGATGCGCCGCTGCACTGATAGAAAGCGCAGTCGCCGATGTTTTCCACCGACTCGGGCAGATCGATCGTTTCCAGTTTGGTGTTGTTGTAGAAAGCATATCTGCCGATGTCTTTCAGCGCGTTGCCGAGATTGACGGAAGGCAGGTTGATGCAATTATAGAAGGCGAAATCGCCCACGCTCTCCAGCCTGGTGCCCGTATAGTTGACTTCGCTCAGCTGGGTGCAACCGTAGAAGGCCGACCTGCCGATGGAAGTGACCAGCGGAGGCAGGCTGACGCGGAAAATGGACGCGCAGCCGTAGAACGTGAAGGGTTTGACCTCTGTCAGGCTGGTGTTGAGAGTGACGATACTCAGGTTTTCGCACCCGTAGAAGGCGCCCTTGCCCAGGTAGCGCGCACTGCTCACGCCGTCCGCCTGTTCCAGTTTGATGTGGCCGTAGAAGGCGTAATCCGCGATGCCCTTGACTTCGCTGTCGAGCTTCACGTACGTGACTTTGCTCATATCGGCCAGGAATTGCTGCGCTTTGTCATCCTCACCCATTGCCATAGCCGCCATATAGTACATAGCGGCCTCTGCCCCTTCGTATCCGATGACCCAGTCGCCCGCATAGATGACGCCGTATTCGTCCGGATTGGAGAACAGCGAGGTGCCTAAGAAGGCGGCCATCCCGATCTTGGTGACCGTGGAAGGAATGATGGAGGAAATGGAGTTGTTTTCCAGCACTTCGCACATATAAAAGGCGTAATCGCCGATCTCTTCGAGGACGCTGCCCAGATAGACGGTGCGAAGACTTGTACAGCCGATCAGGGCACCTGAATCGAGAATGCGCAGCGAAGAGGTGTCCGTAGCTTCAAAATACCAAAGATTCAGGCAGTTGCTGAACGCGGACATGCCGACGATCTCCACGGAGTCGGGCAGATAGACGCGCTCTATGGTCTGGTTGTTATAGAATGTGGCGACCGCGATCCCCCTGATGTCGTTGTGCAGGGGTACGAAGTTTTCATCCCTCAGATCCTGCGGGACGCTTTCGTCGCCCACGATCTTGATGAGGCCGAATTTGCTTTCGATGGTGTCCGCCAGCCAGCCGTCCACGTATACGTACGTCCCTTCCGCCTCTTTTACGTCGTTGTAGATGACCGTATCCGTAAAGGCGAACTGACCGAGGCTTTCCAGACTGTCCGGAAGAGTTGCTTCGGAAAGGGAGGTGCAGTCGTTGAAACATTTGTTGCCGATGCTTTCCAGCCCTTCGGGCAGAGCAACGCTCTGCAGAGCGGCGCATCCGAAGAACGCTTCCTCGCCGATGGTTCTGAGCGCTCCGGAATCGGAAAACTCCACCTGCGCGAGGTTGGTGCAGTTGCGGAAAGCGGAGACGCCGATGGACTCGACAGAAGCGCCGACGGAGACGCGCTCCAGCCCCGTGCAGCCGAAAAACGCCATTTCGCCCACCGACGTCACTGTATCGGGAACGTCAAATTCCGTCAGCGCGCTGCAGCTGTTGAGCGCGTTGTACTCAATGGAAGTGATGTTCTGCGGGATGGTGAGATCGGACAGGGCGCGGCAATAGGCGAACAGAGAGTCCGCAAGGACGGTGACGCCTTCGGGGATGACGACGTTGTTGAGCTGATAGCAGGTCTGGAACGCCGCTTTGCCGATGGAAACGACCGATTCCGGGATCTTGACGTACTTCATCTGCGCACAGCCGTAAAAGGCGTTGTCGCCGATGGTCGTGACGTTGTTGCCGATGGTGACGCCCGTCACGCGGCTGCTGCGGAACGCGGCGTCCCCGATGGCCACCACGGGCTTGCCGCGGTAGGTATCGCCCACGTCCACGTCGCCCGTTGCGGTGCCGTAGCTGGTGAGCGTGTACGCCATGCCGTCCGCCGTTTTCTGATAGAAACAGCCGTTTTCGTAATCTCTGTGGAAATAGATGGTATCCGACCAGGGGGAATCGGCAAACCCCTTGTCGCCGACGGCCTTGACCCTGATCTCGTAGTCGCCCATCTCCAGCGATTCCAGAGAGTAGTTGGCGCGGCGCGCCACTTCCTCGTCCGTTTCGCCCGAAGGATAGGTGATGGCAACGGTATACCCGCGGGAATTTTCCACGTCTTCCCACGTCATTCTGTAAGAATCGTCTATGACGATGTTCTGGGGAGTTTCCAGCTGTTGCTTGGAACACGCCGCCGAATAGGCGGTGACGAACACGAGCAACAGCGCCAGAAACACGGTCGTTAAGGTCTTTTTCATGATTTTACCTTGTCGATGCAGGGGGTGTGACATTTTGTTCCGCGCCTTTCCCTGCCAGAGACGCAGCCATCTGCCGGTTTGCCTTTTTCATCTTATGTTCGCGCACGAGCTCGTGGATCCACTTGAACTTGAACTTGCGCACCATGATGTCGAGCAGGAAGAGCAAGATCGCGGCAATGAGGAGGATCAGCGTGGGATCGTACGTCCTTTCCAGCGTGGGAATGAAGTTTTCGTAGATCGAGTTGGGGTTCTCCATGTCCGTGATGCTCTGGCCGCCGCCCTTCTCCGCGAGGCTTGCAAGATAGGCTTCGAGGTCGGGCCGCGCCGTATCGTAAGAGGGATCGAACTCCCTCGAATAGGAAAAACTGAAATAGGACTGGTAGGTATAGAGGATTTCTCCGTTCTCGTCGCAGACTTCAAGGATGAGGCTGTACACGCCCGCACGCTTGATGACAAAGCTGCAGCGGCTGTAATCGTTTGCCGCGGTGAGCATGGAGGTGACGTAGCAGTCCTCGTCCGCCCCCTCCCCCGTATTGAGGTCGAGGCTGAACGTACTCTTTTCGCCGACCGATTCGATCTTTCCGTTGACGGTGACGCCCTCTTCCGGACGGGAAGGGATGCTGAGTTCGCCGAGAAAGTTTTCGCGGTCCATCTCCACCGTGACGGGGATGGGCTCGATGTCCGTGACGGGCATCAGCGCGCTGACCATGTTGAGAATAAATTGCATACCGTCCGGATCGGTCATGAACGAAGAAGACCATTTGCCGCCGGTGAGGTCGCACATAAAGCTGCCCACCGTGCCTTCGCCGAATTTCCACTGCGCGTACAGCGGAACGGTGAAGTCGCCCGCCAGGACGAGATAGTCCGTATCCCTGACCTTGCTGCCGAAAAATCCGCCCAAAATCGCGGGGAAAGCGCCGTTTTCGCCCAGCGTGATGCCGCTGAACAGCGTGGAATTGAGCGCGTATGCCGTAGGTGTGAACCCGTTTTCGTACTCGTTGACGTCCTTGATGTCGGGAGCATTGAGGTCCTCGCGCATTTCGAGGATGAGGTCGTCGCTGTTGGTGACGGTATGCAGCCTGCCCTTGCCGGCGTCGCAGGCTTGCTGCATCTCTTCCGCCGTGGAGCTGCCCGGCTCTACGCCGATGCCGACGACGGAGAGAGTGACTCCGTCCTTATTCAGGCTCTCGATCCTTTCCAGATACTCGCTGTCGCCGCCCGAGACGCCGCCGTCCGTGACGATGATGATGTGGCGGCGCGCGACGTCCGTCTGCGCCTTGAGCATGGTACCCGCACGGTTGATGGCTTCCGAGAAAATGGTGCCGCCGCCCGTCTCGTCGATCGAGCTGATCGCCGCGCGGATGGTGGAATCCTGCGTGCGCCGCGTGAGCGGGAGAACGAGGTCGTACATGGAATTGAGCGCCATGACGCCGATGTAGTCGCGCTCGCTGAGGCTGTCCAGGCAGGCAGCTGCGCCCGCCCTCGCCCAGGAGAGCATGGATTCGCCGTTGCCGAATTCCGTACCCATCGAACCGGAGGCGTCGATGATGATCATGACCGCCACGGGAGGGGTATAGTTGATGATCTCCACGGGGAGCATGGACTGGTACGTGGTGCCGTACATATCGCTGCGGTTGTACGCGTTGTTGTTGCCTTTTTCGTCCGTGCCGCCCAGAGTGAGCATTCCGCCGCCGAAATCGTTGACGTACGAATACAGGATGTCGATGAACCCGGAAGGCAGATCCTTGTTTGCAACGTTGTTGAGAATGACCTGATCGTACGCGCACAGTTCTGCGGTGGTCTGCGGCAGAACGTCGTCCGCATCGTACAGGTTGAGAACGGTCACCTGATACATTGCTTCTTCCGTTTCGGGATCTGTCGTGCTCAGCAGAGCGGCCAGCGCTTCCGATTCCCCTTTCTTGCTTTCGAGAATGAGGATGCGGTCAAACTTTTCCAGATAATAATAGGAACAGTAAGTATTGTTCTGTTCGATGAGATCTCCCTGAGACTCGATCTGAATGTCCACCTTGTGGAAGCCTTCCCCCGCAAAGGAGAAGGGAATTTCCACCGTATGCGTACCCGTCTCCATGCCGTACTGGACGGTGGTACGGACTTCGCCGTTGTCGCTGACGGACACGGAAATGCCCTTGTCGGCGTTGCTGTACAGCGTGACGCCCAGCGTGAACTGATCGTTGGGGTTGAGGTGGTACTCGGGGTACTCGACGCCGAGCACCTGCACGTCGCCGCCCTCTTCGAGCCCGAAAGAGGAAGGGATGTACGCGGTATCCACCAGGATGCCGCGCGCCGTGACGGACTGGATGACCTCTTCGGCCGCGTTGTCCGTTTCCTTGCCGTCGGTGACGAGCACGATCTTGGCGGACGCGTTTTCGGTAAACAGCTTGGACGCATACGTCAGCGCGGAAGCGATGTCCGTGCCGCCCGTCTCGGAAGGCAGGCGCGCCGCCATGTACTCATCGTACACGCTGTCCACGTCGTCCGTCAGCGGAACGGCGTACCTCTGGTCGAACCCGAAGGTGACGACGCCCACTTTGTAGCCTTCGTACCAGGCGCCCGTCTCCAGAGCCGCCTTCATAAAATCGTCGCGCGTCTGCTCGGAATTTACGCCCGAATCGGAGACGTCCACGACAAAGAGCACTTCGTTGGCCTCGTTGGAGATGTCGTAGCGGATATATACGCCCGAAAGGACAAACACGCACAGCACGCTGACCAGGCAATGCAGGACGAGCGAGATGATGCGGTTTCTCGTGCGGCGGTACTTTTTATTGCTGAGGAAATACAGCAGCAGTCCCACCCCTACCAGCGGGATGATGAGAAGCAACAGCCAAGGGGTGGTAAATTGAATGGGAAAATTCGACATACTCTTTTTCTCCTTCTTCCCCCGTTACAGATACTCGCGCGAATGCAGGATCCACTCGACAAAGGCGAGCGCGCACAGCGCGATGGCGATGTAAAAGATCAGACTTTTGTACTCGTTGCCCAGGGACTCCACCAGGAAAGGATTGCGGAAGGAATCCGCCTGCGCAAAGATATTGCTCTCCGCCGAGGGGATCTTGGCATAGATCCTCTGCTCGATCTGCTTGCCGAAGTCCGTGATCTGCACGAGAGAGTACGTGCCGGGAACGTCCAGCCTGAGCGTGGCGGGGAATTCGTTTAAAACCACTTCGGATTCGCCCGTATAGGTGTTGGACACGGTGAGCTGCTGCCCGCGCGCGTTGAGCGTGACGTCCTCGTACACGGAGAAGGCGTTGCCGACCACCGTGCAGGGGATCCACTGCTCGAACAGGTTGTAAAAGAGCGCGCTGATGTCCTTGAACCGCATGGCAAAGTTGGAATAGTGAACGCTGAACGGCAGGACGAGCACCTTTCTGTTCCCCGAGTTTTGCGCGAGGAGCATGGGCTGCCTGTCGCAGCTGAGCAGCACTTCGTACATGGCGGGATCGTAGTTGAGGAACGTAGTGTAACGCGTCACATAGATCTTGTCCGCCGAAAAGTTTTCAAGAAGCGGATCGTCTCTTTCCTGCGTGAGGTACAGCTGCGTGCCGCTGGCGCTGACGTCGACGACGTCGCCCAGCGTCAGGCCCGAACCCCCGGGCGCCTTGTCGAGATCCCAGAGGATGACGACGCCGTCCGTAGGCATGACGTCCGGCATGACGTGCTCGAAAATATACAGGTCGAACCCTTCCGTGGCGGGATCGCTGTGCACTTCGGTGATCTGCACGTCCCACACGTTCTTTTCCGTGCGGTAATAGTTGGCCATGGCGCCCAGAATACCGTTGACGAAGTTGTTGGGCGTAGGCGAACTGTACTGGACTTTCAAAACCTCTTTCTTTCCGTCGTAGATGGAGAAAGAATCGTCCTGGGTGAAGGAATCCCCGCCGTCCAGAACAATGTTGATGTCGCTGTAAGAATAGAAGCGGTCGCCCTGCTCGATGGCGACAAAGAAGATGTTTTCGTCGTTGAGCTCGTAATCTTCCGGCTTCAGGTTGCCCGAACGGAAGATGACGGTGATCGTCTTGTCCTGTCTGCACGGGACTTGTGCGCTCAGCTCCACCGTCCTGGAGGTATCCCCTTCCTGCTCTTCCGCGTTGACGTCGTGCACCTGCGCGCGCAGCGAGACGTTGCCGTCCCTGCCGTAGCTGGCCACTTCCACGAAGAGGGAATAATAGTTGTCCTCCACCACGGTGTACGCGTTGAGGATGCCCGCGTTCCACTCGCCGTCCTCCGCGACGTCGACGACTCTGACTTTGGAAGGTATGTAAGAATACTGCGTATCGGTATACAGATACAGCTCCGCGTTTGCGTTTTCACGGATGACGTTTTCGCAAAGGCGCATCGCCGCATTGACGTCCGACGTGCCGTAGGAACATTCGTCCGAAGTGAGGAGCCCGCTCAGCTTGTCGCGGACGAGCTGCGCGGAAGAATTGGTGACGCGCTCGGCGAGAACGGTGGGTTCGGGGCCTGCCACGAAAATGCTGACGTAGCCGCCCTGGCCGAACACCTCCTCGGAAAGCTGAGAGACCTGCTCCACCGCCCTGGAAAAGCGCGTTTCGCCGTCCAGGCCCGCACGCATACTCGCCGAGGAATCGATGACGGCGATGACTTCGCGTTCGGTAACGGCGGCGCGGGTGATGAGCGAGGGCTGCGCCACCGCAAACGAGCAGGCGGCAAGAAAGAGCACCTGGCACACGATCAGCAAAATGTTGCGGAGTTTGCTGACGGGCAGGCGCTTCTTTTTCAGTTTCAGGCTGAGCGCCCAGACATACGTACTGGAAATATGTTGTTGCTGGTAGTTGGCCTTGATGATGTAGATGATGATGAGTGCCGCGACAGAGAGAAACGCCAACAACCCCAAAGGTATCAAAAATGTCATGAAAGTATCCCCGTCTTAAAAAACTCTGCAAACAGCACCCGTTCGATGGGTTGGGCGGTGGAAACGGAGATAAAATCTGCATTCCATTTCATACAAAAACTGCGCAGGTCCTCTTTCAGCCCTGCGAGTGCCTCTTGATATGCTTTTTGCAGCGAGGAATTGATACGGATCTTCATATTCCTCGGATCTTCGACAGAATCCGCTTCGGAATCGATCAGGTTCACCCTGCCGGTATAGGCGGGGTCGATCTCCTCAGGCGCAAGCACCTGCAAAAGCATGACCTGGCGCCGCTTGTAAGAGAGATAACTGACCGCTTTTTTCCAGTCGGAATCGGTAAAAAAGTCTGAAATGATGAGAGTCAGGCCGTTTTTGGTGCCTGTATCCGGACAGCTCGTCACGCACTTTTCGATGTCCGTGCTACCGTCAAAATATAAATCGTTGAGCGAGCCGATCGCGCGGTAAAACGAGTTTTTACCGACGATGGTGCCGAAGGGGTTTTCCGAGCGTTCGCCCTTCATCAGGTTGAACGTCACCTTGTCCATGTTATGAACGGCAAGAAAGCCCATCGCCGCGGCTGCTGCCACGGCGTAGGCGCCCTTCTTCGGATTCTCTTTGCCCATAGACGCCGAACAGTCCAGAAAAATCTGGACCTGCATCTGGCGTTCGTCTGTGAACAGTTTTAAAAAATGTTTTTCAAATCGGCTGTACAGGTTCCAGTCGATGCGGCGGATGTCGTCGCCCAACTGGTATTCCCTGTAATCGGCAAACTCCACCGTCTGCCCGTAGGTATTGACAAGGTGTTTTCCGCCGAAGTAGCCCGCAAGGTTTGACCTGAGATTGAAGGCCAACGCTTCCAGCCGGCTGAAAAACCGGTCGTTCAAGTATTTGTTTTTCATGAGAAAGCCGTATCCGCTTTAATTTTTACCCTGGTATTTGCTGCTGACTTCCTGCACGATCCTGCGGATGATCTCGTCCGGGGAAATGCGCTCGGCAATCGCCTCGAAATTCAGCTTGATCCTGTGGCGAAGAACGGGCAGCGCAAGCTCGTTGATGTCCGCATACGCGACGTTGAGCCTGCCCTTGATGAGCGCCATGACCTTTGCCGCCGAGATGAGGGCCTGCCCCGCACGGGGGCTGGCTCCCATCCTGACGTATTTCTTTGCCGTTTCGGAGGCGCATTCGCCGTCCGGGTGGGTTGCGGAAATGAGGATCATCGTGTACCTGAGCACTTCCTTGGCGACGGGGATCTGGTTTGCCGTCTCGCGCATCTGCATGAGCTCTTCCTTGGTGCAGGCGCATTCGGCAACTTCCGCCATCGTTTTCTGCGTCATGTCGACGATCTGTACCAGTTCGTCGATGCTCGGGTTAGGCACGTTGACTTTGAACATGAAGCGGTCCATCTGCGCTTCGGGAAGCGGATATGTACCGTCCTGCTCGATGGGGTTCTGCGTGGCAAGCACGAAGAAAGGCTCTTCCAGCTTACGCGAAACGCCCATGACCGTGACCGTATGTTCCTGCATCGCTTCCAGCAATGCGGACTGCGTTTTAGGGGTGGCACGGTTGATTTCGTCGGCAAGCACGATGTTGCTGAACACGGGGCCGGGCTGGAAACGGAATTCCGAATCCCCCTTTTCGTTTTTGACGATGATGTTGGTACCCGTCACGTCCGCCGGCATCAGGTCGGGGGTGAACTGGATACGCGAGAAGGGAAGGTTGAATACCCTGCCCAGCGAACGCACCAGACGCGTTTTACCGACGCCCGGCACGCCTTCGAGAAGGATGTTGCCGCCCGCGATCATCGCGACGACTGCGTCCTGCACAACTTCCTGCTGTCCGACGACGTCGCGCGAAATCTCTTTGAAAATACGATTGCATTGCTTGCAAAACTGTTCGATGCTCTTTTCCGTAACCATATGGAATGTATTCCTGTCTCCTTTCAATTATCTGCCGATGATATCCGAATAATCTCCGATGATCCCCGCAAGGTCGCCGGGCAGGCCCTCGGATTCGCCCTGCGCTTCAGCGTTTGCGTTTTCATAGTTCGACCCGCCGTAATCGGTCTTGCCGTCGTTGACCTGGTAGGCGGGATTGGAGCTGCCGCCGCCCTCGTTGCTGTCGCCGCTGCCGTCGCCGTCGCCTTCGTCCTCTTCCTTGCCGTCGTTGTCGCTGGGATCGCCGGGTGTAGGGGTACCGTCGCCGTCATCGTCATTGGGCAGAGGGCCGGGGAACTGGTCGGTCATATCCGTTTCCGGCTCGAACTCCGAGCCGTCGATGGGCAGGAACGTAGCTACGAGGAACAGATCCTCGGAAATTGCTTTGTCAGCGCGGTAAGGATCGCCCGAACCGTCGGACCAGCCGGCAAAGAAGTACTCTTCTCCTTCCTTTTCGCCGGGGATCGCCCATACGGCTTTTGCATCCTCGCCCGCGAGAACCGTCTGCGTATAGACGACGGCGCCCGATTCGTCCGTTTCACTGTTCACGCCGAAGATGATCCCTTCGCCCTGGACCGTGTACCGGATGGTGTACGCGGTGGGCAGAGCCTCCTCTCCGCGGAGCAGATCCGCTCCGCTGGGCAAAACGTCCGCAGCGGCGAGCGCAGAGACGGTGGTCGTCCCCAGGCCCAGCACCGCGACCGCACTCAGCGATACGACCAGCGCCGCACTGAATACTTTCAGCGCGATCCTCTTGGCACCCGAAGTGCCGAAATTGCGCAGCACGGAAACGGTATTCGCGCGCTGTGCGCAGGCGAGCGTTTCCTGGCTGTCTTTAAATTCGAGCAGGGTGACCATTCTTTCATCCAGCCCCATCGCTTTATCGATGCGCTTTGCCGTCTGCATATCCGTGGGACGGAAGTGCGCAAAGTAAAAGATGGGCGTAGCGCCGCCGAGAACGGCGACGAAAGCGATCGCCCCGATCCAAACAAGTTTGAAATCGGTAAACCAGAAAACCACGGAGCAGACCGCAAGGGCAGCCAGCGCCGCAACCAGCCCGCAGATCAGAGATCTGATAACCGCTTCTTTGACGAGACGCTTTTTGTATAAATGTAAAATTTCATTCATACTCTTTCCTCCTATTTTTCTTTCATCCGAGTATACCACATTATACTCTAATTTTTTCAGAATGTAAAGCAATAATGACTAAATAAAGAAAAACAGGCCTTCATTTTTCAGGCCTGTTTCCCCTATTCCTGCTTATAGCAGGTATAATTTTTTGTTATACTGTTACATATGCCCGCATAATTATGCGGCGACTTCCGCGTCGTTCTCATAGGAATAGAGAACGACGAAGTTCATCGTTGCCAGGCAACCGGTTACCCAGCTGGTGTTCCAGGCGCAAGCGGAGTCGAGCGCGTAAACGTAAGCGGTGATCGTCTGCTCTGCCGTCCAGCCTGCAAACGCGGAGGCCATGATGGACGTGACGCTTGCGGGGATGACGATCTCCTCGACCGACGTGCAGCCGTTGAAGCTGCTGCTGCCGATTTCGACGAGCGACTCAGGCAGGGTGACGCTCTTGAGCGCCGTGCAGCCCTTGAATACGCTGGTCTCCAGTTCCGTGATGCCCTCGCCGATGACGACCGTTTCCAAAGAGGTGCAGTTCATGAACGCTTCTTCGTAGAGGATTCCCAACCCGCCGGGAACGGTGACGCTCTTCAGGCCGCTGCCCGTGAACACGCTGTCGCCGAATTTCTCGTACGTATCCGAGAGCTGAACACCCGTCAGAGCCGTGCAGTTTTCAAACACGCTGGTGCCGAGGCTTGTGACGCAGGACAGATCCGCAACGCCTTCGCCGAAGGAATTGACGTATTCCATCTCGCCTTCCTCGTTGAGGCGGTAGGTGTAGATGGTCTTGAGCGACGTGCAGTTGAGGAACGCATCGTTGCCGATGGACGCGAGCGTTTCGGGGATGTACACCGTTTCCAGAGCCGTGCAGTCCGCAAACACGTACGTGCCGATGGAAGTTGCCGTCGCAGGAATGACGATGGACTTGAGTCCGCTGGACCTGAACGCATAGTTGCCGATGAACGTTACGCCGGCGGGAAGCTGAATTTCCGTAAGATCTGCCATTTCATGGAACAGATAGCCGGGGATCGCGGTGACGCCGTCTCCGAGGATGACCTTCTTGAGCGCCGTGCAGCCGTTGAACGGCTTGGACGAGCTGCTGAAGTTGGTCGTCTCCGTAAACGAAAGGATGGTCACTTCTTCAAGCGCCGTGCAGTTCTGGAACAGATACGTACCGAACTCCTGGAGGCCTTCAGGCAGGACGATGGACGTGAGCGACGTGCAGTTTGCAAATTCGTAGTTGCCCATGACCTTGAGCGTGGAAGGCAGGGTGACGCTTGTGAGCGACGTATTGTTATTGAACGTGTAGCCGCCGAGCTCTTCAACACCTTCGGGAATGACCACGCTCTTGAGCGAAGTGCAATCCCTGAAGATCTGTGCGTCTATCTTGTTGACCGTATCGGGAATGCTGACGCTTACCATATTGGTTGCACCGTAGAAAGCATGGTCGCCGATGGCCTCCAGCCCTTCGGGCAGGGTGACCGCAGTACCTCTATAGTTACCGAATGCGTACGAGGCCAAAGTTTTGGACTCGCCCAGCGTGACCGTAACGTCACCATGGAAGTAAGCCAAGGAGTAATCGGAAAGCTGATCCGTGCTGATGGTCAGGTGCGTGATCCCCGTGATGCCGTTGAGGGCGTAGCCGTTGATGCTCGTTACCTCTTCGGGGACGGTGAATTCGCCGCCGATACCCGTGATATCCTTGGGAACGCTCAGAACAGTACCCGTCACAGTCATGAGAATACCGTTCATCGCAGCAAAGGACTGGTTGCCCTCCGCAACGGTAACGGTGAGGCCGTTGAACGCGTTGTCGCCGATGCTGGTGACAGAAGCGGGAACCTCGATTTCCGTCAGACCCGTATTGTAGAAGGCATCCGCACCGACACTCGTCAGACCTTCGGGCAGTTCGAGAGAGGTAAGCCCCTTCATGCCGTTGAACACGCCCGTGCCGATGGTCTCCAGAGTTGCAGGCAGGATCATCTTCGTGATGGAGCTGCATCCCTTGAACACGTTCTGTGCAAGCTCGGTAAGAGACTGAGGCAGAAGCGCTTCGCCCTCGTTGCCGGTCGTCGTCTTGTCCGCAGGATTGTACAGCAGGATGGTAGTGAGCGACGAGCAGCCGAGGAAGTAGCTGTCGGGCAGATAGGTGATCTCGCTGTTGAGAACGACCTTGCTCAGAGCCGTGTCGTTTTCAAATACATTTGTTGCATAGTTGGACGTAGCCGTGTTGTAACGGACGGACGACGTAAGGTACTGCACTTCCTTGAGAGATGCGCAGTTGCTGAACGAACCGTCGCCGATCTTTGCAACGGATTCGGGAATGATGACCTTTTCGATCGCGGTGTTGTTGAACGCGTTGTCGCCGATCATGGTGAGGCTGCCAGGGAGATTTGCAACGCCGACTCCCTCTTCGCCTTCGCCTACCAGAGTGCCGTCCTCCGTCAGATACATGATCGTCCTGAGCGAGCTGCAGTTGAGGAACGTCTCTTTGCCGATCATCTGGAGCGCGTCATGCAGGATGACCGTTTCCAGCTGCGTGCATCCGCTGAACGCGGAGCAGCTTGTAGAAACACTTGTGATTTTGGAAGTGAGTTTCGTGATCCCTCTGGGGATGGTGACCTGGCGGAACGCCGTGTTCATAAATACATTGTAATCGAGATAAGCGAGCGCGGAAGGCAGAACTGCGACGCCTGCTTCATTTTCCGTGATCTTTCCGTCGTCGGGAGTGTAAACGTCGATCGTAGAGAGGGAGGTGCAGTTTCTGAACACACCGTACCCGAACGCCGTGACGCCGTCGTTGAACACGATCCTCTTGAGCGAAGTGCAGCCGTCGAACGTATACACCGCATAGCTGGTGGAAGACGTGCCGTGTCTCGACGCGGAAGTCAGGACGATGGCCTCTTCGAGCAGTGCGCAATCCTGGAAAGCGTAGGAGCCGAAGTACTTGACGGATTCAGGCACCGTGACCTTTGTGAACGCTGCGCCGACTTCGCCTTCATCCGCGGTAGTGCTGGTGCCCCTGCCGCTGCCGAACGCCTGGTTGCCGAGAACGGTAAGGCTTTCGGGGAGCGTGACTTCGCCCTCTTTTCCGACGATTTCGCCCTGGGAGTTGACGTACCGGACGGTGGTAAGGCTGCCGCACTTGCTGAACGTATTGCCGCCGATGACCGTCAGTTCGTCATGCAGGATGACTTTTTCCAACTGCATACATCCGCTGAACACATTCGCGCTGGAAGAAGCGGTAGTATCGCTGATGGAGCTGGACAGCTTCTTGATGGAGCGGGGAATGGTGATTTCGCGGATCGCCGTCTGCTGGAAAGCATAGGCACCGATGGAATTCAGCGAGCCGGGAAGCGTGGCAATGCCCGCTTCATTGTTCGTGTTCTCCCCCATCGTGAGGTCGACCACGTCGATGGTGTCGAGCAGCGTGCAGCCGCTGAACGCATAGTTGCCGATGGATGCGAGCGCATCGTTGAACGTGACGTGCTTGAGGGCAACGTTATTGCGGAATACATACGTACCCAACGTAGTGGCGTTGGAGAGATCTGCCTCTTCCAGAGCGGAGCAGCCGCTGAACGCATAGTTGCCGATGGAAAGAACCTTGGACAGATCGACGTTTACAAGTTTTGCGCAGTTCTGGAACGCGTACGTGCCGATCGTCGTGATCTTGCTGAGGTTGACCGTCGTCAGTTCTTTGCTGTCGCAGAACATGTAGTTGGGGATCTCCGTGAGACCGCCGAGATCGATGCTCTGCAGGCCGCTGTTTTTGAACATCTTGTTTGCGTTGGAGATCTCGGTGATCGTTGCAGGGAAAGTGACCGTCGTCAGCGCGGTGCAACCGTCAAAAATAGTACTGGGAATCCAATACGTATCTTCGCTGAAGGTGACGTCTTTGAGCGAGGTGCAACCCTGGAACAGACTTGATGCGGTATAACCGGTGGCAGAAACGAGCACAGGAACGTTGACCTTTTCCAGCGCCACGCAGTTTTTGAACGCGTAGTTGCCGATGTTGGAAAGGGTGGAAGGAAGAACGATTTCTTTCAGGGAAATGTTGTTCTGGAATGCGTACATACCCATAGCGGCAAGACCTTCGGGAAGGTTGATGCTCTTGAGGGAATAGCAATCGCTGAAGGCGTTCTTGCCGATTTCGGTGAGCAGGCTGCCCTCTGCAAATTCGACCGTTTCCAGCGAGCGGCAGAACTCGAACGCACTCGCTTCGATGACCGTAACGCTGGCAGGGATGATGAGTTTTCTGATACCGTTCTGTCCGGCAAAGGCGCTTTCGCCGATGACCTGGAGCCCTTCGGGGAGGGTGTATTCGCCCGAGCTGCCCTCTTCGGTGACGGGGCCGTAGGCGAGGACGATGGTGGTACCTTCGACGTTGAGGAGCAGAGGATCCGTTTCGTGACCCTTATAGTTCTTGTTGCCCGCCGCCACGGAAATGGTGTTGATGGACATACACTGCGTGAACGCACTGCCGATATCCACGATGCTCGTGGAGAGGTGGACGTCTGTCAGCGTGTTGCAGGCAGAGAACAGATAGTCGCCCAACGTGATGTTGGAATTGCTTTCAGGGAACTCGATCAGCGTGAGCGCCGTCCTTGCAAACGCGAGGTTGCCGATGGACTGCAGATTGCTCTTGGGTTCCGCGCCCTCTTCCGCCGCGGCGGTGAGGAATTCTACGGACGTCAGGGATGCACAGTCGGAGAATGCGCTCGCTCCGACGGTGGTGACGCTTGCAGGCAGGACAACTTTGGTAAGTCCCGTCGACTTGAATGCGCTGCCGCCGATCTCCGTAATGGAGGTGCAGTTTTCAAGGTTGGCCGACGTGAGCAGAGTGTCGTTGCTGAATGCGCCGGTGCCGATGGTCTGCAGCTTGCCGTTCTCGGCAAAAGTGACCGAGGTGAGCGAATCGCAGAGGTTGAATGCGCTTGCGCCGATGGACGTCAGGCTTGCAGGCAGGCTGACCGTGACCAGGTCTTCGTTATCCTGGAAGGCGTAGTCGCCGATGGTCGCTACCGTGTCGGACATGACGAGGTTGATGATCGATGCTCTATAGAAAGCATATTTTTCGATGGCCATGGCGCCGGAAGTGCCTGCCGTGAACGTGACGTTCTGCAGAGTGGAAACAGAGAAGGCGCGCTGGCCGATGCGGGTGACCGTGGAAGGGATGACCACGCTGACGAGACCGGAGCCGACGGTGCCGCCGTCGCTATACGAAGACGAGGATTTGTAGAAAGCGTAGTTGCCGATTTCGGTGGTACGCTCGGGGAATTCGATCTCCTTGAGGCTGGTGCAGCCGGCAAAGGCGCCATAATAATTGGTGTACGAGGAGCTGCCGCCGGAACCGAAGCTTTCGCTCGTACCGTCTGCGATGACCAGAGGAGCCGTGCCGCCCTCTTCAAAGAGAACTTCTTCCAAAGTGGAGCAGGCGAAGAAAGCGCCCTCCCCGATGCGGGTGACCGTGTTGGGGATGAAGATGCTCTTCAGGGACGCCCCTCTGAACATGTAATCGGGGATCTCGGTGACACCTGCAGGCAGGCTGACCGATTCGAGCGCGCCGGCGCTGGAGAAGATCTCGCTGCCGAAGGTGATGGAAGAAGAAGCTTCGCGCTCTTCAAAGTCGACCGCCTTGATGTACTGATTGCTGTAGAACGCCCTGTCTTTGACCTCTTTGACCGTTGCGGGAATGGTGACCTTATTGGACACGCCCACGTTGGAAATAGGCGAGAAGTACAGAGTTTCGAGAGCGCCCGTTTCCGCATTTTTGCCGTACAGGACGCCGTCGATCGCGCCGTAATGCGTGTTGCCCTCCGCAACCGTGATGTTGGCGAGCAGGACGCAGTAGTTGAACGCGTCGATGTTGTCCGTGCCGGCTGCTGCGACCGATTCAGGCTCCCAGCTGCTTGCCGTACCGCCGAACACAGGCGTGTACTCGTAACTCGTGGAGTAGAAAGCCAGGCTCTCCAGCGATGCGGGCAGACTGATTTCCGTCAGACCTTTGCAGTAGTTGAACGCCGCATGGCCGATGGAGGTGACGCCCTCCGGGAAGTTGATGCTTGCCAGTTTAATGCAGCTTGCAAACGCTTCGTCGCCGATGACGATGGAATCCTTGCCTGTGGGAAGGGTGACTGTAGTGAGACCCGTGCAGTCGAAGAACGCCTTCTTGCCGATGGTAAGCGAGCCGGTACTGTCCGTGAAGATGATGGCTTCCAGCAGATCGCATCCTTCAAACGCGCTGTCGCCGATGGTGGAGATCTTCGCGCCGAACGTGATGGACGTCAGGTTATCGTTGTTGAAGAAGACGTTTGCGCCGATCTCCTCAACGGTTTCGGGGAGGACGTAGCTGCCCGGCCTGCCGCTGGGGTAATAGACGATACGCGTCTTACCCTTGTTGAACAGAACGCCGTCTTCCGATTCATAGTTGGGGTTGCTGGGATCCACGTCCACACTCGTGAGGCTGGTGGAACCGAACACGCCGTTGACGTCGAACAGGGCGACGTTGGGCCCGAGGATCAGCTTCTTGACATAGGTGGTGCCCGCTTCGGAAGCGAAGGCGCCGTTGCTGTATTCGATTTCCGCAATGGCCGTTTCCACGGTGACGGTCGTCAGGCCGGAGATGTTGCCGAATGCGTATGCGCCGAGAACTTTCAGGTTTTCGGGCAGGGTGAGCTGTTTGATTCCGGAGCAGGAATAGAACGCATACTCCTCAATGGTGAGGGCGGGATCCTTGGCTTTGCCCTGGAAAGTGATGCTCTTCAGACCCGAGCAGCCGTAGAAGGCTTCCGTGCCGATCGTGGACACGTTGCCGGGGATGACGATGCCTTCCAGATCCGTGCAGCGGTAGAATGCGCGGTCGCCGATGGCCGTGACGGAAGAACCGACGGTATAGACGCCCGTTCTGCCCGCAGGGCAATAGTACAGCGTTGCGCCCTTGTCCGTAAACACCACGCCGTCCTCAGACGTATATACGCTGTTTTCCGCCTTTTCGACGTGGACTTTTTCCAGATAGTTACAGGAAGTGAAGATGTCCGTATTGAAGCTCGTCAGGCGGGCAGGGAGGGTGATCTCCACGATCTTGGAATTCAGGAACGCCTCGCTGCCGATGGTGAGCGGCTGCGCCGTCTCCCCTTCCGCTGCGGGCAGGAAGTTGACTTCCACGATCTTGGAGCTGTAGAAAGCGTGCTCGCCGATGCTCGTCACGCTGGCAGGAACGTTGATGAGGGTGACGTTCGTGCTCCTGAATACGTTGAGAGGAATGGTCTGCACCGTATCGGGAATGGTCACTTCGCCCGTGATGCCGATCGGAACGTAGCTCAGTTCGACAGCGCCGTAAGGGTTGTCGTAGATGAGCATTCCGTCATGGGAGGAATAGAACTTTTCGTAATTTCCCGTGAAGGAAGCGGAAGCATCGTATACGTTGATCTCGGTCAGCGCGGAGCAGCGGTAGAACGCGGAACCCGTGCTGTTGGAGCCTTCGTTGCCCGTGAAGACGGAAACGATGCTGTCAGGAATGTTGATGGTGACAAGTTTTGCGCAATCGGCAAAGCAGCTGCCCTCGATGGTGGTGACGGGCAGACCGTTGTAGAGGGCGGGAACGGTGACCCTGGTCAGGTAGCCGATGCCCTGGCCCTGCGAAATGGAATAAGCCCTTTCCGAAGGGTTGAGCGGGTTGGCGATCATCGTATAGGTGAACGCCTCCACCCATCTGACGTAGAAGGTCTGATCGGAAGCGAGGTTCCACACGCGGCCCGCAAGGCTTGCGCCTTCAGGATCGGTGTACTGGATGCCCGTGCCGCCGAATTCGCTGTACCAGCCGTAGAAGGCGCGGGTGCCGTCCGCACTGAACGGAACGGGGAAGGAGAACGCGCTGCCGAACGTGACGTCCACCTGCATGCTGTAGACGTGTTCCGCACCGTTTTCAAAGTAGCCTTCGCTCTCGGTCACGGCGAGGGTGACCGTGTAGGTGTTGGCGGTCCACTGTGCATAATACGTCACGTTTGCCGTGGCGGAAACAGTGCCGCTCTCCACTTTCTGTCCGCCGTTGGCGGCGGTGAACCAGCCGTTGAAAGTGTAGCCGAGGCGGCTTTCCTCCGCAGAAAGCTGGATCTTGTCGCCTGCGACAAAATATCTGTAAGATTCCGTAGCGGATGCGCCGGTGTTGGTGTTCAGCGTGACCGTGACGGATGCGTTGACGGTGACGTCGATCCAATCGCTCGCTTCGCTGCCCGTATAGTAGCGGACGGAGAGAACGTTTTCGCCCGCCTGCGTGAGCGTGACGGGAGCGCTTGCCCCTTCCACGAGCGCCTCTTCCCCGCCGTTGACGCGCACGCCGTACTGCGAAACGCCGAGAACGGGGTTCCAGCTCAGCACGCCGTTGCTGTACGCAAGGTTGGTCAGCTTGCGGGACAGGGTCGCCGTACCTGCAAAGGAGTTGTTGGCAGCATCTGCGGCGATCGCCTGAACGGTGACCGTGAATTCGGAATCCACAGCGGCGAGGTCTTCCTCGTCGGGACGGAAGGAGTTTTCCGTCACTTCAAACTGCTCGTCGCCGATGGTGACGATATATTTGGCCGCGCCTTCCACCGCATCCCAGCGAATGGTATCCCCGGACGTGCTGATGTTGGCGGGGGTGGCAAGCCTGGTCTTCGCGTACTGCACGCTGCCCTCTGCGGAGGGATTGTAGCCGAACGCGTATGCGACGACGCCGATCTGCAGATCGCCGTAGTAGGACTGCAGGGCGAGAGTTGCTTCTTCCGTTCTCACGCTGAAGGTCTGATCGCCGACTTTCACCGTGACCATATAATACTGTGCGTTTTCCACCGCATCCCAGGTGAGGACGTCCGTCTCCTTGTTGACGGAAAGGTTGGCCGCCTGATCGAGATGGCGCTCGAACACGTAGGGCGCAGAGGTGGAAGTCACATAGCCTTCCGCGACCGCCTGCACGACGAAGGAGATGCCCCCCTGCTTCATGTCGCAATCGGAGAAGTCGTATGTATTGGTATCCGTGCGGACGGAATCGTGCGTATGGCCGACCGTGCCGCATTCGTAGCTGACGAGGTAATATTCTGCGCCTTCGACCGCGTTGAAGGCGAGGTTGAAGCCGTCCACGCTGAACAGCGAAACGCGCGCCAGCGCCTTATTGGTATAATAAGCCGTGGTCGTCTTGCCGCTTGCCGTGACCGTGACGGTGTATTCCCCTTCCTGTGCGGAAGCGAAGTCGAACGCCTGCGAGAGGGCGCCTGTGATCTGTCCGTTGACAGACGTTGCCGCCCCGCCCGGCGCCTTGATGGTGACCGTATAGGAGACGTTGACGCCCATCGAAAGCCAGCTTACGCCTTCGGACGTGACGGAAACGGCGGGTGCGCCGTTGTCCCAGACCGCGTACAGGGTGGTATTTTCGTCCAGAGCCTGGCCGTCCGTCACCATAGCGGTGAGTTTGGCGGCATCCTGGCTGTCGCTCATCCACCAGCCGAGGAACGCCTTGCCGTTCTGTGCGGGCAGCGCGGGCAGCTGGCTGGCATAGATGCGTCCGCCGACCGTCTCGGTGTCCGCGATAGGTTCGCCCGTGTAATCGGAACCCGTTTCATAGGACACGACAAAACCCTGCGTGCCGGGATCGGTGACAAAGCGCGCATACAGCGTGAGATCCGCCGTAACGGGCTCTGTGAAGGTATAGACGGTCGTGAACGCACTGTCCTCATACCAGCCGACAAAGACGGACCCCTCTTTCGTAGGATCTGCGGGGCGGGTAAGCGTTCTGCCGTTGACGACTTTCGCGGACGTTTCGCCCGTGCCGCCGTTCAGCTGATACGTGACCGTGTATTCCGTTCTCAGCAGCATTTCATACGTGGCGCCCTGATAGGTCACTTTGAGCATGCCGTCTTCAAACGTTGCGGTAACGGTTTCCTCTCCCTCTGCGGTGAGAGTCAGCGTCGTTCCGTCATAGCGATATGTACCCGTGAGGGTCTTTCCCGCCACGTTGAACGTAAAAGAGGCGCCGTCAAAATCGAAGGTGTACTCTTCTCCGTTCACATCGGCATAAAAAGTTCCGTCGAGGGTCTCGCCGGCATCCTGTTTGTCGCAGGCGGCCGTCGCAAAGAGCACAAAGCCCAGCGACAAGACCATCAGCAGACTCAGGAATACCGTCATCGCCAGATGCCTGATGTTTTTCATAGTTCTCCTCCATAAAGATTCACCGCCGATCTCCCGTCCCCTGCCGCAGCAGAAAATGTATAATATTCCGATTTATTCCTCGGAAAGGGATCCGTTTCCATAGAAACAGAAAAAGCAGAAAAACGGGCAAGCCCGTTTTTCTTTCTGTCTGCCTTAAAGGCAGAAAGATCCGCCGTGTTTTGCATAATTATAATCCAACCGTCTGTAAATGTCAACTATTTGCAAATAAGTTGCATAATTATACGGAAAATTCTGTCACAAAAAAGAGGGGGCGGAAAGGCTTTTGCAGCCTTTCCGCCCCCTCATCTTGCAGCCGCGTATGTACACGATTTTGCATATACGTTGCCGTTTTTTAAAAACGCGCGCCCCTTTCCGACGGGGGAAGGCGTTCCGCCCCGCCGCGGAAAAAATTTTTTCTGAAAATATTTTTTCCGCGGGCGAGTTTTCCCTGTTTACCGTGCGTCGTTTTCCTGTTCCTGCGCGCCGTAAAAGCCGCTTTCCCCCGCAAGAGAGACGATCTGCACGAACTCCGTCTTGTACACGTCGTCCGCAAAGCCTGCCCGCAGTTCGTTCAGTCGGGCGAGGACGTTTGCAATGGAGGCGCTGCCCGCGTACTGCGACCTGCGCAGCACCAGCGCGAATTCCGCAACGCACGCCGCAAAGCGCACGTCCTCGTTGTCCCCTTCCTCTCCCGTGACGGTGAGCACCGTCTCGGCATTTTCCGACTGCGCGTCCTGCCAGCGCACCGCGACTTCCGCGAGCGAGCCTTCCGTTTCCGCCTCATTGAGCTCCAGTTCGTACAGGACGGTCACGCAGAGATTGCTGCCGATCTCCCCCGTGTCCTTTTCGGGATTCTCAAAGTCCTCCGCGGAGATGTGCTTCATGTCGTACCCGAGCAGGCGGTAGGAAGAGACCCTGTCCGCGTTGAACGTGACGCCCGCCTTGGCATTGTAGGCGACGGTGTACAGCGTTCCCGCAAGCTCCTTTGTGAACACCTTTTCCGCCTCTTCCTTCGTATCCATGTAGCAATAGCTGCCGTTTCCGTTGAGCGCGAGCGTCTGCATCAGATCGTCGCGCGTGTTGCCCAGCCCCACGCCGACCACGGACAGCCCCACGCCGCTCTCCGCCTTTTCGCGAATGAACTCGGTCAGCGCATCGGTATCGTAGATGCCGACGTTGAAATCGCCGTCCGTGAGGAGAACGACGCGGTTGTTGCCGCCGGGCGCCTTATACTCTTCCGCCTGTTCGTAGGCGCGCTGCAAGCCGTCCGAACCGCTTGTGGAACCGCTTGCACTCAGCCGCGCAAGGGCGTTGCGGATCTGCTGTTTCCCCTCGTCGGTGGCCGCCGTGCTTTCCAGCACCGTCCTGACCCCGCTGGCATAGGTGACGATGGACACCCTGTCCTTTTCGTCCAATCCGTCCACCATCTTGTTGGCGCCGTACCTGACGAGATCGAGGCGGGTCATCTCGTCGTATCCGTAGACAGCACTTCCCATCGAGCCGGAGACGTCCACCAAAAGGACATAGTTTGCGTCCCCGTCCTGCTCCGCCTCTTCCGTCCTGACGCCCACCGTCATCAGGCGGTGATCTTCCTTCCACGGGCAGTCGGAAAGGTACGCCGAAACGCTGACTCCTTCCCCCTTTTCGGGAGCGGGATAATCGTAATCGAAATAGTTGACCATCTCCTCCAGCCGCACCGAATCGGGCGCGATCTGCAACCCGTTTTTCACCTGCGTGCGGACGAGAGAGTACCCCGCCGTGTTGCGGTCGAGCGAAAAATAAGAGGACGGTTGGGTCTGCGCGTCGCAAAATCCCTGTTCGGTGACGCTGTCGTACTGATAATTTTCCCCGTCCGAGACCCACGGAGCTTCCGAAATTCCCTGGTCGTAGCCCATGTTCACATCCCCTTTGGAAACGCTTGCGCACCCGCAGAACAGCGAAAAGGCGGCGAGTATGCCGAATGTCATAAAAAGATGTTTGTTCATTTTTCTTTCCTCCTTACACCTGTACAACGCGCCAAAGACGCGTTTGTCCCGCCGTTCCGGAAAATTTTTTCAGGAGCGCGCCAGCAGCCGCAACAGGAAATAAACGGCGCTGCGATCCTGCCCCTCGACCGTCATATAATACGTGTAAGAGGAAAGGGAGATACTTGCGTCCGAGACAAATTCCCCGTTTTCATACCTCGTGTCCGAAAAATACTGACAGCCGTAAACGCTGCCCGCGGGCTCCAGCCGTGAAAAGGAGCTCAGCTCCTGCGGGAGCCGTTCGCCGCCCGTGAGGTCGATATACAGAGTGCCTTCCCAGAACAACAGCCCGCGCAGATATTTCAGCCGCACGCCGACGAGCACCTCCTGCCCGTCCAACAGATAGAGGGTGTAGTACGCCTGCGCGTTGTCCGCCCATTCAAAGGGAGAGAGCGCGTCCACCGCCCCGCCGTATTTTTGCGAAAGCTGCGCATACGAGGCGCCCTCCGCCTGCGCGGAAGAGAGCGCGTAATACTGTATCGGCACGGAGGGCGCGGGGGAAACATTGGCCCGATCGGGCAGGAACCCGACGAGCAGGACGGCGCAGACGAGCAGAAAGCACGCGAAAGCGGAGGCGACCTTGAAAAAGATCCCTCTGCCTGCGGCGCGGTGCGACTGCGCGGCGGCGCGCTTTGCCCCCTCCAGATCGCAGGGCGGCACCTCGCACCCCTCGAAATATGCGGTAAATTCGCTTTCTATCTTCTTATCTTTCTTCATGTCTTTCATCTTTACAACGTTTCTACTCCCCTTTTTGTCCCTCGGAAAGCATTTTCCGCAAGTTTTCCTCCGCGGAAGCGACCTGCCGCTGCACCGCCGATTTGCTCAGGCCCGTTTCCCGCGCGATCTCGCGCACCGTGAGATCGAGATAATACCGATAGTAGATCATCCTGCGCTCCTCGGCAGTGAGGCGGCCGACCGCGTCCTCCAAAACGAGGGCGCGCTCGATCTGCCGCGCATTGTACCGCTCGTCCGTGAGGTGGAAAAAGGCGTCTATGTCCTCTTCCGCGCGCACCTTGCGCCGCCGCAGGAGGTCGAACGCGCAGTTGCGCACGATGCGCATGACAAACGCGCAGCCGTTTGTGCCGCTCTTGTACCCGCGGACGCCGCGCGCAAGCTTGACCAGACTTTCGTTGACCACGTCCTCGGCGTCCGCGCGGTTTTTTACGATGCCGCGCGCAAGCGCAAACATCCGGCCGCCGATACACGCCCAGATCCCGTCCAGCGCCTCCGCATTGCCGCCGCGCAGCAGCTGCAGGAGGCTATCCAGTTGTTCCTGTCCCGGAATTGCCATATTCTCCCCCGTCAAAACTCTTTTTTTATTGTATCACACCTCCTTGCGTTTGTAAAGAGCAGGGCGGACGGCGCAAAAAGAACTTGAGAATAAAATCCGAAACGATTGAAAAAACTGTCCGCTTTTGATATAATCAAAGAGAGATGAATACGGAAGAGTTTAAAAGGCTGCTTGAAAAACTGAAACAAGGCGATAAGAGAGCGCTGGAGCAGTTATATACAGAATATTTCTGCAAGATCTACACTTACGCGCTATGCAAAGCAAGAAACAGGGATCTCGCCTATGATGCGGCGATGAATGTGATCATGAAACTGATTTATTACCCCGGGGACATTGACGCGATACGAAATCCTGCCGGCTTGATGATAACGATGACAAAAAACGTGATCAACGATGATTTCCGGCATCGTTCCTTTTGTACACCCGTCGATCAGACAGATCTGTACCAGGCAACAGGCCCCTTTGAATCACTTTGGTTAAAAGATATCCTCCAAGTTTTAACGAAGGAGGAGCGCAATCTCTTCCTTGAACACACGATCTGGGAAAGATCGCTGAGAGACATAGCAAAACAGCAGAACAAATCATATATAGCGATCAGGAGGATGTATCACCGCGTCAAAGAGAAAATCAAATTTATTTACAGAGAGTAAACAGCAAGGCATATGTCTTGCTGTTTGTTTTTACCGCATGATTTTTTATTTCAAAAAAATTTTTTCAAAATTTTTTCTTTTGGATGAGCGATACAAGCGTTCTGAAACGTCTTATTTATGTAGAATACTTTAAGGAGCTTCTTTATGAAAAAAATACTATCTGATTTTTTAGCAATTATTTTGGCAATGACTAGTGTCATCGGGATCTTAGTAACCACCTCTGCTACAATCACTTTTGCCGATGGCTATAATGGCTCTACATATGAAGGATCGGGAACGGAAAAAATTTCTTATTTTACAAAGACAGATAACGAAGAATTTATAAACGGAGCATTACCTCAATACTATAATTCCGGTAATTACACAAATACTTGTGCCAACGTAGCAGGAGCAATCATCCTCGGTTATTATGATAAAGATCTGACTGATTTGATTCCTGATTTTACCTCCGCAAGAATTATACGCGATAAGATTTTATATTTTGCACAAACACCCGCTGTTCAAAAAGTAATAGATGACCTCTATTACAAAATGAAAACGAATTCTACCGGCAACGGAACAACTGTAAAACAGTTTAAAACAGGTTTAGAGCAATACGTTAACGAAAAACAGCAAAATGTTACATATTCACCTATCGTGCAGAATGAGCAAATAGACATAGATGCGTATACGACAGCAATAAAACAGGAACTTCCTGTTGTTTTATTTGTATCAAAATATACGATGATCCCCATATCCGATTTAAAAGAAGATAATACTACAGATATTTACAACGAATCATATTATGGCGGAGATCATGTGCTGATTGGTTATGGACTCAGAAGGATTAACTACTACAACGCAGATGGCTCCCTGAAAAAAGAAGTGGTTTTATTAAGAGCTGCAACGGGTTATAACCAAGACCCTTTAGTTTATATAGAGTTAGATGAAAGAATACGAGTGATCGACGGTTATAAAATAAAAATTTATTAAAGTTTGGAGGAACAAACACGATGGGAAGATTTGAAAAGAAAATACACAAAAAAATTCAGGCGGAACAAGAAAACTTTGACGTATGGTTTGAAAAGCATAGCGAATTGCTCCATGATTTTCAGAGCAATGACACGGAGGAAGAAGTACAACCGAACGGAACAAAAAAATTAAAACTCAAAAAACGTTGGCTCCTTCCGATCGGTTTTCTTCTCTTGCTGATTTGCGTTGCTCTTTGTTTTTTGCCGCTTTTACTTCAAAGTCAGACAGCCTTGCCGCAACCCCCTGCACACTTCGGCGATGAGGCAGTTTCCAATCAGCCGTTAAGCGAGCAGGAACTATCCGCTCTGCTGAGCGAGAATGAATTTCTGACTCAATTTCAAATTCTCACGGCAGACAAAACTGTTTTGAAAGAAGATAATTCCACGGTCATGACAATACTCAATGCAGATCTGGAACTGACTGATTACTATATCACAAAAATTCAGATTGAATACAATGAGTATTATGATTTTGTTTCAAAACCTTTGTACGAAAACATGGAGCGCCAAGAAGTTGTAAACGGCCATGAGGTCACATACGAACTGTATGGCACCGATGACAGCGGATTATTTTTATACCGTATGACTTCTGAAAAAGAAGGAGTGAAGATCTATTGGGAGATCCACTGTTTTGAAGAAAGTATCACCGAGTTTATTGATTCGGTGCTGAAATAAAAAATTTTAAGGAGGGAAAAATGAAAAAACTGGCCGCACTAATGATATCCTTTCTCTTACTGCTTGTCTGTAACGGATGTGTAGAGCCCAAAGAACTTGTAGACGAAAAGGACACGAGCCGCTGGATCGTTGAATTTGTCTGTTCCGAGGATAGCGATCTGACCAACAACAGGCTAAAGATATCGTTAGAAGAACTTACCCAAAAATGGAAATCCGGAAAACCGCTGACTATCTCTTTTCAATGGTACGATTTCTTAGAGGATAAAGTAAAACAAGATTTAGATTTCAGGCTGGACCCGGAACTCAGATTGTGGTATATGAACAATGAGGGTAAACTCGTCGATCCGAACACACTTGGCAATGATAAATATTACATACTGATGAGCTCAAGATATGAGATAACAGACGGAGAACGTCACCAAGCAACAAAAGTTTTGTTTCCCGGATTGTATGAAGGAGAGTATTATATTACGATCAATAACCCGGATGTTCCTGTCGGTCCTTATATTGGTGAAGGCATCATTGTAAATTATTTTGTAGGAAATATATATGAATAAAGGAGGGAAAAGTTTATCAGACTTGCTGCGCCTGGTTTCGTTTGGCTTAAGGGGCACCAAAAGGGTATAATCCGAACTTTTTACTCATCACGGGTGATTGGTTCGGATTTACTTTTTTTCTATGACATAGCAAAAGCGAGAATCCGAGGATTCTCGCTTTATGTTATTGATTTTAATACCGTTTCTATGTCTTGGTCAATACAGATCGATTGTTTTTGAATTTGCGGCGGACAAAAAGTTTCGCCGTAATTGATACAAGCATAGATCGCTTTCGGATTCCGATTTGTAAATCGCCAAAACGGATATTTGATAATTGCGGGAGTATTGCCGCCCACGCCGAGTTCAAGAAAAAGCGTCCTATCGTTTTTGTGCCGTTCTACAAATTTTTCATATCTTTCGCAAGCAGAGTACCAGCCTCTGTCTTGCACAAACGTGTTGTCTGAACGCAAATTTACGGTCATAGGTTTTCCGCATACCGGACAATAAGGTATCAGTTCTTTCGGTATTTTCATGTCCGTTTGTTCGGCTACCATGCGGCGGATCAGGTTTTCGTTGTCATAAGTTTGGTTATGACAGGGAACGGAACACTGAAAAAGACCGTAATCCCCCTGCGTGTAGAAAAGCCTTTGCTTGTCGAAACCCGCTTTCTGAAAACAATGGTCTACGTTTGTCGTAAGGACAAAATACTCCTTATCCTTTATCATTTCGTATAATTCGTTATAGACAGGTTTCGGAGGATCGACATAACGGTTGTAATAGATGTGCCGTGACCACCACGCCCAATATTCTTCCAAAGTCTGATATGGATAGAACCCTCCCGAATACATATCCGTAATGCCGTATTTTGCGTGAAAGTCGGCGAAATACCTGAAAAATCTTTCGCCGTTATACGTCAAGCCTGCCGACGAAGAGAGCCCTGCGCCTGCACCTATCAGAACGGCGTCGGAATCATTCAAAGCTTTTTTTAATCGCTCGGATTGAATCAAGTATTCGTTTGTAGATTGCATAGTCGTTCTCCTTGAACACATTAAAAATCACTTTGATTTTGCTGTTTGTTTGCGCTTTGTATTCCTCGACTGTCCGCACGGCTATCTGTGCGGCGATTTCGTTCGGAAAACGGAACTCTCCCGTAGAGATACAACAAAAAGCAAGGCTGTTTAAGCCGTTCTTATCCGCAAGCGTCAGGCAAGCGCGGTAACAGTTCGCAAGATCGGTTTTATTTTGCTCCGTTAACTTGCCGTACACGACAGGTCCGACGGTGTGTAAAATATATTTACACGGCAGATTGTAAGACTTTGTGATTTTTGCTGTTCCCGTCGGTTCATCGTGACCTTGCTTTTTCATGATTTCCGCGCATTCTGAACGCAACTGAATGCCCGCATAGGTGTGGATGGCGTTATCGATACAGCCGTGATTCGGGCAAAAACAGCCGAGCATTTTAGAGTTCGCGGCATTTACGATGCCGTCACATTTCAATGTGGTGATGTCGCCTTTCCACAGGTATATGTCCCTCTGTAACGGCTGTAAGTCGGCTATGTCGGTAATGCCTTTCTTTTGAATTTCTTGTTGCAGATATTTATCCTGTAAATTCAAAAATTCTTCGCTTGCGGGAATGGGCGGCCGCACATTGACGAGAGCGCGATAAAAGGGGAATTTATTTTCTTCGGTCAGCGGCGGCACTCTTTCACCTCGTTCTGCACATAGAATTTCTATCATTTTGTCGGGAAGTTCCGTATTCATATACTATCTCGGTAAAGGAAAGAGCGCAAACGATGCTCGCTTGCGCTTTTAACCCGCAATAAACTGTATTGCCGAATTTTATTCTCTCACGAGACTGATTCTTTCCTGGATATGATTGCCGCTTACAATTTCGTCAACGAGAGCAATCGCGTAATCTGCATAGCTTATGATGCTCTCGCCCTTTGCGTTTACGGTCATATTGTCTCCTGCAAGAATATATTTGCCCGTTCTTTCGCCGTCTGCCTGAAAATCAGCCGCGGGACTGACAAACGTCCATTTGACATCCTTTCTCTCTTTCAGTTCAAAATACGTCTTGACCTGCGCCGTGGCGAGAGGGAGATAAACCGCAGGGAAATCGGGCGTCTGATAGAGCATTTTATCGGGTGCGACATAAAGACTGCCCGCGCCGCCGACACAGATGAGCCTCGTTTCCGTTCCGCTCAACAGATCGCAAAGATGCTTTAACGACTCACTGTGCAGGTGCAAGTCTTCTTCCTTCCATGCCCCGAATGCGTCGACCACGACGTCAAATCCTGCAAGATCGGCTTTGGTGATGTCGAACAGATCTTTATCGACAGACTTTTTGGCAACCGACTGGTTTTTGCCTTTCACAAACGCCGTTACATCCAGCCCGCGTTCGACCGCCTCTTTTTCAACGAGTTTTCCTACTCTTCCGTTTGCACATACAACTGCTACTTTCTTGCTCATGATACATTCCTCCGAAAAATAAATTATTGTAACCCTTTCGATTACGGGCATAGTATAGCAAACACTAAATAGAGTTTCAAGATCGTTACTTTTCTATTATCTGATAATAGATTTGTAACTTGGTTTCTTTTTTGAACTATTGACTTATAACGGTTTATCTGCTATAATAAATTTATCAAGAGTTTGGGAGGGTATTATGCTGACAAAAGAAGAATTACCCGAATGTCCTGTTGCAACCACAGTGCAACTGATAGGCAATAAATGGAAAATGCTTATTATCCGAAATTTGATTTATAACGGGAAACAGCGGTTTTCAGATTTTATAAGGACAATTCCGGCAATCAGCAAAAAAGTTTTAACGGATAATCTCCGTGCGTTAGAAGACGACGGTTTGATTGAACGGGAAGTCTTTGCCGAAGTGCCTCCTCGCGTGGAATACTCTCTTTCCGAAATCGGCAAATCGCTTCGCCCGATTTGGGACGCTATGGAAGCATGGGGAATTGAATATAAAGCCAACCTTTGACCTCCTGTTTTTAGCACCTGATTGAAACGGCGTAAGATTAAAAGTTAAAACAATAGTTATCTAAATATTAAATGCCAATAGGCGACGGATTTGGTTTATCATTCGAATTTGAAAAAATCAAGGGCTTGCGGATATTCCGCAAGCCCTTTTGCCGTTGTGGTGAATTATACTATTAAGTGCAACAGGTAAAGAAAAAAAAGGAGTTCATACAAATCTGTGGTAAAATAGAGTTGCGAAACCAA
>ERZ1643249.160-NODE-160-length-86854-cov-71.970737_pt1 | contig 86854 bp, 86 predicted proteins | sample MGYA00579263_ERZ1643249 | MGnify/ENA primary metagenome ERZ1643249 (study PRJEB29033, sample SAMEA4952264) | chicken gut metagenome | biome: Broiler Chicken; feature: Gastrointestinal Tract; material: Caecum | place: Ireland | collected 2018 | study: Broiler...
TCGCTGTGCCACGACATTCCACCGATCAGTATGAGCGCATCGTATTCTTCGGGTATGCTTTTCAAATCGTAATCAGGTAGAACAGAAAAGCCACCAATAGATTTTACAGGATCAGTTGTTAGCGAAACAACTTTATTTTCAAATTGTCCTCCGCCTATCATCGTAATGGCGGTGGACAGATACGCCGCTTCAAAGTCCGCCCATTGATCGAGCAAAAAGTACAATATTCTTTTCATGTCAGTTCTCCTTTTTTTCTTGTATTATAGCAAAGAGAACATGACAATAGTGCGTCATCGTTCCGAATAATTTTTCAGCATTTCTCTAATTTTTTCCTGCAATGTTTCGCGCAAGGCTGTCGGTGCGAGGATACGCACATTATCACCGTAAGAGAGAAAGTAGCCATACACCCATTCGTCAAATGGCATGGACGTATCGACGGTAAAAGAGCCGTCCGCGTTTTTTGATATATCTTCTATGTTGAATTCATCGTAGACACGGTAAGCGACTGTTGCCGTAAAAATTGCCCGAATATGTATTTTAACGTGCGGAGGGATGTTTTGCGGCACGACGGGCGGCGGCGCATAGAGTGCGGCATCGAATGTTTCGGGTAGCACCTGCAAATCGATCATTCGATTGATTTTGAATGTACGATAGTCCTCTTTCAAAAGACAGAACGCCTGTATGTACCACGCCTGTCCCTGAAAAACAAGTTTTAGAGGATATGCCTTGCGTTCGGATATTTCACCCACCGAGTTCGGATAGGAAAAGGCGAGCGCTTTCCTCTGCATAACAGCATTTTTCAAATTGTTGAATTTCTCTCGGTCGTGTGTAGGGTTGCTCCAACGCGAAAAATCGACCTCGATCCAATCGGTATTCTTTACCGAAAAGAGTGAACCGAGCTTCGACAAAGCCTTGCCGCTTGCACTTCCCGTCGGCAAAAGCGTTTTAATGCCGAGAAGTATTTGTTCTTTTTCTTCGTCTGATAGGACGGCTTTATCGAGGACGTATCCCTCCAATAACGAAACGCCGCCTCCTTTGCCCTGTGTGGTATAGACGGGGACTTTGGCAAGCGTAAGTGTTTCTATATCGCGCAAAATTGTCCGTTTAGATACGCCGAGCCGATCTGCAAGCTCCTGCGCCGTTACCGTTCCTCTATCGAGTAAAGTATATACGATTTCAAAAAGCCTTTCGGTTTGCATATCAATTATTATCTGTTCGGTTTCCTTTTGATGCTCAACAATCTCATAAAATCGCTGAACAGGGCGGTATCGGTCGGCTCAAACATCATCCATTTGCCGTCGTGGAATGTCTGCGCTTTGTCGTAAATGGTTTGCGTTTCCTTTGAGTAGCAATCTCGTTCTTCTTCAAATTTTGTCCTTTCGTCTTTCCCGAAGATGACCATAAACCCGATACAGTTTCCCCGCGCATAGAGCGAGCATAGCGTCTTTCCGCCGCGGCGGTATTTGTATTCATACTTCCATGCTTTGCCGCCATTATTCCATATATGTTCCATATCATAGCTTTCATCGATCAAAGCAATTAAACTATCCCATATTTCGTATAAAGATTTTCCGACCAGATTTGTCAATTCTTCCGCGGTTGGTACTGTATCAAGCATGACGACCTCCTTATGTACTTTTCTTTAATTATACCATATTAAAGATGACAACAGCAAGTCATCTTATAAAAAACTCCCGACAAGATTGCCGGGAGTTTTTTATTTACTCATTCACTTTATCTCAAAAAGAAATTATTCTTATACACCAAACAGTTTTCATAAGCATCATACACTTGGTTGCTTATTCGCCTTTCTTAACATTCTGTGATAAGACGGATCTTCCGACTTTGCCTTTGTTATCGGCTGCAATATACCGTCCTTTATAAATTTTTCTATTCTTAATGCAAGAAAACTGTCACCAATTCCAAGCGAATAGTTCCCTAACACTTTTCCTATTAAGTAAGCCTCCATAAATTCATCTTGCTGCTTGTTTAACTCGCGAAAAATAAATGAATCGTAAAAATCCTCAGGAACACTTACAAGTTGTCGGTTGGCAACTGCCCGAAGCGGTGCATTTTCCTGTTTGAGCTGATCCCAGCGAAAGGATAAGGCGTACATGTAGTTTACCGGCAACTTTTGTCCAAGACGTGCTAAATTTCCCCATTGGTGAGGTGCTACTTCCTCCCAGCCAGAGTATATCACTACGGTTCCATCCGGCATTACATGAAAGTCAGGAAGTTTTATATAGTTAATATCAAGATTTTCAAAGCCAATAGATTTTAGTTGATTTATTAACCAATAAAATCCGCATGTTTCATCAGGAGTATCACTTGTCCAAATTCTAATAGATTCACCCTTTTTAGCGCGGCAAAACAACTCTTTTAAGTTCTTTTTTGCGGTACTCAGCATCTCCAACGCCGCAGGTTTTACATCGTCAGGGTAAAAATTTTCAAGACATTTTAGTGCCTTCTCTCGCTGTTCCCCTATCTCTTGTTCAGTTATATCGCCAAAGCTCAGCGAAAGAGGAAAACAGAAAATATCGTTTCGCTCAATTTCAAGAGGTATCATACTTTCCCAGTTAATACGTTCTTTTTGTTCTGACTCTTTGACAATTTTTTGGATTTCTTCCTGATTTTGGGACTGATTTTCCTCTGCTACTCCGACAATAATAGCAGAACTTATTGCATCCGTAAATTTCCGCTTATGTGCTGCAACAGAAAGACATCCCGCAGCACTTTCGCTAAATACTACTTCCATTTTGTTACTTCCTCTATATCCCTATATATAAAACTGCAAACTTTATTTTGACTCATCAATTTCACGCTCAAAGACTGAAAATTTCCAATCATCTGTTCCTGAAATCAATCTCCACCCCTGCCTTCCGTATTCATTCAGTTTTTCGATATATCTTTCCATTTTTACATGAACATTAAACGAAGGTTCTGCACTTAAATCTACGGTCATGTATTCGTATTTTTTCATAAATTTACCTCCTCTCTGTATTTTTTCTTAGGCTCAAAGAAATTCCCTGTTTTTTGGCTTCCTCCTGCAACAATGCCGCCGCCAATACCGCTTTTTCTTTCTGTGACTCTGTTTTATGTTCCCGCAAAACTTGCATCACATTTTCAAGTTCCTGCAAGGGCAAAAGATTGACCGCCGTGCAAAACAGCGTCTTTCTGCGGCCATCATTACATTCCGACAAGAGCCACAGCAATATTTTCTCCTTTTCTTCCTGTTCCCTGACATAAGATCGGATGTCCTTTTTCGCCCTTTCCGCATCCGCCCTCCTGTTCCGATAGGTGATAAAGGAATCAAAATCATCTCTCTCGCCATAATGCTCGCAGGGATATTTTTTACAATCAAAGCAAAATTCGATGCCGCCTTGTTCCAGACTGCACTTTGCTATACGGCAAGACTGATTTCCTTCCCCGCCTCCGCAGGAAGGGCAATACCCACCGACGTACATCGGACACAGAGCACAATTCAATCCGCACAGCGAAAAGTATCTGTTTTTTCTCTCAAACACTTTCATCCCATGCCCTCTTCTTGCAACTTTTTTTCGTAACAAACTTTTCGCCGCATTTAAAGAACGGCGTATTCCATGGATTTTTCTTTTGTAGCCTTTTCTCCTAAATAATTCGCAAATCTTTCCGTAAAAAAGCTGAAATACGAAATCCCTTTTTTCCTTTTGTTCACAAAATATGGCAAGAAACCCCATACCATTGACGGAATACCCATTACAAGTAAATACATTGGGCCAAAAATGATGGATTGTACGGTATGCCCATATTCGTGCACGAGTAATCTTTTGCCTATTTCTTCATCGGGAATTTTGTCTATTGTTCTTTTATCTTTTATCTGATCCGTTGTGATAAAAACAAACATTCCCAAAGATAAACTTGCAGGAGTATTTCTCTCCGTTATGACTGCACCATGATAAAAATAATGCTTTCTTCTTATATAGATCAAAAATAAAACAAGGCCAAATAAGGTTTGAAGGATCCCCCATGAACACTGAAGAATAACATATAGTGCTTTTTTCATATTTACCCTATAAATCTTTTTCAACTTTTTTAACAAAAGCGCCTGTACTGTTTCAATGGTCGGTGCACCTTTCCGCTATAGGAAATTTCATAGGCAAAATTGAATCGCCCCGTCAGAGACGATTTATCATCGACTTTGTTCAAAAGCAGCACTCGCCTTCATTTAATATACGCATGAGGACATCCCCCATCTTCTCTCTTTCCGATATATAACAGATGATCGCTATATGCGAAATACTGCGGATTTTCGCACACGCGCAAGGAAATTTCGAGATAGGTTTTGCGTACCTCTTCGTCGGAATTTTCTATTTTTGTCAGACGCGGACCCGTTAGACCTTCCTGTCCCAACAGAGCAAGTTTCTCAAAACCGAGTTCGTCAAAAAACGGCAACACTTCCAGACTATTGATAAAGGTTGCCTGCGTAAAAGCCATACCGCTCCAAGATTCGTCCCTCTCCATACGGTCGAACAGATCCATTGCGGGTTCGTGTATCAACTGTTCAGGAGCTGTATCGAGATAATAGTTCAGTCCCGCTGTAAGCGTAATAAACGACGTAAACAAAATACCGTCTTTTGCAAGGTGCTTTTTTGCTTCTAAAACGCATTTCTTTCTGTCCTCAACGTCGGACAAATGATAAAGCGGTCCCATGATGAGCACATTATCGAAAATCGAAAGGTCGAGAGCAGATAAATCCCGCGCATCACAGACATACGCTTTAACCTGTACACCATACTCTTGAAATTTCTGTTTTGCAAGTGCAATGTTGTTTTCACTCAGATCGACAAGGGTCACGTCGTACCCCTGCTTGGCAAGCCACACGCTGTATCTGCCCGGACCGCCTCCGATGTCCAAAACAGTTTTTCCACGCAGATATTTTTTCAGATAATGTTTTGCAATCTCAAACTCAAAGTGGAAACCTTCCAGACGTTCCCATTCTAACTGTGCGTTTTTATTATAGTTTTCCTTCACGATCTCGGCATCGTTATTCTTCTTTTTTTCGGCATACACTTTCCTCTTTACCATTTTAGAACCTACTTACTCTTTTATCTGCAAATTTTTAATAAATAACGAATAATTTGCAAAATCATTTTCATTGGGGTGCTTTTTTGCAAGCCCACCAATTAGCTTCCATGGACCGTATGTATCAAAACCTTTGCATGAAAAAGTATCTATCACGCTCAGACCTAAATCCGTCAGCTCTTTTTTAATTTTTTTGCCATATTTCTTGCTTCCGCTTCCGCTTGTATAAACCAAAAAGATATTTTTTAGCTTACTCTGATTTGTTTTTATAAAACGAATCAATTTGCCATGCAGTTTTCCCATATATATGCCGGAAGCAAATCCTATCAGATCATAATCACCCAGTTTTATATCTTCTGACTTACAGAGATCAAAATTGTCAGTAGTATCAACATACGAAATCAATTTTTCTGTGTTTTTATGATGGACTGAACAATATATTACTGCAATCCTATTCATAATGACTACTCCTTTATCCATTATATTTTTTTAATCGTTCAATCATCTTTTTCAAATTTGCCTTATTCTGTTCATCAGAAATCGTGGGATCTTTGGTAAATCGTTCGCAAGGTAGACAATCACATTTTCCACAATTTGTCTGCCCCTTCTGATTGATACAGCAATCGTAAACTTTGCACACATCCCCACCCGTGTATTGCAGCCAATACACTTTTCCTTTTATTTTGCGGCAACCTTCGCATGTTTTAGGAAACAGTCCGCATTTGATGCACACCGCGCCGCAGGGAGAAGGCTCTACAAATTCATCCTTCCAAAGCCACCACGGGCATTTGGAAAGATCTGGGTTTTCGGAATTTACAAAATATTCGACGGCACGATATAAGTACAACTGACAACGATCGATGAGTTCTCCGCGCAAAGCACATTCTTCTTCGTAAAGCTGCTCTGCCGTTTTACCCTTCAACGATTCTATGGTCGTGTACCCCATCGCTATGAGGTCTTTTTCTGTTGTTTTTCCCACGTTGGGGATTTTGCGAAGTTCACTCATCTCTTTCTCCTATCAAAACCACTTACTTTTCTCATCTCTAAAAACAGGTTCCATACCTTCTTCATACGGATTATAATTATTGATATTACACCCGTACTCTTTCAGAAAACAGATTTTACCGTTTTCCCAGAGGATCAAAGAAAGCCCGTCAAACTCCTCTTTTCTGCCGTCATCCATTTCGTTGCAGAAATACCACTCTACGATCGTCTGTTCTTCCTTGTGAAAAAACTGTTTAATATCCCACGTCTTAACGCTACCGCGTGTATTCCATTCTTCAAACCAATGCTTAATAGCGTTTATTCCTGTATATTTCGGACCCCAACTCTCTACATAAACAGCACCTTGACAAAACAAGTCCTCTATTCCTTCGCAGTTTTTGTCTATCCACATTGAAAACCATTTTCTAATTTTAAGTTCTCTTTCTTTCTGCATTATTTCATCCCATCCTCTTTATCAAATTACTTGCCCATTCAATTATATCTTGACTTTTTTCGTTAAATACTTCCTCGCTATATTCGGTAGAAAATCCGTTACATTCTTCAAGAATTTTTTTATCAGTATTTCCTGCAATATTAAACAATTCTCGCATTGATGAAACATAAGAGCCTGTTTCATAAAAGTTTTTCATCCTTATTACAAATCGAGCCGACTTATATACATCTTTGAGCACCACCATATTTCTTGCGTGCAAAAAATTATGTGAAGCAACATGATATATATTACAAACTCCAACCCTGACAGCTTGTCTTATATTTTCTCCCGTAAAAGTATCTTTCAGAAAATCCAAACTCCCCACATACGGTTTCGTATCAAGATAGAGTTGTAACAAATCATACTTTTCCCACGCTAAAAGCTCTTCTTTCCCTGCCACAAAGCCGCAAAGCATTTCCCTGCACCCGTTTGTATCTAAAACCTTGCGATAGGTTTGCAAATCGGAAAAAGATACTCTATCGAGGATAACAACAACATCAATATCGCTCGTCGAGGTTTGTTCTCCTCTGCCATAACTGCCTTGCAATCCAAAACATATTATCCTATCGCCAAACGACTGTAAAAGTTTTTCCTTAAAATCATCTATCCAAAATTCCATGTTTGAAAATTGTTTCATAAAGTTGCACCACAACATTGAGCTTTGTTCTTTTCTTATATTATACATAAAAAAAGTTGAAAGAGCAAGTGACCACCCTCTCTTTCTCTATTATATAATCGCCTATATAATCGCCGTGCCTTAGCATCGTATAAATTTTATATCAATAAACTGACCAGTTTTACAGTTCTGAATTGTGTTATATATTCTTTTTCGATGAAATTAGCCTACAAGCATAGATTTTTTTGAGTTCTTATTTTTTAAATTAAAAAAGCGCAAGATTTTCTTGCGCTTTTCCTTATTATATTATTTCAAAATGTGCCAGAGTCTCTTTGATAGCCAAAACCATTTTTTCAGTCGGATGCGATCTCGGACGTTTTAACTCTTCGACTGCGTTAGGAGCATCATACATTGGCAACCCCAAATTACGCTTGACCTCCGCGATATATGCCGTATGCACCTTGAAGCCATAGTTTTCTTCAACATAATTTTGGATATCCTTATATGTCGTTTTAGATTTCGGTTTTCGCCCTTCGGCACGTTTCAGCGCATCTTTTAATGAAATCTTACCTTCTCCCTCGCCAAACTCGACATCAACTACGATATGACTGTCAGGCTTTTTTTTGGAAAGCAGTACCAGTGTCTCCACCCACTTGGTCTGGGGGAACATGTCGAAGGGCTGGACGGAGACGATCTCGAACGGCCCCTTGGCTTCGCCCTGCGTGCGCAGGAGCTCGCCGTTTTCCGACTCCGTCAAAGAGCCCGTGAGGATGCCGAGATCGCGCGCCAGCGTGGCGGGATTGCAGGAGATCATGACGAGCCTTTTTGCGCCGCTTGCAAGGAGAGCTTTCAGAACGCTCCGCTCCACGCCCGCACGCGGCGGGTCGAGCACGACGAGGGCGTCCTGTTCCCGTTCGAGGAGGGGCGGCAGCACGTCCTCCACCTTCCCGAGGAGGTTGTGCATATTTTCAAGCCCGTTGCGCTCTTTTAAGCGGTCCGCCATCCTATGCGCCTCTTCGACGATCTCGATGCCGTATGCCTGTTTGCACTTCTTTGCGAACATCGCCGTCATGAGCCCGCCGCCCGCATAGCAGTCGATGACCGTCTCCCGCTCCCCCGCGAAGGCGACGGCGCGCGAATACAGTTTGCCCCTCACGCCCTCGTTGACCTGCAGAAAGGTGTTGGCGCCCGCTTCGTAGGTGATGCCGCCCTCCGTGCGCTCGTAGACGCCGGGACCCTTCAGAAGCTCGAAGGTTTCGCCGAAGACGACGTTGGTATCCTTATCGTTGAAGTTCAAAAAGAAGCTGTAAGCGGGGAAGATGTCGTCTAAAAGGAACAAAAAGTAGTCGATGCCCTTGAGCTCGCGCACGGCGGCGACGAGGGTGACGAGGAACTTCTTGCCCAGCTGCCGCACCACGATATGGCGGAGCTGCCCCGTGTGCGTGACTTCGTCGTAGCCGTCGAGCCCGCACTTTTCCATGAATTTTTTGACCGCCGCGATGAGGGGCGCCGCCCAATCGGGATGGATGGGACAGACGTCGGTATCGACGATACGGTGGGAGCGCTCGGCATAGAAGCCGACGACGTTTTTGCCGTTCACCGTGCCGATGGGCAGCTGCAGTTTGTTGCGGTAGCCGTACTCCGCCTCGCTCCGTTCGCAGGCGGAAACTTCCGCCGTGACGCCGCCCAGCTTTTTCAACGTATCGCGGACGAGCGCCGCCTTGAAGCGGAGCTGCATGCGGTATGCCATGTGCTGGAGCTGGCAGCCTCCGCAGCGCGCAAAGACGGGGCAGGCAGGGCGCACCCTGTCCTCTGCGGGCGTCAGAAGCTCTTCCACTTTGGCATACGCCGCATTCCCCTTGACTTTGAGCACCTTGACGCGCGCCCGCTCCCCCGTAAGGAAATAGGGGATAAAGAGCGTCGTGCCGTCGTGGCGGGCGATCCCCTCTCCGTTCGTCCCGATCGAATCGCAGGTGACGGTCAGGATGTCGTTTTTTTGCAGCATGCTCTTACCCCCTTTTGACTTATTTTTTAGAAAGCGCAAAGCGCGCCCGGACTATTTTCGGATGCGGTACACGATGACGTCCACCGACTTCTGGCAGGCGAAGATGAGAAAGTCGTAGACGAAGAAGAACAGCGTTCCCCCGAGGAACAGGATATAGAAAAAGTAAGTTTCGATATATCCGGGGAACTCCATGCCCGCCATGCGCGTGAGGACGATCCACGAGAGCCACATCGCAAGATCGAACCAGACCGCCTTGACGATCTCGCAAAACACGATGAGCGGCTTTTTCTTCACAAAGCGCATCTGCAGGCGGTTGACGATGGGATGCAGCCCGAAGAAGACGAAGTATGGCACGACCTTCCACAAACTCAGCGGGAGCGCCAAAAGCCCCGCCGCGAGGAAACAGAGAGCGCTCCCCCACCAGAAGTCTTTGGAAAGGGGCACCATCATCGCAAACGCCGCCACGAGATACCCCGTCGCGAGCAGGAAGGGGCTCACCGAGCCGAGCATCAGAAACCCTGCCGCCGCCGCGCAGGCGATGGCGGAGAGGGCGATCTCAAACGCTTTGTGCGGTTTTTTCAATTTCTCACCTCAACGGCAGCCGCAGCAGAGGTTGAACAGGCAGTTGACGCAGAGATAGGTGTAGCAGCAGCTCGCACAATTTGCGCACCAATTCCCGCCCATCTGATCTTCCGCGGGCGCGGGATCGGGGTCGGTATGCACGGCGCCGCCCGTCTGCTGCTTGTATTCGGTGCGCGCCTTGAGCTTTTCGTACGCGTCGCGGTACTTGGCGTTGGTGCCGTCCATCTGGATGGCGATCTCGAGCTGCTTCTTGCTCTCGTTCATCCAATTCTTCTTGTAGAAGACGACGGACTGGAGGTAGTGCCATTCCGCGCCCCGCTCGTTGAAATTGTCGAGCGCGGCCTGCGCGGCGGAAAGATCGCCCTTCTTGATGAGTTCGGCGACCTCTTCGTACCCGCTCTTGCCTTCGGTGTTGCGCGCCTTTTCGCGGCGTTCGCGCATGATCTCCTCATACGCGACGTCCAGCCTTTGCAGCATACGCGCGGCGTTGTTGCCCGCTTCGCCGTCCAGCCAGCGCTCCTCGTTATACTTCTTTTTGAGAGCGCGGTAGCTCTCCTTGATCTCTTCGTCGGAAGCGTCCTCGCTCACGCCGAGCAATTCGTAATATTCGTGATTCATATCCGTTCCTTGATGATAGATTTTATTTGAGATCGACCTGCATCTTGACGGGCTTTTCGCCGCGCATCACCCGCCCAGTTTCGATGGGGATGCCGCGCAGGAGCACGTTGTCCGTGAGGTCGCGGTTAAAATAAAACCTGATGTGGGAAAGGTCCTCTCTCAGCCCGAAGAAGAGCGTATCGAAGAGGAATGCGATATCTTCGCCGTGCTCTTTGATGAGTTTTTCCTTGCTCTCCGACCCGTAAGAGAGCACGAAGGGATTGTAGCGGCCCTTCTTCTTGTCCTTATCGTAATCGTCGAGCGCGTCGATGAGGTACACCCACTTGCCGAGGGCATAGAAGAGCCCGTCGGTATGAGCGGTCGCCTTGTCCTTCAGAAAATGGCGGGAAAGGCGCTGCATGAGCTCTGCCGTGGGATCGGCGGCGCGGTCGAGCGAATCGCACTTCCCCTTTTCCGCCGCCTGCTGCGCCTTCATATACTCTCTGACGAGGGAGACGAGCCCGGGGTACCCCTTCTTCGCCCGCTTGAAGCCGCGCTTGAACCACAGCCGCTTGCCGCGGCCCCTGTCGCCGTCCTCGATGTCGTCGGTGAGCTTATAGTAAAGGAGCACGGTGTTGAGCGCGCCCAGCTCGTCCGTCAATTCGTCCGTAACGGCGATGGGCTGCTTTTTGATGGTGTGTTCGAAGCAGTTCTGTTTTTCGATCTTCACGTCGATGCCCGCAATGTTGTGAAGGAGCACCGAAAAGAACGTCATGTCGTAGGTGAGCCCGATGCGCGCCATCTGCCCGCACGAATGGGCGATCCCCTTGCACAGGCCGCAGTACATTGCCCTGTAAAGTTCGAAGTCCTTGATATACAGGTTGGGCAGATCGTAGCGGACGTATCCGAACATGTTATTCTCCCTGATAGAAGCCGACTTTGCGGTAGACTTTGTTCAAGGTGCGGCGGGCGGTCCTGAATGCGCGCTCCGCGCCCTCCTTCAAAACGCCGTTCAAATACGCTTTATCGGCGAGCAGGCGCTTTTGTTCTGCCTGCACGGGCGCGATGGCATCTGCCACCGTCTCGCCCACGGCGAGCTTGAAGTCGCCGTAGCCCTTCCCTTCGAACTCCTTCTGCGCCTCTTCGAGCGTGCAGCCGCGGAAGGCGCAGTAGATCGTGAGAAGGTTGGTGACCCCCGGCTTTTCTTCGGAGGCGATGATGCGGTTGTCGCTGTCGGTGACGGCGCGCCTGAACTTGCGGATGACGGTATCCTTGTCGTCCGAAAGATAGACGCTCGCATTGATATTTTCGTCCGACTTGCTCATCTTCTTCGTCGGCTCCTGCAAAGACATGATCTTCGCGCCCTGCTTGACGATGAGCGCCTGCGGCACGCGGAAGGTCTCGCCGTAACGGTTGTTGAAGCGGATGGCGATGTCGCGCGCGATCTCGACGTGCTGCGTCTGATCGGCGCCGACGGGCACATAGTCGGCAAGATACAAAAGGATATCCGCCGCCATGAGCACGGGATAGTCCATGAGCCCCATGTTGATGTTATCGGCATGCTTGGCGCTCTTATCCTTGAACTGCGTCATGCGCTGCATCTCGCCCACATAGGTGACGGTGTTGAGCGTCCAGCAAAGTTCTGCATGCTGAGGGACCATCGACTGCACATAGAGGGCGCACTTTTCGGGGTCGAGCCCGCAGGCGATGTAGAGCGCCGCAAGCTCCAGCGTGTGACGGCGAAGGAGCGCGGGATCCTGCTTCACCGTGATGGCGTGCATGTTGGCGATCGCGAAATAGCAGGTGTAATCATCCTGCATGTCGATCCAATTGCGGATGGAACCCACATAGTTGCCGATGGTCAGATTCCCGCTCGGCTGCACCGCCGAGTAGACGACCTTTTTCTCCTGCATGGCAGTTTCTTGCATATTCTCTCCAAATTGACAAAGATATAACGTGTTTACCATATCGATTATACCACGTTCGGCGCGAAAAATCAACGGGGTAATGTCATGCTTTGATGAAATTTCCCCGCCCTTCCTTCACAAAATGTACTTATCCTGGCAGAAAACAGGCGGAAACGGGCGCTCTCCCGAAGGAGAACGCCCGCCCCGCGCCCGTATTTTACAGCGTGCGGAAGCTGCTTTCGACCGCCCCGACCGCAAAGCCGCCCCTGCCGTCGAGCGCGGCGAAGAGGCGCTTTCCGCCCGCCTCGAGCTCTAAGTACCGCTCGCTCGCATAGACGACTTCACAGGAAAGGACGCCCGCCGGAGTCGCATAGCTCCCCCTGCCGAAGCCGTCGAGCGTCAGGGTGCCCTCCGCCGTCTGCGCGGTGCCTTGCAGCCCTTCGCGGAAGACATACCACCTGCCCCCTTCGAGGAGCACCCGCTTTGCGGAAGCCCCCGAACCGAGCAGATACTCTCCGTTCCCCGCCGCCGTGAAGACAAGGAGCGCGCCGTCTTCCGTAAATGCGGAATTTACGCCCGCAAAGAGCGCGCCTTCCGCGCCCTCATAGCGCGTGAACGCCTCTGCGGAGAGCAGGCTCCCGCCCGAGAGGGTGAGAAGATACACCTTCTCCCCCGCCGTAAGACGGAGCGTATCCCCCTCCCCTTCGACGTCACCGTAGACGCTCCCGGCGCCATAGGTCAGCGTGCCGCCGCCGTAGCCGTCGAGAACGAGCGAGATGCCGTCCCCGAAATAACTGCCCTGAGCGGCGCTTGCAAAGAGCACGCATTCCGCGCCCTCTTCCCCCGCGCGCAGGCGGAAGCGGAAATAATCGAGGGAGAAGTCCTCTTCGAGCCCCAGCGCAAACGTGCCGCGGAGCGTCAAGGAGTCGTAGGTATAGCTGCCCGAAGCGAGGACGGCGCCCGTTTCGTCGAGAAGGGACGCCCCGCCGCTGCCGTCGAGGCGGAGGAAGGCCGCCTCCTCTGTGCCGACGAGCGCATATCTGCCCGCCTCTTCCGCCTCCACTTCGGAAATGGTGCCCGACAGACGGTCGAAGCGGAAGGTGCGCGTTTTCGTGAGCGTCGGGAAGGCTTCGGAATACACTTCGAACGCATCGGAAAGCAGCGTGACCCGCACCTCATGGCTTCCTTCCGTCACCGAAAGATAGGTGCCGCCGCCGTAGCCGTCCAAAGAGAGCCCGCCGCCCAGCGTTTCGAAGACGCCGAAGAGCCGCTCGTCGAAGACGGCGTAAGTATCCCCCTCGGTGCGGAAGCGGAAGACTTCCTCCCCTTCGAAGGTATAGTCGCCCGAGGAAAGGCGGGTGCAGACGCCCGTGACGGTGCGCCCGTCCGAGGTGAGCTGCGCACTGCCCGCGCCGTCCAGAAAGAGGGAGCCCTTTTCGCCCTCGAAGTAGCCCGCGCCCTCGCCCGCAAGCGAGAAGGAACTGCCGTCGAGCACAAAGCGGAAGACTTCCTCCCCCGCAAACAGGGTGACGAGGCTGCCCGTTGCCGCATAGCTCCCCTGCACGCTGCCGCCCGAATGTGTGTAGACGGCGGAAGTGCCGTAGCCGTCGAGCGAGAGCGTGCCCGCCGCCGAAGAGAACGTGCCCGCAAACTCGGGGCGGAAGACGAGGCAGACGGACTCGCTTTCAAACACGATGCCGCCCACGCTCTGTTCGCGGATGCCGAGCAGGACTTGAAGTTCGCTCCCGTCACGGAGCGAGACGAGCCATTCGTTTTTTCCGCCCGCGCCGCAGTAGCGCAGCCCTTCTCGTTCGCCCGAAAGTTCTGCCTTCCCGAAGCCGTCCAGCGTCAGCGTCTCCCCCGTGAAGGCGTCCTCGGCGCAGTCGTAGAGGCGGTACTCCCCGCCTTCCTCCCCTTCGGGCAGAAAGACGCCCTTTTCACGGTCGAGCCCGAAGGCAAAGCGCGTCGTCCCCGCGTAAAATTCGTAGTGCCCCGAATATTCCCCCGCCTCTTCGTCGAAGAGGTAGAGATAGCTCCCCGACTCTTCCCTGCCGCCGTGGGAGTAGACCGCCCTTCCCGCGGAAAAGTCGAGCGTGAGCACGCCCAAGGCGGTATTCACGGAATTGGCGGCAAGATCGTAGCCCGTATAGGTACCCGAATCGTCGAGGAGATAGTGCCCGTGTTCGAGGCGGCCGTTCTCCCCGCCTAAGAGAAGGGCGTTCATTGCAGCGTCGTAGCTGCCTTCGATGCGGGAGGGCTCCTTCACGAGCGCGAGATAGCTGCCGTCCTCTTCCGCATTGTGCGCGACGAGGAGCGTTCCCCCCTCGCAGCAGGCATCTTCATACGCCTTCGCCCAGACGGCGTACAGCGTCGCGTCCTCTTCGCCGAGGGCATATTCTTCGCCCTCTTCGTAAAATTCCGATGCGGCGGGATGTTCCGCCCAGCCGAGGAAGGTATAGCCCTTTGCCTCGAACGTGCAATCGGGGAGTGCTTCGATGCCCTGATAGCGGGAAGAAAGCTCCTGCATCGCGCCGCCCGCCGTACTGCCCGCGGGGGCGTTCGCTTCGAAGCGGAGGGAGAGCGGCTCCCTCGAATATGTAAAGATATAGGTATTCTCCCCCGCCCTGAGGGTGAGCGGCCCCGAAGAAGAGAGCGCTTCTTCGAGCGTGAAGTGCGCATAGGCAGGCGCTTCGGGCTGCACGGTGCTCCCCTCCCAGCCGAGGGCGCTCTCAGCCGAAATATCGTAGCCGTTCCCGCGGGCGTTTTCTTTGCGCACTTCCACCGTGTACCGAGCCTTGTAGCGCGCCGTCACGATGACGCCGTCCTCCGGCATCACGTCGCTTTCCGTCAGCTCCCTGCCGTTCAGCAGCCACGCGCCGAAGACAAGCCCCTCCTTCTCCGCCGTGACGCCCTCGAGCGCTTCCAGAAGCGGCGTGCCCTCCTCGGCATACACCGCCTTCTGAGAGGGCGTGCCCCCCGCCCCGTCCAGCGTGACGGCGGGATACTGCACGAACTTCGCATAATAGGTGACGCTCGATGCGGGCATGACGGTGGGAAGTTCCACCTCTTCCCCCTCGCAGGCGCGGTCCAAATACCAGCCGAGGAACACCCAGCCTTCCTTTTCGGGCGCTTCGGGCGGCACGATCGCCTCGCCCTCCTCCGCCGTCACCGCGTCGATGGGCGTGCCCCCGAACGTTTCGAAGCGGACGGTCACGCGGTCCGAGCAGGCGGCGGCACAAAATAGCGCCACAAGGAGCACCAGCGCCGCCGCGAACAGGGAAGCGGTGACCGCTTCGAACATCTTTCGCAAAACTCGCATACAACACCTCCTTCCATACAATGGTAGCCTGTATTCTACCATGCGCAATTTGCGTTTGAATGGGGGTCGTGCCGAAAAAACACACATCTTGATACGCCGCGCCGCCACATTTTTGCGCCGCTTTTTCCGCTCGGGGCGCAAAAATGCGGCAAAATACGCCCTCTTTCGCGCACCCTTCCCGCATAGCGGGCGGAATGTCAATTTTTTCCCGACGATTTTAGCAAACCTCTTGCAAAATCGGGCAAAATGCACTATAATAGAAGAAAACCTAATCGGAGGAGTTTTTTATGCCCTTAGTAACAACCACGGAAATGTTCAAAAAGGCGTATGCCGGCGGCTATGCGGTCGGCGCGTTCAACGTGAACGATATGGAGATGATCCAGGCCATCGTCGAAGCTGCGAACGAGCTCAATTCGCCCGTCATCCTGCAGGTCTCGGCAGGCGCGAGAAAGTACGCCAACCCCGTGTACCTTCGCCATCTCGTCGAAGCCGCGGTGGAGACGACGAACATCCCCATCGCCATGCACCTCGACCACGGCGCAGACTTCGAGATCTGCAAGGCCTCCATCGACGGCGGCTTCACCTCCGTCATGATCGACGCTTCTTCCAAGCCTTGGGAAGAGAACATCGCCATCACCAAGAAGGTGGTCGAATACGCGCACGATCACGGCGTGGTCGTCGAAGCGGAGCTCGGCAAGCTCGCGGGCATCGAAGATGACGTCAACGTCGCCGCACATGACGCTATGTTCACTTCTCCCGACGAAGTGGAAGAATTCACCGCACGCACGGGCATCGACTCGCTCGCCATCGCCATCGGCACCTCGCACGGCGCTTATAAGTTCAAGCCCGGTCAGGATCCCAAGCTGCGCATCGACATCCTCGAAGAGGTCGGCCGCCGCCTTCCCGGCTTCCCCATCGTGCTGCACGGCGCTTCCTCCGTCCCGCAGGACCAGGTCGCCATCGTCAACGAATTCGGCGGTTCTATGCCCAACGCCATCGGCATCCCCGAATCTGAACTGAGAAAGGCAGCAAAACTCGCCGTCTGCAAGATCAACATCGACTCCGACCTCCGCGTCGCCTTCACGGCAGCCGTCAGAAAGCACCTTGCGGAGAACCCTTCGCACTTCGACCCCCGCCAGTACCTCGGCGATGCACGCGCCAACATGAAGGAGCTCGTCAAGCACAAGATCACCGACGTGCTCGGCTCCGCAAACAAGGCGTAAGCCTCTTTCAAACCGCAAAAAACCTCGCCGTCTCGGCGAGGTTTTTTTCATGCAAATTCACGAATTTCTTTCGCTCCGCGAAATAAATTCCGTGAGGGGTGAGCGCAGCCTATCCAATTCACGCTGTCGCCCACACACTCGAAATGTCTTTCTCGGGCAATAAGTACCTGTAAGGTACAAATTGAGTCCCGCAGCGGAGGGCAACCCTCCTCGCGGAATTTTATTTTAAGAGAAGTCAACAATGCTTACATGACTACAAAAATCATGATATGTATCTTTTCACATTGATTGCTTTGTGACGAGCTTGCAGTGCACGGGATAGACGCTGTTTCCTTCGATGACCTCCCCAAAGCCCTGCGCCGTGATACGGCCCGAGCGGGGGTTCTTGACGGAATCGACGGTGCTCTTCACCGTCGCATGCACGTCGCTGTACTCAAAGGCAAGATCGCAGCCTTCCATCGTGCAGTCGATGAGAGTGAGGTTTTTGCAGTAGCAGAGCGGCTGGGTGCCCTTGATGTGGCAGCGCACGAGGGTGAGCCCCTCGGAATACCAGCCGAGATACTCCCCGTTGATGATGCAGTCCTCCGCGCGCGCCCCTTTCGTGTGCCAGAAGGCATCCTTGGTGTTGAGGACGCAGTTTTTGAGGCGCACGCCCTTTGCGTATTGGAAGGAATATTTGCCGTGAAATTCGACGCCGTTCAAATGCACGCCGTTTGAGCCAAGGAACGCGTATTCCGACGTCATCTTCCCGCCCGAGAGCGCGATGTGCCTGCTGTGCCAGCCGAACTCGGGGGAGTCGATATCGCAGTCGCGCAAAGAGACGTTTTTGCACTCCCGCACCGCCTTGATGCCGTGCAGCTTGCAGCGCTCGATCGTGATATCCCGATCGTACCAGAGCGCGGCGCGGCAGTTCTTCGTCATTTCGCTGTCGCGAAGGTGCAGCCCCTCGACGTGCCAGAAGGGATAGCGAAGGTCGAAGAAGCAGTACTCTGCCGTCAGATATTTGCTCTCTTTGAGGGCGGATTCACCGTCCTCCTCCCCTTCGAAGCGGCAGTTTCTGATGAGTGCGCTCCGCGTCATATAGAGCGCGCGTTCCTGCCCGAAGCGCTCGTTTTCGTACCGTGTCAATTCTTGTGTATGTTTCATAGCGGTAATTATATAACCATTCTGACACGATGTCAATCAAAATCTGCCGTCTTTTTTCTCTTATCGTTCCCCTTGAAACAATGCTCACAGCCTGAGATATTCTTCAAGGGAAGGAAGTTCGGATGTTTTGCAGGAAAAATAGGCGGAAAGGAGGCGCAGGGCGCGTTTGACGCCGTCCGCCGTCGCTTCCCCTCCCTGCCCGAGCGCCGCGCGGACCGCAAGGTAGGTGCTCTCGCTCGCGGGCACGCCCCCGCCGCACGCCGCGCAGCCGAAGGCGCCGCTCTCCATATCGAAGCGCATCCGCCCCGAAAGCTGTTCGCCGCAATGCGGGCAGTCGCCCGCCGAGACGGGATAGCCCGCCTCCTTGAGCGCCGTCAACAAAAATTTTAAAAGCACATAAGAGCTGCCGCTCTTGCCGTCTTCGAGCCGCCCCCCCGCCGCATCCGGCGCGCCGCCCTCGGCACACGAGGAGAGCGCTTCGAGCGTGCGCACCGCCGCCAAAAAGAGCGTCGGGCTTTCGATGCCTTCAAAGATCAGCTGATCGCACGCTTCGCACAATACGACGGCGGCGTAGTAACAGGCGATGTCCTCGCGGAGGGCATAGAACCCGTCGTGAAGATAAGCCGAGATGACGGTATGCCGCCCCGCCTTTTCCACGAACACGAACTCCGCAAAACAAAAGGGCTGAGCGGCAAATTTCAGCTTTGCCCCCGCCCTTTTGACCCCTTTGAGCGCCGCGCTCAGTTTGCCGCGCTCCGCGGTGAAGAGGGTGACGATCTTATCGTACTCCCCCCAGTCCGCCGTACGCAGCACGAGCGCATCCGCCTTGAATTCCATATGTTACCTTCCTCTCGTTTTGCCTTTGAGCTGTTTATACAGCATATAGTAGGTGACGTTTCCCGTCTTTTGAAAGAGCTCCCAGGCAAGCTCCCCCGCGTCGTTTTTCTTCATATGCCCCTCCCCTCTCAGTATGCGAAGAAGTGGGGCGCATTATGAGGAAGCGCCGCAAAAGCTTACTCTTCGCGCTCCTTCTCGTAACCGAGCTCGCGCAGCATCCCCTCGCGGTCGCGCCAGTTCTCGCGCACCTTGACATAGGTGGTGAGGAAGACCTTCGCGCCCAGAAACTTTTCCATATCCTGCCGCGCGAAGGAAGCGACTTCCTTCAAGGCATGCCCCTGCTTTCCGATGAGGATGGCTTTGTGGTTGGGCTTTTCGCAGACGATATCGAGGTTGATATCGAAGACGCCGTTTTCCTGCTTTTCAAAGGTATTTATGACGATGGCGACGCCGTGCGGGATCTCCTGATCGAATTTCAGCAAGATCTTTTCGCGCATGATCTCGGCGATCATGAACTTTTCGCTGCGGTCGGAGACGACGTCTTCGGGGAAGAGCGGCTCCCCTTCGGGCAGGAGCGCCGCGATGGCGTCTTCAAGCTTTCTGAGGTTGCTCCCCTTGCGGGCGGAGACGGGGAAGATGTCCTTTTCGACGCCCCCTTCGACGATCTTTTTCACGTCTTCGGGGATGCGGTCTTTCTGCATGATGTCCGTCTTTGTATAGGCGACGAGCATGGGGATACCGAGAGCGGCATATTTCTTCATGAGGGCGATATCGCTCTCCTCCACGCCCGCGTGGCCGTCGTGCACATAGAGGATGACGTCCACATCGCGGGAAGTGTTCTCCGTCGTGCGCATCATGATGCCCGTGAGGGCGTTGCGCTGGCGGTAGATGCCCGGGGTATCCACAAAGACGATCTGCCTCCCCTCGCGGTTGAGGATGCCGAGGATGCGGTCGCGCGTGGTCTGCGGCTTGGGGGAGACGATGGCGACCTTTTCCCCGACGAGCACATTTATAAGCGTGCTCTTGCCTGCATTTGCCTTGCCGATGACGGCTACCGTTCCGCTCCTCATCTTGAAAGTCCCATCCTTTGCATGATCGCTTCTTCCTGTTCGCGCATCTCGCGCTTTTCTTCTTCCGTCTCGTGATCGTATCCGAGGCAGTGCAGCACGCCGTGCACGGTGAGATAGTTGAGCTCGCGTGCATACGGATGCCCGTACTCTTCCGCCTGCTCTTTGGCGCGCTTTTCGCAGATGGCGATGCTGCCCAAATACAGCCTGTCCTCTTCGTCGAGCTCGTCGGCATAATTGTCCGCCGAGAGAAATTCCCCTTTGATGCCGTCGAGCGAAGGAAAGCTCAGAACGTCGGTCACGCGGTCGACGCCGCGCACTTCGCGGTTGAGGCGTCTTATTTCCTCCTCGTCGACGAGGATAAGTTCCAAAGCAAAATCGGTATCGCCCGCGACGATGCCTTCGAGCGCTCCTTCGAGGCGCTCCTTTTCGCTCTCTTCGAGGGCATCCGTATCGAGATAAAACTTATTCATCGCCCTTCGATTCCTCCTTGACTGCCTGCCGCGCGCGGTTGAAGCGGATGGCGGGATATTTGACGCGGTGATGATGCACGCCCGTGAGCGAGTCGACGAGCGTCTGCTTGATGATGGTCAGCTCCCGCATCGTGATGTCGCAGTCGGAGAACTGGTCGAGGTCCATCCGCTCTTCGATGACGGAACGGACGATGCGCTCCACCGTCTCGGGCGTGCGGTCCTTGATGGCGCGCGTCGCGGCTTCGGAGGCGTCGGCGATCATGATGATCGCGGCGACCTTGGTCGTCGGCGTGGGCCCGAGATAGGAATAGTTGCGGATGTTGGCGTCCCCTCCCGAGAGGCGGTTGGCCTTATCGTAGAAGTACTTGATGGGCAGCGTGCCGTGGTGTTCGCGCGCGACGTCGGCGATCTCCTTGGGCAGGTGGTTGGCAATCAGCAGCTCGTACCCGTCCTGCGCGTGCGAGCGGATGATGTCGGCGGAAAGCTCGGGCGTCAGTTCGTCATGCACGTTGTAGCCCGTCTGGTTCTCGGTGAAGCACTCGGGCTGCTTGAGCTTGCCCACATCGTGATAGTAGGCTGCCGCACGCGCGAGCTCGGCGTTTTCGGAGATGGCGATGGCGCACGTCTCGGCGAGCTGCGCGACGATGAGCGAATGGTTGAAGGTGCCGGGAGCTTCGGTGCGCAGCCGCTGCAGAAGGGGCGCGTTGGCGCTCGTCAGTTCGCGCAGGCGGAACACGGTCAGACGGTTGAACGCCATCTCAAAGACGGGCAGGATGCAGAGGGCGAGCATCGCCGAGAGCACGCACCCCAAAATGCCGTACCCTGCCGAAGCAACGTAAGGGATCCAGTCGAAGTGGGCAAAGTCGAGCTCGGAGAGTTCGAGGAGCAGCACGATGGCAAGCCCCGGGATGCCGAGAAAGACGCCCGTTAAAAGCATCTCCCACCTCGTTTTGACGTTGGCGGCGACGAACACCGCGAACGTGCCGCATGCGAAGGTGAGCATGAGCGAAATATAGACGGAGTTGGGCGAAGAATCGAAGTTGTTCGTGAAGGTATCGATGACGAACATCAGAAGCGAGAAGACAAAATTCAAAATGATCGCCGGCCTGCGCCCGAAGAGGAAGAGCCCGATGAGAGCGAGCATCGCCACGGGGCGGAGATAGATGGAGACGAAGCGCCCGAAAAAGTAACAGACGAGCACCGCGATGATGAGCACGAGATAGATGAGGAAGACGTTCCGCGCCTTGGCGAGGAAGGCCTTGTCCTCGAAATAGTAATAGTAAAAGAGGATGGCAAAGAGAAGCAGCACGCAGATGCATGCCGAAAGGAAGCGGAAGGCGCTCTCGCGGAAATAGTCCTGCCACGTTTCGGGGGCGTTGACGACGATCATCATCACCATGGACGCCACAACGATCGCATAGCAAATGACAAGCATGAGCGAGCCTATTGCAAGCTGCTTCTTGCTGATGCTCTTGCCGGCAAAGTCTTTCATCGTTTTTCTCCTTTGCTTCTTATGGTCTCCGCTTTTTCATAGGCGCGGACGATGCGCATGACAAGGGGATGGCGCACGACGTCCTTTTCGGTGAGGGTGACGATCGCGATGTCCTCCACCCCTTTCAGGATAGTCACAGCCTGCTTCAATCCGCTCGTCTTGCCTTCGGGAAGGTCGGTCTGCGTCAAATCGCCCGTGACGACCATCTTGCTCCCGTCGCCGAGGCGCGTTAAAAACATCTTCATCTGTTCGCGGGTAGCGTTCTGCGCTTCGTCGAGGATGACAAAGGCGTTCGATAGCGTTCTCCCGCGCATATAGGCAAGGGGCGCGACTTCGATGACGCCCTTTTCCATAAGTTTTGCGTACGTCTCGAGCCCGAACATCTCCTGAAGGGCGTCGTAGAGGGGGCGCAGGTATGGATCGACCTTGGTCTGAAGATCGCCCGGGAGAAAGCCGAGCTTTTCGCCCGCTTCCACGGCGGGGCGGGTCAGGATGATCTTTTCCACCTGCTTGCCCTTATAGGCGGCGACGGCGAGGCAGACGGCAAGATACGTCTTGCCCGTGCCCGCAGGCCCTACGCCGAAGGTGACGGTATTGCCCTTGATGGCGGAGACATACTCCTTCTGCCCCACCGTCTTGCACTTGACGGGCTTGCCGCGCGACGAAACGGCGACGACGCCGTGCATCAGCGAGCCGATGTCCGAAGCGTGCCCTTCGCGCGCAAGCTCGATGCAATAGAGAAGGCTGCTCTTATCGATGTTATCCCCCGCCTCGACGATCGCAAGCAGGCTCTCGACGACCTCTTTGCCGAGGGCGGCGTTCTCCGCCTCCCCTTCAAGGACGATGTTCGTCCCCTCCACTTTGGTGAAGAGTTCGAGCTCCCGCGCGATGGTGACGAGGTTTTCATCGAAGATCCCGAGGACCTTCTGGAGCCTGTCCAATCCGCCCGTTTCGATGGTATATCTGGTTGCCGTAATCCTTTCCTCCTGCCGGCATGTGCCGGTCACTGCATATGACTTGAAACTTCCATCCGCGCCTGCCCGTAGATGCGCCAGCCTTCCTCCGTCCTTTCGGAAAAGAGCTCCGCATCCTCCCCGAAGGCGAGGCGGGCAGCTTCGAAGGCGGCCTCTTCGCTCCCCTCAAACACCCCTTCCACGGGGCAGAGGAGCACCGCATAGCCCACGACGAGCACGCTTTCCTCCCGTTCGCCGATGAGGACGCGCTCGGAGATGAGCGTCTGCCCCGCCTCCACCTGCTGCCCGATTTCGGCGCAGGGCGTGCCGCGCAGCGCGACGAGCTCCTCAAGAACGCCCGCCTTGGGGCTTATGAGGGGCGCGGGGGAGAAGATCTCCTCCTCGTCGCTCACTTCGATGAGGACCGTGAGCACCCCGCCTTCGAAGTGAAGGGAGGCAAAGCTCACGCGCGGAAGGGAGAGGATGCGCGAAGTGAGAAGCGCCGTCTGTTCCGGCGCGGGAGAAAGGGGCGTGATGCCGCCCTCCTGCAAGATGGCGCGCACCTCCCCTTCGTAGTATGCCCCGCTGCCTTCCACTTCGATCGTGAGGACGCGCCGCTCGAGGGCGAGCACGCAGAAAAGCGCCAAAACCGCCCCTGCTGCGAGCGAGAAAAAGCGGCGGGCTCCTTTGAGGCGCATGAGCCCCAGAGGGCGCACTTTTTTAATATTATAACACGAACCCCGCAAAATTGCAAAAACTTTTTTGCAGTCTTTCGCGGCGACGGTGAGGACAACGGCATTTTTTTGCGCACGCCGCGCCGCCAGCACGGGAACGTGCGCCCGCGCCAGCTTATCAAGGACGCGCTCGGGCCCGATGCCTTGGACAAAAAGCTGCGCCCTCATCTCAGATGCGCGTCACCCGCGCGACCGTGCCCAGGACGACGACGTCGCCTGAATCGTATCTGCCGAGCGAGAGCCCCGCGCCCTCCACTTCCACCGCCCCGCGGCGGCCGAGGAGCACGATGCGCTCTTCGGAGAAAGCGGAGATGCGCTTCACGTTTTCAAAGACGGCCTCGCCCTCCGCAACGGTATAGCGCACGCTCCCGCCCGAAGCGCTCAAAAGCCCCGCAAACAGTTCTGAAAACAGCCTCATACGGCACTATTATATGCGCTTTCTTTGCATTTGAGGCCGAAAAACCGCCCCTCTTTCTCCTCCCGTGCAGAAACGGGACTTGTGCCCCGCGCCCGCACAAAAAAGCGGGCTTTTTCGCCCGCTTTCTTCATTTGCGTTCCCAAACGCAGTCCGCATACGTCCCGCGAAGGTACTTCGCCGCCTTCATATTGTCGGCAAGCGCCTCTTCCGAAAGCGGCACGCCGTCCGCCGTCCAACCCTCCGTCTCAGCGAAATACACGCTCTCCAAAGCCTCGCAGCCGCGAAACGCCCCAAGGCCGATGGCCGAAACATCTTCGAGCGTCACCGTTTTCAGGCTCTTGCGGTTGAGGAACAGCCCGCCCATGAGATCTCCCTCCGTGACCGTCACTTCCTCCAGGTCCGCTTTCGGCAGAGAGATCAAGTGATAGGCGGTGGCAGTCACGCGGCGCAGAGGACATCCCTCAAAGCAATAGGACTCAAAATGAACGCCCTCCCCGCAGACAAGTTCCTCCAAGACGGGGAACCCTTCAAATACGCTTCCGTCCAGCCATGTTCCGTCCGCGAGCGTCACCTTTTTGAGCGTGCTGCGATAGGAGCTGACATCGAAGCCGTAGTTGGCGTCAAGCAATGTGAACTCCGTGCCGTCCGCCGAGATCGTATATCCGCGTGCCGTTGCCGTGACCTTGTCTTCGAGGCGGTTGCCGAATGCGTCTGTCCAGAAGGCCCACACTTCCCCCGCGCCCTCTGCCATCACGCTGCCGCGGCCGAGATAATAGCTGCCGTCCGCATAGGAAGCGGTATAAATAAGGCTCGCCTCGGTATAGGCGTCCACCTCCCGTTCCAGAAGCTCCCATGAAACGGGCTCCTTGGGTACGGTGACCCCGCCGCCTCTATTTTGATCGAGGAGCACGGAACGCACCGACCCGCCTGAAAATTCCACGCAGATAAAGCGGTAAGGCGTATTTTCAAGGCGGTCGTGAAGGTCCTCTCCCCGCCCTTCGCTCGCCGAACGATCCTCCGCCTCGTCCGCAGTACCAAAATATTCGTCACGGAGCGCCGCGTAGGCGGAGTCATAGTACTCATATCTCTCGATGAGAAACATCCCGTTCTGCAAATAGCCACCCTTCCAATCGGGCTCACCGAGCACCGATTCGACCTCTTCGGGGCTGTCCCCGAGGGCGATCTGCTTGACGGTGTCTTGGCAGAAGAGCGCGTCGTCCCTCCCGCCCTTGCAGCCCGCAATGAGCGCTCCCGCCATGCAGAGGACGACACATGCCGCAATGACGGCGATGATTTTCTTCATATTCCCCTCCCGCGGCGCATGTGCCGCTTTTCTATATTATATCACGCGCAGCCGCGCTTGACAAGCCCCCCATTAAATTGCTTTTTTCGTGTCTGCAAAAACACATTGAGCGCTGCTTATCCCATTCCTGTCTCGTAACAATCTTCATAATTTAGGGCGAAAGCGGTTTACTGCTTTCGCCCTCTTAATTTTTCGCACATAAGGACAGAAACGGTCGCCAAAAATGCTTTAGCGTAACGTTTACCCTCTGGAGGCTATTTCTTGATTTGCCGTTCTTAAATATACTCAAAAGAAATTTTTAGTAACAAATTACATCGGTTTCAACGGCCTTAATAATATCCTGCGGAACATCTTCAATTCTTAAAACGTGTACGGTATTTAAGCGAGGATTAAATAATCCCAGCTTATTTATCCCTTTATATTCAATCTTACCAGAATGTTGTCCCATAATCCAATACATTAACAGCTGTAATGTATGCTTATTCGTTGGCTTTGACTTTGACACTTTAAAATCCCACATTGTATCAGAGGTAAGGAAATCTCCATCTCCTGCATCTACTGTCTTTGTGTACCCTGTAGGTTCAAAAGTAAAACCATCTTTGATTATAGGGCCATATTTATTCCAAAATGCTATGCTCCTGTCAACCATAATACGAATATTTTTAATGGTATCCAAGTCAGGATTTGTTTCCGAGGCAGTCTTCGCCAACAATGCACCCGTCGGATTCCTAAACCAAACATCAAAAGTGACCATCTTACAAGCATTTATAATAGAATTATCGTCCAACCCCTTGATTTGGCAAAGATATTCTTTAGCTTCTTTAGTCACATCTTTGGGGCCTAAACGACTTGCCAATTCTGCACCTATACATGATATAGAAAAGGCTTCTTCGAGTCTAGTCCCCATTACAAAGCGAGTTAAATAATCTACTGCCATGCCAATTACAGAAGCATGAATATTTTCAATTTCACTTAAAACCTGTCCATCGTTTATTTCCTGTAATTCAAATTGTGACGGCTTAATATATCCGCCTCTGGGTTGTTTAATTTCATTGATTCTTGCAGTAACAGAACTCATAATTTGATTGCCTCCCTTTTTTATATTTTATCATTTCTCCAAGAATAAGTCCATTGATTTGTTTATCATTCTAGAAAATCATCGTCTATATAAATAAAATTTGCTTTGTTCGACATTGTACAAATGGGTGTTGGAAACGGCAGATTGACATTTCATATTACCTTGCGGAAATATGTTCCATATCTTTACTAAAGACTCTGCTTAATAAAGAAACGGCATAGCCCGCAAGCTACGCCGTTTTTCGAAAACATTTCTATTGTTTCCTGGAGCGCCCTCCCGAGGGAGAGCGCTCTTTTTGTTCAAATTCCGATCAAAGCTCTGCGAAGTACTTGATCGTGCGCACCATCTGGCTGGTGTAGGAGTTCTCGTTATCGTACCAGGAGACGACCTTGACGAGCGTCGTGCCGTCGCCCATGGGCATGCACTTGGTCTGCGTAGCGTCGAACAGCGAGCCGTAGGTGATGCCGACGATATCGGAAGAGACGATCTCTTCTTCGGTGTAGCCGAAGGAAGCGGAGGAAGCGTCCTTCATCGCCTTGTTGACGGCATCCTTATCGACTTCGCCTTCGCAGATAGCGACGAGCTGGGTCAAGGAACCGGTGGGAACGGGCACGCGCTGAGCGCAGCCGTCGAGCACGCCGTTGAGTTCGGGGATGACAAGACCGATCGCCTTCGCTGCGCCCGTGGAGTTGGGAACGATGTTGACGGCAGCGGCACGCGCACGGCGGAGATCGCCCTTGCGGTGAGGGCCGTCGAGCACCATCTGGTCGCCCGTGTAAGCGTGGATGGTCGTCATGTAGCCCTTCTTGATCTTAGCGAGCTTGTTGAGGGTATCAGCCATGGGAGCGAGGCAGTTGGTCGTGCAGGAAGCAGCGGAGATGATGGTATCCGACTTCTTGAGCGACTTCTCGTTGACGCTGAACACGACGGTGGGAAGATCGTTGCCCGCGGGTGCGGAAATGACGACTTTCTTTGCGCCTGCATCGATGTGAGCCTGGCTCTTTGCCTTGGAGGTGTAGAAGCCCGTGCATTCAAGCACGACGTCTACGCCGATCTCGCCCCAAGGAAGGTTCTTTGCGTCCTTTTCGGCATAGATCTTGATGGTCTTGCCGCAGACGGTGATCGTGCCGGCTTCGTCATCGGCGGACACGGTGTCTGCGTGCTCGTATCTGCCCTGTGCGGAGTCATACTTGAGAAGATGCGCGAGCATCTTGGGGCTGGTCAGGTCGTTGATCGCGACGATCTCATAGCCATCTGCGCCGAACATCTGACGGAACGCAAGGCGGCCGATCCTGCCAAAGCCATTGATTGCAACTCTTACATTTGCCATAATACCTAATCTCCTCTTTTTTCGGCCGCCGCACCCGCGGAAGCCGTATTTACCGTATCATTGTAGCACATTCGCGAAAAGTAGTCAAGACTTTTGGGAAATTTTCCCCTTTTCGGGCAACATTTCTGTCATTCTGACACGTTCCGCCTGCCTTTGAAAACAAACTCCTCAGCCGACGAACTTCAGGACTTCATCGAAGATCTTATCGGAAGAGACAGACGTCTTGAAGCGGATGGGCTTGTAGCGGATCTCTTTGAGGCTTTCGGGCACCTTCATCGCCGTCAGAAGGTTGATGCGCTTGATGCCCTTGAAGCTGTCTTTGACGTCGTTGCCCGTGAGCGCGTAGTAAACGGCCTGCGGGAACTTATAGGGGCTCGCCGTCGAGACGACGACCATCGGCGAAGGAGTTACGGGCGGCGTCTCCTTTTCGAGCGATTCGTGATAGCGCTCGGCGACGAACATCGCGACGCCCGTATGCGGATCCATGGGATAGCCGTACTCGGTGAAGAACTCATAGACGCAGTCCACCGTGTCGTCCTCCGAAGCATAGCCCGCGTAGAACTGTTCGCGGATACTTTTGAGCTCCTCCGCACGCACGGAATATCTGCCCGTCTTTACGAGGGCCTCCATGCGCTCCGCGGTGAGAGCGGCGTCTCTTCCCGAGATCTCATAAAGAAGGCGCTCGAGATTGGACGAGATGAGGATGTCCATCGAGGGGGACATCGTCTTGAAGAAGGGACGCTTGCTGTCGTACACGCCGCGCAGGATGAAGTCGGTGAGGACGTTGTTGCGGTTGGAAGCGCACACGAGCCTGCCGACGGGAAGCCCCATCTGCTTGGCATAGTACGCCGCGAGGATGTTGCCGAAGTTGCCCGTGGGCACGGTGAAATCTACCTTGTCCCCCATCTTGATCTGCTCGGAGGATACGAGATCGAGATAGGCGGAGAAATAGTAGGCGATCTGCGGCGCCAGCCTTCCGAAGTTGATGGAATTGGCGGACGAGAGGCGGATATTCCTCTTTGCAAGCTCTTCTTTGCACTCTTCGGAGTGGAAGATGCGCTTGACCGTCGTCTGGCAGTCGTCGAAGTTGCCCTTGACCGCCACAACGTTGACGTTCTCCCCGTCCTGCGTGCACATCTGCAGCTTCTGCATCTTGGAGACGCCGTCATCGGGGTAGACGACCATGATCTTGACGCCCTCTCTGTCGCGGAAGCCTTCGAGCGCCGCCTTGCCCGTATCGCCGCTCGTCGCGACGAGGATGAGGATGGTCTTCTTGATGCCCAGAAGATCGCACCCCTTCCTTAAAAGATAGGGAAGCACGGTGAGCGCCATATCCTTGAAGGCGCAGGTGGGGCCGTGATAGAGTTCGAGCATGAACATGCCGTTTTCCACCTTGACGAGGGGAGCGGCGTCGCCGTCGTCGAACTGGGCGTATGCCGCTTTGAGTGCGGACAGCAGCTCGTCCTTATCATATTCGTCGAAGTACTTGGAAAGGACGAGGGCGGCGCGCTCGGGATAGTCCATCGCGAGCATGCGCTCCATCTCCTCCGCCGAAACGGTGGGGAATTTTTCGGGAACGAACAGCCCGCCGTCCTTCGCGAGCCCCTGTACGACGGCCTCGGCGCCCGTGACGCGCTCATTGCCCCGCGTACTGATAAAATACATTGTCGCCTCCTTCAAGGGCACTGCGCCCTCTGAAACGCCCGAAAACGCCCCTTATGAAAAAGGGACGTAACGGGAAAGTGTTCTTTTGAAATGTCTTGGGGCGGATGCCCCGTTCTGCCTTACAGGTACTTCTTCGCGAATTCGGGAAGTTCCTCTTCCGCGCAGCTGCAGGTGATGTAGATGGTGAGAGAGCGCATGGACGCGACTTTCTCAAGCATATAGAAGAGCTGCGCCATATCCTTGATGGCCTTGCCTGCGATGCGCGCCACGCCGTCGACATAGACGAATTCGTTATCGTAGCTGCCTGCGATGACGCCCTTGATGAAGCCGCACAGCGCGTCTTCCCCGGCGACGGAGTAATCGGAAACGTCGATGAAGCGCACTTCGCGCCTGAGATCGTACATATACCGCTTGGTGTCGGTAATGAAAATCAAGTGGCCCTTGGCTGTATCGACCGCGCCGTTCGCCGCGTCGATGATGCGCTTCGTCTTTCCGCTTCCCTTGGGGCCGCAAATGATTTTGATCATGTTATCCTCCTATGCGCCTCGCGGCGCGTTTATTATGCTTCTATTCTATCAAGTTTTGACGCATTTTTCAAGGGGTTTCCCGAAAAAAAGCGGTAAATTTTTTACTTTTCTCACCGAAGGCTCTGCACAAAGGCGTCGATGCGCTCCAAACCCTCCAACATATCCTTCATGGAGAGCGAATAGGAAAGGCGCACGCAGTCGTCCGCGCCGAACGCCTTGCCGGGAACGACCGCCACTTTCGCGGCGTCGAGCAGCACGTCGGAGAAGGAGATGGAGTCGGTGATCTTGTGCGCGCCGAAGCTCTTGCCGTAGGTAGAGCTCACGACGAGCATCGCATAGAACGCCCCTTCGGGGATGATGCAGTAGACGTCCTTCATCTCGGAAACGCGCTCGATGAGCGCAAGGCGGCGGCGCGCAAAGCGGGCGACCATCTCCTCGACGGAAGCCTCGGGCGAGTTGAGCGCCTTGATCGTCGCGTACTGGGCGATGGAGTTGGGGTTGCTCGTCGCGTGGCTCTGGAAGGAAGAGATCGCCTTGGCGATGTCGAGGGGCGCGGCGAGATAGCCGATACGCCAGCCCGTCATCGCGTACGTCTTGGAGACGCCGTTGACGGTGATGGTCTGCTCCTTCATCTTGGGGGAGACGGCAGCCATCGAGAAGGGCTTCTCTTCCCCGTAGACGAGCTTTTCATAAATTTCGTCGGAAAGGACGAAGATGCCCGCCTCTTCGCAGACAGCGGCGAGCGCGCGCACTTCCGCTTCCGTATAGACGGCGCCCGTAGGATTGCAGGGCGAATTGAAGATGAAAAGCTTGGTCTTGGGCGTGATGGCGCTTTTCAGCTCTTCGGGCGTGATCTTGAAGTGATTCTTCTTGCTCGCTTCGACGATGACGGGCACGCCGCCGCACACCTTGACGACTTCGGGATAGGTGAGCCAGTAGGGCGCGGGGATGATGACCTCGTCGCCCGGGTCGAGGAGCGCGAAGCACACGTTGAAGATGGAGTGCTTGGCGCCGTTGGAGACGATGATCTGCGAAGGCTCGTATTCGAGGCCGTTGTCGCGCGCGAACTTATCGCAGATGGCGCGGCGCAGTTCGGGAAGGCCCGCTGCGGGCGTGTACTTGGTGCAGCCGCGCTCGAGGGCGTCTTCTGCGGCCTTGATGATGTGCTCGGGCGTGTTGAAGTCGGGCTCCCCCACGCCGAAGTTGACGACGTCTTCGCCCGCCGCCTTCATCGCCTTTGCCTTGGCGCTGATCGCGAGCGTCAGCGAGGGCGAGATGGTGCGGATGCGCTTTGCAAGTCTTTCCATATCAAATACCTCTTTGGGAAAAATTGTTTGGCTTTCTCATTCGCCTGCCGCAAGGCGCGCCTCCCGGTCCGCCCGCGCCAAAGCGTCGAGCATCTCGTCGAGGTCGCCTGCGAGGAAGTTTTCCATCGAATGCAGGCTGAGCCCGATCCTGTGATCGGTGATGCGGCTCTGCGGGAAGTTGTAGGTGCGGATGCGTTCGCTCCTGTCCCCCGTGCCGACGAGGCTCCTGCGGTTTGCGGCTTCCTCGCCCTCCCGCCTGCCGTTGTAGTAGTCGTAGAGGCGGGCGCGCAGCACACGGAACGCCTTTTCGCGGTTCTTGAGCTGGCTGCGCTCGTCCTGGCAGGTGACGACGATGCCCGTCGGGAAATGGGTGAGGCGGATGGCGGTCTCCGTTTTGTTGACCTTCTGCCCGCCCGCGCCCGAGGAGCGGTACAAGTCGATGCGCACGTCCTTTTCGTCGAGCGTCACTTCGAGTTCCTCCGCTTCGGGAAGGACGGCGACCGTGACCGTCGAGGTATGGATGCGCCCCTGCGACTCCGTTTCGGGCACGCGCTGCACGCGGTGCACGCCGCTCTCGTATTTCAAGCGCCCGTAGGCGCCCTTGCCGCTGATGTTGACGATGGCTTCCTTCATGCCGCCGAGCTCCGTCTCGCTGAGGTCGACGGGTTCGAAGCGGAAACGGTGCTTTTCGCAGTACCCCTGGTACATGCGGTAGAGCTCGTAGGCAAAGAGCGCCGCTTCCTCGCCGCCCGCGCCCGCGCGGATCTCGAGGGTGCAGCCCCTGTCGTCCTTCTCGTCCTTGGGAAGGAGCAGGACTTTGAGCTCGTTTTCGAGGGAGGCAAGCTTCTCTTTAAGGGCGTACCCCTCTTCGAGCAGCAGCTCCTTCATTTCGCCCGTCTCTTTTTCCGCTTCCGAGAAGGCGGCTTCCATCTCCTTTTTTGTGCGTTCGCACTCGTAATATTGGAGCGCGATCTCTTCGAGGGAGGCCCGCTCCTTGGAATATGCCGCCCAACGGGCGGGATCGGCAGCGGTCTCGGGGGAGGAGAGGAGTTCCCCCAGCGTTTCGTACCGCGCCGCGATGTCTTTGACTTTGCTCATCATGCTCTGCCGCGCTTAAGAAAGCGCTCAATATACGATCTTGACGATGCGTTCCTTGCCCGCGAGGTCTTTGACGACCATCGCATAGTCGCAGTCGGAGAAGATCTTCAAAACGTCCTGCGCCTGATCTTCGCCGCACTCCAAAATGAGCATGCCGCCGCGGGCGATGTGTTCGCGCACGCCCGCTGCGATGCGGCGGTAAAAATCGAGGCCGTCCGTGCCGCCGTCGAGCGCAAGGCGGGGTTCGAAATCGCGCACCTCGTGCTGGAGATAGGCGATCTCCCCGCTCCGCACATAGGGCGGGTTGGCGGTGATGATATTGAATTTGCCTTGGATATTTTCAAACAGGTCGCTCTTGACGACCACGACGTTGGCTTTGTTGCGGCGCACGTTGTTGCGCGCGACTTCGAGGGCGCCTTCCGAAATATCGGCGGCGACGACGGAGATGCTCTTATCTTTGGCTGCCTCGCAGGCGATGGCGACGGCGATAGCGCCGCTGCCCGTGCAAAGATCGAGCACCGTGTTGCCCTCCTGCACGGCGGCGATGGCCTGCTGTACCAGGATCTCCGTTTCGGGGCGGGGGATGAGCACGCGCTCATCGACTTCGATGGGATAGCCGTAAAATTCGGTGTTGCCGATGATGTACCAGAGCGGCCTGCCCGTCAAACGCTCTTCGAAGAGGGAGACGATCTTTTCGCACTCGGCGCGCGTGACGATGCGCTCCTCGGAAAGCCCGCTCCGCGGGATGTTCAGCGTGAGGCTCAGGATCCACTCGGCGTCCGAAGCGTCGATGCCGTGCTTTTCAAAGGCGTCCGTCATCATCTCTTTGAGGCGGGAGAGCTTGGTTTCGGTGATGAAGATCTTTTCGGGGGAATCGGGATCGGCGTCCATATCGAGTACCTTTTCAAACGCCAGGACGGCGCATTCGATCATGCCGTCGTCGGGCTCCTTGGTGGTGAGTTTCTGCAAAAGATAGCCGGGCGCCTTCAGGGGAAGGACGAGGGGCGACTGCGTCTTTGCGAGCAGCTTTAAAATTTCGTATGAAACGCCCGCGATGACGGGAAGGAGCACGAGCTTGATGAGGAAGCTCAAAAAGAAGTCGAGCGCGGAAGAGCCCGTGTTGAGCCCGCCGATCGCCCAGCTCACGAGCGCAAAGAGCAGGATGGAGACGATGAGCACGAAGAAGATGAAGGTCGTGCCGCAGCGGTCGTGCATGCGCGAGCACTTCTTCACGTTCTCCACGGTGAGGGGCATGCCCAGCTCATAACAGTTGATGGTCTTATGCTCCGCCCCGTGATAGCGGTACGTCTCCCTCAGCGACTTGAAAAGCAGCGTGAAGAGGATGTACGCGACGAAGATGACGAAGCGGAAGCCGCCTTCGATGAGGTTATAATAGAGCCCCGCAAGCCCCCTTACGTCGGCGATGGCGCCGTCCGAAACGGAAGCGATGAGCTCGGTGAAATACATGGGAAGGAACAGAAAGAGCCCCAGCGCGATGGCGACGCCGATGAGCATGGAAAAGAAGGTGATGATGCTCGAGGCGCTCACCTTCCACTTTTCCGCCACCCATTTGTTGATCTTGGGCGGGGATTCCTCGTCGTCGGTGATGGCGGCTTCCGAACTGCGCAGAAGCGCCTGCATGCCGTCGACAAAGGACAGGAAAAAATTGACGACCCCGCGCAGGAAGACGGCGCGCGTCCACTTCTTCCGCTCTTCGGGAGGAGTGATGCGCTTGGCTTCCATGCACAGTTCGCCCTTATCGTTGCGGACGACCGTCGCCATGCCGCGCTTGCCGCGCATCATGACGCCCTGGATGACTGCCTGCCCGCCGATGTAGGTATAATTCGTCTTTTTTTTCATAGCTTCCCCGTGTTCCCGAGCGGGAACAAAAAAAGACCCTGCTTAGCAAAACAGCCTCTTGTTGCAAGAGGCTGCCGGTCGCGATCGTCCGATCAGATACCGTATCTTTTCTTGAACTTATCGACCCGACCGCCGGTATCCACGAGCTTCTGTCTGCCCGTGAAGAAGGGGTGGCACTTGCTGCAGATATCCACCTTCATCACGTCGCCGTCTTTGGTCGAACCCGTCTTGAACGTCTCTCCGCAGGCACAGACCACGGTCACTTCATGGTATTTGGGATGAATGCCGCTCTTCATTGTCCGTTCACTCTCCTTTTTCGCCGCTATGCGGACGTCTGCTTTATCGCCGCACTTTCGGTTATTTACCTGCATATTATATACGGTTTGCGCCTTTGAGTCAACTGTTTTTATCGGGCAAACGCAAATTCGGCTGCCCTGTTCGCGCAATTTTCATCTTCCCCCTTTTTCGTGCAAAACAGTTGCAAATTATGTTCGCTTGCGGTATAATGGCGGTATATCGTGAGAGAATACGGCAGAAATTGTTGTTTAGGAGCCCATCATGAATGTTTGGAGACTGACTGCTGCGAATACCATCGGCAAGGAGGAGACGGAGCCCGTGCCCGAAGAGGGCAAACGCAAGATCCGCATCACCAAAGTCTTTGTCAACCGCAGCGACGCCCTCCTCTTCAGCGGCGCGAAAAAGATGCGCTATCCCCGCATCCCCGGGCGGTTCGCCGTGGGGCTCATCGCCGATGAAGGCAGCGCGCACTTCCCCAAAGGGGCGCGCGTTCTCCTGCACACCGCCTTCCCCGCCCCCTGCGACGGCGTGGAAAAGCGCGACTTCACCGAAGACGACATCCTTCTGCGCGGGTTCACCGCCGACGGCTTCCTGCGCGACTTCATCTATGTGACGGAAGACGAGCTCAGCCTGCTCCCCGAATCGGTGAGCGATGAAAAGGCGCTCCTCATCCAGCACATCGCCCTTGCGGATGCCGCCGTCGAAAAACTCGGCATCCACCGCGGCGAGCACGTCGCCGTCGTGGGCGGCAGCATGCTCGGCGTCTTTATCTGCCGCCTTCTCATCTACCGTCAGATCTCCCCCATCCTCATCGACAGCGACGCAAGGCGCGTCGAATTCGCAAAGAGCTGCGGCATCTACTATACCGCGCCCGAAGACGACAAGCTCATCGATGCCGTGGGCACCATCACGGGCGGGCGGCTCACCGACAATGCCGTCTGCATCATGACGGGCAACATGGAAACGCACTGCAGGACGGCGGTCTCCGTCACGAAGCCCGGCCGCAGCGTCGCGTTCTGCGGGCAGATCGACCGTTCCCTTCCCATCGACCTCAGCGAGATCTTAAGAAAGCGCCTCACCGTGTCGGGCGTTTCGGTGGGCACCGAGCACATCCCCGCCGCCATCAACCTCGTCGCCAACGGCGCGATCGACCTCGGCGTTTACCGCAAGAACGTGCGCGGCGCCGATCAGATGGAGGCGCTCTTCAAAGAACTCCTCTCCCGTCCCGACGTTCCCGTGGACGAGATCAACATCCTCTCCCTTGTCTGAACCGGGCCGCCTCTTACGCGGGCGGTCCTCTTTTGCGCAAATTTTGCGCGATCAACTACGGCTCTATGATCAGGTTTATCGCATCCGACCTCGACGGCACGCTGCTCGACGAGAAAAAGCAGCTGCCCGAGGAAATTTTCGGGCTCATCGGACAACTGCATGAACGCGGCATCCTCTTCGCCCCCGCGAGCGGGCGGCAGTACGCCAACCTCGAAAAGCTCTTTGCCCCCGTCAAGGACAAAGTGCTCTTTTTGTGCGAGAACGGCGCGCTCGTCAAATACCGCGGCGAAACGCTCTATCTTGACCCCATCGCCGACGACTGCTTGAAAGATGCCCTCGACGAGATAAGAGCGCTCCCCGACCTTTACCCCATGCTCTGCGGCGCGGACTATGCCTATATCGAAAACAACGAGATGCCCTTCTTCCGCTATGCGATGCTCTCGTACACCAACTGCAAGAAGGTGGAAAACCTGGACGCCGTGATCGGGAAAGAGCCCGTGTGCAAGATCGCCGTCTACGACGCCATCGCCGCCGCCGAGCACTGCATCAAAGTGCTGCCGCAGCGGCTCCCGAGGCTGCGCACCATCATCTCGGGCTTCGACTGGTGCGATATTTCGGCGACGACCGCCAATAAGGGCCGCGCCGTCCGCTTCATCCAAGAAAAATTCGGCTTCAGAAAGGACGAATGCCTTGCCTTCGGCGACCACATGAACGACTACGAGATGCTGCTCGAATGCGGGCATCCCTATGTGCCCGAAAACGCCTATCCCCCCTTGAAGCGCATGTTCCGCAATTATATCCCCTCCAATGACGAAGGCGGGGTGCTCACAAAACTCAAAGAGATCATCAAAAAGACGGAGGCTATCTCATGAAATACCTGATCGCATCGGATATCCACGGTTCGGCATACTACTGCCGCCTGCTAAAAGAGCGCTTTGAAGAGGAGAAGGCGGACCTTCTCATCCTCCTCGGCGATCTTCTGTACCACGGCGCGCGCAACGCCCTGCCCCGAGAATATTCCACCCTTGAGACGGCGGAGATCCTCAATTCGATGAAGGACGATCTCGTCTGCGTGCGCGGCAACTGCGACAGCGAGGTGGACGAGCTGGTGCTTGAATTCCCCATCGGCGCGGAGTACTGCGTCCTCCCCTATGCGGGCCGCCGCCTCTTTTTAACGCACGGCCACAAGACGCCCAAACACCTCAAAAAGGGAGACGTCCTCTTCAACGGCCACTTCCATGTGCCCGCCTTTGAAGAGCGCGAAGACTGCACCTACGTCAACTGCGGCTCGGTGTCCATCCCCAAAGAAAATTCCCCGCACTCCTATCTCGTTCTTGAAGAGGGCGTGCTCGTCTGGAAGGACGTGGAGACGGGGAAAGAGTTCATGCGCGCCGCGCTGTGAATCGGCGGCAGCGCCATTTTTGTGAAATTCTTGACAATCGTTTCCTCTTTTTTCCCTTATCCCTCTTGACAAACGGGCGGAAAGCGGGTACAATATCGGTAAAGATGCCGCATAGGATAGTTTGCGGCAAATCTCAATTCAAGGAGACGGATATTATGGCAACATGGTTCAACAAACAGAGCAGACTCGTGCAGATCATCCTGCTTCTCATTCCCATCGTCAACTGGGTCGTCGAGATCCTCGTCAGATGGTCGGCTTTCCTCAAGACCAAGAGCATCCTGACCCTCATCTTTGCGATCCTCGTCACCTTCTTCGGTCTTGCGATCGGCTGGGTGGACGTTATCTGGTGCCTGCTCTTCAAGCACATGATCTTCGCGAAAGCATAACAAACCATTTTAATTCAAAAAGAGCATCCCGCGGGATGCTCTTTTTCATAGGTCAAAGGTCGAACGCCATGGCGGTGATGTCGTCGTCGAAGGTGCCGCAGAACTCGGTGAGGGCGCCTTTGAGCTGTTCGATGAAGTGCGCCGCATCGTGCGAGCGGGAGAGCACCGCCTCGACGCGTTCCAGAGAGAACTGTTCGCCCGCCTCGTTGCGGCTTTCGGTGACGCCGTCCGTGAGGAGCACCAAAATATCCCCCTTCTCGTAGCCGATCGTGCTGTCGTGGTAAGAAAATTCGGGGATCCAGGTGGATATGGGGGGCGCGTTCATCTCCACTTCGTCGATGCCGTCCTTCCGCTTCATGAGGATAGGCGCGTTATGCCCTGCCGCGCAGTAGGTGATGACCCCCTCTTTGCGCCCGATGCGCACGGCGGCGACCGTCACATAGGAGCGTTCGTCGAGGTTGAGCTCCTGGAATTTCACGTTGAGCCCCGTGATGGCACGCGCGGGAGAGGGTTCCGACCGATCCCACCCCGCCTTGACGAAGGCGGAGAGCATCCCAGCCGAGATGCCCTTGCCCGAAACGTCGGCCAAAAGCCCCATCGTCTCCCCTTCCGCCTCGTACACATCGGGAAGGTCGCCGCCGATCTCGCGGCAGGGAAGATAGAGGAAGGAATAGGGCACGCTGCCCCCCTTGCCGGGCGGCAAGAGACGCTGCTGGATGTCCTGCGCGGAGTGCATCTCGCGGGCGATCTCCGCTTCATAGGCATTGTCGACAACGCCGAGATACAGCCCCCCGAGCGGCTGCACTTTGAAGGAAAGGTGCGTCGTCCCCTCCCCCGTGCGCAGCATGAGCTTGCGGAAGGCGAGCCCGCCGTTCTTTTCGGCGTCCAAAAAGAGATTGCGCAACGGGCAGAAAGCGCACGCCTCCCCCCTGCCGCAGGGCGCCGCTTCGCCGCAGCGGATGACGTCCTTCAAGCTCCCCTTCCCCGAAGAGGCGGGAAAGAAGGTGCGGAAGGCGCGGTTGGAATAGCGCACCCGCAGATTTTCATCCACGACGATGACCGCCGCAGGGATGTTGTTCAAAATTTCCTTATATAAATTCATGTCCTTCTCAAGCGCGGTACATGAGGATGCCGCCCTGTTTGAGCGTTGCTTCCATTGCCGCGGTCTGATAGAGTTCGCCGTCGTACTGGGCAACGGCGGGAGATGCGGGGATGACGGACACTTCCTCGCAGGTGAAGTGGCGCGCGAAGGGCAGCGAGAGCACCTTGCCCTGCATGAGCTTCAAAAGCACCCCCGGGATCTTGGAACGCTTGGGGCAGTCGACGACGACCACATTCAAAAGCCCGTCCCCGATGTCCGCCGCGGGGCACATGGGGATGCCCCCGCCGAACTGCTTCCCGTTGCACAGCGCCGCGATGAGCACCTTCTTTTCGATGACCTCTTCCCCCGAACGGACGGTCAGCTGCATGCCGTCGTACTTCATGAGGGAGGCGAGCAAGCTGAAAAAGTACTTGCTCTTGTCGTGGAAGCCCTTCATCCGCTCGCAGCGGAGGAGGATATCGACGTCGATGCCCATGCCCGCGATGTTGAGGCTGCGCCGCCCGTCCGAAAAGTCGATGTAATCGGTGGGCTTGGGCGCGCCCTTTAAGATGAGCTCGAGCGCCGCCTCGCCCGAAGGGATGCCCGCGCTGACGGAAAAATCATTGCCCGTGCCTGCGGGGATGAGCCCCAGACGGCAGAGGGATGGATCGCACATACCCGTTAAAACGTCGTTCAAAGAGCCGTCGCCGCCGATGACGACAAGCTCGCACCTGCCCCTTCCCGTGAGCTCGCGGGCGATGCGCTGCGCATCCCCCTTGCCCTCGGTGTAGTGCACCTCGTAAGGGATGCCCTCCGAGACGAGCCGTTTTTCCACCCGCTTCAAGGTCTGCTGCCCCTTCTTGTTCTGCGGTTTGATGATGAGATCGAGCATGATTTTCCCCTTTTGTACCCTTCCCGCCGCCTGCGGGAAATTCTTTCACGCGTTTATTATACACGATGGCGACAAGAATTGCAATTTTTTTCGGAAAATGGTATAATCATTTCCGAGAAATTTTCCCGGGAGGACGCCGTTTGCGCGAAAAACTGACAAAAAGCCTCATTTCGCTCGCCGAACACTGCCCCGAGCCCCTCTATCTCGTGGGCGGGAGCGTGCGCGACTATCTTGCGGGCACCCTCTCCCCCGCCCCCGACTGGGACCTTGCTTCCCCCATGGCGGAAGAAAAGTTCCTCTCCGCCGCGCAACGGAGCGGGCTTGAGGTACGCGCCGTCTATCCCGCGACGGGGACCGTCAAATTAAAGGACGGCGAGGGCGCGGAATATGAGTTCACGCGCTTTCGGAGCGACACCTATGTGCGCGGGATGCACGCCCCCGCGGAGACGGAGTTCACGCGGGACATCAAAAAGGATGCCGTGCGCCGCGATTTCTGCGCCAACGCCGTCTATTACGACATCCAAAAGGACGAATTTATCGACCCTTTGGGCGGCATCCCCGACATTCAAAAACACATCCTGCGCACCGTCGCGCCCGCGAAGAAGGTGTTCGGCGAGGACGGGCTGCGGCTCATGCGCCTTGCGCGCATCGCCGCCGAGACGGGCTTTTCCCCCGATGAAGAGTGCCTCGAAGGGGCGAGAGCCAATCATATGCTCATCCGCGACATCGTGCCCGAGCGCATCTTCCAAGAGCTTTGCCGCATCCTTTCTTCCGACGAAAAGGCGGGCGGGAAGGACGGGCCCTACCGCGGGCTTTCCCTTCTCCGCGAAACGGGCGTCCTCCGAGAAATCGCTCCCGAGCTTGCGTTGGGCGACGAGCTCGATCAGCGGAAGGACTTCCACAAGTACGACGTTCTGGAACATTCCCTCCGCTGCGTGCGCTATGCCCCGCCCGACATCCGCTTTGCCGCCCTTCTGCACGACGTGGGCAAGCCTTACTGCTTTTACCGCGACGGCAACTTCCACGCCCATCCCGAAGAGGGCGCGCGCATCGCGGGGGAGATGCTCTCCCGCTGGAAGGCGCCCAAAAAGCTCACCGAGGAGACGAAAACGCTCATCCTGCTGCACATGCGCGACTTTGACCTTAACATGCGCGAGAGCAAGGTGCGGCGGGAGCTGATCGCGCACTACCCCCTTCTCAAAAAACTCTTTGCGCTCAAACAGGCGGACTTTTCCGCCTGCCGCGACGACACCTCCCCCGCCCCCACCGTCGTCAAGTGGGAAGAAATCTTACAAAAGATGAAAGCAGAGGGCGCGCCCCTCACCCTTTCGGAGCTTGCCGTCACGGGGAAGGATGCTCTCAATGCGGGCATCCCCCCGCACGAAGTGGGGAACGTCCTCCATCTGCTGCTCTTTGACTGCGCCTTAAGCATGGCGAAGAACGAACGAGCCGCCCTTTTGAAACGCCTTACAAAACTTGCCCAAAAATACCTTGAAAAGGAGAATATATGCCCGGACTGACCGATATTCTGCTCTACATCGCCATCGGCGTGGGAGCGCTTTGCCTTCTGCTGCTCATCATCCTTCTTGCCCGCCCCGCGAAGGGAAGCGACGCTTCTGCCCTCAAACGGCTGGAAGAAAAGACGGACAAGGCGCTCCAATACGCCGATTACAGCGCCCGCACCACCGATAATTTGAGCCGCACCACCGAAATGCGCCTCAACAACATCGAAACGCGCCTCGCGGAGGACATCAAGTACATCGCCGACGTCAACGCGCACAATCTCGAAGTCATCCGCCGCACGGTGGACGACAAGCTCACTTCTTCGGACGGCAAGCTTTCGGAAAGCTACGCACGCATTTCCGACCGCCTCGAAAAGATGCACAAGAGCGTGGGCGAGATGCAGGCGCTCTCCGAGAGCGTTTCGGATATCCGCCGCGTCTTCACCAACGTCAAACTGCGCGGCACCTGGGGGGAGACGCAGCTCAACGCCCTCCTCGAACAGATGCTCGCCCCCGATCAATATGTGCGCAGCTGCAAGCTCGACCCTTTGGGCAACACCCTCGTCGACTTTGCCATCCGCCTGCCTTCCGTGAGCGGCGATACGCTGCTCCCCGTCGACAGCAAGTTCCCCGTCGAAGAGTACGAAAGATTGTGCGAGAGTTCGGAAAAGGGAGACTGGGCGGGCACCGAGCTCGCCCGAAAGAACCTTGAACGCGCCGTGCGCGTCCAGGCGGAGAGCATCGCCAAAAAGTACATCCTGCCCCCCGCGACGACGGACTTTGCCGTCCTCTATCTCCCTTCCGAAGCGCTGTATGCGGAAGTTCTCAAAATAGCGGGACTTGCGGACTTTCTGCACAAGCGGCGCATCATCTTGAGCGGCCCTTCCAACTTTGCGGCGCTCTTGTCGCTCCTTCAGACGGGCTTCCGCACCGCCGCTATCGAAAAGCGTTCGGGCGAGCTCGTGCGCACCCTCGAGCAATTCCGCATGGAATTTGCCCGCTTTGCAGAGGGGCTCGACAAGGCAAAACGCAAGCTGCAGGAAGCGCAGGACAGCGTGGAAAACGCCGCCAAGCGCACCGACGTCATCGGGCGGCAGCTCGACCGCTTCCAGATCTCGGACGGGAACCAGACACATGACAACGATCAAGGAGGACAGGCATGAAGATCGAAAAACTCACGCAGGAGACGCTGCCCGAAGACATCTCGCTTCTCTATGACGAGAGCATCTTCCCCCCGCCCATCAAAGTACAGGGCGGCGAAAAGCGGGCGCTCGGGAACATGCTGCTTGTCACGAGCGGCGGAAGATACAAGCTCTTTACCGAAGGCTGCGATTATGTGCGCGTGCTCGAAGGGAAGGGACACGTCAAATGGGCGCGCGGGGAATACCCCTTCTCGGAAGGGGACATCCTGCGGCTGGACGGCGTGAAGGAATACGAACTCAACGGGAAAGGGAGATACGTCATCGTGCGCAAATGAGGGCGTACCGCGTAAATTTCGGCGAAAATGCGCCGTAAAACATTTGACTTCATACAAACAATCGTGTAAAATAGACCCATTGAAAACCTTGCGCACAGCAAAAGTGCGCCGTAAAGACCGGGAGGTGAAAAAATGCACAAGTACGAGATGCTCATTCTTCTCAACAGTGAGATGACGGATGAGGCGAGAGAGGCAGAACTCAAAAAGTATGCCGACATCGTTACGAATGACGGCGGCGCCGTCGAGTCCGTCGATAAGTGGGGCGTAAAGAAGACCGCTTATCCCATCCGCTTCAAGACGGATGCGTTCCATGCCCTCATGACGTTCACTGCGGAAGGAAGAGTCGTTGCCGAGCTTGACCGCGTTGCGGGCATTTCGGGCGACGTTCTCCGCCGCATGATCACGAAGATCGACTAAGCAAGAGGAAAGCCCATGAACAAGGTGTTTTTGATCGGAAACCTGACGCGCGACCCCGAAGTGAGCGAAACTTCGGGCGGTGTGAGCGTCTGCCACTTCAGCATCGCGGTGAACAGGTCGTATACCTCCGCCGACGGTGAGAGACAGACCGACTTTTTCAACGTGACCGCATGGCGCGGCCTTGCCGACACCGTCGGCCGCTACGCCAAAAAGGGAAACAAAGTCGCCGTGTCGGGCAGCATCCAGATGCGCACCTACGAAGACAACCAGGGCATCAAGCGCACGGCGGTAGACGTCATCGCGCAGGACGTGGAGTTCCTGACGCCGAGAAGCGCCTCCAACCAGGGAGATGACTTCTACGACTCCCCCGCGCCCGCAAGAGAGAGCGCGCCCGCCCGCAAAAAGCCCACCCTCCAGTCGTTCGACGACGACGGAGACATCCCCTTCTGAGAAGGACATATTATTTAAGGAGACATCATGGAAGAGAACGTGATCGAGACCGCAGAGACCGTTGTGGAAGAGACCGCAGCGCCCGCCCCTGTGGAAGCAGCAGCTCCCGCTCAGGAACAGCAGCCCGCCCGTGAGGCGCGTGAGCCCAGAGAGACGAGAGAGCGCCCCGCTAAGAGAAACTTCAAGAAGCAGAGCCGCAAGGTCTGCATTTTCTGCCAGGAGAAGGCAGCTAAGATCGACTATAAGGACGTCGCAAAGCTGCGCAAGTTCATTGCAGAGGGCGGCAAGATCCTGCCCCGCCGCATGACCGGCACCTGCGCAAAGCACCAGAGAGAGCTCGCCGTCGCCATCAAGCGCGCCCGCGTTGCATCCCTTCTGCCTTTTAAGGCAGACTAAATAATTTCGCGAAAATCTTTTTTCTTCGCAAAAATCTTTCCGCGAGATTTAAGCGCCAAGTATGGCGCAAATTGAGTGTGAACAAATGCTTTCTTGCAAAGAGCCCGGTGGGCTCTTTGCCTTTTGTTCACAGGGAAATTTCCCATTGTGGGGAAATTCAGGGCTCCCGCGCAGATGCGAAGCAGATGCGCGGGAAGAGGAACAGCGCGGGTTCTACCGCGCGAGACGCAGCGGAGGGCAACCCTCCTCGCGGGATTTTATTTTTATGTTCTCGCATTTCTTTTGCTTCGCAAAACAAATGCCGTGAGGGGTGAGCCGCCGCGATTTTAAGCAGCATTATCGCCCGCGAACGCGTCTGTCATTCGAATGACAATAAGTACCCGTAGGGTACAAATTGAGTCCCGCAGCGCAAAAGCGTGGTTTTGCTCGCGGAAGTTATTTGGGAAGCAAGGGTTTCGCGAAAATCCTCGCGCTCCGAAAAAACAAATGCCGTGAGCGTAGAAGACAAAATGAAAAACAGGCAGTTTCGGCTGCCTGTTTTTTTGGCTAAAGCAAACGAAAGCGGGCGGCATTTGCCGCCCGTTGATTTTATCTGATCTTTGCTTCCTATCCTTTTGCTCACGCAAAGCAGCGTGAATTTAGTTGATCTCCTCCGCGCCCGTGAAGAATTCTTCGTAGACGGCGCGAAGGGTGCGCTCGTAATTCTCGTCGTCGACGCCGACGATGATGTTGAGCTCGGAAGAGCCTTGGTCGATCATGCGCACGTTGACGCCCGCCCCCGCAATGGCGGAAAAGACGCGCGCCGAAGTACCGACGTTCCGGCTCATGCCGTGACCCACGACGGCGATGAGCGAGATGCGGTCAAACACGCGCATCTGGTCGGGGTGGACGGACTCCTTGATCTCCGAAATGATCTGCTCGAGCACGCCGTTCGGAAGATGGGCGCCGTCGATGATGAAGGACATGGTGTCGATGCCTGTCGGGATATGCTCGAAGGAGACGCCGTGGTTTTCGAGCACGGTCAGGATCTTGCGGGCAAAGCCGATCTCGAGGTTCATGAGCGACTTTTCCACGAAGATGACGGTAAAGTTCTTCTTGCCTGCAACGCCCGTGACCGTCCTGCCCGAAAAGCGGTACTTGGACGTGGGCATGATGAGCGTGCCCTCATCCTCGGGGCGGAAGGTGTTCTTGATGCGGATGGGGATATCCGCCTCGCGCACGGGGAAGATGGACTCGCTGTGCAGGACGTTCGCGCCCATGTAGGAAAGCTCGCGCAGCTCCTTATAGGAGAGCGAACGGATGGGCACGGGGTTTTCGACGATGCGGGGATCGCACGCGAGGAAGCCGCTCACGTCCGTCCAGTTCTCATAGAGCGCTGCCCCCGCCGCACGCGCCACGATGGCGCCCGAAATATCCGAGCCGCCGCGGGAAAACGTCTTGACCTTTCCGTCCGCGCCCTCGCCGTAAAAGCCCGTGACGAGCGCCTTGGGCTTGCCCGAAAGAGCGCGGGCAAGAAGCTCGAAGGAGCGGGCGCTTTCCAGCTTGCCCGAAGCGTCGAATTTGATGACGTCGCGCGCGTCGATGAACGGGATATTCAAAAGCGCCGCCATGATGCGCCCCGAAAGGTACTCCCCGCGGGACGCCGCAAAGTCGGCAGACTTTTCCTCTTCGATCGCTTTCTTCGTCTCCTGCAGGATGCTTTCGATATCGAGATCGATCTTGAGCTCCTGCACGATGCCCGAAAAGCGGGCGCAGATCTTTTCGAACGCCTCGCCGCAGCTGCCCGTCTCCTCCACCTCTTTGTGCGTCTCGTAGAGAAGGTCGGTGACCTTGATGTCGCCGCTGAACCGCTTGCCGGGCGCCGAAACGACGATGTATCTGCGTTCGGGATCGCTCTCGAAGATGTCCTTCACGCGCCGCATGGTCATGCCGTCCGCCATGGACGTGCCGCCGAATTTGCAAACCTTAATCATAGCTGATCTCCCTGCCCTCTAAATAGTAGCGCTTGTCTTCCGCCTCGCCGATGGAGAACGTCTTGCGCGGGAACCGCTTCCCTTTCTTGAGGGTCGTAAAAATTTCTTCTCTGTCGAGCTCGGGCATGGCGATCGCCGCGCAGTCCTCGCCCGGATCCTTCAAAAATTCGTCGCCGTGGACATAGTCCACTTTGCCTTCGTTGTGTTTCAGATATTCCGCGATCGCCTCGTCCGTGCGGGAAACGCACTCGGGCGCGGAAGCGATCTTGGGATAAAGCGTCCTTCCCTGCCTTGTGCAGGGCACTTTGCCCGCAAAATACGAGCAGAACGCCTCGGCATCCGTCTCCTTCACAAGGCGGTGGATGGGATGGAAGGCGATGGCTTCGTCGAAGACGTTGACCATCTCGACGAGCGTAAAACGGGCGGGATGGTTGCGGCGCTCGCGCTCGGGGAGCTTTTCCCTGACCTCCTCCCAATACGCCTTGGCGGCTGCCACCGAATGATTGCCGTCCGCCACCGCAAAGCAGGGGCTCGCAAGCCCCGATAACATGTGCAGGGCGTCGATGGAAATGTCTTCGGGGAGAAACCACCCCGTAAGATGCCCGCCGTGCTCCATGAGGTCGAAGTCGTAAAGCTTTTCGAGGTCCTCTCTTTCGAGCGCGCGCATGAGCTTATCCTTCTTATCGCGGTAAAAGACCATCGCGTGCGGGAATTCGACGAGCGCTCCCCTTCTTACCGCCACGCGGGGAGGGAGGCGGGAAGGAACGACCTCTTCCGTCGCGCGGATGAGCGAGGAAGCGCCCTCTTCGTAGGAATATTCTTCGAGATCGATGCAGGCAAGGAGCCCCTTTCTCACGCCCGCCTTCGTCGTGCGTTCGACGAGCACCAGCCCGCGCGCCGCCTTATGCATCCAGCCCTCTTCGAGGGCGAAGCGCATACTCTCGTGGATATTTTCGATGCGTTCCTCGTCGTTCTCGCCCAAATACACTTCGGGGAGGATCATATGAAACGCAGAGGGCGCGTCGCCCACTTCCCTTGCGACGCGCTCCCAATACCCCCTGTCGGAGGTAAATTGATCGCAGGCGATGACCGCCCACTTCCGAAATCCCTTCTGGGGCAGGAGCACCCGCGGGATCCTGAAACAGTTCTTCATATGCTTTTCAGATGATGTTGACGATGATGACCGTGACGAGGCTCAAAGCGAGTGCGATGAGTTTGAGCACGATATTCTTGGTGAAAAGCCCCTTCAAAAATTTACCGAACGTCATGAGCGCTTGCCCTCCGTGTTAAATTCCTTCCAATAGTAGTCGCGCAGGAACTTTTTGAGCGATTCCGAATCGACATAGCGGGTGATCTCGCCGCGCTTGACGACGGAGACGATCCCCGTCTCTTCCGAGACGACGATGGCGGAAACATCCGCCGCTTCCGTCACGCCGATGGCGGCGCGGTGACGGGTGCCGTAATCTTTGGGGAAATCGCGCTGGGTGAGCGGCAGGAAGCAGCCCGCCGCCTGGATCTTATCGCCGTAGATGATCATGGCGCCGTCGTGCAGGGGCGCTTTGGGGATGAAGATGCCCTCGATGAGCTGGTTGGAGATCTTCGCGCCCAGAGAGACGCCGCTCTCGATGATCTCTTTGGGCAAATTCCCGTTGGAGAGCACGATGAGCGCGCCGATATTGGCCTTCGAGAGGCTCTGCACCGCTTTGACGATGGAAGAGATGTACTCCTCCGCCCGCGAACCGACGGCGGACGTAGATTCCATCGTGGTCGCCGCGGCGCCGCGCTTGCCCGTCCAGATCTGCCGCTTGATCTCCGTGCTGAACAAAAGCAGGAAGAAGAGCGATAAGAGCATGACATAGATGACGTAGGCGTTGGAATCGAGCCCGGGCGCGAACACCATGACGATGCCCACCGCGACGATGAGGACGGAATACACGATGATGAGGTACTTGGCGTTGTTTTCCTTCAGGATGCGGAAAACATAGTAAATGAGGACAAACAGCAGCAGCCATTCCAAGATATACAGCGGAATGGCCTCGGCATCTGCAAACATTTCCTTGAGCGATTCCCAAGCCTTCATGGTTTCTCCTTGCGTATGCAGCCTTTTTCATTATTATACCCGCATCGGGGCAAAAAAGCAAAGTTTTTCGGACGCATTTTGCATGGAAATTGTTTCATGCAAAGAATATTTTTGCGACAGCGGCGTCGTAAGCGCCCGTTTTCGTGTATGCCCCGCTGCGGGACGCCGCAAGCAGGGAAAAGAGCTCTTGATAAAGCAACTCCGTCTTCTCCTTCCCGAGGCGGGAGACGAGCCCGCGGTCCTTCTGCACGGCATAGGGTTTGATGCCGAGAACGGCAGAAACTTCCTTGTCGCTCCCCTTCATGTTCGCAACTTCCGTAAGAGTGCGGAAGTGGGAGACGAGCGCGGAAAGCACGCCGTTTTCGTCCATTCCCTTGAGCATGAGGTCGCCCGCGATCTCCGAGAAGGCGGAAAAGTCTCTGCGCGAAGCCGCCTGCGTGAGTTCGTAAATTTTATATTCGACGTCCTTTGCGACGTATTCCTTCACGAGCGCCGAGGTGATGCGCCCCTCTGCAAGGGGGGCAAGCTTTTGTACTTCGAGCCGCATGCGCGCCGCGTCGCGCGCGCAGTAGGAAACGAGCAGTTCCGCCGCGTCCGTATCGATAGAAATGCCCTGACGGCGCACCAGGCCGAACAGCCAGCGCGAGAGCATCTCCTCGCTCTCTCTGCCGCAGTCGACAAAGGCGATGCCCGCCTTCTTCTTCAAATCCGCCGCGCCCGTCTTTTTGCCCGCGTTGACAAACAGGAGCACCGTCGAAGGGCAGGGGCTTTCGCAGTACGCCTTGAAAAAGTTCTCCCAATCGCGCTCGGTGGGGTAAAATTCATACACGCGCACGAGCCGCTTTTCGTCTAAAAAGGGAAGGGCATAGAGATTATCGCGAAAGGCAGGCAAATTCCCCTTCAAACTCTCCCCTTCGACGCGCACGTCGTTTAGAAGGGGCTGCGTGATGCCCGCCGCCTCGCGGATCGCGCGCACGGCGTGATCGCGGAAGTAGGCCTCTTCCCCCTCGATGAGATAGACGGGCTCCAATTTTTCTTTTAAGCTTTGGGCAAGCTGCGTGAACTTCATAGCTGTTTTATTATACCATCTTCAATAAAAAATTTCAAGCCTCCGCTGCCCTTCCCGAGGAAGAAATCGGCTTTGCCCGCCTCCCCGTCGGGCGCGATCTCCGTCACGACGCCCTCGCAGGAGAGAAGGATGCCCTCTGCGGTATAGAAAAAGGAGAGTTCCCCGTAGGAAAAGCTTTGCCCGAAGAGGGCCTCCGTCCGATGCAGCCCGAGAGGAACAGGCTCTTTATAGCGCACCTCTTCCGCGCCTAAGAAAGCAGCCGTGTTGAGCGCGTCTTCATCAAGGGCGATGACGGCGGTCAGCTCCCCGCCGTAGGTGCGGGAAAGAAAGTCCTCGCACTCATCGAGCGAAATATCGCCGTCGATGACGAGGATGTGTTCGGTGCGCGTCTCTATCAAAACTGCGGCGCTCTCCCCTTCCTCGTACGCCGTGAGGCGGCAGCCCGAAAAGACGACGTTGTTTGAGACGAGAACGAGCGCCAAAAGAGCGCACCCCGCTGCGGCGACGCCCGCGCGCACAAGACGGCGCATCCGGAGCCGCGGCGACAAAAAGACGCAGAAGAACAGGAACAGAACGCCGCCCGCGCCGAGCACGAAGCCCGAGAGGACGAGCGTCCAATCGGAAAAGGACAGGATAAGGATGAGGAGGGCGAACAGGCCTTCGGGAAAGGCAAGAAAAACGCCCGCCGCGAACGGGAGAAGGAGCGAGAGCGCCGCCGAAACGAGCGTGCACAAAAAGAACACGGGCACGAGCGGCACGAGGATGAGGTTCAGAAGCGTGCTCCACACCGAGAGATAGCCGAAGCTTGCAAGCAAGATGGGCGCCGTCGTAAGCTGCGCCGCAATGGTCGGCGCGAGGCAGCCCGAAGCGACGCGCGGGAAGCGGAGCTTTTGGAATGTGCGCATCAAGCTCCCCGAAAAGAACGCAAGCCCCAGACAGGCGCCGAAGGAGAGACGGAACCCCGCCGCATACCACTGCGCGGGGAAGAGAAGGAGCACGATGACGGCGGCAAAGGCGAGCGTTTCGAGGCCGTCCGACTTCCGCCCGAACGCCTTGGAAGCGCCGAACACGCCGCACATCAGCACGGCGCGGAGGGAGGACACCGTGAACCCGCAGAAGGCGCAATAGAGAAAGGCGAGCGCGAGCGAAGGGAGGAAGGAAAGCCGCCCTAATCTTCGGAAAAGCAGCATCGCCGCGCCGAACAGCACGCCGATATGCAGCCCCGAGACGGCGAAGATATGCGCGATGCCGCCCTTTCGCACCGTCTCTTTGAGCTCCCCTTCGATGGCGCCCGAATTGCCCGAGAGAAGCGCATAGGCAAGCGAAGCTTCATCCCGCCCCATATAGGAACTCAGAACCTCATAGAGCTTCCCGTTAAGACGAAGGAAAAGATCGCCGCTCTTCGCCGTTGTGATGAGTTCGCGCGCGGTCGCCGTATAGCGGATATCGGAAGCGAAGTCGTTCTTGGCATAGGCGCTCCGTTCAAAGGCGTCGTTCTTTTCGACTTCGCCCCGAAAGACGACGAGATCGCCCGCAAGGACGCTGTCGGCAGGCAAAATGGCGCGGCACTTGCCCGCCGCCTCCTCCCCGCCCAAAGAGAGGCCTTTGAGGACGGCGATGGAGTACCCCTGCCGCTCCGAAACGGAAAGGACGGTCGCCGTCACCGTGTATTCCCCCGTAGGGAGCCCTTTTTCATAGTTTGAAAGGGCAAGCTGCATGAGCCCGATGCCGATGCCTGCAAACACGGGCACGATGAGAAGAAGGGATAAAAGCCGCTTCTTTTCGAAGGGCGGGAGGGCGAGCAGGAGCAGCACGCCGAAGAGAAGGATAAAGACAGGCGAAAATTCCGAAAAGCGGATGCTGCCCCAAAGCTCCAGCCCGAAAATGAGCGAGAGCGCGCAAAAGAGGAGCGGCCTGAAATTGAGTATCTTCTTCATGCCTCTCCTCCTTTCTTGTTTTTCGGTGGGCGCCGCCGCGCGATCGCGCGGCGGCGCCCCCTCTTTTTTCGGGGCGGCGCGCTGTTCGGCGCGCCGCCCGCCCTCTGTTTCAAAAAATCAAGCCAGCGAGATGCGGTCGGAGACCGAGCGCACCAGAATGCCCTTCTGTTCCCCGAAGGAGACGCAGTCGCTCAGATAGGAGACAAACGCTTCCGAATAGCGGGGAAGATGCAGCGCCTGCGCCGCAAGCGCCGTGAGCTCGTCGAAATACAGGCTCACACGCCCCGAGAGCGCCGCCTTGATGAGCGACACCATCTCGAAGGGCGTCGTGTCCGTCTCGCCGCGGAGAATAGGCTCGCTCTCCACGCGGAATTTGCCGATCTGAACGGCGCGGTCGGTCTTATAGTAGTAGTCGGTGCCGAGAAGGCGCTCTCTTTTGAATTTGCACTCATCGATGAGGGCGTTGAGCCGCGCCTCCACGCGCGCGCCCGTCTTGCGGATGCCGTACGTTTCGAGAAGGCGCGTTTTCAGAAAGCTCCTCGAGATGGGCTCTTCCGTCGCCACGAGAAGAGCAAGCCGCGCTTTGATCTCGCCGTCGTTGACCCCGCCCGTGATGTAGGCGGCGACCTCCGCGCCCTGCGCCTCCACCGCGCGGTAAGGGCGGGAGAACTTTTCCATCCACGCGCCGTCCTTCTGCTCCGCGCCCGTGAGGCGGTCGAGATAGTCCTTGATGCGCTTGATCTCCCGCTTGGGGTTGCTGTAATAGTTGACGCTGTTGACGCGCATGACGTTCCAATTGCCGCGCTTTAAGGACTGCACCTGCAGAATGTTCCTGTCTTTGACGGAGAACTGCGTCTCTCCGTCGCACAAAATAGCAAGGACGAAATTCTTGTTGTCGCGCGGGTCGAGGACGGCGACGTCGATCTTGAATTCGGAAGCGCCCACGTCCGTGCGGCACTCGTAGCCGAAGCCGGTAAGCTCCTCGGCGATGAACTGCCCGAGCCCCGCGCCCGAACGGGCGGATGCGGGAGGCGCGGCGAGCGTCGTCCTGCCCTTCTCTGCAAATTCAAGGAAGGCTTTGAGCCCCGCAACGCCCTTCGAGGACGTCTTATTGAGATCGATCTGCGCAGCTTCGAGCGTGGAGAAGACGAGCATCTCTTCCCTCGCGCGCGAGACGGCGACGTTGAGCCGCCTCCAGCCGCCCGCTTGGTTGAGCGGGCCGAAGTTGAGCGACACCCTGCCCATCGCATCGGGGCCGTAGCAGACGGAAAAGAGGATGACGTCGCGCTCGTCGCCCTGCACGTTTTCGAGGTTCTTGACAAAGAGCGGCTCTTCGCGCTCGTAAGCGACGGCATCCAGCTTCTTTGCGGCGATCTCTTTGGTGAGGAGCTTTTCGACGGCGGTCCGCTGCGCGCTCGAAAAGGTGACGACGCCCATGCTCTGCCGCGAGAGAGCAGGATCTTTGAGGCGGCGGATGACTTCCTGCACGAGCGCTTCCGCCTCCTTCTTGTTGACTTTGGTAAAGCCCCTGTCGTAGGTGCCGTCCACCTTCACAAGGCGCACGCGGCTTTCGAGCGCGTCGGGCGAAGGGAAGGTGCACAGCTTCCCGCCGTAGTACATATTGTTGGAAAAGGCGATGAGCGATTCGTGACGGCTTCGATAGTGCCAGATGAGGTGGCGCTCGGGCATGCCGAGGGCGAGGCAGTCGTCGAGGACGCTTTCCAGGTCTTCGTTTTCCAGATTCTCCTCGTCCACATAGGCAGAGTGAAAGAAGGCGGTCGGAGGGAGCTGTTTGGGATCGCCCACGACGACGGCGGCCTTGGCGCGGGCGATGCACCCCACGGCCTCTGCGGTCGTCATCTGCGACGCCTCGTCGAAGATGACGAGGTCGAAAAGATCCGCCTGCGGCTCCAGATACTGCGCCGCCGTGATGGGGCTCATCAGCATACAGGGGCAGATGCGGCGCAAAAGTTCGGGCACCTCGGAAAAGAGCGCGCGAAGCCCCGCGCCGCGCAGGTTGCTCTTTGCAAGGCGGGTAAAGGCGGAAAGCTCCAGCGAAAGGCTCCCCTCTCCGTCCGCCGCCGGCAGGCGGGAGATGAGGTCGCTCCGGATATGCCGCCGCGTCTGAAGGGAGTAGTCCTCCCACATCGTGCGGAATTTTTCCACCGTATCTTCGAGCGTCCCCGCGCTCAGGCGGGAAAGATCGGCGTCCTGCGGGATGGCGAGCTCCAAAAAGTTCTTCGCGACGTTCTTTTCAAAGCCCGCGAGCACGTTTTCGCTCGTCAGCCGCCCGCTTTCGAGCGCATCGGAGATAAAGCTCAACCCCAACGAGCGCAGTTTTAAGCAGGTGTTCTTGTACATGCACCAGTTGGCGAGCATGTCGATGTTATCGATGAGCGCCCCCGCCTTGGTGGAAAAGTAATCCAAGACGTCTTCCTGCACGATCTTGCTCCTGTCGGCGGCAGTCGTTTTGAGATAGCTGTCCTCCGCCGCCTCGAAGGCGTCGAGCGCCTTCAAGTACCCTTCGAGGACGGGGCGGGTATAGCCGCTCATGGCGCGCACGCACATGCCGTTGAAGGCGTCGGGGTTGTAGTCGAGGAAGGTCTGCGCCGCCTCTTCGTGCAGCTCGTAGAGCCCCGCCAAAAATTCCGCGCGCTTTTTGTAGACGATATTGCCGCCGCGGTCGAAGAAGGGGCGGGAGAGCGGGCTCTCACGGAGCAGCGCGATGAACGAATGCAGATCGACGAGGGTGCGGAGATACTTGGGCATATCCTCGGGCGAGAGCGGATGGAGCGCCGCCCGCTGCAGCCGTTTTGCCGCCGTCAGCGCCGCCTTGTTCATGCGCCAGTCCCCCTCGCGGTCCAAAAGCGCCTTGACTTCGGGATAGTCCTTCCCGAGCTCCACGACGACTTTGAAGTGCTTTAAGTAATAGGAGAGCGTGTCGTCAAGACGCCGGTTGGCGTGATAGAAGGCGTTGAATTCCTCTTCGCCGATGTTTGCAAAGTATTTATCGTATATGCCCGCGCTCAGTTCGTGCGCCAGAAGGCGCAGGGAATTGAGCTTGCGCTGGGTGATCGTGGAAATTTTCTGCCGGTAAAATTCGAGATAGAGCGAAAGATACGCCTTCAAGTGCTTGATCTCGGTGAGCATCACTTCGGCGGCGCAGAAGACTCTGTCTCGCACTTCCTGCGAATATTCGGTGAGCCCCACATTTTCGAAGGGCGAACGGAACACGCCCCCGCACTCTTTCGCGGCAGCCGCCGCCGTTAAGATCATGCCGCGGCACTCGGAAAGGGTGCGCTCGGTCAGAGAGTCGTAAAAGCTGCTCTCGATGTCTAAAATGTCGGGAGCGTCCTTGTTTTCGAGATAGAGCAGGATGGCCTCGTACACGGAAAGGCCCAATCTCCGCTTCTTGTGCAGGGCGAGCATGGGCGCTTTGAGGTCTTCGCGCAGCAGTTTCAAACTGCGCGCCTTTTCTTCGAAGCCGCGTTCCTCCCCCTCGTTTTTCAGAGAGAGCGTATTTTCGAGGCGGCGCAGGACGTCCGCCTTGTCCGTCTTGTTGGAGTGGATCTCGAGGCAGAATTCGCCGATGCCGATCCCATCGAGCCGCTTTTTGACGACGTCGAGCGCCGCCTTCTTTTCGGCGACGAACAAAACGCGCTTATTATCTTCGACGGCGTTGGCGATGATGTTGGTGATGGTCTGGCTCTTGCCCGTGCCGGGCGGGCCGTGCAGGACGAAGCTCGCCCCCGTGCGCGAGAGCGCCACCGCGGAGTACTGCGAGCTGTCGGCAGAGAGCGGGATGAGGGTATCCTGCGGGTCGCACTCGTCCTCGGAAGGCACGCTCGTCTCCTGCCGCGCGAGCCGTTCCCCCATCAGCGCGGAGACGATCTGATTGCCTTTGAGCGCGTCGAAATGGTTGCGGATGTCGTTCCACATGAGATAGCGCTGGAAGGAGAAGGTGGCGAGATAGGCGTCCTTGCTCACATCCCAGCCCTTCATGGGGGCGATCTCGGCGAGCACCATCGCAAGGATCTCGGAAATTTTGAGCGCCGAGACGTCGCCGCCCAGCCCGCGGATGTCGATGTTGAACTCCTGCTTCAAATATTCAAGCAGCGTGGAATTGACGAAGTACTCCCCGTCCGCTTCGACGGCGAAGTCCTCGTTCCCCTTCGCGCGCTTCATCGCCACGGGGACGAGCACGAGCGGGGCAAAGCGCGTCTTGTTATCCTCCCGCGAGACGAACTTCAAAAACCCCAATGCAAGATAGAGGATCTTGGCGCCCGTCTCCTCGTCCGCTTCGCGGTTGCGACGCACGAGGCGCAGCGCCGTCTCCGCCGTCGTCTTCGCGTCGGCAAAGGCGCGCAGGATACCCTTTCTCAGTTCAAGCGAAAATAGCTCGGCAGAGAGCGCGGACTGCGTTTCAAAGAACGCCTCCTCGACGGGCGAGCCGCCCTTCAAGCGCAGGCTCCCCTTTTCGGTGAGCTTTTCAAAGAGGAGGTCTGCATCCGCGCATTGCAGATGCAGGGAGCTGCGCCCCGTGAAGTTCAGAAGCGCGTTCTTGGTGGTGAGATCTAAAAGCCTTCTCTCCCACTGGCGGTTCTTGGTCTTCAGGTTTTCGCCGCCCAGCTTATCGAATTCGGGCAGAGGCGCGGGGGCGGCGCTGTCCGTCATCTCCTCTTCGCGGATGAGTTCGTAGCCTTTCCCGCTCTTGCCGCGCAAAGGAAGGCTCCCCCGCCCGCCGATACGGCAGCGCGCGATGTCGACAAAGCATTCGAAGGCGCCCGCGGCGAGCTTGCGCTTAAAGTGCGCCTCGGAGGCGGTATAGGCGGCGTTCCCGCCCGCAAAAAGGTCCTCGACGTCAAAGAAGCAGAGATTGTTGATGCCGTCCGAACAGTACTTTGCGACAATGTCGCTATCGTCGGTGACGGGATCGAGGAAGCAGCTGTCATACAGCCATGCGCCCACGCCCGCTTCGCTCCCGCCGAGGGCAAGCACGGGATGCAGCCCCGCCGCTTCCAGGGCAGACGCCGCAAAGACGGCAAGCTCCAAGGCGTTCGCCTTCTTTCCGCGCAGAAGAGAGCCTTCGCGCACGGCGGAAAGCGGCTCGTTCAGGTCCGTCTCGCCGTCCTTTTCGATGTCCTCGCCGCGGAGGGCGGCAAACACGGCGGCAGCGGCGCGCCGCACGGCGTTCTTATCCGCGCCCGCATAGCCGTAAAATTCGGGGCTTTCCTTCCACTTTTTGAGGCGTTCGCCCGCCTCCTGCAGAATGCGCGCGCAGTCGGAGAGCTTGGGGCGCACGAACCCCGCGAGCCGTTCGGCGTTGCCCGAAAGCCCCTCCCACCAATCATAGGGGAGCACGGTGACGTTCATGCTCGTGCGGACGAGCTCTTTTTTGTTATAACTGAGGACGGCGACGACTTCCGCCTGCCGCAATTCTTCCCGCTGCGAGAGGAAGACGGGGCTGAAGACCCCTTCGGCGGTGAGCTCCACCGCGCTCTCGAAGGGAACTTCCGCCTCCTCTTCAAAGGGGACAAGCAGCTCTCCCCCCGTCACCGAGACGGAGAAGGGCGCGCTCTCTCCCGAAAGGTTTTTGATCTGCACATAGAGCGGCGTTTCGTAAAAGTAGTCGCTGTAACCGACGAACTGCGGCAAGCGGAGCCCGACCGACGCCGTCTCCTTTCCGATGCGCTTTTTGCTCTCTGCCATAGTTTCTCCTTATCGCCGCTTCCTGCGGCCGCCAGATATGGAAAACTTTTCCTTCATTATACCATTTCCCGCCGCAAATTACAACCCCTCATTTTTCCGCAAACAAAAAAAGACCGCACCGCGGCCTTTACGGATCTATAGAGGCTTCTCTCCCGAGGACGATCTCTCCCGCAAGTTTCATATCGGAAAAGATCATTTTGAAAAGCTGTTCAAATTCACGGCCGCTTTCGTCCAGATCGAAATATTGATAGACGAAAGAATACTCGCGGGAATTTGCCCCGTAGCTGTCATATGACGCACGCATCCTCGTCGGACGGCCGAAAATGACCTTCTCTTGCGCTTCGGGACGATAATTTTCGTCGAACCAATCCCCTTTGAACTCGTGAAAGACCTCTTCCACGCTCGTAAATCTGCCGTTCCGCTCCGCGATGCGGCGATATTGATCGCCTTGAAGCTGTATGCCGATATGAAGATATTGTTTATTCCGAGCTTTCCAATCTGTAAAGCGGACGTCGATCGTCGCGCTTTTCCTGTGAAACCCCTGCATGATTTCCAATCGGTATCCTTCGGGGCAGAGTTTGAGGAGCTCCCCCTCGTGCTCTTTCAAAAAGCGAACAAACGACGCAGCTTTCAGTTTGACGAAGATATCGCGCAAACGGATCTCTTCCAGCGCAGCCGTCAGCTCTTGACCGCACCGATATTCCAACCGCCCGGGGCAGAGCTCTACCGCGCCCCTCAGCACCGACACCAAATGGCAGATCGTGCTGCAATATTCTTCGATCTGCGCCCTGTTTTTACGAATGAGTTCACTTTGACTCTTTGCTGCGATCTCATTGATCTGCTCTGCGATCTTATGATAAGGAACAAAACGCCAGGTCGCTTTGATCTTCCCCTCCGTTTGGACGATATCTTGATCAAAGGGATTTATGATGCCGGTAAAAGCAGCGCCGACTAGCCGGTTTCCGTACAGATCTTCGGAATAATTTTGAAGCTGCACCCTGTCCGCCAAGGACTTGATCTTATTCTCAATGACGAAGTAGCATTTCCCCTCGCGTTCAGGCAATCCCCTTTCTCTGAGCCAAATGATGAGATCGCGGTGGGCGCATTCACGGGCCGCGCCGCAAAATTCGTATCGCCTTTCGTCATACGCATCAAAGAAGATTTTAATAAAATTGTGATCGTTTTGAAAGAGCCATGCCCAAACGTTGGAATGATACAACTCGGTATTCCCCAACGACATCTGATAGAGCAGCGAACCTTTCAAAGCCTCCACTAAAGTTAAGATCTCCATACCAACTCCTTCAAACAAACGCGCCTTCGAAGTATTCGATGCCCTCTTCGGTGACGGAGGAAACGTCGAAGCGGCAGGGAACTTCCTCCCCCAGCCGCTCGCAGAGAAAGAGCGCCATCTTGCGGTAGCGCTCCCGCTTTTTGGCGTTCACCGCCTCGGAGGGCAGCCCGAACGCGTCGGAGATGCGCGTCTTGACTTCGACGAGACAATAGGTATCGCCCTGCTTTGCGAGGATGTCCGCCTCGCCGAAGGGCGTGCGGAAATTGCGCTTCAGGATACGATAGCCGCGCTTTTTGAGGTAAGAAACGGTCAGGGTCTCTCCTTTCCGTCCCAGAATTTTGTTACGAAGGTCCTGCGATGGATCGGGCATATGCCCACCTCCCGGATGGCGTTGATGTGCGCCGCCGTGCCGTAGCCCGCGTTGCGCTCGAAGGCGTACTCGGGGTAAGTTTTTGCGTACTCCGTCATGAGCGCGTCGCGGTACACTTTTGCAAGGATGCTCGCTGCGCCGATGGAGCAGACGAGGGCGTCCCCCTTGACGATGCTTTTCTGCGGAAGAGCGATATCGAGCGGGAGATCGCCGTCCGAAAGAACGAGCGAGGGCTGCAAAGAGAGCCCTTCGACGGCGCCCTTCATCGCAAGGCGGGTCGCCTCGCGGATGTTGATACGATCGATGGTCTTTTCGTCCACTTCGAAGACGCTGTAAGAGAGGGCGTGCTCCCTGATATATGCGGCGAGCGCCTCGCGCTTTTTAGAAGAGAGCTTCTTGCTGTCGTTGACGCCCGTGAAGTCGGCATCGAGCGGCAGGATGACCGCCGCCGCCACGACGGGCCCCGCCAAAGGCCCGCGCCCCACTTCGTCCACGCCCGCAACGAAGGGATAGCCCTCCGCCCCGAGCGCGCGTTCCATGTCGAGTTTATCCATGTTCCCCCGCCGCCTTAGATGAGCCCCGCGTTTTTGAGGTCTTCCATGCTGTCGAAGGTGATGCGCCCGAGCTTGCCCTTGCGAAAATCGTCGATGAGCGCCCGCTCTCCCCGCTCGTAGTCGTATTCATCCCCTTTCAGAAAGAAGCCGCGGCGGATGCACACCTGTTCGAGCATCTGAAGGGGGGTGCCGCCCTCGATGCCGTAGCGCTCCGAAAGCGCCGCGGGCGCAAGAGCGGAAAGGTCCTCCAAAAGGGCGAGGGCGATCTCGTCGAGTTCCAAAATGTCGTCGTTGACGCTGCCGATGTAGGCAAGCCTGCGGGCGAGCGTCTGATCGGCGAAGGAAGGCGGCATGGTGCCGGGGGTATCCATGAGGTCGAATGCCCCGCACTTGACCCACTGCTTGCTGCGCGTGACGCCCGCCTTATCGCCCGTGACGGCGCGCTTTGCGCCCGACAAGAGGTTGATGACCGTGCTCTTGCCCGTGTTCGGCACGCCCGCAACGAGGAAGCGCAACGGCCGCGCCATGCCCTTTTCTTTGAGGCGCTGCGCCTTTTCGGAGACGACGGCGTTCATCGCCGCCATGAGCGTGTTTTTGCCGCGCGGCGAGGTCGCATCCAGCGGGCAGACGGCCTTCCCCGCCCCCTTGACGGCGGCAAGGAGAGCGTCGGCGCTGCCCAAGTCCCACTTGTTGAAGAGATACAGGACGGGGCGGGAGCCTGCGATCGCTTGAAGTTTTTGATTATATGTCGCGGCGGGGGCGCGCGTATCGAGCACGAACACCACTGCGTCGCACAGTTTTACGTTTTCCTCCATCATGCGCATGGCCTTTGCCATGTGCCCGGGGAACCATTGAATGGGCTTCATACGTTATTTCAGAAGGTCGGGGCGCATCTTGCGGGTGACCGCCTCCGCCTGCGCACGCCGCCATTTGTCGATCTCGGCGTGATTGCCGCTTCGAAGCACTTCGGGCACGGTGAGGCCGCGGTACTCGACGGGGCGGGTATATTGGGGATATTCGAGGAGGTTTTCCGAAAAGCTCTCCTGCACCAGCGATTCGGGCGAGAGCACCCCCTCGACATAGCGGGCGACGCAGTCCACGACGACCATGGCAGGGAGCTCCCCGCCCGTCAGAACATAGTCGCCGATGCTGATCTCCTCGTCGATGAAGAGGTCGATGGCGCGCTGATCGACGCCCTCGTAGTGGCCGCAGAGAAGGACGAGATGTTCCTCTTCGACGAGCTCGAAGACCTTCTCCTGACGAAAGGTCTTGCCCTTGGGCGAGAGATAGATGCGGCGCGCCTTATGGTCGGGGTCGACGGCTTCGATGGCGCTTCCGATGGGCTGCGCCATCATCACCATCCCCGCACCGCCGCCGAAGGGATAGTCGTCGCACTTTAAGTGCTTGTCTTCGGTGTAGTCGCGGATGTCGACGATGTCAACGGAGAATTTGCCGCTCTTTAGCGCCCTTCCCAGGATGCTTTGGGAGAGCGCCGTGAACATTTCGGGAAAAAGCGTTAAAATGGTGATCTTCATGATGATGGATTATGATGAGATATTGCGCCTTCCTTGGGAAAAACGAACCTTTGAAAAGGAGATGCAAGCAAGACGAGGAGCCCGCGCAAACGGCAAGGGAGCTTACTTAGAAGTAAGTGACCGCAGCCGTGCGTAAGGGCGACAAAGTATTGCGCCGCAGATCCTTTTCAAAGGACGGCGACTTCGAAAAAGCGTTTTTTATCGACAACGATACGGCCGCCCTCGAGGTCGACTTCTTTTACAACCCCCGAAACGGCGGGGAAGAGGATGTCTTTGCCGTCCTTTTGGATGGTGTAGATGTCGCTCGCCGCCTGGCGGATATCGGTGAGCGTTCCCAGCTCCTCCCCCTCTTCGGTGACGACGGCAAGCCCCAAAAGATCGACGATGTAGTATCTCCCCTCTTCGGGTTCGGGGGCTTCGTTGCGGTCGAGCTCTAGATTTTTCCCGCGCAGAAGTTCTGCCGCGTTGCGGTCGGGCACGCCCGAAAGGCCCAGAAAGACCATGCCGTCCCCCACGCGCACCGAAAGGACGCGCCGCTTCTCGCCGTCCAGATACAAATTCCTGAATTCTTTGAAATCTTCGGGGGAATCGGTATAGGGCTTGACCTTGAGCTCGCCGCGGATGCCCTGCGGTTTTAAGATGGTGCCGACGATGAGATTTTCCCTCATGCATTGCCTCCTTCGAAGAGTTTCAAGGCGGCGGCGCGGATGTTTGCCTGCGTCACGTCTTTATCCTCATCGCTCTCGATGACGGCGATATGGTCGCTCTCCCCGAATTCCTCGAACAGTTTCAGATAGCGTTCGCGGATGAGGCGCTGGCGTTCGAGCGTTTCGTAACGCTCCGTCTCCCCGCGGCGGGAAACGCGGCGGAAGCTCTCCTCCGTCGAAAGGTCGAGGAAGATGGTGAGATCGGGCCGCACGGCGCGCATCGCAGGCTCGTTGAGCGCATACACCCACTCGGGCGCGACCATGCCGCCGTTGTAGGCGAGCGACGAAAGATAAAACCTGTCGCAGAGCACGGTGACGCCCTCTTCGAGCTGCTTTAAGATGCCGTTGACGGAGTTGAAGATATGATCGAGGCGGTCTGCCGCAAAGAGCGCCGCCACGGTGTGTTCGTTGGTCTCGATCCTGCCCGTAAGACAGGAGCGCAGCATCGCGCCGAAGGGCGAATCGGTGGGTTCGCGCGTCGTACAGACGGGAATGCCCCGCTCTTTCAGAAACTTCCCGAGCTGCTTGAGCTGCGTGCTCTTGCCGCTGCCGTCTGCGCCTTCAAAGACGATGAATTTTCCTCTCTCGCTGTTCATATGCCCATTATAGCAAACGCCCGCGGGAAAGTCAACCGCGGGCGCATTGTTTATGCCGTTCAGTCCTTGTTGAGGGGGATGGGGCGTTTTGCCGCCGTGAAGATGACGCCGAGCGTCCCGGGGCCGCAGTGCGCGCCGATGACGGGGCCGACGATCTGACGGACGATCTTGGCGTTCGGCCGCTTTTCGAGGACGAGATCGCGCAGCTTGTCGCCGTCCTCCTTGCAGTCCGCGTCCACGATGTAGACGGGGATGCTCTCGTCGGTGAGTTCCTCGACGATCTTATTCGCAAGCGTGGAGATGGCCTTCTTCCTGCCGTTGAGCTTTCCGATGACGGAGAGCCCGCCCGTCTCGTTGAAGGTGAGCATGGGTTTGAGCCCTAAGAGCGTGCCCGCGACCGCCGCTACTCCTGAGCATCTGCCGCCACGCTTCAAGTGCATGAGATCGTCCACCACGAAATAGACGGCGACGTGATCGGTGTACTCCTTGAGGAAATTCAAGATCTCCTCGTCGGAAGCGCCCTTCTGCTTCAGAAGCGCCGCCTGCTCCGCCTGGATGCCCGCGCCCAGCGAAATGCTGTTGGTGTTGAACACCGTACACTTGCGGTCGGGGAACTGCTCTTTCAGTTCGCGGAGGGCGAGCTCCAACGACTGGAAGGTGCCGCTCATCGCGTGCGAGAAGGAGACATAGAGAACGTCCTCCCCGCGCTCGAAATAGGGCGTTAAGATGCGCTTGTAGTCCTCGGGGTTGAGCGCCTGCGTCTTGGGGATCTCGCCCGAACGCACCTTTTCATAGAAGCCCTTGAAGTCGGTCGCTTTGCCTAAGTCGTAAAAGTATTCTTCCCCGCCCACATAATAGGGCATGGAGATGTAGTCGAGCCCCAGCTCTTCGGCGCGCGTATGCCACAGCTCGCCGTTGGAATCAAAGATCAATACACTCATGTTATTCTCTTCCCGTAATGCAGATTGGAACACAAGTTCCTGCATTCATTGTACGCCCTTCGGGGAGAACTGTCAAGTGATTGGACAATTTTTGCCGTTTGTTGCACGCAAAATCTTATTTGAGCCAGCCGCGGAAGGCTTTGAAGGCGGAAGGAAGGGCGTATTTTTCGCCGATCTCGGCGGCGCTCTTCCAAGTATATTGAGGAAAACGTTCCTTCGCTTCGACGAGGCAGCCCGTCATGTGCCACTCGACGTGCGTAAAAATGTGCACTGCCTGCTTGGTTTTGAGCACTTTTCCGTATGCTTCGGGCGCATCCTCTGCAAAGGGGAACTGCCAGAGCCCCGCCAAAAGCCCGCCTTTTTTCCGCTTTTCGAGGGCGTATTCCCCCTCATAGCGCAGCACGAGCACGGTGTGCTCCTCCTTTTTGCGCGCACGCTTGGGCGCGCGGACGGGATAGTGCTCCCATTCTCCATGAAGGCGGGCAAGACAGAGCTCCCGCCACGGGCAGAGCAGGCACTGCGGCTCGCCGTTCGGCAGGCAGACGAGCGCCCCGAGCTCCATGAGCGCCTGGCAGAACTCCCCCGCCTCTTGGGGATAGACCTCCTTCAAAAGCGCAGAGAATTTATCCTTCGCGCCCGCAGAATCGATGTTGGTCTCGTCGGCGAGCAGGCGGGTGAGGACGCGCAGGACGTTGCCGTCCACCGCGGGGCAGGGCATATCGTAGGCGATGGAGAGAATCGCCCCCGCCGTATAGTCGCCGACGCCGGGAAGCGCCCTCACGCCCGCAAAATCTTGGGGGAAGCCCCCTTCCGCGATGAGCTTTGCAGCTTTATGGAGATTGCGGGCGCGCGAATAGTAACCGAGCCCTTCCCACGCTTTGAGCACTTCCTCCTCATCCGCCGCGGCGAGCGCCTCCGCCGTCGGAAAGCGCTGCAAAAAACGGACGTAATAGTCCTTGACCGCCTCGACGCGCGTCTGTTGGAGCATGATCTCGGAGACCCACACTTTGTACGGATCGTGCGTGCCCCGCCAGGGAAGCGTGCGTTTGCAAACGCGGTACCACTCCAGAAGGAGAGGCACCGCGCGCTGTAAGAGAGATAATTGTTCCATTCCTTAAAAGAGGCCGACGATCCTGCCGTCTTCGGTGACGTCGATGTTTTCCGCCGCGGGGACTTTGGGGAGCCCGGGCATCGTTAAGATACTGCCCGTGAGCACGACGAGGAACCCCGCGCCCGCCGACACCTTGACGGTGCGCACGGTGACGGTGAAGCCTTCGGGCGCACCGAGCTTTTTCGCGTCGTCCGAGAAGGAATACTGCGTCTTCGCCATGCAGACGGGGAGCTGACCGAAGCCGAGCGCCGAAAGCCGCGCGATCTCCTCTTCCGCCTCGGGCGTGTATGCAACGTCCTTGCCGCCGTAGATGCGCGTGACGATACGCTCGATCTTCTCCTTGACGGGCGCCTTCTCGTCGTAGCAGAAGCGGAAGGCGTTCTCCTCTTCGCACAGGCGGACGACTTCGCGGGCGAGCTCTTCGCCCCCTTCGCCGCCCTTCGCCCACACGTCGGAGAGGACGGTGTTGACGCCGAGCTCCCTGCATTTTCGGATGACGAGCGCGATCTCCGCGTCCGTATCGGTGGGGAAACGGTTGACGGCGACGACCGCGGGCAGACCGTACACATTCCTGATGTTGCTCACATGGCGCAGAAGGTTGGGGAGCCCCTTTTCGAGCGCCTGCAGATTTTCCTCTTTGAGCTCCTCTTTTAAAAGCCCGCCGTGCATCTTGAGGGCGCGCACCGTGGCGACGATGACGACTGCGGAAGGTCTGAGCCCTGCCGCGCGGCACTTGATATCGAGGAACTTTTCCGCGCCGAGGTCTGCGCCGAAGCCCGCCTCGGTGATGACGTAATCGGCAAGCTTCAACGCCGTCTTCGTGGCGATGACCGAGTTGCAGCCGTGGGCGATGTTGGCGAACGGCCCGCCGTGGACGAGCGCGGGCGTGCCTTCGAGCGTCTGCACGAGATTGGGCTTCAAGGCATCCTTCAGAAGCGCCGTCATGGCGCCCGCCGCCTTGAGATCGCCCGCCGTCACGGGAGCGCCCTCATAGGTATAGCCCACGACGATGCGCGAAAGCCGCGCTTTCAAGTCGCTCAGCGAAGAGGCAAGGCACAAGATCGCCATCACTTCGCTTGCGACGGTGATGTCGAACCCATCCTTGCGGGGGACGCCGTTCTTGCCGCCGCCGAGGCCGTCTTCGATGTTGCGAAGCTGGCGGTCGTTCATATCCACGCAGCGGCGCAAAACGATCTTCTCGGGGTCGATATTAAGCGCGTTGCCCTGGAAGATGTGGTTATCCAGCATGGCGCACAGAAGGTTGTTCGCCGCGCCGATGGCGTGGAAATCGCCCGTGAAGTGCAGGTTGATGTCCTCCATCGGGACGACCTGGGCATATCCGCCGCCCGCCGCGCCGCCCTTGATGCCGAACACGGGCCCCAGGGAAGGCTCGCGCAGCGCCACGACGACGTTTTTATTCAAGCGCTTCATGCCGTCCGCCAACCCGATGGTGGTCGTCGTCTTGCCTTCGCCCGCGGGCGTGGGCGTGATGGCGGTGACGAGGACGAGCTTGCCGTCCTCTTTTTCCCTCTTCATCACCGAAAGATCGATCTTCGCCTTATACTTGCCGTAATACTCGATGTCCTCTTCCCGAAGCCCCGCGCGCGCCGCGATCTTGGAAATATGCTCTAACTTCGCTTCCTGCGCGATCTCGATATCCGTCTTCATCTCATTCCTCACCCGTAATTTTTATCCTTTGAAGTACTTCACGGCGCTCTCGAAGAGCTTCATGTCGTACTCACCCGCAACGTTTTGATAGAGCCCGAAACCCTTGCGCTCGGAATGGCCCATCTTGCCGAACACCCTGCCGTCGGGCGAGAGGATGCCCTCGATCGCCTCGGCGCTGCCGTTGGGGTTGAAGCGGATGTCCATCGTGGGCGCGTCCGCAAGGTCGACGTACTGCGTCATGATCTGCCCGTTTGCGGCAAGCTTTTGGATGAGCGCATCGCTCGCGACGAACTTGCCCTCGCCGTGCGAGATGGGCACGCTGAACACATCCCCCGCCCTGACGCCCGAGAGCCATGGCGACTTTGCGGAAGCGACCCTGACGCGCACGATGCGCGACTGGTGGCGGCCGATGTCGTTATAGGTGAGCGTGGGGCAGGTCTCGTCCGTTTCGACGATCTTGCCGAAGGGCACGAGCCCGAGCTTGATGAGCGCCTGGAAGCCGTTGCAGATGCCGCCCATGAGGCCGTCGCGGCGTTCCAGGAGCGCCGTCACCTGCTCTTTCACTTCCTCGTTGCGGAAGAAGGCGGTGATGAACTTGCCCGAACCGTCCGGCTCGTCGCCGCCCGAGAAGCCGCCCGGGATAAAGACGATATTGGCTTCCTTGATGCGGGAAGCGAACGCTTCGACGGAGCGCGCGACTTCCTCCGCCGTGTTGTTGCGGATGACGAAGATCTCGGGCTTTGCCCCTGCGTCATCAAACGCCTTGGCGGTATCGTACTCGCAGTTGGTGCCGGGGAAGACGGGGATGAGCACTTTGGGGCTTGCCGTCTTCACCGCGGGCGCGAGGCTGCTCCGCTCCTGACAGGTGAACGTCTTTGCCGTTCCCTCCGTTTTGATGTTGCAGGAATACACCGATTCAAGCTTGTTTTCGTAAATTTCCTGCAGTTCTTCCAGGGAGAGCGACTCCTCTCCCATCGAGATGCACTCCTCTTTTACCGTCTCACCGAGGAGGATGCCGATCTTTTCGTCTTCCGTAAGCTCCAAAAGGAAGGCGCCGTAGTGGTAGCCGAAAAGCGTCTTTAAATCGGTCTTTTCGAAGCGGAAGCCGATGCGGTTGCCGAGCGCCATTTTGAGCACCGCTTCCGCGACGCCGCCGAAGCCGGGCGTATAGCAGGAGACCGCCTTGCCCGAGCGGAGCAGCTTCGTGACGAGCGCGAAATTTTTGAGGAGCGAGGAAGGCACGGGCAGCCCGTTCTCGTACTCGGGCACGAGGAGCACCGCCTTATGTCCCGCCGCCTTGAATTCGGGGGAGACGACCTCCCCCACCTTGCCCGTCGTCACCGCGAAGGAGACGAGCGTGGGCGGAACGTCGATGTGTTCGAAGGTGCCGCTCATGGAGTCCTTGCCGCCGATGGCGGCGACGCCGAGATCGAGCTGCGCCTTGAACGCGCCGAGAAGCGCCGAAAGCGGCTGACCCCAACGCTTGGGATCATGCCCGGGCTTTAAGAAATACTCCTGGAAGGAGAGATAGACATCTTCAAAGCTTGCGCCCGCCGCGATGAGCTTGCAAACGCTCTCGACGACCGCAAGATAGGCGCCGTGATAGGGGCTTCGTTCGGTCACATAGGGGTTGCCGCCCCACGCCATGTAAGAGACGGTATCGGCATGCCCCTTCTCCGCCGAGATGAGATGCACCATCGCCTGGGGCGGGGTCATCTGATATTTGCCGCCGAAGGGCATAAGGACGGTCCCCGCGCCGATGGTGGAATCGAAGCGTTCGGAAAGCCCGCGCTTGGAACAGACGTTGAGATCGCCCGCAAGCGCCTTCATCCCTTCCGCAAAGTTCTGAGGCGTAGGACGCTCGTAGTCTTTGCAGCCCTGCGCCGCTACCGTGATATGTTTTTCCGCGCCGTTGGAATTCAGGAACTCGCGCGAGACGTCGACGATGGTCTTGCCGTTCCACGTCATCACGAGGCGGGGCTCTTCCGTCACTTTGGCAACGACGGTCGCCTCCAAATTTTCTTTGCCCGCAAGTTCGATGAAGCGCTCTGCTTTATCTGCTTCGACGACGACCGCCATGCGCTCCTGCGATTCGGAGATGGCAAGTTCGGTGCCGTCGAGGCCGTCGTACTTCTTGGGCACGGCGTTGAGGTCGATCGTAAGGCCGTCGGCAAGCTCGCCGATGGCGACGGACACGCCGCCCGCGCCGAAGTCGTTGCAGCGCTTGATGAGCAGCATCGCCTCCTTGTTGCGGAAGAGGCGCTGGAGCTTGCGCTCTTCGGGCGCGTTGCCCTTCTGCACTTCCGCGCCGCAGTGGGTGAGCGATTCGAGCGTGTGCGACTTTGAAGAGCCCGTCGCGCCGCCGCAGCCGTCGCGGCCCGTTCTGCCGCCGAGGAGGATGACAAGATCGCCCGGAGACGGCACTTCGCGCCGCACGTTCTCCGCGGGCGTCGCCGCGATGACCGCGCCGATCTCGAGGCGCTTTGCGACATACCCGCTGTGATAGAGTTCATCGACCTGCCCCGTCGCAAGGCCGATCTGGTTGCCGTAGGAAGAATAGCCTGCCGCAGCCGTCGTGACGATCTTGCGCTGGGGGAGCTTGCCCTTCATCGTATCGCGGACGGGAACGAGGGGATCGCCCGCGCCCGTCACGCGCATGGCGGCATAGACGTAGCTCCTGCCCGAGAGCGGATCGCGGATGGCACCGCCGATGCAGGTCGCCGCGCCGCCGAAGGGCTCGATCTCCGTCGGGTGATTGTGCGTCTCGTTCTTGAAAAGGAGCAGCCAGTCCTCCGCCTTGCCGTCGATATCCACCTTGATCTTGACGGTGCAGGCGTTGATCTCCTCCGATTCGTCGAGCTTTTCGAGCATCCCGCGCTTTTTCAGCACTTTTGCGGCGAGCGTGCCGATGTCCATCAGATTGACAGGCTTGGTGCGATTCAATTCCTTGCGCGCCGCAAGATACTCCTCATAGGCGGACTGCAACAAAGGATCGTCGAAGGTGACGCCGTCTACCGTCGTTAAGAAGGTGGTGTGGCGGCAGTGATCCGACCAATAGGTGTCGATCATGCGGATCTCCGTGAGGGTGGGATCGCGCCCCTCTTTGCGGAAATAGTCGCGGCAGAAACGGATGTCGTCCTCGTCCATCGCGAGAGCGTACTTTTCAACGAAGGCATGAAGCGCCTCCCCTTCCAGCTGCAAAAAGCCGCAAAGCGTTTCCACTTCGGAGGGAACGGGGTGCGCGATGTGCAGCGTTTCGGGGAGAGCGAGGCTTGCCTCGCGGCTCTCCACGGGGTTGATGACGTACTTTTTGAGGGCGGCAAGAGCCTCTTCGGTGACGTTCCCGTACACCGCATAGAGCTTTGCCGTGCGCACGAGGGGGCGTTTGCCCTTCGAAACGAGCTGGATGCACTGCGCCGCCGAATCGGCGCGCTGATCGAACTGCCCGGGAAGGTATTCCACCGCGAACACCTTGGCGCCCGAAAGTTCGAGTTTTTCCGTCGCTCTGTCCATCTGCGGCTCGGAAAACACCGTCTTCACGCAGGCGTCGAAGAGCGGTTTTTCGATGTCTTCGGCATCGTAACGGTTGATGATGCGGATGTGCTCGATGCCCGAAAGCTCCAAAAGCTCTCTTGCGTCCGAAAGGAGGCTCTTCGCCTCGTGGTCGAACCCGTCCTTCTTTTCCACGTAGATCCTGTAAACCATGTGTCTTCTCCGATCAGTTTTTGAGGGCGGCAAGCGCGCGCCTGCCGATATCGTGTCTCATATAAGCGTTTTGGAAGGAGATGCGCCCCGCAAGCGCGTAAGCTGCCTCGACGGCGCGCGGAAGATCTTCCGCCGTCGCCACCGCGCCGAGCACTCTCCCGCCCGACGTCACAAGCTTTTCGCCCTGCTTCCTGGCGCCCGCAATGTAGATGTCCTCGTTCGCATGGCATGCGGGCAGCGCGATCTCAAAGCCCGTCTCGTACTTCTGAGGATAGCCCTCCGAAGCGAGCACGACGCAGCAGGCGGCGCCGTCGCGGAAGCGCACCATGTCTTCGCGGAGCGTTCCTCCGCGCACGGCGAGCATGATCTCCAAAAGATCGCTCGTGAGAAGGGGCAGCACGACCTGCGTTTCGGGATCGCCGAAGCGGCAGTTATATTCGATAACCTTCGGCCCGTCCTTCGTGAGCATGAGCCCGAAATAGAGGCAGCCCTTGAAGGTGCGCCCCTCCGCCTTCATCGCACGGATGGTGGGCAGGAAAATTTGTTCCATGCACTCTTTTGCGATCTCTTCCGTGTAATAGGGATTGGGCGCGACGGTGCCCATGCCGCCCGTATTGAGCCCTTCGTCGCCGTCTTTTGCGCGCTTGTGGTCCATCGACGAGAGCATGGGAACGACAATGTTTCCGTCCGTGAAGGAGAGGACGGAAACTTCGGGGCCCGTCAAGAACTCCTCGACGAGGATGCGGCTGCCGCTTGCGCCGAAGACGTGATCGACCATCATGTTCTTGACGGCGGCTTCCGCCTCTTCAAAGTTTTGCGCAATGACGACGCCTTTCCCGAGCGCCAGCCCGTCTGCCTTAATGACGGCGGGATAGGGCGCGTTCTTCAAATATGCGACGGCTGCCTCGGGCTCGGAGAACGTTTCGCTCTTTGCCGTGGGGATGCCGTATTTCTTCATGAGTTCCTTGGAGAAGACCTTGCTGCCTTCGATGACGGCAGCGTCTTTGGTGGGGCCGAAGCAGGGGATGCCCGCCGCTTCCAGCGCATCGACGCAGCCCAGAACGAGCGGATCGTCGGGCGTGACGACGGCGAAGTCCACCTTCCTCTCACGGGCGAAGTGGACAATGCCTTCGATGTCCGTCGCCTTGACGGGGAAGCATTCCGCGTCCTCCGCGATGCCCCCGTTACCGGGCAGGGCGTAGATCTTGCCCGAGCGCCTGCTCTTATTGAGCGCTTTGATGACGGCGTGCTCTCTGCCGCCGCCTCCTACGACTAAAATATCCATGTAACATTCCTCTTTTATAAAATGCTAACGCGCAAACCCGCAAAATAAGCGGGTCTGCGCCGTGTATTGTATCTTTTTTCAGTGATGGAAGAGACGCATCCCCGTGAACGCCATCACCATGTTGTGGCTGTCCGCCGCCTCGATGACGAGGTCGTCGCGCACCGAGCCGCCCGGCTCCGCCACATAGGTGACGCCGCTCTTATATGCCCGCTCGATGTTGTCGGAGAAGGGGAAGAACGCGTCGCTGCCCAAAGAAACGCCCGAGATGGTCGCAAGGTACGCGCGCTGTTCCTCCTTCGTGAAGGGCTCGGGGCGCACCTTGAAGCACTTCTGCCATGCGCCCTCCGCGAGCACGTCGTCCGCGTCCTCGGAAAGATAGAGATCGATGATGTTGTTCATCTCGGGTCTGCCCACGCCCTCGGCAAATTGCAAAGAGAGCACCTTTTCGTGCTGGCGCAAGTGCCAGAGGTCTGCCTTCTGCGCCGCAAGGCGGGTGCAGTGGATGCGCGACTGCTGCCCCGCGCCCACGCCGATCGCCTGCCCGTCCGCCGCGAAGCACACGGAATTGCTCTGCGTGTATTTGAGCGTGATGAGCGAGATGATGAGGTCGATCGCCTTGTCTTCGGGGAGCTCCTTATTTTTCGTGACGATGTTAGAAAGCAGCGCCCTGTCGATCTTAAAGTTGTTGCGCCCCTGTTCGAAGGTGACGCCGAACACCTGCTTGCGCTCGATCTCTTCGGGCACATAGTCCTTATCGATCCTGACGATGTTATAGCCGCCCTTGCGCTTGCCCTTCAAAATTTCCAGCGCCTTCGGGGTATAGCCGGGGGCGATGATGCCGTCCGAGACCTCACGCTTGATGATGGTTGCGGTCACCTCGTCGCACTCGTCGGAGAGGGCGATCCAGTCGCCGAAGGAGGACATACGGTCGGTGCCGCGCGCACGCGCATAGGCGCAGGCGAGCGGGGAATCGTCGAGGCCCTCGATGTCGTCGACAAAGCAGCTCTTCTTGAGTGCCTCGGAAAGAGGCTTGCCGACGGCCGCCGAAGTCGGGGAGACGTGCTTGAAGCTCGTCGCCGCGACCATGCCCGTGTTTTCTTTGATCTCCTTGACGAGCTGCCAGGAGTTGAAAGCGTCCAAAAAGTTGATGTACCCGGGCCGCCCGTTCAGGATCTCAACGGGGAGATCGGCACCGTTCGCCATGAAGATGCGCGCGGGCTTCTGATTAGGGTTGCAGCCGTATTTTAAGGAAAATTCTTTCATGCGTTCACCTCTCTTTCAAAACGGTTATAAAGGACGTTCTCGTATGCACCCGTAGCAAGATCGTAGGCGCGGCAGCAGAGCGAGATCTTGTTGTTCGCGTCGAGGTTTTCCCAGATCTCCTCGGCAAAAGCGTTGAGATCGTTCGGGATGAAGACGCGCTCGGGCTCGCCCGTGAAGGTGGGCAGCGGGTCGCCGTCCGTCTCGTAGGTGTGGATGAAATGCCCGAGGCCGTTCAGGGGCTCGTAGTCGAAGGTATAGCGGTTGCAGGCAGAGCCCTTTTCGTCCGCGCTCTTTAAGATAGAGAGGGAGTACTTGAAGTCCTTGAGATCGAAGATGCCGCTGATGCGGGGGGTGTAGTTGGGCGCGTCGGGCTCGAAGCAGCGGCTCTTCAAAGCATGGCGGAAGCACTTGCCGTTTTTGAGCGCCTCTTCGATGGTATCCGTCTGGTCGCCGTTGGTGACGATGACCTTGTCCCCCACCCGCTTCACGGGGGAGTAGATGATGAGGGAAGGATCTTTCACCTTGCTCTCGTCATAGGGATAGATGGTGACTTCTTCGCCCTGTTCGACGAACACGCGGTTGCGGCTGTTCTCGCTCCTGCCCATGATGAAATAGGCAAAGACCGCCTTTTTGCCGTCTTCGGACTTGCCGATGACGATGCCGCGCCCCACATAGGGGTTGCCGAAAAGCGCTTCTTTCATGGTTTTGACTGCGTAACTCATATCTCTCCTCCGGATGTGATATTTAAATAGACCCTTTCGGATAACTTCGGGTAATCTCTAAAAAGCAGATGCGAGCAAGACGAGGAGCGCGAGGAAAACTTGAGGGAGCTTACAGGGATCCCGCAAAGATTTTGCGAAGCAAAAGCTTTGTGGGAAGAGGAGGAGCAGGCATAATAGGCGCGGCGTTTGCCGTCAGGCGAACGCCCGCAAAATCTGCCTTGCTCCGACGAGTAAGTGACCGAAAGTTGCCGCAGCGCGACAAAGTATTGCGACGCAGATGCTTTTTACGCTTGGGACAAGCTCTTACACACAAGCTCGACTGCTTCGGGAAGGATCACCCACTCCGCCTCGCGCATGACGCGCTTTTGCAGCGACTCGGGGGTATCGCCCTCTTTGACCTCGACGGCGCGCTGCAAAATGATGGGGCCGCCGTCGCACTCTTCGGTGACGAAATGCACGGTCGCGCCCGTCACTTTGACGCCGCGGGCAAGCACCGCCTCGTGGACGTGCAGCCCGTAGTACCCCTTCCCGCAGAAGCTGGGGATGAGCGAGGGATGCACGTTGATGATGCGCCCCTCATAGGCGCGGGTGAAGCGTTCGCTCAAAATGGACATGAAGCCCGCGAAGACGACAAAGCCGATCTCCTTTTCGCGCAGGATCCCGAGGATGCGCTCCTCGCGTTCCCTGCGGTCGGGCACTTCGTGTACGTCGACGACGGCGCTCTCCACGCCGTTGCGCATAGCGCGCGTCAGAACGTAGGCGTCCTTATGATCGGAAATGAGCAGGACGACTTCCCCGTGTTCGATCATACCCGCCTGCTGAGCGCTCAGAATGGCCTGAAAGTTGGTGCCGCCGCCCGAACAGAGCACGGCGATGCGCACCTTATTCATACGAGGAGCACCCCGTCTTCGCTTTCAACGATGGTGCCGAGGATGTACGCATCCTCGCCGTTTGCCCTGAAGAGCTCTACGGCGCGGTCTGCATCCTCTTTCGCGACGACGACGCTCATGCCCACGCCCATATTAAAGGTGTTGAACATGTCGTGTTCGGAGATATTGCCCCTCTTCTGGATGAGCGAGAAGATGGGAGGCACCCTGACGGCGCTCTTTTCGATCTTCACGCCCAGCCCCTTGGGGATGGAACGGGGCATATTCTCGTAGAAGCCGCCGCCCGTGATGTGCGAGATGCCCTTGATCGTCACTTCCTTCATGACGGCAAGGACGGGCTTCACGTAGATGCGGGTGGGCGCAAGCAGCGTCTCCCCGAGGGAAGCGCCGTGAAGCTCTTCGACGGGGGCTTTGAGATCGCAGTGCTCGACGTCGAACACCTTTCTCACGAGCGAGAAGCCGTTGCTGTGCACGCCCGAAGAGGGCAGCGCGATCATCACGTCGCCCGCCTGCATCCTGGAATTGTCGATGACCTTGCTCTTATCGACGATGCCGACGGAAAAGCCCGCAAGGTCGTAATCGTCCTCCGCCATCGTGCCGGGATGCTCGGCGGTCTCACCGCCGACGAGCGCACAGCCCGCCTGCACGCAGCCTTCCGCGACGCCGCCGACGATCTCGGCGATGCGCTCGGGCACGTTCCTGCCGCAGGCGATGTAATCGAGAAAGAGAAGGGGCTTTGCGCCGCAGCAGATGATGTCGTTGACGCACATGGCGACGCAGTCGATGCCGATCGTATCGTGCTTATCGAGAAGCTGGGCGATGCGGAGCTTGGTGCCGACGCCGTCCGTGCCCGAAACGAGCACGGGCTCCTTCATCCCCGCAATGTCGAGCGGGAAGAGGCCGCCGAAGCCGCCGATATCCGCCTTGCCGTCGGGCATGGTGCGCGCGACGTGCTTCTTCATGAGCTCCACCGCGCGGTAGCCCGCGGTGATGTCGACGCCCGCCTCCTTATAGCTCTCCGAAAAACTCTTTTCCATGGTGCTCCTTTATGCGTTCTTTTGGAACTTGGGATTGTCGCTGATGGGCCGCTCGAAGCGGTTCTTGTCCGTCTCGCGGGGCTCCTCGGTGGGATAGACGCCGTCGAAGCATGCCATGCAGAACTCCGTGCCGTCCGTGCCCGCGATGCGCTTGGCGTGCTCGAGGCTCAGATACCCCACGGAATCGGCGCCGATGATGGAAGCGATCTCCTCCGTCGTGTGATGGCAGGCGATGAGGTTATCGCGCGAGGCGATGTCCGTGCCGTAGTAGCAGGGGTTGAGGAACTTGGGCGCGGAGGAGAGGAAATGCACTTCCGTCGCGCCCGCGTCGCGCAGCTGCTTGACGATGGGGATGGAGGTCGTGCCGCGGACGATGCTGTCGTCCACGAGGATGACGCGCTTGCCCTTCACTTCGGAAGCGATGACGTTGAGCTTGATGCGCACCCTGTCTTCCCGCATCTTCTGATCGGGGGCGATGAACGTCCTGCCGATGTACTTGTTCTTCAAAAAGCCGATGCCGTACGGGATGCCCGAAGCCTGCGCATAGCCCATGGCGGCGTCGAGACCGGAATCGGGCACGCCGACAACGACGTCCGCCTCGATGGGATATTCCTCCGCGAGGAACCTGCCCGCCTGCAGACGTGCGTCGTGCACATAGCAGCCGTCGATCTCAGAATCGGGGCGGGCGGTGTAGAAGTACTCGAAGACGCAGAACGCCTTCTTCTGCCCGCAGTAGTCGCGGCAGCTCTTGACGCCGTCTTTGGTGAAGACGACCATCTCGCCGGGCTCCACTTCGCGGATCTTATGCCCGCCGACGGCGCTGATGGCGCACGATTCGGAAGCGACGAGCCAGCTGCCGTCATCGCGCTTGCCGTAGCAGAGCGGCCTGAAGCCCTGCGGATCGCGCGCGGCGATGAGTTTACTGGGCGACATGACGACGAGGGAATATGCGCCCTTGATGCGCCCCATGGCGTGGAGCACCGCCTCTTCGATGGAACGGGTGCGCACGCGCTCTTTGGTGATCATGTAGGAAATGACCTCGGTGTCCGACGTCGTGTGGAAGATGCTGCCTTCGTTTTCGAGCTCCGTCCTCAGTTCATAGGAATTGATGAGGTTGCCGTTGTGGGCGAGCGCCATGTTGCCCTTTAAGTGGTTGACGACGATGGGCTGCGCGTTCTCTCTGCCGCCCGTGCCCGTCGTGCCGTAGCGCACATGACCGATCGCCATGTTGCCTTCGCCCAGCTTTTCAAGCGTCTCGTGCGAGAAGACGTCGTTGACGAGGCCCACGTCTTTGTGGGTCTTGAAGACGCCGTCGTCGTTGACGACGATGCCCGCCGACTCCTGCCCGCGGTGCTGCAGGGCAAAGAGCGCATAGTATGCGGTCGAGGCGACCGCCTGCTTTTCGGGGGCAAAGATGCCGAACACGCCGCACTCTTCGTGAATGTGTCCCGTCATATCACTCCCCCATCAGGCGCTTGAAGACTTCCTTGTAGGCATCTTCCACCCCGCCCATGTCGCGGCGGAAGCGGTCCTTGTCCAGCTTCTCGTTGGTCTTGATATCCCAGAGGCGGCAGGTGTCGGGGGAAATTTCGTCCGCGAGCACGATGGTGCCGTCTTCAAGGCGCCCGAACTCGAGCTTGAAGTCGACAAGACGGATGCCGAGCGTCTTGAAGTACTCGGAGAGCACTTCGTTGACCTTGAAGGCATACTTCTTGATGGTCTCGATCTCTTCCTTCGTCGCAAGCTTCAGCGCGAGCGCGTGATAGGAGTTGAGCAGCGGATCGCCGAGCTCGTCGTTCTTGTACGAGAACTCGATGGTGGGTTCGTCGAAGACGATGCCCTCTTCCACGCCGTAGTGCTTTGCAAAGGAGCCTGCGGACACGTTGCGGATGATGACTTCGAGCGGCACGATCGCGACCTTCTTGACGAGGGTATCGCGGTCGGAGAGCTCTTCCACGAAGTGAGTGGGCACGCCGCTCTTTTCGAGCAGCTGCATCATGAGGTTGGACATGCGGTTGTTGACGACGCCCTTGCCTGCGATGGTGCCCTTCTTGAGCCCGTTGAACGCCGTCGCGTCGTCCTTATACGAGACGATGCAAAGAGCGGGATCTTCGGTCGCGAAAACCTTCTTCGCCTTGCCTTCATAGAGCTGAACGGTCTTTTCCATAGTAATATATCTCCTAAAAATGATATCGTGTTTGGGTGCGCGGCTTAGATGTTCGCCGCGCGGGAGAAGGGCGGGAGCCCCGAAATTATAAGTGGTATTTCGCCTCGATCTCGGCGTTCTTTGCAAGCACTTTTTCGGCGGAAGCCTTCCGTGCCGAAACGAGCTTTTCGCGGAGCGCCTCGTCGGAGACTGCCAGAATTTCCACGGCAAGAAGCGCTGCGTTTTGCGCGCCGTCGATGGCGACCGTCGCCACGGGGATACCCGAGGGCATCTGCACGGTGGAAAGGAGAGCGTCGAGCCCGTCGAGCGTGGAGCTCTTGACGGGGATGCCGATGACGGGCAGCACGGTGTTGGCTGCAAGCGCGCCCGCAAGGTGCGCCGCCTTGCCTGCCGCTGCAATGATGGCGCCGAAGCTGTTTTCTGCCGCCTTCGAGGAGAACGCCTTGGCCTCCTCGGGGGTGCGGTGCGCGGAATAGACGTGCACTTCGAAGGGAACGCCGTATTCACGGAACACGGAGAACGCCTTCTCTACGACGGGGAGATCGCTGTCGCTCCCCATGATGACTGCAACTTTCTTCATGAGACTACACTCCTTTTTGTAAACTTCCCGGCATGCCCGCCGCGAAAAAAATTGACAAGGGGCAATCCTATCCTCATGGATAGAATTGCCCCCGGGCTTTCATTGGTACTTACGTTTGCTGCCGCGAAAGCAATTGCCCCGCAAAGAAACATAAAAGACGCTTTTCATAGCGCCATTATATCAAGTTCCTTTTCGTAAGTCAAGCGTTCCGCGCGGAAATTCTTTGCCATTCCGTGTGAAATGCGCATGAAATTTTCTAGCATGTTGAGCACTTCCCAAGCCTGCTCTTTTTCTCTGAAAGCCCCGCAGCGGCGCACAAATGCGCCGCCGCGGGTGATCATTTCTCAAACCGTTTTAATCTATTCCCATCTCTGTTATCCACTCCTGCGACTCATCCGTTACATAGACAACAACTCCCCCTTCCGACTCGGAAGCAGGAATATCCAACTTACTCAAACCATATTTTGAAGGAGAAAGAAGTCCCCCTTCCGAGGTCTCCAAACCACATGGCTGAAGTTCGCCTTCTTGCAGCACAAACGCAAATTCCCCGTAGACAAATACCGTTCTGTTTTGGAATAAGTATTTATCTTTTTGTGTGCTCATAACGGTCTTACATCTTTGGTACGCCTCTTTATACCCCGAGCTCTCCTCTATCCCCGAGGGTGCCTCAGGGATATCGGGAAGTTCGGGCTCGGTGTACACTTCGTAGACCGTCACAAGGTCCTGCGTCAGTTCGTCGGGAAGATCGGTGACGAGAGAAACGCCCGCCTCCTTATTGCTGCCCTCGATGGGCTTTCCGTCCTCCGAAAGAAGCTTCCCGTCCTTCGCGGCGTAGTCCGCCTCGCGGAAGGCGCCGTTTTCCACGCAGAAGGCATAATTCCCCGAAACGAAGATATAGTCGCCAAGTTCGCCCTCTCCCGCCTCGTCGAAGAGATAAAACGCGAACTGTTCGGCATACAAACGGCAGTTCTGCTGCGCCGCCGTCTGCCGCGCCCGTTCGACGATCCCCGTAAACGAGGGCACGAGGATGGCGGAAAGGATGCCGATGACCGCCAGAACAATCCCGAGCTCCAAAAGCGTGAAGCCGGCGTTTGCGTCTCTTCTTCGGGAAAGTTTGCAGGTGCGCATGGCAGTGTTCCTCCCTTATATTGCCTGATTTTACTCATTATAACACAGAAAAGAGGGAATTGCAATCCCCCTTTCGACAATTTTCCCCAAAATTCGACATTTTTTTGCTTTGCATCGGCAATGCAGCCTTGTTCGCCGCATTTCTCTGCCCTTCCCTCGGACCCCAGGTCCATCGGCCGCCCCGCATCCCCGTCGGAAATGCATGGCGTAAGAAATAAAACGGCTGCACGCGCTCCTGCTTCTATTGCCTGCCCGAACAGTTTCTTCCCCCTATTTACATAAATCTTGGATGCTGTACTTCATCCCAGATATCTTTCAACAGATCCCCGTTGATATTTGCTTTTTCGCGAAAATCCTTTTCCGAAAAATATTCCTGCTGAAATTCCGCGCAGCAAAAGACAAGCATATCCGATTTCTCATCGCCTTTCAAAAAAACTTCGTAAGTCGTCTGTTTATAGTCAAATAGCATTTCGCTGTAAAAAAACAGCTCTCTGATAACTCATCAAAATCGGCCTTAAACGGCAGACCTTGTTTGTATTGTTCTTTCGCGTGCGAAAGCGATACGAGCATCGGGTAACTGATCCCCCATTGCTGCTCAAACTCTATGTTATCCCCGCCGCTCTGCCATCCGCATTTCTCACAACGCATACATACTCCGGACTCGTAATTGACGACAGGATGTCCGCATATTTCACAGGAACATATTTCATATCTGATCTTTTCTTTCATCCGTTGATTCTCCTCCGGATCATTTTTTGCGGTCGGGCAAAAGCCCGTTTGAACTTCCTGTTAGAGCTGTGCGTGAGCTTGATTTGCCTGTCGGCTTTCAGCTTCTTTGTTCTGATATTCCGAGAGGCGTTACGCCGCTCCGGACTCCGCCTCACGTGTATGATACCATCTTTTCCCAAAAATCGCATTCTTTATTTGTAAATATTTACCCTGCTTCCGGCAAAGCCCCCGCCCCCTTACGGTCATCCCCGAAAAACCATAAATAAGCAAAACACCTGTTGACGTCCGGACATAGATCCAACTTCAACAGGTGTTTTACATGGCTGCCCCTGGCAGACTCGAACTGTCGACACTGCGGTTAACAGCCGCATGCTCTACCGAACGTTAAAGTTTATATGGTAAAATTACTTTTTTTGTCCACATTTGGTTTTGATATATCTTTTCTAGCCATTCTCGCCTTTTTGAAAACGGTAGCAATATTTTTTTTAATATCTTTATTATATTTATCACAATCAATCTGTTTTACGGCATTTTGTAAAGTTTTTAATAGCCATCTCAAACCTCTAAGTATTTTTATTTTCTTGCTTTTTTTTACCCCATCATTCTTATGCGCTTCGTTTATGTATCGTTCAATCGTATTTAACCAACAATTTACTCTATCCGTATCAACACCATGCATATCATCCAAATAGCACAGAAATGCATTAAAGCTCTTAAAATCTTTTCCTTCAATCAAGTAGTTGTTTGATTTAGTACATTGCAATGCTTTTTCGTCAACAATAATACGCGGAGTTATCGCCTTCTTTGATTCAAGTTGATAGGCTTCTATATAACCACTCCCGAAAATATTTTCTTCATGATAAAGCTTTCCATATGTAATCGCTCCCCGTAAAATAAAATCCAACCCATAATAATCACAGTAAATATGTGCAACCACCTTAAAAAATTCATCCGCATCATCTTTATGTGCAGAAATTATCACAGAATCAGAAATGACCGTAACCTTAACTTTTTTATGATATGATGACAAATAACGTTTTACTGCATCTAAAAAATCATTTATATTAGCTGTAAGCATTGAATTGACTTTTTGTTGTTCTGATTCTTTAATCATGTCTTTGAAGCCTAAAACATCTCCAAAGAAAATTAGTCTTTCTTCTTTAATACCGAAATTTCTATACATATAAATCTCCTAGCAATACTTTCGACTTCATTCCGACTATTTGGTTATTTATATTGCTTGTTCTGCAACGTTATCAATTATTATCTTGCTCAATCTAAAAGCATCAAAATCAACAGCTTGAGCCTCTTCAAATCCATTTCTATATCCTTCTCTTTTCAAAGACTGTACATGGTTAGTCCATTTGTCTATATTTTTACAAAAATATTTAAGACAGCAAAGAGACATTGCCGTACATATAGCTTCTTCTTTTTCATCTGCAAGCTCTTTATCAATCCCATATAGGCAATAATAAATAAAATGGCACAACTCATGAGAAAATTGATAAATAATTCTTTCAACATCTGCAAATTCTTCTATTCCTAATTTAATAATAACAAATCTTCTTAGAGCAGGGATTGTAATTGGTGTATGACCACTTCCTCTTGTTGCATTATCTACAAATAATGGTAATTTTGTTATTAAATCTTTCCCAAATAATTCTACAAATAAAGTATAGACAGAAATAACCGTACAATTAAAAATTTCTATGCTTCCCCCCTCAAGATTTCCATTAATTTCACATGTTTTCTCTTCCATTTTTCCTCCGTAAAGACCAATTGAAATATTTTACCCTTATTATATCATAATATCAAAAAAAAGCAAGGGGGCTATTTGATGAAGTGAACCCCAAAGTTTGGACAAAAATTTAATCAAATGGTTTGGCAATGAGTTCGGTACCCAACCGGGCTCATTGCTTTTAATTTGCGGGAGATCCGCTTATTGTTCCAGTAGTAAATATATTTGTGTAGTTTTTCTATGAGATCTTCCGTGCTGTCAAACTTCTCGCCATAGTACATCTCTACCTTCAGTCTGCCAAAGAAACATTCCATCGCGCCGTTGTCCATGCAATTCCCTTTGCGCGACATGCTTTGCGTGATGTGGTGTTCCTCCAGGTATCTTTGATACATTGCGTGTTGGTATTGCCAACCCTGGTCGGAATGCAGGATAGGTCTTGCCCCTTTCGGCAATCTCTTGCTCAGCTCTTCAAGCATTCCTCTCGTCTGCGCAAGATCAGGATGCAGCGATATCGAGTACGCCACGATCTCATTGTTGTACAAGTCCATGGTCAAATACTTTCGCCGTAGACGAACTTAACTTCTGTGTTGGAATGGGAACAGGTGAATCTTCGTCGCCATTATCACCGGAATGATCCACTTGTTGGACTTAAAGCAAGAGAGTAAATGTTTAAAGACTTTGATTTTGCGTGGAAAAAAGACAACAATGCTTAAAATAGCTCATTTGAACTTTTCAAAATAACGCCTACTAAACGTTAACCAATTACATAATTAACCATTCAGGAGAACATTTACACGCGCTTACGCCCGATTTAAAAGCAGCCCGCCGTGCAATCTTCATTGCTCGGCGGGCTGTTAACTGCATATAATCAGCTGTTAATCTAAATGCTTAATTTTTATAAAGTAAATGTTTTTCATTTTATCGAATGCCCTTTATATATAAGGTTGGATTACTGAGTTTTGCCTCCCCATGGAATACAAAATCACATGCTACCTCATAAGCCAGTGCATTATCAATTTTATCAGATACAAATATGTACCCTCTCCATTTATTTGATTTAAATGACTCAGCCCATGGATCTAATTTGATAAATTGGTTAATAGTTATCAGATGCCTTTGATCCCTACCAAGAACCACCCTATCATCTCCCGTTCCATAATAAGCGGTATCTGGAAAAATGATATAAATATCAAACATTGTGAAATTCACTGGCTGGCTGGCTTCTTTGTATTTCTCAACCAATTTCATATAGAAATCTTTTCTAAGAGACAACAAATCAATATAAGTAGCTTTTAAGAACGGTTTTACAAAATAATCCATATTTTTATCTGAATCATCAGGTATAATTATATTATTTTGTGAAATCTCAAAGCACCTTTTGGGTAGTATTCTATTTCTAATATTCGAAGCTAATTCACTAAGATTTAATTCACCATACTCGGGGAAAGGTTTATGCCCCACAACTGAATTAGAGTCTGCTAATTTTAGAATATCTGAATCAGTATACTTCAAAAAATCTGAACATTTATTAAAAAATCCCAGCTCGCACAAACCAAAAGCATAATCACGCACCATTGCTTCAGAAACCAAAACTTTTTGATGATAATATATATAACTGAACAGCATTATCTTACAAAAAGTTAGTTCTTCAATAGCCGTCACTCCATTAAGATCAATAACTAATTTTTGTTCAATGATATGTTCACAGCCCTCTTGATGAATACGTAATTTTGTAAACAATCGCTCCATATCGTACTGAAGAGCCAAACCAGCCGTTAAACTGTCTCTTTTTATATAATCAAGCTTATCGGCATCAAATGGGCCGTTAATTATTGATGTTTGAAAACTTCGAATTATATTTCCATGCTGTATATTAGCACCTATAATCATGCTTCCAACATCTAAAAATAAACTTCCTTTCAGATTTGATTTATTAGGAAAATCAACATGTTTAATAAAAAACTGTTCAAATGCTGGCGTATTAATTATAACAAATGACAAAATTTCATGTGGCTTAGGTTTAAGAAGCAGTAATGAGTTTATATCTTTTTTTAAATCATCTAAAAATGCTTGTGTTCCATAAATTGATTCTGACAGATGTGAATAAAAACAATGACCTATATCATGCAAAAGCGCTGCTAAAATAATTGTATTTCTAATATCATCTTCAATCTTAAAACCTGGAGTATTTCTTTGAATTTTTTCGCACATTAATTTTGAAGCAGAAGCAACTCCTAAAGAATGCTCAAATCTAGAATGACGCGCCGATGGATATGTTAGCATTGCTAATCCAACTTGAGAAATATCTCTTAAACGTTGGAATAAAGGGGTATCTATTATCTGCATTTCCCAGTCAGAATATTCAATAGAACCCCATACGGGATCATGTATTACTTTGCTCCCCGTTCTAGAAGGTTCATAGCATTTAAGTTTATCTACCACGAACTGATTTACATCCAGGCACAATTTTTTAAATGAATTAAGTTCAAGAATTTCTTTTGTTGTTCCCATTTTTCCCCTTTATAGTGAAGTTGCAATCTCACCAACTACCGTTGAGACTTCATCAGGACAATCTTTTAATATAGCTTTAGCACTCTCGCGTGTTAAAAAAATAAGCATATTAATATATTTCGGATTTTCTTTACCCACAACACCGAATGTTTGTAACTCTCCTATGCTTTCCATAATATCATTAGATACTACATCATTGATTCCCGTTCTAAATTCTATATCCGAAAATATACGGTCACAATTATTATGGCTTATCCGATAATTATAAATTTTTGGAACTATACTATCCATTGGAATTTTAGTCTTTTGTTTTAACACCAAAGAGGCACACAAGTACCTCATAAAGTCATATGCCGTTAAGTAAGGTTTGACACAAGAAATATTCATTAATTCCCCTCAATTAAAAATATATATTTACCGACAACTGGTTATTTAGCCTCAATAGGGATTAATGGAAAACTCCACTCCCCCCTCTGTTGCACTTAATAGTATAATTCACCGAACAACATAAAACCGATGCCATAGAAGCATCGGTTTTATGCACACTTTATTGCTAACTAAAACCTCCGGAGGAATTAACAACCTCGTTTCTACGGCTCATTATTTTTTTATAGTTTTATTATACACCATTTATATGCGTTTAGCAAGCGTTTCTGCAAAACTTTTTCTTTCAATCATTTGACTTTTGTTTCTTTATTTGACAGAATGGCCAAATGTTCTCCCAAAGTTGTTATTTTATTTATTAAATAGTGAATCAAGCAAGGCTTTTATGACGACTTTGCTCAATTTTTTACCACTTATCAGTGGAGCGCTCCATACATTATGCAGATCAACATGAATGGACAACTAGTGTATTCTCTTGCCCCCACGAACTGTCCGAGTCGCTTTTTCGCGCGCATGGGCGTTTTTTGTCATCACTGCTAGCTTGTCAAAAATTGATCTAGTTCATTAAACAATCTATATTTTTCAAAGGCCTCACACCACTCTTCTACGCTATTGTTCTCAGCTTTCGTTTCCCACAAACTGCCCGTAGTCCATGTTCAGGATGATGTTTACTTTGTATCCCCTTCCAACTTCAATACGGCTGATAAGTTTGCAGATGATCATTTTCTTTTCCTCATTGGTCGCAGCGTCGAATGATTCTGCCCAACCCTTGAACCGATCATAATAGGTGTCAAGATGCTCTATTATCGACTTCTGTTCGTTCAACTCTTTCAATATCGTTGGTATTTTCTCGTCGAACTCTACAAGTTTCGCTTTCGTCAGTTCTATTGCCCTGTTCAGAGTTTCCAACGAAAAACTTGATTCGTTCATCAATACGTTACCCACTTCTGCAAGCAGACGATTTAACTTCTCTTGTTCTTTTGCCTGTTCCCGCAAAAGTTCCGCATAAATCGCCTTCTTGCTTTTCAAAGTTTTTTCGTAACTCTTTTTCAGAGATTCATCCTTAACGCTCCCCTGCATTTTTCCTAAAACGGCATGTACTGTTTCTAAAACGACGGCATCTATCTTTTTCGACGCATATTGTGTTTGGCCATCACAAGGAGCGCGCTTTCGCGCACGATTCGCACATATATATTTTATGCCTTTGTATTTCTTCTTTGTCCCGTCTGCAAGTGTCACGGGATCGGTATAAGTAATCGCATACAATTTTGCCCCGCAATGCGCACAGAAGATATTACCGCTCAATAGTGAAGCCCCTCTCGTAGTATAAGCAATATTCATTCGCTCCTGTCGTTCGCCCTGCCGCGCCGCGACAATTCTCTGCGCTTCTTCAAACTCGCTGTCCTCTACAATTTTTAACCCTTCTATGACTTGCGACGACGTTCCCCCTCGCACAAATCTTCCCGTAAACATACGATTGTGCAGAATACGGTTTATGGTATTCGACTGAAATTTGGCACCGCGATGCGTCTTATAACCGAGCGCATTGACGGCATCACTCAACCGCCAAGTTCCATATCCTTCTGCCACTGTCTTACGAAAAATGAATTGTACGATCGCGGCTTCTTCGGGCACAACTTCTAACGCGACCAATTCTTTCCCTTTTTTGTTGCACACGCCGCTCTTGACAAAACGATATCCGAACGGACATACCCCGCCCGTAAACTGCCCCGCCTCTACCATTTGCCGCATACGGGTTTGAACACGCATGGAAGTTTTACGACTCTCCCCACCCGCCTGCCAGAAACGGATATAGTTCATAAGATAATCTACATCCGTTTCAAAAGTCTGTTGTCCCTCTTTTGCGCTCCAAACCTCTACACCTGTTTTCACAAACCATTCAAGAACAAACGGCGTTTCGTTGGGAATACGCCCGAGCCTGTCAAACATGAATACGAGCAAAATGTCAAACTCTTTCTTCTCAGCAGCCACTTTCAAATCTTGAATGGCATCCCTATCTTCGGCGGAAGTCTTATAACCGGAAACACCCTTTTCCAAAAACTCTTTACAAATTGCCCAGCCGTTCCTTTCCGCAAATGCCCGACAAGCTGTTCGCTGCATGGGGATGTCGTCATGATCCACTTGCCCCTTCGTTGATACACGATACAGACAATATACTCGTTTCATATTTTTCTTCTCCTTTTCACATCTTATTTTTGGCTATGCGCTCAAACACACTTCCCAATATTTGTTTCGCACCTGCCAATGCATCAGCCGCATTCGTCGCATCAAAACGAATGGTTGCCTGCGCACCGTCTTTTTCAAATTTTACAAATTTGCCTTTTTCATCTTCCCCGATTAAATAATCCAATTTCCCCTCCAAAGGAAGATGAAACCCGACGGCATAAGTCCGTTACGCTCCATCTTCCCGATGTTCGTTTTCTTCCTTATGCCGTTCGGCATGGTATTTTATTGTCTTGATAAAAGCCAGAGCGCAAGGGCCGTAGTCCTTGCGCTCTCAAACTTATTCTTTATCCTGTTCTCCCTTCGGGCCGTAGTGATCGAGCAGGGCTTGATACCCTGCAACGATCAGCTCCACCTTGGTTATCCTGTTCTTTTTGAGAAAGGAACAGATCTCGTCGTGCAGCTCCCTCGGCAGCCGCGTATTATATTGCTTTGTCGCCTGCTCCCGCTCCTCTTTATTCCGCGCCTCATAATTTCGGCGCGCGCGGCGGATCGGCGTATCTTCTTTCTTTGCCATAGTACCCTCTCATTCCGTGATCGCACAGATCATTGCTCCGATGCAGTTCATGATAAACGCCCCGACAGCGACAACGCCTATAAACAACGCTTTCAGAAGCCCTTTCCCAAATTTCAAAACAGCTTTCATATTATAACCTCCGCTTTTCTATGAGTCAACAGTCGCCCGCAAGACAAGGAAGGGGCGGAATGCTGCGAGGGCGCATACTCAAACGTATGTAACCGAGCAGACCCGTAACCCTGACGCCGTATTGCGGGATGAATGTTGGCTCAGACATATACAAGCTCATTGAGGATCTCCTCCTCTATGAGCTTTTGTATCTCCGTCTGCCTGCGGTAGTCCTCCATGAAGTTGCCCGTCCGCATATACCGTTCGTCCTTGGAGAGCTTCGCATACATGGTTTCATACAGCTCGTCCGCCTGACGGTCGATGCCGTGCAGGTATTCGGGAAGGTCGGCAATCGTCCAGTCGATGCCCTTTTCTTCCAAATACTGCCGTTTCAGCGTTCCGTACTTACCGTAGGTGTGCTTGACAGGCTTGACCGTTTCACGATAGACTCTGATTTCTTCTTCCGTCAGCCCCTCGCCCCTATCCACTTTGGCTATGATCTCCTGTGCGTTCATGACTGTGCCTCCTTTTCGTGCTTGTACTCCTATTATATCGTGCTATCACGATATTGTCAAGGGTTCCGTGTAATTTTCCCGAAAAAATTTTTAGGCTCAATTTACGAGGTAAGTTCTACTTTTAGGAAGTAAATGCTACCTCGGTGTAA
>ERZ1643249.161-NODE-161-length-86814-cov-201.617400_pt1 | contig 86814 bp, 115 predicted proteins | sample MGYA00579263_ERZ1643249 | MGnify/ENA primary metagenome ERZ1643249 (study PRJEB29033, sample SAMEA4952264) | chicken gut metagenome | biome: Broiler Chicken; feature: Gastrointestinal Tract; material: Caecum | place: Ireland | collected 2018 | study: Broiler...
GGGCAATGTAAGTGTTGTTTGACATATTCACATAGTAATAATCTCCAACAGGTTTACTACTGTCACCACCTACTTGAGAAGTAATGTAAGTGAAATCACAATCCTCTGAATAACCAAATGCCTTTGCATATCCCGATTCTGTTGCAGAACTAAATCCGGTAGAGATGTAATCATCTTTATTATCAGAGAAATCTTTACTTCCGTCTTGCCAGAAAATCTCATTCATAGGAAATCCAATATGACAAATTCTCAGGAATCCATCTACAAACTTCCAGATGTTACCAAACGGATTTTTAACACCACGATAAACAGGTACTTTGACGGTGTACTGAGTAGTATTAGAGTGTGTGTACTTAACTTCAATAGTACCACTCTTATTTCCTAATTTAGTGTTTGCAGGATTAGGAACACTGTCATTGACATTCTCTACATAAGGCAGACCTGTAACACCACTGCCAAAAACACTTACTGCCTGAATGTTAAAGGTAAAGTATTCAACTACAAATAACATTTGCTCTGCACTTGCAATAGTAATATCAAGCTGTTGCCAATAAGCACCTCTGTTTGCACAAATCTTTCTAACTGCGTCACGGGTAAGCGCATTATTTTTTGTGTTTCCGGCAGAAGCACCACTAGCAGGTTTAGCACCTGCAATAGAAGCAAGTTTAATTCCAGTGTAAGGACTTGACCCTAATGTGATTGTGTTATCATCAGTGTCATACCCTGTAGAGTTCTCAAGACACCCATCATCTTCACCAATCAGGTAAAAGCCAAGTTCTGTATCACCTTTCTTAAATGCCGGGTGAAGTTTAAATCCATCTCTGCTTACTGGACTGATAAGGTCAATCCACTTTGTCAGGTGGAATCCTTTGACAGTAGTATAAGTGTCATCTACCTGCTTCGTAAGTTTAAGAGGGATTCTCTTGTAATAGAAAGCAGGTTGCATAACCATACACTGTACTTTAGTTCCAATGGGATATTCTTCACCTACTGCTACAGTTAAAGCCCCTGTTTCAGTGTAAGCGTCATCACCATAGAAAGCTACAATATTACCGTCATCTGCAACATTACATCTCTTTCTTCCGGCATAAATAGGAGACTGGTCATAGTCATCTCCGCCACTCCACAGTTCATTATCACCCATTCTTGTGACTTTGTTGTTCTCAAGGTCTACTTCAACACCAAGAACACCATCACCTAAAGTACCCATCTGTACTCTCAGGTCAATCACTTGGTCAGCCAGTTTTGCAAAATTTACTTCTCTCACATCAATGGTCATAACACCATTTGTGATAGTAGCAATCTTGAGATTATGCTTTCCACTACCTGTAGATGTAGCAAGTGTGTACTTCACAACTTTTCTCCGGGAAGTTTCAGTATCAGCACGATTGTCTTTAAACCAGTTTGTCACTGTAGCACTGTCCTGCTGATTACCTTCTTCTTTCAGTGTAGAACCATAAGCAACTGTCTCTTCCCACACTTGAAGATATACAGAGCCGGAAGAAACTGCAATGGAAAGACCTGTACAATCTACCATGTAACCATCTACAGATAAGGCACACCCTTCTGCAATCTCTAAATTTATTCCGTCATATGTAATCTTACTCTTGTCAGTGATACCATCACCGAGAATATTTTTGATTGCTCTTCTCAGCATGGTCTTCTGAATTTCCTGCACCTCATTCATTTCTACTTCCAGAAGAGGTTTTTCAGCACCAAAGACAACACTAGAAACTCCTGCGTTGTCTTTATAATTTGTGTACTTATCAAAACTTGCCATTCTTTAAATCCTCCTTTACACTAAGTTCAGTGTGAACCGCATAATTCTTTCGATTGTCATTTCCTCAGTCTTTGTAATGACTGCATGGTGACGCTTGTTAATCATCACACCAGAGTCTTTTGCAGATGTGGCATTTCCTCCGAAAATACCAAACTCTCTCCAAACACCATTACAGTCAGTCGGACCGAAAGTGTGGGAGATTTGGAGAATGTTTGTCGGAGTAGGAGACTCTTCATATTCCGGGGTAAGGAATTTAATCTCACTTGTAGAGATAGCCACACGACCTAACTCTGCTGTCAACTTTGTAGCTGTGAGTTCAGGGTTCGGCATACTGCTATCCCAACTTGAAGCACCACTTCCAACAGCCCAATACTGAATACCCTTGTACCCACTCTGTTGTTTCAGAAGACTCATTACAAGGTTCAAGAAACTGTTCACAACAAGGTTATGACCTACCCTCTCTTCGACTCTTCCATCTGCATGATGGATTCTGTCAATGATTTCACCTGTCATGTGAACCTGATGACCTTCTTTTGCTAATGTTTGTAAGTTCATCATCTCATTATCCTCCTGTTTGAAATTTGTATTATCATTAAACATAGTTTAATTGATACCTCCTTTTTATGTACTTGGATAAGAATTTCCTTCTAAATTAAAATTTCCAATACTAACTACTTTTGTGGCAATATTAGGCAGAGTCTCTTCTGTAATATCAACTCCTTGTAATTTTAAAACACTAAAAAGATTGTTGAATAAGTACAAGTAAGTCGATTTTCCATACCTAAAGTTTAATCCTCCTTTACTGTTTCTTATGATTAATTGTTCTCCACTTTTTTGACAAAAGGCGTCTGTAATAAAATCTGAGTCAAATATCTCTGTAACCCTACTAGGGTCAGTAGTTCCAGACTCTACAGCAAAAACCATAACTGGAATACGACATCCATATAAAGAGGAATAACAGATAGAGTTTGAAAAAGAACCAGCTTCTACCACACATCTATATATAGAAGAATAAGTATATATAGTATCACAGTCACCTATATAAAAATAACAGTCTGATACTTCTGCTTCTTTAGAAGAAATAGTAGCATTTAGACATCCTTCTATATGATAGTGACCACCTTTAATAACGACTTTTTTAGTATTAGAGGTTAGTGCAATATTAAAGTTTGAAATTTTAGACTTACCCTTAGATATATAATAGCAGTCTTCAATGAAAACTTCCAAATCAGAATCTACATTTCTAACACTAATAAATGTTCCTCCACTACCTTCAATAATAGTCTTACAATTCTTAACAAGAACTGAATGACAGCTAAGGTCATAGATTGAAGCAACCATACTTCTATTGTTAGGAGTTATAAATGTAACATTTGAGTATTCTATAGTTCCAAATTTAAGTTTTTTAGTTCCTACAGACCAACAAGCTAACATTTCTCCTTGTACTTCTGTATATATTAAAGAATCACTAACAAGTACTTTGTCGTACCCTTTTAAAGAACTTGAAGAAGTCGATATAAATAATGGTCCACCACCTATAGGGTAAGTAAGATAGTCATAAATTTCAGAAGATTTAAAAATAAATTCCCCTCCATCATCTGAGAAAGACCACATAGTAACTAACCTTACAGGATAGCCCTCAGTTTCTTCCGTCTTTATTGTACTGTTTATAATATGAGTAGTTCCGTGAGTAATAACAAAAACACCTGAACTATCAGAATTATTGACAAATTTACAATCTTTTGATACTTGTAAATTAATACACAAGTCCTTACAATAAAAATTACCCACTGTAAAAATGCCAAAAAAATCTTGCTCTGTACTACTGGGAAGAAAATTTATAATAGTATTATCCTTAGAGTCTCCATACATAATAACAGAATTTGTAGTGTCAATCTTAGACTTAAATGAATAAATACCTTTTGGAAAATAAATTGGCAATCCACTATTTAATGCTTGATTAAATACTGAATCACATGGGTTAACACCAGTTATATCTGCTCCATGTCGAAACATATTAAAAACTTCTTTAGTATTGTCAATACCATCCTGTAAATTATCATAGAGGTCTTTATTCATAACAGTAACACCATCTGTGGTGTTTCTTCTTGTATAAGCCACTTTCTTTACCTCCTTACATTAACCCGAACATTGTCGGGTATCTTACTTGAGTCTCACCATTTACCGTTATCTTAACACACTCCGGGATATTATTCAATATCATAGTATTGAGAACACATACAGAAGTGTTGAGGAACGCCAAGATTTCATTATCATGACCTCTATCAATACTTCCAGTCTCTTGTACTTCTTGTGAGAGTTCATACTCTTCTAAATCTTCTCCGGCAAGATTTCCAATATCAACATGACCCTCATTAGTGAGTAAGTCTTTGTTGAAAGTAAATCCAGTATTGAGAGAAGCATAAAATCTCTGCTCACCAATCACAAGACTTTCTTTTCTATGAGTATCTTCTGAGCCAAGACTGGTATCATCAGCAAGACCAACAACATCAATAGTTTCATCAGTGTCAACACCTTCATTGAGATAAAGATTATCATTTAATCTCACTGCAAAATTATTTAAGACACCTTTATAAATCTCAGTAGACTTATCAGACCTGATTGTAGCAACTTCGGACTGTAAATAAACTACCTTATCGGAGTGTTCTTCTGTCTTTGAAACGAAATCATCATTAGCAAAGATAGCATTACCAAAGGTATCACCAATATTAAATCTTGAGTTACCTTCATCAGTAACACCAATAGAAGGAAGTGTTGCTTGTTCCTCATAGAGATACTTCATATTATCCATGATAGATTCAAGCACCCTTAATCTTGTGGTATCTAACATAGGTGTTGTACTGATATTTGTTGCCACCAGTTCATCAGTATCAATGTAGTCATTTAACACCAAACCATCATTCAATAACTTAAATGGGTTATTCAGTGTAGGTCTTAAATACTGATTAGATTTCTCCCGGTCAAGATTTCCTGTCTCTTGGAGAATGTAACTTATCCTATCCCAAAATTCATCAACCTCTTCACTGTAGTAATAGGTCTCATTCAGGTAGATAGAGTCATTCAGCCCTAAGTCAAAGTTATTGAGAGTAGGGAACATACTTGTTCCCTTTTTACTAAGCAACCTTGCATGGTCACTTCTTATCTCTGTAACATAATCATGGCTAAACTCTTTTGCCCGAATTTTAGCCAATTCATAAAACAGGTAGGAGAAGATGAAAGTAACCTCAATGAAAAACGGAAGAAACTCCTTAATAATTCTAAGGAGTTGTTCTCTGTCAGGAAGGTCTCTTGCACCCTGTTGGTCATAGTCCATCTCAAGTCTAATGTCAATGTGATAGTTCTCTTTAAAATCCGGGCTGATAATAACCTCAGATTTAACATCAGAGATAATAGAGGTAAGGTACTCAATAACCGTAGTAGCACCTTTTCTTGCATAAAGGTCTCTCAGGATAGGTAACAGTTTTCTCAGATAGGCTTCTGGAATACCATTAAAGATAGGGAGACCATATTGCTCAAACAGAACAGGTAACACTTCTGCCGGAGTTTTTGTTGGGTCATTCAGGTCAAGAATACCATTCAATTCATCAATGACATAAGCATAACCACCATCAGCTAATGCTTGAAGATACCTTTTCAGGGCAAAATCAACCATTTCATCTTCTGAATGGTATAAGTGGGGAAGTGTATCATACAGTCTTTCCCCAAATTTTGTGCCATTTAATGTTGTTGACATATTCTACACCTCCTAACCCATAAGGTCTTCTGCTTTAGGTACTTTACCACCTGTGACATTAAGTGTCAGTGTTCCCAACTTAATAATCTGACTATCTTTCGGGGCTTTAATAATATCATCAGCCGGAGCAGTGATACGGAAAGACTCAACACCTGCAAAAGTGTCCTTCACTTCATGTTCAAGGTCCGTCTTAGCAAAACTATCTTTAAACACTAAATTGCCATAAGCAAAGAATGTATTCTTAACATAGTCTTCAACATAATCCTGAATAGTAGCCCTGTCGTAGTCATCATCAATAATCAGGTTTGCAGTAATGTTGATTGTATAGTCCTCATTTGGGAGTAAATCCATGGTTGTTCCCGGAATAATTCTGTCAGTGAAAAAGTCCTGAATACTTTGTTTTAAAGTGTCCGTCATTGTATAACCTTCTCGCATAAGGTAATATAGCTTCATATTTAGTTTTTCCTCTGTATCAGCAATTCCCACAGCAGAAAGAACATCATAGAAGTTAATCCTTAAAAGGTCTGCGTAATCTTGTGATGTGATTGCTCTATCTTGTGTTCTAAATGCCGCAGGAGCGTTTTCTCTGATTTCATCAATGCTCTCTTTTTCATGTCCTAAAACTTCCGGCTGATAAGGATTAAAAGTCTCTTCCACATAAGCAATACTTTCATCAATCTCTGTGATAGTGTTTGGTTTCACATTACCAATCGTTCCACCGCCAATTCTGTAAGAAGCAACAATACCATTGTCATAGATTGCAGGTATCTTACCTCTTGCACCACTACCAAACTCAATGTAGCAGTTATCAAACTCGTCCACTGTAACAGTGTAGTGTTTACTATCTTCTTCACTGTCAATGAAAGTACCTACTTGAGTCCACAGTTCAAATCCATCACCTTCATTTACCATAAGCTGAATGGAGTCTACTAACACTTCCTGATAATTGAGTTTAAAGGACTGATATGCTTGACCATTAGATGTTCCTAAAAGGTCTTCATTAACTGACGTACCTTGTTGGACTTTTACTGAATACAGGTAATTGTCTTCATCATCTTGCTCATTACCCAACTTTCCTTCCGGGATAATCAAATCGTCCATGGTCTCAAAGTACACAGTCACCATGTCTGTACTGTCTGCTGTATGTACAATACTTCCTTTTGGAACAACAATGTCTCTGTCCATGACATTACCTAAAACAAACACCTGCTCAATCTCACTGGCAGTCTGGTTTTTAGCAACATACCCTAATTGTCTTGCAAGAAGCACAGCAAGTCTTCTGTCCTGCGTAGTAGGTAAGAAACAATCATTTGCAATCACATCACTGTATAAACTGCAAATATCCAGACCATTCGCAAGGCACTCAAGAATGACAATACCTGCGTCTGTCTGGCTTGTATCAGTGTACTCCGGCATACGTTTTTGCAACTCCTGAATAAGAAGGGTTCTGTATGCTTCATAGTCTCTGCTTGTGTAATCAATTCCCTTTGTTGGCTTTCTACTCATTTGTTATCTCACCTACCTTAAATGACTCTTCGTACCAAGTCTCATACTTGATGATTTTAAAGTTAATCGTTGCAAAAAGAAATTCACCCTTTTCAGTTGTCTCCACTGTGAAGGAGATGTTATCTTCTGTTGTCTCCACTCTTTCCTCAAGTCTTTCAAGTGCTTCAATAATCCGGGATTTAATAATACTCTGTAAAGTCTCGTCATTAGGTTCAAACAGTGCCGAAGCTAAATTAGAATACACATCTGGTTCCATTACTCTCTGTAAGAAATGTGTTCCAAAAATCTGCTTGATACTCTCCACAATATGTGTTGGGTCTGTAGCACTTGTGGTAGTCATTACTACTCCACCTTGAGGTCCGACTCTAAAAGGAAAGCTGATTCCTTTATAACCGCTCTTAGGCATATAGCATTACCTCCTTAAACATTCGGTGCGTCTACTCTTATATCAGCGTGAACAATACCTCCACCATTCTCACCTACATAAGCATTTACATTTCCGGCATTTAAGTTATAGCAACTTACATTACCTTGAACTTCTAACGCTCCACGAATAGTGACTTTGTTGTGTTGTATTTGAAGGTCTGCTGTTCCTGCACCTACATTTATATTGATAATACCATTTTTCATTGTAATAGTACAGTCTGCATAACTGATAATTCTTACTTTTTCTCTATCACTGCCATAGTTGCCACCTAAAGGTGTTACTTCTTTCTGCCACCAACCACCTAAATACACAGGAAAGTTTGGATTGCCTTTTTCAAAGGCTACCCAAACTGTTTCTTTCTTCTGTGGTAGACAAAAATCGCCACCTCTGTCATAAGCTACAGGAACACAAGGTTCACACCAAGCACTTTCTACTTTATTCCCTAAAACGTCTGGTATCTGACATTTTATTCTGCCCCTTTTTTCAGGGTCATTTGTATTACTCACAATCGCTTTATAAAATCCTGCGTATGTTGCCATTCTTTGTCTACCTCCTTATGGAATAATAAGTTTCAATCCTATAGGCAATCTTCTGTACTGAGAAGGGCTAATATTATTAGCATTTGCAATCTTAGGATATTGCGCTCCACTTCCATAGTATTTCTGTGCTACACTCCACAAACACTCACCTGCTTTAAGGTAGTGAATCCTCTGCTGTGGTTTAGGAGCAGGTGCAGGAGCAGGAGGATTGACTTTAGGAATTTCCTTATTAACAGTGCTTGTAGAACTGCTTTTAACAGAGTCTCCAAAGTCTGTCTTAATAAGTGTTGCAGTATGTGAATAACCGTCTTTACTGATATTTCTGGTAACATCTTGAACATAGTAGTAGCCTGATAAATACTTACCTATTCCTTGAATATCAACTGTGTCTCCTGCTTGTAACTTTATCGTTTCTTTTGTGGCAATAAACTTTAAAGTACCCTCAAGTATGTTGTACTCTATAGTGTTATACTTCTTTTCAGCACTACCTGTTGAACTGTACTGATTAGAATTTGAAGAGGTTAAATTTCCTCCACTACTTCCAGAAGGTTTCTTAGTACCACTGTTGGAGGAACTAGATGACCCTTTATTACTGCTTGAAGAACTGGAAGAGGAAGAACTACTTCCACCGCTTGATGGTTTCCAAGTACCAGTAGTCGGGTCATATGTCATTGAACCACTACGAGCCATCTAATCACACCTCCTTAATTCTTCTTCCAAGTCTTATTGTTTGGATTGTATGTGTAAGAAGCACCATTGCTACTGTTAGAAGAACCTCCACCTTTTCCTGTCTTACTGTCTGTTGTTCTACTAGACTTAATCGTAGTAGAAGACATAGCCTTGTTGGAGGAATTGATAACAGAAGAACCAACTTCTACTTGAGAAGATTCCTTCGTTATCTTAGGACTAAAACTTATAATATCATGTGGATATTTTAAATAAGTCAAAGTCATTTTTGGAGTGGTAAGGTGTCCTTTCTTCACATAGTAAAAAGTGTTTCCTACAAGTCTTGCTGTAAATGGATAAACTTCATCACCTGCAAGTTTAGTGATAAAGTCAATGTCTGTCTGCTGTGATTGTGTGATAGTCTCTTGTGTTTCAAAAGTATAACCACTCTCTATCACACAATTAAATCCATAGGACTTCACTATCTGTTGTACCACTTTTGCACTTGTGGTATTTTTGAAGGTGTTGTCCTTTTTCTTTCTGTTCATCAAGTGTGTATTATCCATACAGGTAATTGTAAGAGCAGGAGTTCCATCATTAGGGAAGTCAACATCTATAGCAGAGATATACCCCTTAAATTCAACACGGTAAGTAACACCCACCCAACCGAGTTTTACTTTAATGGTATTATCTTCAATGAAGATGTTATCCTCTATGTATAGAAATTCCGGGTCACTTATCTTGATAGTGCAAGTATCTGACCCATCTACTGTCTCTTTTACCTCTATACTTGTAATACACGCTTTTTTGTTTATGTCTAACTTTGTGCCACTTATCCATACGTCATATTCAATGGCAAGGAGTTCTCCGTTTTTATATGAAGCCATACACAGATACCTCCTTACACATTGACTAAATCAACCACTTCATCATAGTCTGGAATGAATATTCTGTCTCCATACTCAATCTCAAATTCAGACCTGTATGAAGGATTTGCGTCTAGGATAGCCCATCTTAAAGCGGTGATTCCATAATACTTATAGGCAAGACCGTCAAGTGTGTCTCCTTCTACCCATTCATGGATTGTGGCATTTTGAATATTAAAGGTATATCTGCTCCGTATTTTCAAGATAGGACTGTCTTCACCCAATCTAGTGTAAACAGGAGTTCTGAGATACCTTGAGTTTTCAAACATCATGCTGTACCCACCTGCCTTAATGTGAGAGTGAAAGTAGTTTGGATTGGTTTCCCATTACTGTTCAACCAATCGTCACTAACTTTCAGCTTCTTTAAAACACAAGTCTTAACAAAATATCCATAAGCAAACGTACAAGTCGGAGGTCTTTTAAAACTGCTTTTGTTATACTCCGGTGGAAGAAGTGCTTCCAGAAATTTTCTGGCAGTATCAATCTTTCCACTGTAAGGTTTGTCATACATAAAGAGTTCTACTGTGAACTCTCTTGCTTCTCCCCCGGTATATTGAGTCAGGGGATAACTCATACCGGGGGAATCAATCTGACTAAACTTAGCAGACCTCTCATAAGGTACTGAGGTAGGATTGAACTGAAAAGTGAATTTTTTATTAGTGTCATTGTTCACAATATAAGCCTTTGTCTTTGCTTTTCCATTGGCATTAAATCTACTTCCCATTTACTATCCTCCTTTCTAGTACGCAAATTCAGGGTTCTCATAGTTTACATCTTTGTATTTTGCCATGTTATCAAGTTTCTTTCTTCTTGCAATTCTCTCCATGATTTCATTTGCAAGTCTGTCTGCTTCTTCTGGTGAAGTTCCATTTGCCTGAATAACAATAGCACCAGACTGGAATGTTACAGAGTTATCAACATCTCCACCTGTTGTAGTGGTCTGCTGATTATTGGTTGTATAGTAACTGTTAGGAGTAACAACACCACCTCCACCTTCTGTTGGAACAGGTGTTGGATTAAAAGGTTCAGGGCTGTCAGGATTTTCAGGTGTGACAAAACCTAAAGTACCCATGGCAGATGAAACTTTATTTAAAGCACTTGTGAATGTTCCTGCTATTCCACCTAACAAGGACTTGTTAGTAGAACTATTTGCACTGATAATATTTCCCACTTTAGAAGCAAGAACACTAATCCAACCAGTATTTTTCTCTAAAGGCATTACTGCTTCTTGTCCATCTTCACCTACACCGATTACACTAGGTTTCTCAAACACACCACCTTTAGCATACCATTCAACACCAATGTGAGGTATTGACGGAGGGTTCAGACTGAAAGAACCACTAATACTAAAGTGCGGAAGTTTAATTTTTGGTAAGGACAAGTCTACACCCTTAAAGAAACCGGAGATAGCACTGAGTCCATTTGATACTACATTCTTAGCACCGTCAATCACATTACTGATTGTATTCTTAATACCATTGAACACACTTGACACTGTGGACTTAATTCCATTACCAATACTTGAAATAGTATTTTTCACCGCATTAAATCCTGTGCTTATAATACTCTTAATGGTGTTGACCACGGTACTAATAGCTGTCTTTATTCCGTTCCACACTGATGTCACTACGCTTAGTATTCCGTTCAACACACTGGAAATGACACTTCTGATTGTGTTCCATGCGGAAGACAAGAAACTTGAAATTCCACTCACTACTGTTGTGATAACAGACTTAATTGCGTTCCAGATTACTTGTACTACATTCCAGATTGCATTTAAAGCTGTAGAAATCACGTTAATAATTGTAGAGAAAATAGTGGAAATGATATTCCAAATTCCTTGTAATACTGTAGTAATGAAATTCAGTATAGAACTGAATATCGTTTGAACACCCTGCCATATTCTATCTAAATCCCCGGTAAAAATTCCTACAATAATATCAAGAATACCACTGATGATGTTCATAATACCACTTAAAGCAGAACTGATAATGTTTACCACCGTATTTACTACTGTCACAATCAAGTTCCAAATTCCTTGGATTGCGGAAGAGATTGTCTGGATAACACCCTGAATTAAAGGCACAAGCACATCAACAAGGAAAGACCCTACTGTTGACAGTGCAGAAATAATACCTTGGAATACAGGACTGCTTGCAATCTCCTGTGCTTTCTGTACAATGAAGTCTTTCACTGTTCCAAAAGCGTCACCAATCATTCCGGCAACTTCTACCACCTTATCTTTCAGGTTTAAGAAAGCGTCAATGACTGGTTGTACTGCTGTCTTTAAATTCTCCCATATAGAAGACAGTCCATCTTTAAGTGAGTTCCATATATTCATACCCTCTTCTTTGAGAGTAGTCCAAATGCCTGACACTTTCTCTTTAAATTCCTCCCAATGTGTCACAGCATAAGTGATGATAGGTGCAAGTACAGCTATAATCGCCGCTATAACTGGTGCTGACAAGCTACTAAAGAATCCCACGATAGCAGAACCAATACCTTGAAGTGCTGGCATAATCACTGTACTACCAAAATTGGCTAATGCAGGTCCGATTGTCTGAGTGAAAATAGGCACAATCTTTGAAGCTATACTCGTCAGTTTAGGAAAGATAGCACCCATCTTATCAGCGAAACTTCCTGAACCTGCTAAAACACTGAAAGCGGATTTTATAAATCCACCTAACTTAGTGAATGTTGGGAAGAGTTTAGTAACTGCTTTCCCAATACCACCTACTACTTTACTAATACCTCCAAATGCTTTCCCGATACCTGCTACTGCTGTTGCTACTCTTGTGACTTTACCAAAAATGGAGTCTAACACTTTAAACGCCGCAAAGAACACAATCGCTTTAGCTGTAAACTTACCAAAGGACTCACCAAACTGATACCATGCGTCAGCGTCACCACTGGATAACAGTTCTAAGAATTGAGTGAGTTTATCTAAAGCTGTGTCTATAAATGTTCCTTCAAGGTTTGTTCTAAGTCCTGTAAGGAAATTCTTGATACTGTCACTTACCTCTTTAAATCCTGCAATAAATCCATCTTTAAATAAACCGAATCTATATTTAAGGTCAAGGATTGCTTCAATCAAAGGAAGAACCCCTAACTCTTGCGCTTTTAAGAATGTGTCTTCACTTAACGTAAATCCATCTTCACTATTCCACAATTCTGATAAGGCACGACACACAATCATTAACTTCATAAGACCCACAGTAAGGTTATTCCAGAAACCACCTTTGTTCTGTAAGTCAGTCACTACATTCACCATACCACCAACACTCATGTTGATAGCATTTCTGGCTGTAGCAAATGAGTTACCTAAGTGCTGTACAAATCCAGTCACTAAAGTTCTCATACCTGCAAAGTCAGTTTTCCATGCAAGATACATACCTCCTACTGCAATAGCAAGAGGTCCTACTCTTGAAGCAATAGCTTTAATACCTCCGACAAGAATACTTCTCATAGAGGTAAAACTGCCACCCATAGCAATAAACACTGTGGCAAGACCGGATAATGAGGAAACTAATTTAAGAGCAACACCTGTGAATGTAAGTAATGCTCCTGTTACTGCTACTACCTGAATAATGAACTTTGCAAGTTTCGGTGATGTGGTAGTCAGTTTAGTAAGCCATCTAATAAAATTACCAATCGCTTTTCCGGCACTGACTAAAGGTTTAACAATGATACTCAAACTATTTGCAATCACCGTAGCAATAGTATTTAACTGAGTGTCATCAATAGAAATTAAAGCGTCTGTTATTCCAAACAGGGCTTCTTTTAAATCATTAAATACACCTGCGTCAGCAATAGCAAGGAAGAACCTTGTGAACTGGTCTGACACGTTAGAAAGTGTCTGAGACCATGTTCCCATGTTCTTCATCATAAGACCTGCAATACCTAAGTTATCTGCTAAGTCTGCAAAGTCTTGTGCTATCTGTTCAGGTGTATCTCCCCAATCTCTTCCAATAATATCTTCTGGATTAAGGTCAAGGGCTACTTTAAGAGAACGTACTTCACCAGAAAAGGCATTTCTGATAGCTGTTCCCCACTGTTGAGCAGGTACGTCAGGTCTAAACGCCATAATATCTCCAATGAAGCCTAACAGTTCTTGTTCAAACCCTGTTTTTGCTCCTTGGAGAGTTGCAAAAGCGTCAAGACCATTCGCTGTGATTGTAGTGAACATACCAGTAAGGTCATTGATTTCAAAAGGTGATGTTGCCGCAAAGTTCATAAGCTTTTGAATTGCTTGCTGACCTTTCTCTGCGTCACCAGTTAAAGCGTTCACTGTAATACGCAAACTTTCAAACTGACTACCAGTATCTATAGTACCTTGTAGCAGTTTTTGAAACATACCCGTAATGGCGCCACCCATACTTAGGAAGGTATCACCCAACTGCCCGGACATTACTGATAATGAACTTAGAGCAGTCAGGTCTGCCATTTGATTTATGGAATTTGTAGACTGCTCTGCCATTTCAGTTAAACGCATTAGCTGATTTGCCGCATTATTTATCCCGGCAGAAGCATTATCAGTAAAGGAAAGGATTAAACCTAATCCAAAATCCATGAGGGTAAACCTCCTTTCTTCTTATTATCGTGATTCTTTATAAGAAGACTTCGGAGTGTTACCACCTTTATTGCCACCTTTATTTTCGGCTTTTATCTGTGCTTTAATCTTATCATTCCACATTCCTCTCTCAGTACATGGCATATCCCAACACTCACTTCTGCTCCAATGATAGAAGTAAGCTAGGTTGTGCATTTCCTGTAGAGCAACATCTATGGGAGAAAGGACTAAAAGTTCTTCTCCCATAAATGCCATGAAACTCATTAGAAAAAATCAGAACTACCAACCTGTCCAGAAATGTCTTCACCACACACATCACAGGTAAGTTCAAGGTTGGTGTCAAGACCGAAAACATTGTCCTTAATTAAATTCTCTAAATACTCTCTGTCTCTTAAACTCATTTCCGCTACTTTGTCATTGAAGACTACAGCACCATCATCAAAACTCATAAGCCGAGTTAAAAGCATGGTAGTAGCAGAAGCACTGTTCTTTCTAAACAGAGGGAACACAATCTCTCTGTCAAGACCTGTAAGCTGTCTTAAAGTACCTGTCTTATGGACAACTCCTTTAGCGTCTTTATATCCTCTTCCCGGCAGTTCAAACGGATATGTAAAGTTTCCGTTGAAAGGAATGATAGGAAATTCATCAATGCCTACAATCGTCTTGAGTTTGGTCTTACAGTTCGGGCAGGTGTGAGTGAAAGTAATCTCATTCCCTTTTGATAACTGTCTTACTTTCATAGCCATGTAATCAAGGTCTGCTCCTGTCATGGAACGAATTAACTCTCCCCACTTAGAAGAACCAAGTTCTTTTCTGGTAAGACCACCAATGTCAATCACTGTTCTCTCAAGCAGAGTATTAATCAGCTTACCACCATTGGAATGAATGTCTGGCTTATTGATAGCTTCTTCATCTCTACCAGTCATTTCACGGAAAGAAAAGGTTCTGAGAAGTTGGTCCTGATATTCAACACCTGCTAAAAGTGGAACATCTCTTACAACACCGTCTTCATCAGTCGGAATGTCACTCAGACTTCTCATGTTTTCCTCTTCAATTCTGTCAACAACACTTGTCATATCCTCTTTGTTTGTCTTCTTTAATGCCATAATTTATTCCTCCATTATTATAAATTTTGATATACCTATCATACAACAAAAACCTCCCTAATGCAATAGGAAGGTTTCTGCTCATAATTCAACTGTTCAATTTTACAGGAAGTATTCAAACACCATTGTGAGTGTTTCAATGATTACATCACTGCTTGTTGCGTCTAAATCCGCACACTCATACTTGCTGAACCATGCTTCTGCACACTTGAACTCTCTCTTGATTGCTCCAAATCTGTCGCAAACCTGAATAACTACTGTATTACGAACCGTGTTATTATTAAACACTTTCTCATACAGTCCTTGGAGATAATCGTCAGCGTACATACCTCTTTCAAAGGTAACTTCACTGACGGACTCTCTACCCGGAAGTTTGTGTGCATGGTCGTACATATTTTCAAAGTATTCCACAACCTCTACTTCTCTACTCAGACCTCCGACTTTCTGAAAGCCTACACCAGTAGGAAGACCCGGAATGGAAACTTTAAACATGAAAGACTGTAAAGGGTCAGACTCAATAGTACGAGCCGCCATAGCTGAAATGGCGATACTTTTTACCATACTAAATAACTTATTCATGTTTCATTCCTCCTTATTAAGATTCGCTGTTCATGGAGTGAGCCAGTTTGATAACCACAAACTCAGCAGGTTTAACAGGAGCATAACCAATCTCAACATACAGGAAACCATTGTTAATAGTTGCGTCTGTGTTGTTGGAACTGTCACAGGTTACATAGTATGCTTCATCTGCTGTACCCTTTAAAGCACCCTGTAATCTAAGGTTCTCAAGGAAGTCTTCACAAGAAGCTGTCACTCTGCTCCACAGTGTTTCGTCATTCGGCTCAAACACTGCAAACTGAGTACCTGCATACAGAGATTTCTTGATATTGTAATTGATAATAATATCAGTTACATACCTCATATCTGCTTTTGCATTTAAACTTCTTGCTCCCCAAATTACAATACCTGCATTTGTTCTGGGAGTGATACACACTACACCAACAGGGTTAAGCTGTCCTACATCAGAGTCAGTCAGCTTTCTCTCCATAGACAGGAAACCTCTAACTACTGCGTCAACACCTGCCGGGGCTTTCTTGATACCCTGTTCACCGATTACTCTTGAGTACACACCCATAACGTGTCCACAGGTAGGAACAAGTTTCTGACCATTTGTAAGAGGGTCAGACACATATCCCCAAGGATAGGCAAGAATACCACCGAAAGCACTGATAGACTTTCTGTACTCTTTAGTCTCCTTGACTGTAGAACCTACAGGCATGTCTAAAATCGGGAATAACATGTGTGCGTCACAGTAAGTCATAATACCGTCATTTACAGTATTAGAAGTCTCACCCGGAATACCTAAGAAGGTAGCGTCATCAATGACACTGCAAACCTCTAAAGCAGATACAAAGTCTGCGTCTTCAAGGTCTTCAACACCATCATTGCCACCTGTAAGAGTGATAGTCTCTTCTGCAAGCTGTGCAACTTCTCCTGTCTTACTTGCAACAATCCAGTTAGAAGCAATCATGTTGGTGTTAATAGCGTCCACAATGGTATCTTTTGTAACTTCTGTGATAGTAGCAACACCATCATCAGAACTGCTCATTGTAATCACTACATCAAACACCTCATTTGTGTTTGAAACCCAATCAGCGTTTTTCTTAATCTCAATCTTCGGAGCAATATTTCCTTCATACTTTGCTTCAAAGGTAAGACCTGCATTTGTTGTTCCAACTTTCCTTGCTTTCGCCGCAGTGTCAGAAGCAACACGGACAACATAAACTTGACTACCACCATTAGCAAAGAAACCGTACACAGCATACGGAAGGTCACTGTTTGCCATAAAAGGTGTGTCAAGACCACTTGCAAAGTTCTGAATGAACTCAGACCAAGAAGACACTAAAACAGGTTCGCCAATCGGACCACTCTTCATAGCACCAATCAGAATACCGATTGTAGAACTTGCTTGCTGAATAGGACTTGCACCTGTTGATACGTCTTGGATATATACATCAGGTCTGTTAAAATCCATAATCTATTCCTCCTTATCATTTTCTTCCGCTTTTGTTGCGGTCTTTGTAGGCTGTCTCTTTTCAGCCTTTTTATCAGGACTATGCTGTAATGTGATAACCCTGAATTTACTTTTTGCTAAAGTCTCAAGGTATGGAGTTACCTGTGAGTCTTTTAAACTAACACTTTGCCCCGGAAAGAGTCTCAGTGTTGTCTTGTCTGCCAGTGTACAAACCAACTTTCTGTTTGTACTGATGTTCTTAACTGCAAACATTAGGTGTTTCCTCCTTCCTTCTGTTCTGCACTAAGATTTCTCTCTGCAACCATATGGACATTATAACCTACTTCGTCATCTAATTCTACCCATATCACATAAGAAATTATGGAATGGAACAACCTTTTCTGGTTCTTTAAAAGGTCTGACTCTCTTAAAGACTCATTCACGATTACATTAGAAGACCTTTCTGTTCCTCCGTCATCTACCACTTTAAGGTTGAACTGTCGGAAATGCTTTCTTAACCATGTGCTTGTCATAAGGTTAATGTCTTCTTTATATCTCGACCAGAAATCAATCTGGTAAAAGAGATTAAATGGTACAGCGGAATCCTGCATTGTGAGTAAGTTTTCTTCGTCATTCCTACTCATAATAACAGGATTAGGGTTATATCTTCTTGCGTCAAACCTATTGTAAAGTGGTGTAATGGTTACACATGGTATCTGTTCTTCCCTCAAATCTTCTTCGGGGTCTCTAACAAATACCATGTCTTCTGTTAAAGGGGCTTTAATTCCAGTGTCAGTCAGATAGAATACTGTATTTAAAATCTCTTGTTTGAGACCTCTTTCTACTTCTTCACTCCAAACATTAGCTGACATTGCTACCTCCTTATGGTTCAACAATACTCTTAAACAGTTCCTCCCAACTCTTTTGAAGCATATCTTTCACTTCCTCAAAAGTTGGTCTTACAAGTGGTCTAGGTGGCATACGGTCTGTTCCGTATTCAATCCAAATCATCAGTTCACTCATTTTCATACCACCTCCATGTGACTTCCATGGAGAAGCACCAACAAAGATAGTAGAACCTGTGGTAGTAGACTTAATTCTTCTCACTTCAAGACCATTTGCTAACTGACCAGTCTCAATGAGTATTGTGGTGTCACCACCTTTTAACTCTACAGTGTGTTCTGAAAGTGGTGTCCACCCTAAATCTTGACTGTAAATGTGTCCTTTCATTTTCTCAAGAACCATTTGACCGTCTTCATAAAATTTTGCTTCAAACTCAGGTTTTAACTTAACAGCCATATTGCGTAAGTGAATACCTGCTCTATTCCAATCTCCTGTCATTTGAAGTTTCAGTGACACTTAAATCACCACCCTCGTTAAGTATTTCTTCTACAAGAACGCCTGTAACATCAGGTCTGTACTCACACTCAAACACCACAGTTAAAAACACATCTTCCACAAAAGTCTGCGGTTTCACATTCTTAATCTCATAGAAAGCATTATGAAATTCAATATACCCTCTTTTAAGAATATCCCAATCAGACTCACTCTGACAGGGAACATCTTTATCTCTCATGGACTTATATGTAACTGTGAACTTTGGATAGTCTTTAACCTCACTGTCGGCTATTGCGTCACCTCTGTCCTTCATGTTTGTCTGTGCTTTTGCAACAAGAAGAACAGGTGTCTTGTATATCTTGACCTTGGACTCTTTGTAGAAGCCACCAGAGGTTGAAGGATTTAAAAGATACAGCTTTACTCCGTCACTGATACCATCTGTAAACATAATAGAATACACTTCATTGATACCATCAACGAAAGCGTCTTGTATCTCTTTATTCATATCCTCCACCTCCAATGTATTCTATGTCAATTTCTTCACCACTCATTTCTGAAAGTGTAGTAAAGGTCACTTGCTTATATCCGAATAACTGATTTCTCTCAACTGAAATAACTGCCAAATAATATTGCGTATCAGGTTTAAGTCCTGTGACTTTCTTATTGGTATTTCTAAAATTGAGCGTGGATAACACAAGTGTTGACCCCTCTACCACTTTATCTTCTGGCTTCATTCCTTCTGCATACATATCAATTATAGGCTTCTCTCCAATGTACACAAGGTACTTACCAAAGTGGTCATTGTTATAAGATGACCAACTAAAGGCTACTGACTCATTTGTAATTTCTCCTATCTTGATACGAACAATCGGAACTGGACCGAGTTCATAGTTCCTCAATGAATAGTGATTTTTGGAACGTATGGTGTTATAGGTGGTTACACCTTGTATTCCTGTATTGGGGTCTACTGTTGCTCCACCACCATTTTCAACCCAATCTTCATACTCTTCTTGTGCATTTTCAGCTAAAGCCATGTAGTGAGAAAATCTCTGTGATTGCTTTAACTGGTTGTTATTGTCTGCGGTAAGGTCAATCAGATTAGCCTTTAACACCGCAAGTTTCAAATACAACTCTTTCTTTGCAATAAGTACAATAGGATATGCAGACCCCGGTGGTAAGTCATCAAAATCTTCTGCCGAAGGATAGACCTTTGAAATACTTAACTTTAAGAAGGTGGTAAGTTCTTCATCAGTCATATTAAGATAACCAGAGTCTTCAACTCCGGCTTCTTCATTTGAGATATTCACTGCACTCCTTAATAACTCAAGAAGTTCATCAACTGTTAAAACCATCACTTAACCACCTTTCTACTTCTTACAGAGGTGCTAAAATTCCTGCTCTGTTCAGTGTCTTCTTTACGAACTCAGGAACATTGTAGCAACTTCCTGCTTTCAGGTCGTACATCTCACCACCGATAAAACATCTGTGGTCTCTTGCTACACGGATTCTTACGTCCTTCTTAACATGTACTTCCTCTTTTGCTACCTCTGTGTCTACTTCAACTTTGACTTCCGGCTCTTCTGTCTGCTCAGTAACTTCAACAGTGGGAACTTCCTCTTCTGTGGCTTCTGTAGTTGCTTCAACTACTTCTTCCTCTTCTGCAACTGCTGTAGTAACTTCAACCTTAGTCTCTTCTTCTTTCTTGTTTACTTTTCTTACTGCCATTTTAAATTCCTCCTAAAATAAAATTGGGAAGGGAAGATTTTGCTCTCCCTTCCCCATGTTGGTTACGAATTTGCCATAAGACCTGCTGTTTTTAACTTACCTAACAAGGAGTTAAAATCGGTCTTTAAGGTGTCAACGTCCTGTCCTGTAGCTGTGCTGTCCGCCTGTGTAGCCATTTGAGTGAAAGTTGCTCTTCCTTCAAGAGCAGTAATCTTATCACCAGTAGCTTTAGCGTCTGCCGCTTGACCTGATTTTGTGAGTGTGTTGTCAACGGTTACTGTAGAACCACCTCCGCTACTTGCCTGAATAACTGCAAGTAACGCTTCAACCGCTTCATCAGGATTTTGCTGTGCATAGAACAGAGCGTTTTTCAGCCTTTCTCTTTGTTGTGATGTAACAGCCATATGTAACACCTCCTAAAACTTAGGCGGTTTCGATAACAACGCCATACTCATTGTTCAGAATACCAGTACCCCAAATAGCGTACCAAGCAAGAGACTGTTTACGTCCGAAGTCTTCTACTCCGTTGTCTCTTAACTCTACAGGCAGAGACCATGCGATACCATAGTATTCATCACCAAAGATAACAGCCTGATATACGTCAGTCTTGTTACTCTCCTGCCCTTTTGCTAACTCCTGCTTGTAGGACGGGTCAGTTGTTGCCGCCTTACCATTGCACATAAGAGTGGTCTCAATGAAACGAGTGTCATCAATACGACCAATCTCACCGTTAAACAGGGCTTCGGGATTACCATAGTTACTTGCGTTAATCCATGCCGGGTCATCTCTCAGGTCACGACTCTGGTGAGGGTGTACGAAACAAATCCAGTAAGCACCTTCACGCTTCGGAGCGTTGTTTGTAGAAAGAATTTCGATAGCGTCCTTGATTGTACTTACCTTCATCTTACAAGTATCATCAAGGTCTTCTCTCTGTGTAACTGCTGTACCGTCCTGTTTGTTGGCAAACACAATGTTAGTTCCAGACAGGGCAGTGTCTCTCAGTTCACAGTCAAGCACCATAGCATAGTCACGACCTAACAGAGTAGTCGTACTTGCCATAATGTCATCAAAAGAGGACTCCATCAGCAGACGAGAGTTAGATACAGCATTACCATGCTCTGTAACTGTAATCTGCTTCATGGAACTGCTGAGAGCCTGAGTTGTCATATCAACTAACTCAGTCAGCTTACCACCGAGTTTCAGGTTGTTGTAAGTCATCATGGAAATTGTCAGACCCGGTTCAACACCAAGTTCGGTCTTTTCTGTTGCGAACTGTGCAAAACGCATAACAGGTAAAGCCTTAAACTCAATCTCTCTGGAATAAACCATACGGATTGCGTCAGTCAGCTTTACACCGCCATTTTCTGACGTAGTTGCAGATGTAATCTGATTAGCCGCATGTGCTTTCAGAACTGCTTTTCTGATAAATCCTGCAAAAATAAAATCTTTTGCTTTCTTGTTCATCACACTATTTACCTCCTTGAAATTTATTTTAATGTGTGTGGTTGCATGAGACCTTCTTTATCTTAATCCCATCTTCTTACGGAACTCTTTGTATTCCGGTGAACGTGGGTCTAAAGAAGCAATGTACTCCATGGAAAGTTCTTCATCTTGAACTTTAGAGGTTGCCGGGTTGGTAGGACTCTTAGGTGTTCTCTTATCTCTCTTGGAAGTACCTCCTACACTCTTTCGGATTTCCTCACTTCTTGCAAGGGCAGACTCAAGACTCTTATCAAGTTCCTCAACTGTGTCACCAAACACTAACTCAGGAACTAACAGGTCTTCCTTATGCTCTGCTAAAATCTGTGCTTTGTGTGTCTTCACCGCATACTCTTTTTCAAGTTCATCACGAACTTCCTTTTCGACCTCTTCTCTGCTTACGGGCTTCTGACCTTCAAACTCTTTGATTTTCTTCTCAAGGTCTTCTTTGTCTTTTGTCAGTGTAGCAATCTCACCTTTCAGTGTTTTGACTTCTTCACTGTCACCCTGTCCGACTGTCTTTAACTTCTCCTGTGCGTCTTTAAGCTGTTTCTCTAAATCAGCCTTTGCTAACAGGTCATCATTGTGTTGTTGAGTTAAAGTGTCAATCTGACCTTTCAGCTTTTCAATGGTCTTGTACTGCTTGTCTTTCTCTTCTTTTCTCGCCTTTGCAATCAAGTCCTCATAATTGATTGTCGGCTGTTTCTTGGCAGGTGTTCCATCACCACCATCAGCACCTTCATCATTTGTCGGATTTTCTTCTGCAAACGCTTTAAGAGTGAGACCTCCAAAAAGTCTTTTCACAATAGCTTCTTTAGTCATAGGTCCTACGATAATGCCACTTTTCTTAATCATGTTATAGATACCTCCATACTCTTAGATTTTCTTAATACTAACACATAAAAATCCCAAAGTCTAGTAGTCTAAGGGATTTTTATGTGGATTTCAATTCTTATTGTACACTTCCACCACCGTTTTGTCCAGTGATTTCAGTACGAACTTGTTCTAAAGGTGTTTGTCCATTAGTCATACCACTATTTATTTCAGGTACTTGTTGTCCTTGTAACTGTGCTTGATACCATGCAGTCTGTAACATAGGATTAAATAACTCAGGGTGTTCCTCTCTTTCAAGGTCAATCTCTGCAAGTTTCTCATTGATGTTCTCTCTACCCATTCTCTCTAATGCTCCATGTCTGCACTCAAGACCTAACTTCATCTCACTCTCAAGTTTCTGTAACTCAAGAAGTTCGTCCTTCGGAAGTGTGTCAGGAAGTGTTACCTCATTGTACAGGAAGTCTTTCTTACTGATGTTATCTGGCTTTTCAATAAGACCTTCAAGTAAAGAAATATGTAAAATCATCTTATTCACAATCTCTAAACCTGTCTTAGTACAACTTCTCTTCACCCGTGTCTTTTCAATCAGTGGCAGGTTCATGTACTGTAAAGCAACACCACTTGTATTACTGATAGCATTAGCACCACCTAATACTGTCTCGGGAACACCACCAATCTCACACATAGCAGTCTTTAAAGATTCTGTGTAATTAGTGCTTGCTCCTAAATCTCCTTGCAACTCAAGGTTTGCTACTTTAGCGTCTTTTGGAAGACCACCCCACACTTTGTTCGCACCTTTTTCAAGGTTTCCAATCTTAGCACCAAACACGCAAGTAATAGGTGCAGAGTGATAGTCAATGATTTCAGAAATATCACTCCGTTTAGTGTTCAGTTCCACGTTCAGAGGAATGAGGTCTTCAAGGTCTCCCATACCATAAGTTCTACCTGCAATCGGGAAGTTCTTAATCTGAACAAAAGGAATGATACCATATGGGTTCTCCATTCTGTCAATTTCTTCTTTGTCTTCATACACAACAATTTCATCTCTTGTCCAGACTTCTTTATAAATCACTGTAGTAACAGAAGACCTTCTCCATAATATACCTGTCTCACGTTCTTTTTCAATAGGGTACATGATAAGCATAGAGTCTACCCTGTCTTTATCATGCTGATTAAAAGTCGGGAACACAAATTGAGTAGGTACACAAGTCAGTCTTATTCTACCATCAGGGTATTCCTCAAATGGGTCATATAAATCTTCGGGTGACTCATAAGACACTTTTATCCATGCGTCACCTGCAATAGACTTCATCTGCCCGATTTCTACACACAGTTCATCTCTCTTATTACTATCCCACACAGCATTGAGATAGTCATTGATTGTCTTCTCAACCACCTTTTCAGGATTTTCTTCTGTCTTCTCTTCTTGTGTGACAATGTTATCACCATCACTGTCTAAAGACTCAACTACTACTTTAGTGTCACCCACTGTAACACCCTTCTCTTCAAGACTCATAGGTGTCTTAATAGTAAACCCTTTGCCAAACTCAAAGGAAACAAACTTGTTCACAAAAGGTCTACAGTAGTTAAATGTCACCTGTGGAGAGTCAAGGTCATCAACACCTTCCCAATGATAGCCCTCATAGAAATTCCATGCTTCTTTGATTTTCTCAAGACGAAGAACTTCTTGGTTTGTGAGATTTCCTTCACTCACAAGACCACTGATATTAAGACTCTGTTCAAGACCTGTATTGTATCTGTGTTTAAATGTATTCATGTTTTACCTCCTTCTTCTTGCAGTAAATCTGTTCCTGCTTCTGTTCTGTAAACCATATCTTGATGTTGGCTTAGTGTTTCCAAACACTCTGTTTCTGTCTTTAGTCTCTGTGTTATCAACTACTCCCGGCTCTCTTGCTCCCCAAAGTGCTAAAGCCCATGAGTCTGCATAGTCATCATGCGCCCCTCTCTCTGGTGGGTGGCTGACTACAAGGTTACTACCACTGTAACCTTTCTCAAGGTCTCCCATCTGCTGTATGAACTCCTGATACTCTTTAGTCTGTACTGTGTCAGGACTTCTAGGGAATTTTGCTCTACCGGAATTTATCTCTTTGTCGAGGTTCTTATAAAGGTCCGACTTACTCTTTGTACTAAAGACAAACAGTTCCACATCATAGCTTACATTGGCTCTTATTCTCTGACCTAAACTTGACTCTCTTGTTGCGTCCACCACTAACTTTGAAATGCGAAAATTTTTCAAGTAGTCCATAATGATTGCATACTGCTCTTCATAGTCTTCTGCAATCTCAGCGCCAATCTTTAACCAGTCTTTTATGTAGGTGTTATAAGCAAGGTAGATTTCTTCCTCCTGTGTCTCTTCATTAAAAGAGGATTCCATAAGTACAGGATTATCCCAATCTACTTCTACCACAGTTACTACTGTACTATCAGCGTCTTTCTTTTTCTTATCACTTCCACCACCTACATCAATTCCGGCAGTATGATTAGCAACAAGGTCTCTGCCTACTCTATCAAGAAACACATCACCACAGTCTTCTTCTAACTGGTCTATATCAACGAACATACCTCTTGATATAATCCACTCAAGACAATTATGACTTGCAAGACCTTCTGCCACATAAGTGTGTGATGTTGTTCTGATAGGAATAACTTTCTTATTTCCAACATACTTGATACTTTCAACTCTTGGGTGAATATCTGAGCCTAAATTACCATTGGAACATCTTAATGTACCTAACTGATTTGGGTCAAAATTCTTCAACAATCTTTTTGGTCTAATACTACCTAAAAATCTTAGAAGTTCTCTTTTACCACCTCTAATAAACAACTTATAAACAGGGTCTTGACCTTTATCCAACTTTCTTCTGTCATAGTAGTCTGAGTTATAATCAAAGCCTAAATCGGTCAAATACTCTTTGACCTGTTCTAACATTGCATTATCTCTTTGAGCAAAAGTCAACTGTTGTATTTTACCATTTACTTGAGTAATACAACCCTCACCATCAAAAGAAGCTGATAAGTAACCAAGTCTATAATCTTTGGGTAGGTCTTCCCACACATCACACACTTTGTAAATTCTATCAGTTGATACAAGGTCTTTTGTCTGTTTCCAAACTGTTCTACTACCTGCTGTAAACACTAACCACTGATGTTCTTCCGAGCAGGTCACTTTAGTTCCATCACTAAGAGTAACTTCATAGCAAGGTCTTTCAATCTCACCTACATCTTCAACAAGTGTTTCATTAAATTTTCTCTGACCATATCTTTTAGGAGGATTTTCGTCAAAGCCAATTAACTTATCACCTGTCTTAATAGAATCTGCCCTTACCCATCTTAAATCACTTGTTAAAATTCTGGTCTCTGGTGTAACACAATAACTCATTCGGAACTCGTCACTGTTCTCACCTAAACTTCGCTTCTCCCTTTCAATGTACTTCGCATACTTAGGATTGTACTTCTGAACCACCTTATAGTTATATTCAAAGTGATTTCTGATTTTGATTTTCTTCTCTTCGTAGTCCTTTTTATTTCTCTGAATGGCTTCATAGAAATCACCCTTAAAGGTGGTTGCAGTACCAATCTTACAGATTGTAGCATTGTAAGCCGCACCCATAGGGTGAATGGATTTTCTTATCTTGTAGTTAGAAATATCCTGACACTCTTCACAGATAATAAACTTAAATGACTCACCCTCAATATTACTTCCGTCACTTGCTGATATAGCAGTTACAAAAGAACCATTAGTAAGTGCTACTGTCTGACCATTTGATGTAGAGAACTCCAATCTAAAGTCAGGGTCTTCAAGTATTGCCATACTCTCTTTACACTGGATTCTTGACTTCATACGTCTGTAAGTAATCTGTGCCTGTCTTTGACTCGGAGCAAAAATTCCTACCCACAGACCATCTTTAAACATTTGAAGTCTTGGGTCATCTGCAAACATAGGCATGTTTGCCAACTGAGGTAAGATAATCATAAGACCACCTACAGTAATAGCAATAGTCTCTGTCTTACCACTCTGACGGGCAAATAGAGCAGTTATTTCAGCACCGTCATTTTCAAGAACTGACCGTATAATTCTCTTTGAGAACTGTGTCTGGTACTTATACATTACTCTGCCAGAATACACTTCACAGAAGTTATAAATCCTATCTACTAACTCTGTTGTACTTATTCTTCCGGCATAGGCTCTCTCAACATAGTGTTCTGTAAAAAAGTCCGTAATAATTGCTAAAATCAGTCTCACGTTAAATATCACTATTCTTAAAATCCTATACACTTTCTCACCTCAATTCTTCACATAATAAAAAGGCAGAGTCGTAAAACTCTGCCTAAAGTATATACCAATTATGCTTAATTGTCCATACTGCTATTATCTTTTGAACCCTCTGCTGTATCTGCTGTTTCTCTTATAGTCTGTTATCTGTTTGTTATTCTGTTTACTGCAAACTCTTACCACTTTATCACAGGTCTTTTCATCAAACATTCCTATATGGCACTTCTCTAAAGGAATGTTCAGCATTGCTGACAACCATATGTAGGCTTCTCGTCTTGTCATCAAACCTGACTTCCACAGTGGGTCAAAAGCTGAGTGCGCTCTGTTCTTTGCGTGTCTTAAATTCTTATTGGCAAGTCTACCTAAAGGAATTGTAGTGTTTGGGTGACACCCTACATAAGCGTCACACTGAGGAAAGTTACTGCACACCCACATCTTACCATAATTCTTATTGTTGTGATACACATAGTTTGAGTCTCTTAAAACTACGGGTGCGCCACAGTAAGGACATTTCTTAGTAAAGCCATAATTGTGAGTATCTCTGTTCTTCTTACCCATTTTCGTACCTCACATAATATGTTCATTCCATACACAGGCGAGTGGAGATTTATCTGGTCTTAACCTTAAAAATCTTGGGTGTCTCATTTTACCTGTGTCTTTAAACAGTTCATTGGCTTTTACTTCGATAACATCTCCCTCAAATACATATCTCTTCCAATCTGGACTGTTTACAATATTCTTGTTGTTCTTCTCATTGTCTTTTGTGATAACACAAGTCTCTCCGGTTTTTCTGTTTACCCATGTAAAAGAGAACTTCATTCTCATGTCATCATCAAATCCGGCACAATCACCTACTTCTACAACTTTAACTGTCTCACCCTCTAACAGCATAGTCTCAATTTCAAACTTCTTATTTTTCGGAAGTTTTGCAATTTCATCATCAGTAATGATTACACCATATCTGATATTACCAATCATGTGATAATAATAAAATCTGGTGACTGGCGTGTACCCCTTGTTTAAAAGGTCTTTCGCTGACTGTTCAGAAGTTTCAGAAACACTCAGTCTGTTATCATCACTATCTACCCAATAACTCCACCTGTCTTTAGGGAACTTGCCCTCATATACATCTGTAGGTTCTGTAAATCCCATGATAATAACTTCTCTTGTCAGGAATTTCTTTATCTTCTGATACTCTCTTCCCCTTTTATGGTAATACTTACCACTCTTAGGTTTCACAATGACTCCCTCACCACCCGTTGATACAATCAACTCATAATAGGCTTTAGGAGTCAGAACATCATTACCCTTTAAAGACTTATACAACTCAGGATAATTGTCCTTATTGTCCTCAAGTTCAAGTAAAAACTGGTCTTCATTAAACTCTCCGACTCTTTTCATGCACTCACAGTAACAAGAAACTGTCTCTCCATTACTATCTCTCAGCACATCACCACACACATAGTACGGAACAAACTCAATATAAGGACTGTTTACTTCCTCCACAACTCTCTTGAGATATTCCTTTCTGTCAATCAGTGGCATACGTCTAAGGTCTATACCCTTATATTTGATAATGTCAAAAGCATGAAGAGAAATAAATCCCTTTTCAACTTGTCGGTCTACTGCTCTATCCCATAGACAATTCAGTGTGCTTGATACTTCTTTAAATGGCTGTCCATTTATGAACATCTCACCATCAATTACTGTTCCATCTAAATCAGGAACATCTATATCCCTTATCTGAGGAACACTGTCTGTATTCTCTGTATAGAAACCAGACTTTTTACTAATACGTCTGCTAAACACTCTACAGTACCCGACTTTCTCTCCGCTCAATGTCTCTTGAGAGAAGAACTGAACAATACCTCTTGTACCATCAAATTTCTCTTCAATGATATTATCAGAACTTGACAGCTCTACTTCCTGCTGTTCTTCACTGTCAATCTCTTTCGCAGTCATAGGCTCATAGCCTTTAACACCTGCAAACTGAAATGCTTCTGGGCAATTCCATTCATCTAAAGGGAACATTTCAAGTAACTCTTCTACAGTACCGTCTTCACATGGAGCATACAGTTTATTATCTTCTCCCCGGTAAATCTTCGGGAACAATTTTTGACTCATTAGATACCCTCACTTTCTAAGTTGATATTTACATTATATCACATAAGAGACTGTTTATAAAATCACTCCTGAATGTCATCAGGTGTTTCTTCACTTGCAGTCTCCCTAAGTTCTTTCAGCTTGTATCTTCTCAACTCCTGCTTCATGCTTTCATTCTCTTTTATCAACTTCATAAAGTGAGCATATACCCTTCTCTTGTGTTGGTCTTTTGTGGACTGTACCATGGAAATACAATACTGTTCTAACTGTTCAGGTGTTAAAGAAACTGGAACTTCCGGCTCTTTCTCTGTCTCTGGTACAATTCCTGCTTCTCTTAAAATCTCACTCTGATTTCTTCCACCTCTAAATGTAATGTCTATCACTTCACAATTACCCGGAACGTGTGGCATACTATTACCTCTCTTTCACTTCTATAATCTCATTTAACAATGCTGAAATGTTATGAGTCTTGTCCATAGACTTTATAGGCTCAAGAGTATTACCTTCAAGCAAGGCTTTCTCAAGACGTTCTGCCAGTTCATCTTTCACAATAATGTGACAGTAAATAATAGGATTACAGATACCCACATCAGGATTGTAAACACCTATAGGCATGAACTGAGAATTAAACATGATATTCTGATTTTCCCTTTTAGTGCAATCCATGACTTTTGCTACTGCGGAACTTGACATAAACATTAAAAGGTCATACCCCTTATGTGGCAACACTTCCGCAAGGTTGAGTGATACATAATACTTGTCATTATGTTTCACCACAAGGTTACTGTAAGCGGTTCTGATTGAAGTGATAAAGGACACAGGAACATACCCTTTCTCAAGTGCTTCTTTTACGTCATTAAAATATTCCAGACTGTTCAGTATGCTTTCAATATCAACATCTTTCTGCACCACATTCTTCTGCTTCAAAAGTGTCTTCGATATGCAAGCAATCATCTTCATTCCTCCTTTAATAAAAATAATGGGAGCAGATTTCTCCACTCCCATATTATCATAACTTATTGATGTATTCAACCTTACTCGGCTTCGTACTTGTTTCCACACACTTCACAGATGAAGACTTTACCCTTCTTATCATATTTCAGTGCGTGTCCACAGCAGTAGTTCTCTTCGTTGATTTCATAAGGCTCACCTGGCTCGTTGGTGTTACCTTCATCATCAATCATACGCTTCTTGGTCTCAAGGTACAGTGCAACAAGGTCCTCAAACTCATAGTCATCACCTAACTGGTCAAGTTCGTCCTGAGTGCAGGTGTTTTCACAGAAGGTACTAATGTCCTCTTCTGTAATCTGCTCATTCTCAATAGCGTCAATGGTCTCTTCCATCATAGCACGAACAGCTTCGGCTCTTTCCTCTGTCATATTCTCAGGATTATTTACACCTTCCGGGTCATACTCTTCAAAGTAAGAATCAGCACTAAACTCTCCCTCAGAGTCATCTTCTGCTTCATCTTCGGACTCGTCCTCTGATACTTCGCTCTCTTCTGCTTCGGTCTCTTCAACTTCTTCCTCAGACTCTTCCTCGTCTTCGTCATCAATGTCAATGAGACCATCTGCAAGTGCTTTTGCAAGGAGCATTGTAATATCAGACTTCTTACCTTTTGCTTTAATACCTACATCTGCAAGCACCTCTGCAATCTCTTCAACGTCTGTCTCTTCGGCAATCTCTTTTGCCTTATCAACAAACTCCTGCGGAATAACTTCTTCTGTCTTCTTGGACTTTTTCAGACCGCCCTTTTTGGCTTTGTCAATCGGTACAACTTTATTCTCGTCTTCTACTGCACCTTCATCACCCTCTTCTGTAGGCTCTGCTGTAACCTCTACATCAAGGGCTAAAATTCTCGCTGTGATTTCATCACGCTTGCCTGTACACGGAACACCTAAACTTGCACCCAGCTTTTTCAGTTCATTATACTTCATAGAGTCAAGCTGTTCTTTAGAGAACTTACCTGTCACTGTAGTAGGTGCTTCTGTCTCTTCCGGCTTGTTCATAGGCTCTTCTGTCTGTGCCTTTTCTCTTCTGGACACTGACCTTGACTTCGGTGCTTCTCTTACAACCTCTTCACCTGCAAGTTCATCTCTCAGAACAGTAAGTCCTTCGATAACAGTATTCAGTCCTTCAATAATTCTCTCGTTTTTCATGTGATTACCTCCATATAATTCTTTGATAATTTTTAGAGCGGTTCGCTCTTCATGGTTAAAGTATAGCATTAGTGTTTCTTAGTGTCAAACACCTGTGGTAGCAAGTCCTTTGCTCTATTTCTAAGATAGGTTACTTTCTCTTCTATCTTAACCATTTCACAAAAAAGACCTTTTACTGCTTCTGTCTTATCATCTAAAGATATAGTATCAGAAGCCATGATAGCTTCTCTTCTTGCATTTAACTCATTGTAAGCACTACTCATAAGAAGAACAAGACCGTTTATTGTTCCGACATTCATCTTATCGGCTTCTTTCTTAAAGTCTTCCATAGAACTGTCTATGAGTACACCTAAAGCTGACTGTTCCATTCTTACACCTCCTTATTCTTGTAATCTCAGGTTGATATGTGCCATAGTATAAAGCAGTACACAAGCTGACATTGCTCTTACCACATTGTAATCAATAAAAATATAATAAGAAGCATAGACAACTCCGGCACACATAACAACAAATGTGAAAAGCATAACTACCTTTCTCACTAAATCAAGAAATTTAGTCCATGCCCTTACAAAGTTATCCCTAATCTTATTCAATCGGTAATTTTTCATAATGCAACAACCTCCTTAATTATCAACCCCATTTCTATTGCTTTTGTTTCATATCTATTTAAAAGCCTGTAAAACTCAGGGTCGTGCATAACACCTTTCACTCTAACATAATTCGGGTTGGTATATTGTAAGTGGTGACACACCTCATGGATAGTATGGTAAAGCACCGTTGAATATGAGAACATAAACTTCATGTTCTTTGTCCTGTAGGGATAAATTCTCACTTCTGCCCTCTTGTCTTCATATGCAGGAAAGTATCTACCATAAAAACACTTACTATAAGGTCTTATGACTAAATCAAATTCCTCTACAGGAAGGTTGAGGGCTTTCAAGTCTTCTTCTAGCCTGTCATGTAACTCTTCCCTACTGAGCATATTAAACAACCTCCTTACTCTGTAGGGAAGAGTATAACACATATCAGCCACATTGTCTAACTTATGCAACTAACATTCCTCCTGCGGCTCTCTCATATTCGACTCTCTTATCAAGTGTGAAGTCCTGTGCTACTTGTGTGATTGAGTTAATCAGACCCCATCTGGTCTTCTCATAAACACCATCTGTCATAAGCTGAATAACTTTCTTCACACCATCTTCCGGCATAAGAGTCTGTGACTTCACTCTATGAATTAACTCATTCAAAGAGTCCTCATTCTTAAAAGCACTCTCAAGAGAAACACCTGCTGTGTTCACAATGCTTTCAGTAACCTTATCAATGATAGGATTTACTAAATCCATTGCGTTTTCTAAGTTTGAAGCAAAGTCTTCAATGGTGATACCTCTGTGTCTCTGGTGGAACAGAACACCAAAACGCTTCGGAACAATCAGTCCATTAGTACACACTTTCTTCCAAATGAAGAAATTGATTGTAAGGTTACTTCTGCCAACATCACTTGAATCAATGGAGAACCCCGGATAAAGGTCTTCACTGTCAATAGGAAGCTGATGTGGTGACACCAATCTGATATGGAGTCTTTCTTCATTCAAGAAGTAACCCTTGATATTAAAGTCATCTACCGGAAAACTGTTCTGCATAGTATTTAAAATGGTAGGAGTGTCACATACAGAATATCTAGGTGTGAGAACACCTCTGATTGTTCCATTATATTCACGGATAAACAGGTCTTTGTTAAAATCTTCAAGCCATGAGTTAAGGTTATCTTGTGCAAGTTCAATTCTTCCTGTTCCAATGCACTTTCTCATGTAGTCGGCAGGAACACCCACTTTGTTACACAACTGACCCATTCCCCATTTTGAAATAGCAGGACTTCTCACTTCACCCTGTTCTGTCACATAAGTGATACCTGCAAGGTCATTCAGTCTGAGTCTTTCAGAATTTACAGACCTCACAAAATAGTCAGAACACATACTCTGAATTTCTTCGGACCGGGAAAGAATACCTCCAAAAGTCATCTTCTTCATATCAAGTAATTCTCTGGTATCTTCTTTAACTTCCGGCTTTGGTAACTGAATAACTTCTGCTAAACTTACCTTTCTTCTAAGTTTCATAGCTGTTTCTCCTTTCTTATTAAGTCGCTGTTGACTTTCTGACACAAGTATAAATTAAATAAGAAAAGAGGTCAAACACTCCGCTGTGCAAGACCTCTTCTTATCTTTAAGTATCTTCTATTAACATTATTCTCTTAAACAGACCTACTCCAATCGGATTTTTCTTGAGGTTCTTCACCGCTTCTTCTTTTGTACTGAAAGCGTTCCATGAAGCTAAATGATTTCCATTGACACTATCTAAAATAGGTTTCCCTACAATATAGTCTCTGCTAAACACTAACGCTTCTGCTCCTTCAATATCAAGGTCTCTTATCGGGCTATCCCTTCTCTTTGCAAGTTCTCTCATTAACTGCTCTGTAGAAATACTGGACACCTGAAAGTCAATGTTCTCAACTCTCTCAAAACGATAAGTCTGACCTGTCACATTGTCTTTTCTATCCTTAATATAAAGAGTCATTTCATCACCAAACTGTTCAGTAGTGTCATGGTCTGAAACAAAGTCTTCAACTGACCTTACCCACGGAATTTCTTCGGGGTGGCACACATTCACATACTGACACATGAACTCACCTGTTGTACAGTCTCTTACCACATTCAGCACATAGAAATACTGACCTTTAAAGTGTCTATATAATCCCGGCTTCACAGTCACTTTATTCTGCATAGCAATTCCTCCTATAAAATACACCTGCACAACTAATGTCATGCAGGTGCTTCTTGTTACCTTGTAGGCAGAGTTTCAACAATAGAGTCAATGACCTTTCTAACATCACTTGCTCCTGTTCCAATGGAACTGTACACATTGATAACATCAATCACCCTCTCGGAAAATCCTGTAATCAGGTTCTTGCGGAAATCATCAGTGTTTGCAATAGTGAAGTCATTGCCTAACAAGTTATCCAGATACAGCTTCTTGATAATCTTCTTCTCAAAGAGAGCATTTAACTCTTCATCAGTGTCAAATCTTCTGCCATAGCCATAGTAATAGCTACTGGTTATCAGACTAAAAGACTTGCCTTCGGAACAATAGCAGTCTCCGTCAGAAAGAATAATGAGGTTATCATACATTCCCGGCTTACTGTTCTGCTTAATAGTGTGGAGTGCAACATCAAGATAAGTTCCACCTCCAACATTGTGTCTCATAATGGTCTTCATAATATCCATGACAGTAGACTTTCTGGAAATGTCAGTCACCTGCTCACAAGTATTCGCAAACACATACACATCTGCAATACCCTTCTTAAAGCAGATTGCTCCTAACATACACGCAACAACATCTGCTGTCACATTAGAAGCACCAGATACAGAATAACCCATAGATCTAGAACGGTCAATAAGGATAGCACTATATCCATCAATGTCCTGTAAGTTGTCAATGGACAGGTCTAATGCTTCTACTAAAGCGTCCATGACTCTTCTCTTTCCGGCAGAATTACTCAGCTTGGAAACTTCCTCATATGCACTGTAAAATCTGAAAGGTAACAGTCTGGACTTATGCACTTCCTTCTTATTGGTAAGTTTAGCCACAATACTGTCAACAGCTTCTTTGTCATCAAACATTCCGGCTTTATCAAGTGCTACAAGGTTCTTCACAATAGCCATGACTGTAGAAGTGTCAATGGACTTCTTAACATCAGCCTTTGTAGACTTACTGTTCTTGTTCTTAGACTTTGCAAGTTCAGACTGTACCTGCTTAGTCTCTTCACTTCCACCAAACTCTACATTACCTTCAATGACTCTCTTAAAGAAGTCGCTCCTTACTTTACTTCTCTCCGGGTTAGGTCTTAACAGCTTGATACAATCAGCCATAGACACTTCTTTGTTCTCACCTAATGCCTTGGATAACTGATACTCATTGAAGGACTCTAACTTAAATTGCAGAGCCTTTCTTAACTGCATGGGTAAAGGCTGATTTCTGTGAGTGGTCTTGTTCTTACCACGACCCTTTGTGGTCACTTCAAAACCAAACACATTCATCTGCATAGCCATTACATCAAGAATGTCTTTACCTCTTCTTACAATGTAATCGCTGTAGGTCTGTAACTTGTTTCTTCCAGTCACTTCATCAAGGAAATTCTCACCCTTAAATCTTGGGTCATTAAAGCAGGCTGTCAGCACTGCCAGAGGATACTGAATCATATTATACTCTCTGCCAATTCTGGCTACTTTAAGAGCATACTCAATATCCTCGTCAGGGATTTCAGAGATAAGTCTCTGGATTTCTTTAAAATCACTCTCCGCTGTTCTCTTCTCATAGAACGTGCTTTCTCCGAAGAAAGAACCTAACACTTTGCTAAACAGTGTTTCAAGAGTGTCCAACTTATGTACAACACTTCCTTCATGGTTCACCGTCTTTCTGGTGTCTTTCTTCATTGTAACTTTCCCTCTTTTACTGTTCATAGTTGCCATGATACATTCCTCCATTCTTTCATGTGTTTTATAAATAAAAAGACCTCACAATTCGGGAAGATTGTGAAGTCCTTCATTTAACTGTATGTAATTTGAAGTAGGAAGAAAATCATCATTGTATGAAATCAAATGCTTCATTAAAAGTGAAGTGCCTTACCTTTAGGCTATCTGTCAAATTATTGGCTGACGGAGAAGGAATCGAACCTTCATAAATGATGTAAACAATAATTACACAATCCTACTACAATAATTACTTCTGTTAAAATTCAGGAGCAAAGCCATTTAGCTGTAAATCTTCATTGAAGGTTTTCAAGACCTCTGCGTTTGCCATTTCGCCAAATTCTCTTCCGGAGAATTATCGGAGTCGAACCGATATAATATGATGTAAGCTAAATGTACACAACCCAAATTTATAAGCCCCATGACGGGATTTGAACCCGCAATCTCTACCGTGACAGGGTAGTGAGTTAACCAGTTACTCTACACAGGGTTAAAGTGGAGAGAAACGATAAAGTCTTTGTTGTTATCACTACAGGACTCGAACCTGTGACTATTTCTTTGACAGAGAAATGTGCTACCCACTGCACTAAATGATGTAAACTTTATCTACACAACCACTTAATACTAGGTAGGAGAATCGAACTCCTGTTACCTCCGTGAAAGGGAGGTGTCTTGACCTCTTGACTAACCTAGCTTATAAGGAAGAAAAGCGTTTAAGACTTTACTGTTTCATACAGTAGGATTTGAACCTACAACTTCAATTTCCCAAAAATTGTGCCTGAACCATTCGGCTTCATATGATGTAATCTTAAACTACACATTCCTTATTTCTTAACCTCACACTTGTTTCTTATCAGCGTTACAAGGTTAAACGCTTGTTTCAGCGTGGTTAAATCATATCACACTTAAAACAAACTGTCAACTGCCCTTGTTGGACTCGAACCAACACAATGCAGGAGTCAAAGTCCTGTGCCTTACCATTTGGCGAAAGGGCAATAAAAAGAGCCAATGGTGGGAGTCGAACCCACAACCTATCGCTTACAAGGCGATTGCTCTGCCAGTTGAGCTACACGGGCTTAAAGCTGACACTTTCTCACGCATTTACCATAACTGCTAGTGACACTTCTTAGTTATCACCAACAGCACAGTCGAGTGGAGGGGCTGTCAGCACACCTAATTGGCTTATCCTCAACACATGAAAGTTGAGAGTGTTTAGGAGAGTGAAAGGAATCCTGCCAATGGATAGAAAAGACTCTCCAATCGGAATGACACGATTTGAACGTGCGACTTCTAGTTCCCAAAACTAGCGTTCTACCAAGCTGAACTACATTCCGATATGAAGTCACTGTGATAGGAAAGTCCGGCTGTTATACTTCGTTCACACTTCATTGGATAGACTAAAGTGACTTCGGCAACTATCTCCCTGTCTGCTACTCATACATATCCGTGTTGTATATCAACACCTTTCGCTTTGGCAATCAACAGGTTTGTGACTTCTTCACCGTTTTTGTTTTGAGTCCTCCGTATTCGGAATACCTCAGTAAGTCGGGTGATAAGACTTAGCTGACTCAGCAGGACTTGAACCTGCGACTTCCTGATTAACAGTCAGGCGTTCTACCAACTGAACTATGAGCCACTATACACTCATGTAGTTTCTGTTTGCCTTTTCCTAGGATTGGTATCTGCACAACTGAGTGTTAGTTAGAGAAATTTCCATGGCTTTCTCTAAACTGAGAAGGCAGGTATTGAACCTGCTTTACACTGTGTCTTGCAAGACTCACAGTTTCTTCCACAACAAAGCTACTCATTACTACCCACCTTTACTAAGGTGGGATAAAGAACAGAAGTGGCTGACCGGACGTTATTCAGACCATTCACTCACACAATGGTGAGACCCTACACATCTTCTGTTCTAACGGAGTGTAAAGGACTTGAACCTCTGCGTCATTTCTGACCTAAGAGTTTAGCAAACTCTCCCCTTCACCAACTTGGGTAACACTCCATAATACTGATGATGGGATTTGAACCCATACTCTCTAAATGAGAAGAAGATTTTAAGTCTTCTGTGTCTGCCATTCCACCACATCAGCACATTACTGAGCATGACACTCAGTAACGTCAGGAAGATAATACCTTTTGTAAAAATCGTTCCTGCACTCTCAGTTCGTCTTCTCTTGAAGACATTTCAGAGTATAACACTAAACAGAACTTTAGTCAAGCAAGCCATTTTCATCAAGCACCTCTAAAATGGTGTTATTTAACTTCCTCCACATTTTCATATACCACACTGCGAATTTCTCTTCTGTGTCATCATCAACATCAAGACCACTCTCCGCAACAAAAGCGTGGAAGACTTCGTGTGCTACAATCTCTTGTGTCCTGTTATCTCTTTCTTCTTCACAGGTAACACCTTCAAGTGAATGATGTATCTTTAAAACGTGCTGATACTGTCTGCACTCTCCGTCATTATCTTCACACAGGTCAATCTCTTTTCTGTCACCCAATCGAACTGAATAAGGTGTTCCTAATACTGTTACTTCTTTCATCCTCTTACCTCCACACTACAGGAATTATGTAAATGAAGGATAACACTAACACCACTGTCAACACAATGAATAACACTAAATAGAACCACTTGTGTTTCAGGTCAAATGATATAAGTGCGACATTCTTTTCTCTTGCCATCATATACACTAAACAGCAGAACCAACAGAACATCACAAATGCTAAAATCAATCCTACTAAAAACTTCATCTTTGTACCTCACTTTCTTTCTCAATCTGCTCACATTATAACTCACACTTTAAAACAGGTCAACTCAGCCCTCACCGCCATTAAGTCATTAACAATAATTTATTTAATATTATTTATATAATATATAATAATTAGTATTAAAGACTTAATGCCACAGTCCTCAATCTAAGGACCATTACTGGAACTTGCTGTTTTCAGTGTTTAGAGTCTTTTCACACTCACAGGAACGGTGTTTTAGGACCACTACCACAGTCACGATTTTTACCACAGAATTTTCACACCTCACTTTCTCACCTTTCTCACAAAATACCTCACTCACAGGGGTGCATGGGTTATTTTATACACACCTTACCAAATTTCTTACCTAACTATGTGGTACTTGGCGCAGTCTCAGCAGTCCACAGACCATTTAAGGGTGGGTACTACTATGGATTTTGGGTAGACTCAAAAATTTTTCTGTTATTTTGTCGAACCTAAAAGACTCCTAATAATATAAAAATATTATTTTGCATAAAATATACATTTCAATCATTTTTATTCAAAAATTTTTTAAAATCATTCAAGTTATGCACAACATATGCACAGCACTATACAGTGTGGCATACATACACTACATATAGTATATACATAGTGTATATAGTACATAGTATATACTACATATTGTGTTATTAAATACAGAATGATTAATGTATATTTATTACTTTATTATACACTGATATACACTATATACATTACTTTATTTTAGACCACATTCTTACACTCATATACATTACCAATTTTCAAGCGGAATATGTATATATGGGTTCCTCCCATATCCTCTTATATATGACTATTATATACCTACCACCCTCACCTCTTTCTATGTATGTACATACTCCAATTTCACAGGGCTATTTTCAAAAATGTGTATTTTACCTTTCCGGCTTCACCTCTTTCTCAATTCTTTAGTGTATTGAGCCGGATTACTGGTTAAACACTTGTGACTAAATAACACTTCTCCGGCACATTTACTTCCAAAACACCTTTAGTGGAACACCTTCAATCACAGGTGTATGTAACCAAAAAAGAAGAGGTGTCATGATGGACACCTCTCCTAGTATTCACTTAGAACTCTATATTGAGTTCCTCACACTTATCACTCACGCTTTCTAAATTCTCAAGCACATCACCCAAAGCACTGATAGGGAAGTGTACTGTCTTTCCCTTTAAGTACCCTGTGTATGCTTCACTTTCTCTGTACATCTGTACAAACACACAGGCAGGTGCTTCATCATCATCAAACCTTTTCACCGACATTTCAATGTAATCTCTGTTGATTTTCTCCGGGTTCTTAAAAGAAGGATATTCTCTCACCAGAAATCTCATTGGTGGGAACATAGGTCTGTAACCGTCAGGTGGAAGTTTGTTCTCTTTCTTCTCTCTCTTCTTAGGCTGTTCCTCCTGTGGTGTTACTGACTTCTTCAACTCTGTCCTTTTCACTGGTCTCAGTTTCATAACTAAAACACTCCTTTCATCTTAATCACACTTTTATTGATAGAGCATAAACCACTCTATGGAACGCAGGACTGTATTTCAAGTCCTGCGCTCTAACAATGGTTTACAGTCCAAGGATTTTGCTCATAGTAGTTGTAACGAGCATTCTTTTTACAAAGTCTTTGACAAGCATACCCTCTTCATGCGCCGCTTCATCAAGCTGACTCTTCACTCCATCTTCGCCGCTGTCATTGATATGTAACAGTGTATTAAGGTAAACAACAGTTTCCTCTAATTTGTCATTAAAGAACAACCACTGTGCCTGTGCATAAGGACTTCTGGTGGCAAGGATAATCGAAAATCTTTCAGCATTCTTACCAATCATAAGTTTCCTTGCTTCAATCACTGCATTTCTGGCTTCAACAATTTTCTTGAGGGCTTCTGCCGGGATAGCACTATCAGGAATATCCTCACAGGTCAATGGAGGATTGTCATAATCAAAGTCATTTCCACCCTTTAAATCGGTGGGGGAAGACTCCTTATCAAGACCTAACATAGCTTTCAGTTCCTCCGGCATGTCATCAAACAGTTTTCTCATTGTAACACTCTCCTTTTCTTTCACTCTTATGTGTTTAGTTACTGAGTCCTTGTAATGAACTCATTCTCGCCCTCAAGGTGTGTAGGCTTGAGAGCAAGGTCAATTCATTACCCTATCAAGTGTGTTTTGAAGAGTGTTATATTAGTAATCGGTGTAGTGTTCTGCCACTAAATCACCGTTACTGTTATAAACAGAAGTACATAACTTAGGAGTTTCCCGACGATTTCTTTATCAGTCTCAAGATAACACCTGATTGTAAATGCTGTAGTGATAGCACCTTCATCTCTCTGTGTAATCTCTATGTTCATGTAACCGTCTTTTCTTCTAGGTCCTCCTGTCAATTCAGTCTTTCTACCTTCAATATCAGCACTGATATAAAATGGTCTCACTGACATAGCTTTATCTCCTTTCACTAAACACTCACACTGTATCAAGAGTACCTCTTGGCACTCACTCTCACACACCACATCTCTCAGTGGTGTGCAAGGTCAATGTCAAGCCATTGCTTTCATGTACTGGTCATACAACTGAATACCTATCTCATTATATACATCTAAATCCTCTCTGATAAGTCTGCGGATAATCATTGAAATCTGTTTTAAAGCTGTCCATTTGTTATCCTCACAACACTGGATAGTGTCAAAATATACATCTGGACTCACTTCATGCCGTCTTTCTCTGAACTCATGCTGTAACTTGTCAGCATAACAGTATTCCTTGACTCTTTCATCAAGTTTGGCGTTAAGATAAGTCTCCTTATCTACATAAGCGACTGCAAACACACTGTAACCTTGGGTCTTATAAGACTGTAGAGTTAAAATCCTGTAGGTCTTTCTTCTCAACACCTCGTCAGTGTTTTTCTCAGGCAGGAAGAATAAAACTACTTCCTCCCCCTTTTTGTTAATCAGCTTGTAGATAATGTAATCACCTTTCTTCATAAGTACACTCTCCTTTACACTTTATACACACTCTTGATAGGAGTACCTTTCAGCACTCATTCTCACACACCTCCCCGAAGGGAGATGTGCAAGGTCAGTGTTGACTGATTGTTATTCGACTTCACCCACAAGACGATACACTTCAAACTCCATCTGGTTTGAATATCTGAAACCGTCTTCTGTCACTTTCATGTCCTCTGGTGCAATGATATAAGGTGCGTCAGTGTAACTAGAGACACCAATCGCAAGTGTTCCTTCATCACTTAAATAAATACAGGACACTAAATCAAGGTCATTGTCAAACTCCTTCGGCTTTTTCACTGTCTTGATAGGACAATAATCAAACTGCCGGAGAAGTCTTGAAGTCCAGTAGAACGCAAAGTAAATTTCCTCTTCATTCTTGAGTGCTTCTGCAAGGTCTTTAAAGTCTTTAATGTCCTGTGCTTTTTCAAGTGTACCGAACTGGACTTCAAAGCTGTCTGCAAAAACGTCTGCAATGTCAAAGGCTCTTCCTTTGGCGTCACTCTTCTTCACCGCTGACTTCTTCTCAGGTGCTTTCTTTGCCGGGGCTTTCTTCTCAGCAGGTTTCTTCTCAGACTTCTCTTCCGCAGGAGTTTCCTCTTTTGGTTCAGCAGTCTTTTTCTTCAAGGTCTTCTTCACCGAATTTGCAGGTGCAGGAGTCGCTTCTGCCGGAGTTAAAACACTCAGAACCTCTTTTACAAGACTTCTAAGGTCTGTGATTCCAACAGACTTTGCGTCTTTTTTCCACGCATTTGCAGTGTAGGTGATTCTGTCCTTCAAGGACTTGTCTTTAACCTCTTTGAAATGCTCGTCTAAAAAAGCTACCATCTGTTCCTTGTTCATTTTGTTTGTGTTTGTCATAATAACACTCTCCTTTTCTTATTGTTTTGTAATGTGTGTTTGGATAAGCCTATCCACTCACTACACTGCTAGAGTGTAGTAAGCATATCACTCATACAGAAAATCCATTGCAGATTTCAAATTGTGAAAATAGTGTCCTTGACTCCAATCACTTGTCTGTCTGTTAAACTTGTAAGCTACTACAAAAGGCTGAGGACTATTTAAAATCTCTCCGTCTTCATTGAGCCTGACTAACAGGGTGTAGTCTTTCTCTAAATTCACATCTAACTCCAACAATCTTTTCATATGATACACTCTCCCTTCAATATAGTGAGTGCATAGGCTTATGCAAGTGCCAGACACTAAACAAGCTGTCTGACACTCACACCTACAATAAGAGTGTGAGTATGTGTTTTCACTTGCTACCTAGTTTAGCTTGTCTCTTGTTTTGGTCTGCTGAAATGCACGACTTCTCCAACTTGAGATTTTACTACTTGGAATAGCACTTATTCAGTTATCAAGGTTCAAGGCTATGACTTGCTCCGTTTCTGTCACTCGGTCAGCTTGTCACGTTTTCAGGTTACTTGTCAAGGGCTTGTCTCATGCTGTCATGTGTCTGTCGCTCTTGACACTTTACATTATACGCTGTTTTCGCTAATTGTCAACAACTTTTTTCATAAAATCATAAATTTCTTTTTGACGCTCATTTTAGGGCTTTTTAGGGGCTTTTTGTCGTTAGTGGGGAAATGTTCGCATAAAGGCATAAAATCGCTTTAAAGGGCATTTAAAGCGTTTCTAGGGGCATTGTAGGGGCTTGCATACTGTCAGGACTGACAGAAAAACGCTGTCAGGGGCTTTATATGGCGTTTTCAGGGCTTTTTCTGTACTATTGGCATATTATACAAGACGCTTGAAAACAAGGGCTTTTCAGGGCTTCTAAACACGTTCTGACAGTTCTTTTCATAGGCTGTTTTCTTCTAATCAGACACTGATTTCAGCACTTTGCACAAAGAAAATATGACTTGTCATAAAATGCACAAAGAAAAGGTGTTTTGTTTGTGCAAGGTGCTATTTTGATATCACATGACGAAAAAGGACTTGACAAAAACTGACAAGCTGTGATATTTAAGCACACAAAAAGACACTCTCCACATTACTAAAGAGTGTCCTTCTGTTCACGTTGCTATTGGCTTATCCTATACACATTACATTGAGTGTTATTCTTCCTACAGTCTTCTTACTTTCTTCTTTACAAGACCTGTTTTCTTTCTGACGAGTTTTGTCTTCTTAGGTGTTTCCACAGGTGTTTCAGGTGTTTCCTCTACCACTGGTCTAGTGAGTCTCTTAAACCTCTTCTTGGACTTCATTAAAGGCTTATCATTTTTGATTTCCTCATAGGCTTCATCTTCCACCTCTTCTATCACATCTCTGTAATAGTCTCCATAAGTGTCTAACACCGCTTGTTCAAGTCTTTTCTGTGCAGGTGATGTTCTTGGACACCTACCTTCTGCTTTCTTAGTCCTCTGGTCATGTGTTAGTGGTTTGTGTCCTAAGTAGTGTACTTCATAGTAATCCTCACTTGTTACTTCACACACATGACGAAAGTAATTTTTCCGGGTCTTAAATTTCAGTATTGCATTTTTAATAGCAACCAGACACTTATCAAAATCACTTCCACAACAGATACAGTGAAATGTAACATTGTCTATGACTCTATACCACTCACTTGTGTTATCACTCTCAGGGTCATAACCTCCAACACACTTCTCTTCCCCTTCTATATAGATGACAGGAGAGAGTTTAGCATATTGTCCTTTCACTATATAGAAAAGACCTTTCAGTGATTCCTCATTGCTTATATGTGACATAGTGTTTCTCCTTTCTCTTTCGCTCACGTTCTGAACACATTATATCACATATCACTAAACACCTCAATCACTTGGATTTTCGAGTGTTTCCAGTGTTTTTAGTGTTCTTAAAAGGTGTTCCACATTCAGGACACTTGGTCTGTCCTCTCATGGTAATTCGTGTTACCTTACCACACTTCTCACAAGTCCTTGTCTTATTCATTTCCTTCCTCCTTCCTTCTATATAGTATATAGAGAGGGAGTAATAAAACCACCTTCCACATGAATGTGCCCAAACACTTGAATATTCAAGTGGTTTAAGTGATTTCTGCCGGGTAAAAATTACTACTTCTCCCTATATAGTATATAGTAGTATATAGTGTATTCCTTCCTCCCTTCTCTATATAGGGAATAGAGTAATCCTCTCTTTGCAAGTGTAGTCCTCAAACACTTGCTAAATCAAGTGGTTCACTCAATTTCCGCTAAAGATTATTACTCTTCCCTCTATATAGAAAAAGAGAAGCCGGAAGGTGTTTAACACTGTGTTCAGTATAGCACATACAGAGAAGAAACACAACTGTATCACCTCTTAAACACTACCGTCATAACACCTTAGACCACTCCTAAACACTGAATTTACCGAGTTTTCGTCAGAGACCTGCCGAGGTTACACTTATTTACACTTATTATATGGCATTAAAACAACCACTTTAATATACTATATGTTTCTCTATATACTATCTCTTTCTATACTACTATTATATATTCTATATAGTCTTCTATACACTTCACTTTAGCGGTCCGATTTTTCTCTATAGTCTATTCTTTCCCGGTTTATTTGTTAAAGGCTACATTATTCTCCCGGATTTATCTTTTAATCTCTCCGCTTTCTTTCTCTGCTTCTCTAACTTCTTTGCCTGTCTCAATATATTATCTTGAGTCTCACACTTCTCTCCCCGGTCTACTAAAAAGTTATACTCTTTACACACCAGAATAAAAGGACAACTCATACTTACACAAGTGTTCATATTTAATCACCCCTAAATAAGTCCTTCTCTAAGACCTATCAACATCATTACTATAAACAAGGCAATAAATCCCACTATAACTATTCCTGTTATAGTAAGCACTGTCTTTACTACAGTTATTATAAACCTTCTTCTCTTAAAATGCTTTATCCTGTTTCTCCGCATTTTCTCATTGTACTGTCTGAGAAATTCAAGCTGTTCTTTGTCGTCATCATACTTCCAGTTTGTCATTTACACTACATCCTTTCTTGACATATTTGCTTTCACTACTCTGCAACCTAACAACGCTGTAAGAACGTCTTCAAGTTCATCAATTAAAACCTGCTCTGGCTTATCATGACCTTTAAGATTTTCAAGGTCATGAATAGTCATCACTTTAACACAGGACATACCCATCTGGTTAGCTTGGTATTGGATATTATTTCTCCGGGTAATACTGGTAGTCACAATAGGAAGTCCAGTGTAATAAGCGTCCATAATAAGAGAAGTAGTCTTTCCTGTCTGTCTGTTATCTACATCAATAAACATATTTTAATCCTCCTCAACAAATCTTTTCTACAATAATCCAGTCATAAAACATCTTACAATAAAACACCAGAATATTCTTTATAAATTTGAACCGAGTGTGATAAGTCTTACTTTCATATTCAACTAAATCACCAAAATCATTAACATAACCTCCATTATTTCTTCCTGTTATTTTATACTTCACTAAATCACCTCACAATCTTGAATATAAGTTAAAGATGTTTATGTGTTTTATGTGACCTCTTATGAAAGGATTATCTTTAACCTCACTTATAAATCTGGTGTATTTATCTGTATCAACTTTTATGTACTCTATCTCACCTCTAACAAGGCAATCTGTAAGTTCCCTCTTTGTAGTTATCTTAAGAAGAATCTCCCTATCAGAACATTTAAAGGGCTTTCTTCTTAGAATAATAAAATTGTCATCCACTATTCTTTTCATCTCACCTCTTCACATTCACTAGCAGGTATGTATTGGAAACACTTCTTGCCGGATTTAAACAATCCAGACTTATTACAATACACCAAAAACTGTAACACTGGTCTTGGTTCTACATGATACACAGTATAAACTTGACCCATATATCTTACTTTAAACATACTTTACCTCCTATATGTTCTACAGAATACTTCTAACTTCTTCCACAAATTAAAATCATGTACATCACATACATAAACATCAGGAACACCTTTAGTAAGAGACCATTTCTTACTGAATTTCACTAACTTCTTTATCTTCTCAAGGTCTCCTACACTAAAAACTTCTTTCAGCTTTCTCTTAAAAGAGCCGGAATTAGAATAAGAAGAACTGAAAGTCTCACATACCAACTGGTAAGGGATTTGAAGTTTAATTTCTTCCCTCTCAAACACAAACTGCGTCTTCATAACAATCCTCACTTTCTTTTCAATGATACTTACATTATAAAAGGACGCTCAACTTTCGTCAAACGTCCTGTTTACTCAAACCTCGCTGTCATCAGTGTTTGAGACTTTCTTTAATTTCTTCTTAGAACTTCCATCATCAATCTGTGGAACTTCAATAGGTGATTCCAAAATAGCTTCTGGATTTTTTACTAAAGCCTGTTGTGCTATCTGGTACATCTTATGCTGTACAAAGGCTTCAACTTCACCCTTACTTTCTGCAACTGTCTTTTCCATCTGCTCATTAAACTGTGACATTTGAAAAGACTGATTAGTTCCTATGTTCATACTTATTTTATGAAGCATATTAAGAACCTCTTGTTGCTCTTTCTTATTAAAGGTCTTCTTAGTCTTGAACAACTCCGTCACTCTGTTTATAAGGTCTTTAGACTCTGAATACACATCATCAAGGTGTTCCTCAAATTCTCTCCTATGTATATCCAATGGGTTATGATAAGGACACTCTGGCATTTTCTCACCCTGTATTCTTTTAAGTGTCACAGGAACACCATCACCCATGTTCATGTGAGTAATGAGTTCTACAAACTGAGTATAGGACATTTCAACTTCAAAAAGTTCTTCTTTACCAAAATACCAATTCTGATGAAGACCTCTATCATATTCACCACGCTTTAAAACAAGCTGTATTTTATCACGGTGTTTAATACTTGAGCCATAAAGGTAAGGACTGCCACCTGAAATACGATTAAAAGACAACATACCAAAAGAAGGGTGTATATGTCTTTCATCACCTAAGACATTAGGTTTCTTGATAATAACTTCTTCATCACTCATGCTTCTTACCTCCTATAAAATAATCGGACAACTTTTTATCCCGAAAATAGTTAATAAACTCAAAGGTCATTTCAGTCCTCATAGTAGAAATAAAAGAATCAAGCATACCCTGTTTTAAATCAGTGTCTAAGTGTTCTGTGCAGGTATGCTCCTTTTCTAATCTCAAAGACTCTAACTCTCTTATATTTATATCCACTACTTCATATTTAGGACGTTTCAATTCCCCGGAAAATGGTTCAGGTTTAACTGGACTTACATTGATATGAAGTGTAGGAAGACCTCTATGAACAAGATAGAACTTATCACTGCCGGGAAATTTAATTCCAATGTTCTCTAAATGAGCAGTAAAAATAAATCTATGTATATGAGTGTCCTTTAAAACATACAGCTTTTTAAGTCTGTTACCCTTCTTGTGATACCATTCTTCATCAACATACTCTCTGTGTGAAGTCTTAAAGAAAATATCGGCACTTAAAAATCCGCTAGTAAAATGCTGTGGTTTAACTGAAAACGGAATGTCCTGCACCATTAAGTCATTAAAACTATATTTTTCTATTATATTTAATTTATATAATATATTATATATTAAAGACTTAATGTCCTCTGCCACATTTGACAATGTGTAAGAGAAATTCTTTGCAAAACTTCTGATTCCTCTAAACTTTAAAGGCTTTGTCATGTTATGGAATTTAACCTTATCAGACATTTACACTCACCTCTCCTTCAACACGGAAGTAAAACTCATTGTCTTTAGGCTCTTCCATTGAAAGAACGAGTTCTCCAATGCTGACTTGTGATAATTCCTTTGTGGTAGTCTTTGACCTCTCTACTGTAAGACGGATAATTCTTGACCTCTTTCCAATCTCAGTGAGAAGGTCTTCTCTTTTCAATGGCACTAATTTCATATGTATTCTCCTTTCTTTTCATAAAAATAATGTGCTACATGACATTATATCACATAGCACATTTTATGCAAATCCCCTATAAATCAGAGTCCACAATGTTATCACTGTCTGTCTCGTCTTTTGTTCCCAAGTCTCCAAAAATCTTCTCTAAAATCCCACCTCTTTGTGGGTTAGTAACTTGTGTGTGCATTTCTTGTGTTCCATCACTTCTCAGGATTTTAGTCTGCCGGAGAACTTCTGTGTTTCCATTTTCATACATTGACTTTAATTGTGCAAGGTATCTCATAGACTGGTCCATCATAGAAGAAACATTCGGGTCAGGTAAACCACCCTCCATAATCTCAAACATCATGGTTCTTTGTAATCTGCCTAAAGAGAAGTCTACAATTCCTTGCATGGCTTGAATAATATCTCCCATGTCTCTTGTGTCGAACTTATCAAAAATCTTATTGTAAGCACAAGCATATCCGGCTTTATATTCAGGACATTTCTGTGCCGCATAACAAGTGTCACAAGCCAATTTAGGGAATTTCTTTGAGTACATCTTTTTAGGTTTTAACACTTGCTTCTGACCTTTAAGGAAATGTCCTTTTTCATCACGGATAGGAATGATACCCTCTTCTTTAAAGATTTCATCATCTAAAGAGTCAATCTCAGGTGCTTCACTCCCCTCAACATTCTCCGGCAGGTATTTTGACAGCTTATTGAGAAGTTCCATCTCATTTACATCTTCCGTTTCATACTCGTCATCAGTAATGTAAGTGTCACGCTCTTTAACCACTCTGTCAAAGTTAGTGCCTAAGAGTAAGAGTTTATCACTCTCACCTAAAAGATTTTCTTTGTAGAACTGAATGAGGTCTGCCACTCTTTCTTCATCACTCTGGACAATCCTGTTAATAAAAAGGTCATGGATTTCTTTTATAGTTTCAGGAGTATAAACCCGGTTGATAAAATCTGCATAATCTGGGTTATCCCAATTCATAAAGCAGGTCATATCAATAACACAGTTAAGACCCTGTACTCTGTCTTCTTTGGAGATATTAAACAGGTCGGCATACTTTTCCCACGTTGCGTCTTGCTCTTCTGGATTGTCTAACCACTCAGGTGTTGGGTACTCAATGGAGTCAAGGTCTGCTTCTGTTCTTTTTTCTCCTTTAGGTCTCAGCCAATACATTCTTGCTCTGCACTGCTTCTGAATATATTCCTCCGCTTCAATGAAAGCATGGACATTGACCCTAATCATCTCTTCGTTATCTTCATCAAGTAACTTCTGTTCATCAAACCCTAAAGACACAAGTTTAGGGAGCATATTTCCTTTCCACTTGTCTTTCTTTAGTCTTGTCATTTTCTTTCCGGTCCAGTAGTTGACTTCTCCGTATTGAAGACCTACAAGCCATGTAGTTGAGTCTACTGTATAAAACGGAAGGGAGGTTAAAAGAGAAGTCTTTGTCATAGCCATTCCATGTACTACAGTGTTGTACTTCTCACATATTCTTAACCTGTCTCTACAAATCTTTTCTCCATCATTTGAATCAAATTCCCATGGCATACCAATGTAAGGATAACGCTGTGCATATTGTTCCCATGTTCTTGAAGTCTCTCCCTCATGGTAAATAAAACACACTGGAATACCTGTTTCAAGCATAAAAGGCTCAAAATATTTCTCATTCCACTGCTGTACAATCTCAGGCTCTACATGACCTTCAATATCAAGATTAGCAATAGCAAAGATAATGTCTTTATGCTTTTTAGCCCACCTTAAATATCTCTGTATCTGCTCTTCCCACTGTTCTACAGTGTAATCAGCATATTTTAAATCATTCCGGTAAGTGTAAGCACCAGAGTCAACAAAGAACTTGATACCAAGACCACTGAACTTGTCTACATTCATGTGTTTATTCTGCACATACTGATATGAGATAAGGAAATTTCTGATACCCATACTGTACAGAATATCAAAGTTTCTTTCATCTTCAACACCAGAATATAGCATATGGAAGTCCTGCTCACGGTCTACAATATCCCATAAAGACTTAGGCTTCTCTTCCACTTTCTCTGTAGACTTAAAACTCAACTTTTTCTTGGTGCTTTGGGTCTCTGTAGGTTCTTTCTTTTTCAGCTTTAATTTTGCCATTACAGATTACCCCTTTCTTCTATCTTTAAATTCTTGATAAGTCTCTTCAAATCCGGGTCTTGTCATCTTAAAGTATGTAATGGTACTGCAATCACTTTCAGCACCTCTACACTTTACACACTGGTGTGTAGCTTCTACCTCAACAAACAGTGCATGAGGTTCAAGCATATCAATTAAAAACTCTCCAATCTCTGTTGTAAGTTTCTCCTGCAACTGTGGCTTCTTACTGAAATACTTCACAACTCTCGGAAGTTTGGAAAGACCAATGATAACATCATTCGGCACATAACCAATAGTAACTTTGCCGGAGAAAGGTAAAAAGTGGTGTTCACAAGTAGAGTTAAAATCAATATCCCTTACAATAACCATGTCACTCTGGTACTCATTAGGAAATACAGTCATGGTCTCCTTTAACTCTTTCATGTGTGCATTGTTTACATTAGCAAACAATTCATTCACCCACATTTTAGCAACTCTCAGTGGAGTGTTTTTGTTACTTTCAGTCCGTTCAATCTCAAGAATTTTCATAATCTCTTCAAGGTGTTCCTTTATAGCTTCAACTTTGTTATTTATCATAATAAATTCCTCCTTACTTGTGATACATTCAATTATAAACACAAAAAAGCCCCTAGTCAATGACTAGAAGCCCTTCTGTTTGTTGAGAGGTCAGATTAACGACCACGAACACGGTTTACAATGTTTCTTGCGCCATTACGAACTGCGTTAGCGGCTCTGGTAATAATGTTACCTCTGCCCTGACGAGTAGAGTTACCACCTGCACGTCCACCTCTACCACTAGGTCCTGCATATGCTTTCATCATAGCTGTGTCCTCCTTTATGTATATTTAGTTAAGGGGCAATAGCTTTAACAGGGGAATATACTAAACACCTGCTAGAGTATGCAATTTTTCTTAACCTGCATATAATATACCAAAACACATACTCAAAGTCAATGGGTTTCATTAAGATATTCACTAAATTCTTCCACTGCTAAACAGTCAGGACATCTGCCACATGGTACTAATCCAAATAAGTCTGGCTCATTACAAGAGAAGAAGTCATTAGTTGTTACATGGTGTCTTTTAGCAATCTCTTTGAAATCCCACTTATCCATATCAATGAATGGAGTCTCAATACTTATTCCTGTGTCTGATAACACTTTCTCAAGGTTATTAAAGAACTCACCAGAGCAGTCAATATACCCATGTCCTTCAACAGGTCTTATCACAGCTAAAAAGATTTTGTGGCTACCAATACTCTGTGCTAAAGAAGCCGCATAAGAAAGAAAGATAAGATTGCGGTACTCAAGGTATTGAGCGTCACCTGTTTCATCACTATGTTTTCTTCCATAAAGAGTGCTTCTAGTCCATGTAATCTTAGGAATTTTAACATTGTGACTTATCATTCCCAACTTTCTGCACACTTTCTTTGCACAATGGGTTTCCATTATTCGATTTCTGTTACCATATTCAAAGTGGAGAGAATGAAGTTCTGCGTCAGGATAATTGTCTCTTACCCAATGACACAGGCAGACACTATCAAAACCACCACTGTTGAGTACAACAATCTTTTCTTTCATAGCTGACACCTCTTAACGTCTAAACACATCAGGAATATCAGCCGGAAGTCCTTTTCTGGAAGGTTTTGCTCTACCACTCATGCTGTGATAAAGAGGTTGTCTCATGTTCTGCTGATTGTCTTCCTGCTGTTGCTGTTGTGTTCTGGAAGGTCTTTTTCCTGCAACTTTTGTAAGTCCATTCAGTCTTGCAGTCTCTTCTGCTAAAATCTCTTTAGCACCGATTTTTGCTCCGTCATAACGCTCTTTGTCAGCCTTAATCTCTTCGGCTCTTGCAAGTGTTCTTGCGTCATCTCTTCTCTGCCATTTCAGTTCTTCTGGGTCAACTGGTCTTGAATACATTATTTTCTACCACCTTTCTTACTTCCTTTTTTAGTACCCTTCTTACTTCCACCTTTACTTTTTGTTCCGCAAGCCATCTTACTTCACCTCATCATATGTTTTGTTAAAGATGTCTGGCTTACATGGATAAAATTCACCATTAACACCTTTGATAATGTAATCTCCCACACTTGCTTTCATGACTCCTTCAAGTGTTTCAATTTTAATAACAGGATTTTCTGGGTCTTTATAGTCTACCCTTAAATCCTGATTATTAATAAAGTCAGAGAGTTCACTAAGTACTTCCGGTGTGTCCTCAAACTGGATAGCTTCAATCTCTACAGGTTTCTTTCTGTATACTTTTTTCATCACTGCACCTCCAAAATTTTATGTAACTGAATCTGAACCCGGACATCTAAATGGTCTTCAATAATCCACTCAACAAGTTCTTTTCCAATGTAAGGTTTTCCCTCCGGGTCAAACATGGGGCTGACAAGAATTTGTGCGGAAGTAGGATATTTTTTCATTACGTCCTTCATAAACTCATAGTCAGCCCGGTCTTTGATAACATACTTAACCTCGTCATTGTTTTGAAGTTTAAGAAGATTGTCATACACATTTTTGTGTTTCACACCACTGGAAGGACCTTTAATATCCATGACATATTTGTAGCTTCTCCGGTAACTTGGTTCATCGAGAGGAATACACCCACTTGTCTCAATAGACACCTTATAACCTAATGACTGTAATTCATACACCAAAGGAAGTGCTTCTTCATAGATTAAAGGCTCACCACCTGTCAGGCAGATATTCTTACACCACTTATAGTTTTTAACAACTGTCTGGACTATGTTACCTACAGAAATTCTCTTCTTATTTTCCTTTTTCTGAGGTTGGTCACAGTAGGAACACCCTATTGGACACCCAAACAGTCTTATAAAAACACAAGGAAGACCACTATCACTAGACTCCCCCTGTATGCTACAGAAAATTTCATCATAGTATAACATAGTCTTACCTCCTTATGTTGCAGGTTGAAGAACAGGTTGGAAAAGGTTATCCCTTAAACTGTCATAGCTTGGAATATATTCTGCATAACTGTCTTCTGTCTCCCACAGTTTCACACTCACAAGATAAACCTCTTTAGGAAGTTTCTGCATGATAGAGTATGCAATATCAACTACCATAAGTTCTGCTGTAGGGTTTGCGTAAAATTCATTTAAATCAGAGTGGTCGAGTTTATCAACCACGTTTTCTTTCACAATCTTCTTGAGGTCTTTGAAGTCAAGAATCATTCCCTGTTTCGGTCCGTCTTTAATGACTTGACCTCCTACAGTCACATCAAGTTTGTAGGAGTGTCCATGTACATTGTGACAAGCACCTTCATAGTAGGGGAGATGATGACACGCTTCAAAACCAAAATGTTTTGTAACTGTCAACATGACTTTACACCTCCTTAGCAAATACCCAATCTTCTGCAAGCATATCAGCTTGAGAAGCAAGCCAACCCATCTGTACACCAGAAGTTCCTACAAATGCGATTGCTTTATTGCCAATGTCATTGTGTTCTACATTCACAATGTCACTTGCCGGATTTTTGTAGCTGATACAAGAAGCAAGTTCAATATACTGGTTCTTTCCATTCCAACCCTTTCTTGCAACTTTAAATCCTCTCTTGAGGTACTTAATAGCTTCACCAAAGTTGAAGGTTGCTTCACCTCCAAGCAAAGGACAATTCTCTTCATTTGCAATAACCCAATCGTCACTACACACATTAGACAATGTGTACTCTACCCTCTGTGTTTCACGAATGTCTAAAGGAGACTTTTGCCCCTTGTCAACATCTTTCTGCTTGCAGTACATCATAATGGTGTTTTTCTCATTATCCCAACACCAATATCCACCCCAAGATGGAAGTTTCACTTTCTTTCCTGCTTTCATTTCTTTCAATGCTTCAATAAATTTCATGGTATGTACCTCCTTAATCAATAATAATTCTTGCAATCATAACAGTCTTATCACCATCAATGTCAGCAGTGTCATAGCCGGGTCTACAGCTTAACACTTTGCCCTTTGTAGCAAAGATAGAACTTGCTGTAGCCATAGCTTTAAACATCTGATTAACACTAGAAGCCCCGATTGCTCGGAGTTCAATGTTATGATGACCTGACTCATAAGTTTTTACAATACTTCCGGCAGTCTCTTTTGTTGGAGAAGAGCCGGAAATCTTTAAGACTTTTACATCTTCATGTGCCACTATTATTACCTCCTTTTCTACAATTTTACTGCATACTGGTTATCAGAAGATAAGGTAATTCCCAACACTTCATCAAACCTGTTTGGTCTGTCAGGTATGTATCTTCCAAACTTTATGATGATATTACCCAACTCTTTAAACTTCTCTAAAGTGTAAGGACAAATCTCTTCTTGATAATACCCGGTGTAAATAACAATGTCATTATATACACCTTTCTTTCTGAGATACTTACATAACTGATATACTTCATCAGCCTGTAAGAATGGTTCAAGTCCTCCAATTACTATAGCGTCATTTAAAAGTGACTTGCTATAAGTCTTTAACGCCTCTTCAAACGGAAGTTTAAAATCTTTCTGGTTATTGATACCAGAGTTTTGACAAATACTGCAAGGAAGATTAACTTCCTTACAGCACTTGAAATCACACTTAGAAACACCAATGAACAAGGAACACTTCCTATAGTCCTGAAACACTTCTGGCTGAATGTCCTTTACTTTAATGTCATGGTACTTCTTATCACTGAGTTTCCCAATATTAGAATAAACTGTCGTTGAGGTCATAGAAATATCTCCTTGCTGACTCTTTCTTCCTTGCTTCTGAGTAAGAACTTCTTGGAGTTAAAAATCCTACAATTCTCATGGACTCGTCTACTTTAGGTCCACCACATTCAGGGCAAGTGTCTCCAAAGAATCCATGTCCATTCTCACAAAGGCTGATAACTTTGTTAAAAGCAAAGTATATAACTCCCTGTGCGACAATCTTATTCAGGATAGACCATGCTTGCTGTTCGTCTGCAAAGTCACCACTTACATTAACGTGCATAATCTGTCCACCACCACACTTCTTATCAAGCATAGAACCTAAACGGACTTTCTCACTGATAGAACATTTTTCATCAAGAGGAATCCATTGATTACCATATAGGAAATTGCTTGTAACTTTGTCTCCGTATAGTATTCTGTCTTTGCTTAAAAGAATGACTGCACATCTCTCTGCCGGAACTGCTTCAATGTTGATAGAGTAATCAAACCCATAAGAGTCTTTCTTCTCATTGATAAAGTCAAGGATTTTGCAGGAGAAGTCATCACCATACTGATTGTAAGTGATGTTACCAAACTCGTCTACATCTGTGCCACCCATACTTCTGACAGCTTCAAACATACCATTGATACCAATAGTGTTGTACTGGTTCTTTAACTCAATCAATTTGTAACTGTAGTTCGGAAGGAAACCTTTCTCAATGTTTCTCTTAATGGTATGTCTAATTCTGTCCAGAGTCTTAACACAGGTGTCTACTCTTTCCTCTAAAATCTCAAAATACTTCTCTTCATCACCCTCTGCTTCAAGAGCAATCCGGGCAAGGTTGATAGTGTTCACTTTGACAGAGCCAATCTTTAACTGCGTTCCTCCGATTGAATTGATAAATCCAGTCAACTTAGAAAAGTCATTCACTAATCTACAGCAGGAACTTAAAGAAGTCACCTTGTCATCACTAAAGAAGTTACTGTCAGCCCAAAGCATATTGTGTTTACTACATCTCCGGGCATACTCTTCATCTTCAAAAACACTGTAATCCCAATCACCTACTCTGCTCATGTCAATGTTTTTCTTCTTTAACAGTGAGAAAGTAAGTACCGGGAAGGTGAACATAGTCTTCTTTCTGGTTCTTGACACTTCCTCAAGAAATGCAATCTGATAGTCCAGAATGTCATCAATGTAATCAATGACACAAGTTCCATCAGGAAATACTTTGTCTCCGAACATCTCAATGAGATAGTGTCTATCCATGATAGTGAAATTGGTAAATGCACTCTGATTTACCCGGAGGTAAGGTTGATTAAGACCATAGATAATCTCTTGGAAACCTTGGTCTCTATAATACTCTGGGTTTAAAAGGAAATACCCATTCTCTACATCATGTTTCCAGAAGTAGAAGGAGTAAATCAGGAAATCAGGAAGACCACAAGCACCACTTGTTCTGTTAGAAGTCCATGACACAAACTCAAGAACATCTCTAACATATGTCATCAAGTGTTTTGGTGCTTCTGAGTTAAAACCATTTGCTTTCACAAAGTAAAGACCCTTATTCACAAGGTCTTCCAGTGTATAAGCAAAACAGTAAGGTTTAAAAGAAGCGGAGTATGCGTCATGTAAGTATGAAGCACCATTCCACTCTTCTTCTAACCACATATCAGCTTTTTCTTTGCCATACTTCTTATAGATTTCATAGTAAATCTTATGAAGTGATAACAGCTTTTTATGTGGCTTGCTCATTTCAATATCCATTGAGCATATGTCTTTCACAGAAGCATTTGCATTACCATCAATGGTAACGTCTGCAAGAGTGTCTTCCTGTGCAAAGCTGTCAATAAACGTGTTGAAGTTCAAGTTGTCTTCTGACAGTCCGTTCAGCTTGCTAAACTGCTCTGGGTATTTATTGTAGAGTTCCTTTAACTTATCCACAAAAGGCGTGAACAGTCTCATGTTAATCTGAAATAATGATGTGTCTTCCTGTCTCATTGTTCTTCCTCCACTTTGTATGAAATTTCCTTGAGTTTAGTGATTGCAGTTGAGAAGTTCATCAATTCTCCATCAACTGAAAGATAAGGGGCAGACATAATACCCAACTTTTTCATCTCTTCAACATCTTCACAGGTTTCATAAGGAATACCATGTTCTTTCAGCTTATTCTCTAAAATCCCACATCTAGGACAGTGAGTGCTGTATAAAATGATTTTCATAACTCTACCTTCTTTCTTGAGAATAATACTTTAGATACTAAGTCTTTCGTCAAAACATATCCAAAGTTCCGGCTGTCATAACTGTCAGAGGAATTATCACCTAAAAAGTATATGGATTGAAGTTTTCCCTTTTTGTCATAATACAGGTCTGCAACCCTTTTTATTAAGAGTCTTCCTTTCTCATATGGGTGTTTAAACACTATTACATCTCCCACTTTTATTTTACGTTTCCTGAAAAGTCTGGTGGAGAGAATAATCTCGTCATCAAGATAAGTCGGAAACATACTTGAACCACACACATTAACAAGGGGAAACAGATAGTAAATAACACCACATACAATGATAATAAAAAATAGCCACTTTAAAATCGTCATTTCTTGAATGACCTCCTTCCTACTACTTTATCTTTCGGAACAAGGTTTAAGAAATCCTCCAAACTTAAAGTGACATAATCATTTGATGTATTGTGTTCATGGAATATGACAATAGGTACTCGTCCTTCCGGGCAGTCACTTTCAGCTTGTTTAATCCATTTTGGCAACGACCACTTCTGTTGATTTTTACATTCAATATGTAATAACAGCATTTGTTTTGTATCTACAATGGTAATATCACCTCTGTAGTCATCTGCCTTTTCGGATTTCTTAGCAAAGCCACCTGATTGTGGAGTTCGTTTCAATTCAACTTTGTACCTATCTTGAAACTTCTTTGCTATGTTACGCTCATACTGACCGCCTTTTCTTTTGGAATTTCTTCCTTGCTTTGAAAGAACTTCGTGTTTTGCTTGTTGACCTTTCTCTGTCTTCTTTAACTTCATCTTTTAATTCTCCTTTACTGCAATGATATATTCTACAAAATGCTGTACCCTTAATATACTCCAAATACAATCTTTAGTCAACAGCAAAAAGAGAGCAGATTTTGTCTGCTCTCCTAGAAATATTTTGCATATAAAATTGTCTTAGTCTTTCACTAAAAGTCCGGCAGTGATAAGGTCAAATAAAGTATCATTTACCATGTCAACTTCACTTCCTCCGATATGATAAGTGCCTTCTACAGAGTAGTCAACCCATACACTTCTGTCATCAGGTCTAATACCCAACTCAACACATGGAATATCATATTCATCAGAGATGTATGCCACTTTCTCAGGTTCTTCTTCGTCCATGGCATATTTCAGCCACCAACCATTTGTAGCATGGTATTCACCAGTACATCTTTCAGTCTCAGCCCATTCTTTACTAGGCTTAAACCCATACTTTCTGAGTTCTTCAAAGTCAACATTTTCTTTTAATCTAAGCATAGTTATTCCTCCTGTAAATAAATATCTCTGTATTCAAGAGAGCCATCAGTATTGTCTACTCTGTCATACATTACCATGTGCATTGCTTCTTTAGTTTCATCACTTATGATAAGGTCCATCTTACCACATGGTAATTCTAAATCTACCACTTCTTCTATGGTATCTGGATAATCTGGACTCCATACTCTGTTTAAAGCTACGATAATGTTATATGCTCTGTCTTCCACAGTTCCACCTTTATTTTCTGCTAAGAGCATTAAATAGTTACTTTCTTCTGCGCTCCAATCCATAGAGTGTTTGTCTTGAAAAGAGGTGTACTCCTTTTCTTTTGAAGTACACCCACTTAACAGAAGACACATAACACATAAGATTATAAGTCTTCTCATTTTACACCTCACTTAATCATGGCAGTATCAATGATAATATAATTTGCCCGGTGAATATAAAGTGCTTTACCATCAATACTCAGCTTTGTCATTTTAGGAAGGTCATCAGGAATTTCATAATAAACATCTTCCCCTCCGTACACTGCAATAGGAACACCAAGCTGAGAAGATATGACAACTACTTTAGATGTACCAATCAAATTCTTAATGTTATTGATATTTCTATCCAGAAGATTAAATGTACCGCCGGAAGTTTCAATGTCTGTAGGAAGTTCAAAATCAGTAATCTTCTCAAGACCTCTTTCTGCATAAATGACTGTGTTACCTGTCTGGTTCATGTTATTCCCATCAATCGTGTTTGAAGTAACGGAAGACATTTCATATGTAGTAGACCAACTACCACTAGAGTCAACACTCTGTACTTCTACAATATTAGCGTCTACCTGCACTTTATCACCGGAAATGTTTAAGATATTAGTACCAAAATTATCATAGATACTAATATCAAAGGAGTTACCAATTAACTCACCTTTCATGTCTGCAATCTTGCTATCTAACCAAGCACAGCCGGAAAGACTTGTAATAGATAACACAAAGACTAAGGCTAAAGCTACCAGTTTCTTCTTACTCTTCATCATCTAATCCTCCATTTGCAATTTTGTCCTGAATATCAATTTGAAGATTATTTAATCTGTGGTACATTGTAACAGTGTCCTCACTTAAATCTTCATTTCTTTCCATGTATGAAAGCACATGGTCTAAGTACCATCTTGCTTTGTTCACATCTTCAACGCCATTTTTATTCTTGTACCTCCACAAGTATTTAAAAGCGTTGCATAAACAGAAATTACTGACCGCTTGTTTACCAAAAGCAACTTCCATACATTGAATACACTCTAAGGAAGTGCTACCTTCATAGTGTTTCGGGTGATTAACATTGTCTACCTTACTCAATTTCATACACCTCTTTCATAGTCTTGTACAGTTTTTTCAGGAACTTCTTGTTAAACTTGGTGTCCAGAATTTTCTTAGTGTCACAGTACACAACAAGGTGATATTCACCATTCTGTAAATCACTAAAGTGAAGTACACCACTTTCATTGTGTTCTGACTTTGTGAGGTCACATCTTAAATCTTCAAGACCGTATGTACTTACACTGACAAAGACCTGCACAAGTTCTTTGGTCTTTTTACTGTTTAGTCTGAATACATAGTCTTTCTTACCCTTCACTGTAAACAGATTGATTCTAGGGCTGATTTTCTCAGCCACTAGCTTCATTCTGTTGTCTAACTTAAACGTGAACTTTTCCATTACTTAATTCTACCTCCGGTCATCTCTTTCAACTCTTCATACCACGGGTACATAATTTCTTTCATTTGAGGGTGTGCCGGACCAGTAACATCTTTTGCTCTGAGGTCAACAATATGTTGCCATTCTTTCTCATTGGCAGTCATAATGATTTCCGTCTTTAAGGAGTTCGGCAGGACGCTTCTTGCTTCTTGTGGTGTAGCACCATAATTTAAAAGTTCAAAGTATTTTCTCTCAGCTACTTCACAAGAGTATTTCCATGCTTCATACACAAGGCTGTTTGAATTTGTTCCCATTCCTGTATCAAAGAAAAATGGGAGTATCACTGTAATTTCTTCACCAAACTTATTCTGTGAGTAGTTACAGTAGCGTGTACTCTCCTGTGCAAAGGAACAGGGTCTGTGTCTTACCAATTCATGTGAAACACCTCTATCACATACAAACAGGACAGTATGTGTGGTGTGTTTCATAACCTCAGAATCAATAACCTTATTAGAACACTCATATGAAGTAAGGTCACTAACAAGTTCTGAAATGAAGTCCTCTTCATTCTCAAGATAACAGTGTCTTGTAACTCTGTAAGAACCTTTCTTAATTGGAAATACATCATCATAATAGTTCTCCACACATGACATTATCTCGTCAATAATAGACGGAAGAATATCAGCCACAGAACGAATTTCATTAGGTATTAACTCATGGAGTTCCAAAAACACTCTAAGTGGAGCAGAAATGTAAATGTTATCACCATAAGTAATCTCTACATACTTTAAAAGGTCTTTCATACTTCCAAAGGTAAATCCTATTGCGAACATATCCCAGTGACTATTAAAATCACTTTCAGGCACATCACATACCATATGTACCCAATGATGTTCAATCATTGCAAGGTGCTTTCTTTTAACAAGACCCTGAACAAATTTCACAGCACTGTCCTCTGTGATTTTGTCTTCTGACTTGTAGCAGGTTCTACCAATCTTTTCAATAAACTGGTATGGAGTAAGACCTTGCTTACTCATGTGTTCGTGATACGGTTTAATTACTTTCATCACTCATTCTCCTTTACTGTAATTTGTTTTTTATCACAGTCGTTATACACGACAATGACTTCTAATTCTCCGGGCTTCCATTGCAGTTCATCTAAAATGTGTTTCGGAACAGTTATTCGACCCTTGTTGTCCATTCTAACAGGAATTGCGTATTTTATCAAATCATTATCCTCCCTAATTCATAATGATTAAATTCTCTTTCGCTCTTGTGATACCAACATACATAACTTTTCTTTCCTCTTCATCTCTCATGTAGTTAGGACACTGTACAGGAAAATTTCCGTAAAGAAGAACATTCTTCACCTCAAGACCTTTAGAAACATGAACAGTAAGGATTTTAACTCTGTTAGAGTCCATATGTCTCTTTAAGTCTGCAAGACTCATACCATCACGCTTAAATGTGGTAAATGGTAACTCAAGGTCTTCACACATATCCTGTAACTTGAATATGTCTTTATTGGTTCTTACCAGAATGAAGTAATCTTTATAATTACCTTCATCTTTGATTGCTTTTAAGACAACGGGAAGTGTCCTCTTAGATAAAATCTGTACTGACCCCTCTTCTTCGGAAATTGGAATAATGGTCTTGTCAATCTTATTGTACACCTGATTGATGATAGTATCGGCAATCTCTAAAACTGCCTTACTGTTACGATAGTTATTAGTGAGATAGAACACATGGAAGATACCATCTTCAATCAGCTTCATAAAGATACGAACATTTCCTCCTTTAAAGCTATAGATACTCTGCCAGTCATCACCCACTAAGAAATAGTTTTCAGCTTGTAAAGACTCAATGAAATTAAACTCAAGTGTTCCTACGTCCTGAAATTCGTCTACTAAAACGTGTTCTATCTGAGCATTTATCTGCCGGAAATATGCTTCTGCTTTTCTCAGCAGTTCATCAAAAGTAATAACTCCATGCTTCTTACACAGTGTATCAATACTCTCAGGGAATTGTGTAGTACCTACTGTCTCAATCTCACACTCAATGTCTTCCTGATTTCTTTCAATGAGTCTTAACTCACCTGCTTCACTTGGAAGTAAGAAGTCATTCATTTCTTTCTCTGAAATCTTACCCATCATCTCTTGAGTCTTTAAATCCTTGTACTCAAGGTACTTGTCAAAGGTAAGTGACTTACAATATCTCTCAATCAATTCCCGGTGAAAATCATTGTCTATGCCGTCATCATAAATCCTATATTTCTCACCAGAAAGTTTCATAACTCTGTTTGCAAAGGAGTGTATAGTTCCAATGAAAGCGTCACCAACACCTTCTACATCAGAAAGACGTTCTTTCATTTCTTCTGCCGCCATGTTTGTAAAAGTAATTGCTACAATGTTACATGGTGGCACACCTTCTTCTAAAAGGAATTTAATTCTCTCAGTAAGAACTCTGGTCTTACCTGAACCTGCACCTGCAACTACTAAGATGTTATTGTCTCTTGCATGGACTGCTGAATCCTGCTGTGCGTCAAGTGTGATAGGTGCTTCTTTCTCTTTTCTCTGAAATCCTCTTTTAAACAAGGATTTTCTTTCTGCCATTTTAGGTTCTCCTTTCTTCTATTCAAAAAAATATTACTTTATGACTTTATTATAATACAAAGGGCAGAACTTGTAAATTCTGCCCCTAATACTATGACCTCTGTACATTATAATTTCTACTTTCTTCGTGAAAATCACCTGTTCTTCTGCTTACTTCCCTGCTTATCATAAATATGATGTCCTCAATACTTTCAATGTTCATCTCAAGCAGATAACATGCTCTCTGTTTGTCCATCATATTTTCATAATAAGGGAAAATATCCGGGTCAGAATTTATCTCTTTCTCTTTTGCTTTCTCTGACATTTTACTTTCAGACAGCTTTCTATACAAATCCTGACTTTTCTGTGCATACTCAATCTGTGCTTCATCATAATAGACTTTCGCCCACCCTAAAAGAGTACGCATATAGGCTTTTTGCTGAGTAAAGGCATTTAATAACTCTCCCAACTCTTTAGCAGGAACATCAGTAATATGTGCCGGAAGAGTAAGATAATCAGAGTCAATGTTTAAAGAACCAGAAGGGTCAAAGAAGTCTACTCCCTTCTCTTCAAGTTCTTCTTGAATAGAGTCCACATAACTCTTTCTCTCTTTGATTTTCTGCAAAGGATTTACTTTCTCCGGCTTATTCACTTTCTTTAACATATGTTACCTCCATACTCAAAGTACCCAACAAGTGTTTTGGTAATTACACCATCTGCAAGTCTGACAAGACTTACTTGTACCCTCTCTAGGTGGAAGTGTATCTTCCTCACAATACTCATTAAGTGCTTTATACTCATTTAAAACGCCAGTAAGAATATGTTCTGTAACTGTGTTTCTCTCTACAAGATACTCCTTCAATTCCTGATTATTCTTATCTTCATAGAGAAAGATAACTTTAGTGACTGGTTTATCCGTTCTGTATAGTATGTCATCACAGATTAAATTCAGGTCAACCTCATGCTGTATTTTTTGTTCTCTAGTAAATTTTCTGCCACCTTTCATGTGCTGATACTTTGACCTGTAATACTCTGCACGTTCTTCTTCTGAGTCATAAAACTCTTCCAGAGTCTTGTACTTCTTCCGCAAGTAAAGTCTTCTCTCTTCTGCACAGAACAAGTAAATAAGACCCTGTTTCTTGTGTTCTTCTTTAGCGTCCTTTAACTGATTAAACTGATTGTCATTAATACTCTTAATCTCAAGGATTGCCACTTCATCTCCAAGGTCAAGGAAACCATCGGTATGACCCTGAATGTTGTACTCTTCATTTAAAAGCGGAACTTCATCACATATCAGAAGGTGCATATCCAAAAGATAAGATTGAAGTCTCTCATGTGTGTATGTTCCATTGTCAAAGATACGCTGTGTTCTTGCTCCGATACTTCCATCAGAGTCATACTGCTTTCTCATGTAGTAGTTATGTCTCATACACTGACCTGCTTGTGAAGGTGCATTAACATCTACTGCCCGGTCATTGTCTGCGTTTGCCTGTTGTTCTAAGTAAAAGTCGAGGGGCTTAACAATATACCCCTCTCTTTTCATTGACTGAAATAAACTGTTAAGACTCAATACTCTGTTCCTCCATTTTCTTAAAATCGCTGAAACTGAATGCCATAAGAATATGGTTCTTCTTATTCATTTTAATAGGTACAAGACTAAAAAGCAAAGGAAGACCTTCATCAGAATATCCTTTAAAACGATATGACTTATAACCTCCATGAACATGAGGAACTACTTCATAAGTGTTCACCTGCTTCTCAAAGTCATGTGGATTGCATATCACATACCTCTCTGAGTCTTTGAGGTCTACAAAGAGAAGAGGTATTCTCATTCCGTCTTTATCTGCTTCAAGTGCTATCTTCTCCCACACTTTAGTTGTGATAGAATAGTAATCCTTCTCTGTGGTCTTACACTCAATCAGGTACTTGTCATTTCTCACATCACCCTTTGAGGACCACATAGCACCACTGGCTACTACAGTTCTTGCACCCATGTCTTTTGCTACACTTTTCTCTTGAAGCTGTGAACGTCTTTTTACAGTTTTCATATAACTCTATTCCTCCCTGTTCCACCTTTAAATAAACTGTTATCTGACTTTCTGCTACTCTGTTTCCAATAGCAACAATAAGCATTGTTATTATCTTCAACCACAAGGTCAAACTGAGTTACATTACTGTTCTGACACACCTCTTCTTTATCGGACATGGTTTTATAGTAATACTCACAGTTAAAGCAAGACCTCATAAACTTAACTGCTTTCTTTACTTTCTCTCTGCTTTCACCATAACCCTTTGAGAATTTCATCAGATACCCACTTTCTTATTAGCAATCTCTAAAATCTGAGTCTTGAGGTCTTCAATGATATTAGGATTGTCCATCAGATAATCAATAAGTTTCTCTTGCCCCTGAAACTTGTTGTCAGGCTCATTGCTGAGATAAAAATAACTTCCTGCACGTTCAATAAGACCAAAGGATTTTGCTTCAAGGATAATAGACATATACACATCACAATATCCTTTAGGTACTCCTGCTTCATTCTCTTCTGAGTACATATCAAACTCACCAGTTTTTCCGGCAGGAAAAGTCTTATTCTTCTCAACTTTAAATTTCACTGTCTGACCTACAGGAAGTTTGTTCTCTCCCTTTCCTTCTACAATGGTATCACCCTTACGGAACTTAATACAAATAGACTGTGCAAAGTCTTTTGCTTTTCCTCCGGGAGCAAATTCACCACCATAAAGAGAAATCTTATCTTTCAACTGATTGATACCAATAAGGGTGAATGGCATTTCTCCCTGTCTTCTGAGTTTGTTATTCTTAGCCTGAAACTTTCTAAAGAACTCTGCAAGAAGTTTAGGCTTAATACCCATCTGCACAGTGTCTTCCATATCACTGTTGTACTCTTTTGTGGGAACAAGTGCTTCAATAGAGTCAATGACTCCTAACTTAACATCAGGATTGTCCATCATGTCTAAAATCATCTGTGTGGTCTCTTCAAGTCCGGCACTCTGATTGTACATAAAAAGGTCTTCATTGATATTAAGCTGAGAAAGATACAGACCTCCATCATCTGTAGTAGTTCCCTCTGCGTCACACAAAAGAACAGTCTTCCCAAATTTCTCCTGAAACTCTCTAATACAATGAAGTGTAACTGTTGTCTTATATGAAGAAAAAGCACCCTGTATCTCAGTGTATCTTCCTACTGGAATACCACCGCCTAAAGCAATGTCTAAAGAAGGAACAGAAGTGCCAAATCTCTGAATGGTGTACCAATCATCTTCATCACTCTTCTTTTTAGGAAATCCCTTTGATAAAGCATTAGCACCATACTTCTTATTCACTTCTTCAACAACCTGTGCTAAACGTCTTTCTTTGGCTGTATCTGCCTTTTGTGTGCTTGCTTTCTTCTGCTGTTGTACTGTCTTAACTGCTGTTTTCTTTTTAATCGGCATTTTCTTCTTCCTCCAACATATCTCTGATTTCTAAGTCACCTTCACGTTCAAGCTGATTGACTAATGCTCTTGTGATAAAGCTAGTCTGATTATCACCTTTTCTTGCAACATGAAGTCCAATTCTATCTAACAGTGTTTTGTTAGTCACTATCGTAGTCCTGTCTTTGACAGGAGTAAGATTTGCTCTACCCATGTTGTTCTCTCCTTTCTGCATAAATTCATACTTTTCAAATAGTATGACTTTATTATAATATAGAACCACAACTTTGTCAAAAATAAAAGGACAGTCATATTTCAGACTGTCCTAATATCATGTGTGTTATTTTGTAGTAGAACCAAATCCACCATTTCTCTCTTCTGTGACTTCATCTTCAACTGCTAAAAGATACTCAGAGAAGATACCTTGCATATAGGCTTCACCCTTATGTACTGTCATAGGTTTACTTCCCTCATTTGTCAGCTTGACTTGAATATGACCCTCATTGTCTGAATAGAAGTAATCACTGTCAATGACTCCTACAGTGTTTTCAAGTCTCACTCTGTACTTAAATCCAAGACCACTTCTAGGATAAAGTTTCAACACAATGTTGTCTTTCATCTTACATCTAAATCCTGTCGGGAACTTGATTGTTTCTCCCGAATTTAATGTGAAATCAAACGGGGCAAAGAAGTCATACCCGGCAGAACCTTTTGTAGCACGTTTCGGGAAAATGAGGTCATCATACTCTTTCGTATGGTCCGGTTCTGTAAACACATTGTCTGGATTCCACTCTTTAGCAGAACAATACTGACCCCATGTTACTTTTTCAAATTCTGCAACTGTTCTAGAACTAATATTATGGGAGTTTTCAATGACTTCCTGAACAGTTAAATTATCTCCCTTCTGGACTTCATAATCTTTCTTTAACACTGCGTCATCACTTTCAGTGTCAAGCCATGCAACTAACTCTCCTGTTTTTGAATTAAAAATCTGATACTGCATACTACTTGTTCTCCTTCTCTAAAAATCTCTCAATAAGTGGTAACTCTTTCTTACTGACCCACTTTATCCATGAGCCACAATCACCACAATAGAGTCCAGTGTGGGTACTGGACTTCTTCATAAACAAGTCTTTGCTCCCACACTTAGGACAACTGTAAATCTTCATAGAAATACCTCCTAGTCACCAAGAAAGTCTTTCGCTTTTCTCTTCAAGTCTTCAAGGTACTTCTCAGTATCATCAATCTCCTTATTCAGCTTCTTAGCTTTCACACGCTTTTTGCTTTCAGCTTTCTCCTGCTTCTCTCTTCTCTTTGCTTTCTCCGCAAGGATTTTCTTCTGCTCTTTGTCGGACTTCTGTTTCAGTTCATGCTCAAACTTAGCCTTTTCAGTGCTACCATAGAGTTTCTTGATAACAGCCTGTGCAAAGGCACTGTACGGGTCATCAGGTGTTCCCTCTGCTCTCTTAACAGAAGTCTTTGTATCGTCTTTCCAAATGATGTGTGTGTAGTCTCCACTGTGGATAACTTTCTTGATTTCTGGTAACTGCTTCATAATATTTTCCTCCTTAAAAATAATTGCTAACTCCTGAATAGGAGAAGTTTCAATAACTTCTAAATTAAAATCTAACTTATAATACCTAGAATATAAACATTCTGTAAGACCGCCTATGTATTCATAAATATAGTCCTTAAATTTAAGCACTTCGGATTTTGACACTTTACATATAAAATTTATTCTCACAGTCTGTTCTCCACAAACATCATAAGTTATATTTCCATTAATGCTACAGAACTGATATGATTTAACCAGAATTTCATCTGCTATATCCTGAATATGATTTACAATTTGTTCCCTAAACTTATCAATCTGACAATCAAAATCATATGGAATTTCAAAGCGTTTGTTGACTCCTACTCCTGCACAACACCAAGGTTCGGGTTGTCTAAAGTAATCGTAATCACCCATTACTGGTATGTCTAATCTTGCCATAACACATTCCTCCTTTATTTAGCGTCTTGATAAGTGTCACCAACATCATAATCTGCTCTTAAATATGGAACTTGTCTGTTTTCACTGTCTCCGAATGGGTGTTCCATAATGTGTTTGATGATTGAGATTGCTTCCTCACAATACTGTTCAGGACACTCAAACACCAATTCATCATGTACCTGAATTAACATATTACAGCCCATTTCTTTTAATCTGTCAACTGCGTCTACTCTTATCTGAGCATTGATTGTTATATCTCCGGCTGTTCCCTGAATAGCACTATTTACTGCAAGTCTTTCACAGTAAGAAGACACCTTTCTGTCATGTGAATTTATATCAGGAAGTCTTCTCTTACGTCCTAATATGGTGTACACACAATGATTTCTGTGTGCATACTTTTTCTGACCGGAAATAAACTTAGCAACTCCACTGTATGACTCAAAATACTTATCAATGAACTGCTGTGCTACTTCAACACCATTCTTACAATGATACATCTCAAGATACTCTTTCGCACCTAAATCAAGTGGTGAATAGTGGTCTGTCTTCAAATTTTCATATAACAGTGACGCTCCACCACCATACATGAGAAGGAAGTTGATTGTCTTCGCCGCTTGTCTCAAGTGTGGGTACTTCTTCTTGGCTTCTGTAGGTGTACAGTCAAGGTTAAACATATTCACCGCTGTACTTCCATGAGCGTCATCATCATTTGCAAACATCTCCGACAAATTCTTATCGTGACTGAAATAAGTCAGACACACCATTTCAAGGTTATGGTAGTCAAGGGCAATGATTTTCTTTCTCTTACCAGTTTCAGGGTCGATACTACCAATAAACACACTTCTTATCTGGTATTTATCGTCCTCATTAGCCTTTGGTAACTGCTGTAAGTTTGGATTACTGCAAGAAAGTCTTCCTGAATCAGTACCTATCTGGTTAAATGACGGGTGTGCTTTTCCGTCTTCATACAGCTTTTCAAGAATACCATCAACAAAGGCTGTTTTCAGTTTTGACAGTTTGGAATACTCCAACATCAACTTGCACATTTCAACACCCTGTTGCTTTCTCTTGTTGGTCTTGAAATTCATCTGAGAAATTCTCCAAATAGTATCACTATCTGTACTTGGATTTCCTGTTGCAGTCTGTGAAGTACATCTAAACCCAAAGGACTTACTTAAAATAGCTGTGTTCTTATTGGAAGACTTAAACACATTGCCTTTTTCATCAAAGTAGAACCCTTTCTTGTTTAACTGCTCTTGCACTTCACTAAGGTCTAACTCACCTGACTTATACTTCTCAACAATCTTCTGAACTTGTGCCGGAATTTTATCTCTCTTAACTGGTGTATCAGGTTTCTCCCACCCAAACAAAATCTCTGCTTTCTGCTGAGAAGAACCAATATTAAATTCAACCCCGGCTAATTCATAAATCTTATAGGTCAGGTCATCAAGGTCTTTCTGCATATCAACGCCCATTTCTTTCAGTCTGTCAACATTAACAGAAACACCCTGTTCCTCCATTCTGAAAAGTGTCTGTAAGAATGGAATATACATCTTGTAATAAATCTTGTCCATCTCTTCATCAACAAGTTCTTGTGTAAATCCTAAATACAGACAATAGGTATAAAATGCGTCTGCAAGTGCATAAGGCGCACCATCTTTAATCAGAACAAGGTCAAAGGTTACTCTTGCATTGGCTTTATAACCAAATTGTTTCTTAACCTCATTTGGCACTGTCGCTGTAGCTTCTGCAAAATGAGTCTGTGAAAGACCCATCTTCTCAAGTGAGTTCTCTTTCAAACCGTTTGGTGTGTTCTCATTACACAGCCAAGAAGCTAACATAGTGTCAAACAAGTCTTTTGTCTTGATTGTGATACCAATTCTTTGTAAAACGTGCATATCGAATTTAAGGTTATGACCTATAATTCTTACGTCTTCACGTTCAAAAACTGGTTTCATGTACTCAACCACTACATCAAGGTCAAGCTGAGTATCAATATCTTCTTCACGAATATGACCCAATGGAATATAGTAATTATATTTTTCTCCCCAAGAAATACTAATACCGACACATTTAAAATTTCTATTCGGTCCTAAAACGTCAAGTGTGTTTGTCTCGGTATCATACGCAAACTCAGGAATAGTCATCATAGTTTCAGCCAACCATGCTAAAGACTCTTCGTCTTGAATGACTGCATAATCAATCATTTCAGGTTTCCATGGAAAGTTACCATGATACTCACCTGTAAATGCTTCTGCAATAACATCTGTATTCAAGACATTATACGGAATTTTCAATTTCCGCTTTGGCTTTAACACTGGCTTTTTCTTGACTGACTTTAATTTTGGTTTACTGTCAACCACTTTTTTCAGTTTCAAAACATTGCTTCTCCTTTCTAAAGAATAATGAGTAGTCTATACTCTGATAATAGTATAAACTACTCATTAACTTTCGGCAAATAACCTTATTGAAGAGCGTCCTCTAAATCACTGTAAATGGACAGCTTTAAGGACTTCTTATCTTCTGTGCTGTAAGAGTGTCCATTCACTGTTCCAGTACGACCCTTCTTAGTGATTTTTTTGAGAGAGAAATACCCCTTAAAAGCTACTCCGTCATTCTCAACACACTGGTCTTTCAGAGTCTTGAGAAATGCTCTTACTTCTTCCTCCGCTTTTGTCTTCGGGATTGCTCTCTCCTTTGCATAGGCTTCAATAAAAGTTTTCATTCCTGACATCATCTTAATGTCCTCCTTACTTTATTTGCTAACACTTCTCTTGATAAGTGATTTAGCCCTGTTATCTGGTTTCTTCACACTGTTTTCAGCAGGTTTCTTGAAAAGGGATTTCTTTTTCTGACTCAGTTTCTTTCCACCAGAAGAGGACAGTTTTCTTGCAGGTTTCTCACCTGTTTCTTCATCATCTACACCCATGACATTTTCTCTCCCGTCATAATCTTCTTCGTCATCTTCATCACTGTCTGACTCACCTGTGTAGCCTTTAATGTTCATCTCAAGCTGTTCCTCTACAATCTTGTAAAGGCTCTCTTCTGTGCCATCATAAGAATCTCTAAGTTTCTCAGGCAACATGTTCTTGACCTCTTTTTCAGTAAGTTCAATTTTGTCACCTTTCTCAAATGTGTAAGTGGTAGACGTACCAGACCCTAAACGAACCATTGTAACAGTTCTTCCACAGAGTCCATATCTGGTGCTGATACGGTCAAGCTGTGACACAATCTTTGTGCCATACACAAACAATTTCAGACTTCCATCTGCCTGCTGTTTCTTACCATTCTTGTCTGTGTACTCAAATGGTCTGCAATCCCACACAAGAAAAGCACCTTTAAAAGAAGGTCTGTCACCATCATTACACAGTTCACAGTTGTCATCATCTGTACAAGTAAACTGGTTATACACTTCTTTACCATTTCTTGAACCCTTAACATTGTGTTCATGGAAATTGACAGGCTCTTCTGTCAGAAAGATAAGGTCTGCTTCTTCACCGTCTTTTGCTAAGAAGAAACGGAACAATCTCTTCCCTCTGTTCTCTGCCATTTTCTCCTGTCTTTCTCTTTCTTGTCTGTTGGCTTCATAGCCCTTTCTAAACATACCCATAATCTCTTCCTCCTTAATTCATAAATTCATAAAATTCTATTTAATTATGGTATGAGTACAGTTTAGCACACTCCATGTCGTATGTCAAACTTCTTTTCATCACTGAGTAACTCCAAATGTCTCTGAACATACCTCAACTGGCTCATAACATAAGGGTCATTTAAATCTCCACCGCTTTCTACCCAATCTGCTACTCTTCGGATAACATCAGCTTTCACTGAGTCTTCACATGAAGCCAGACCGATAATGAGTTCCTTTGCTACGTCTTTCTGTTTCATAGTTATAACCTCCTAAGTTTTCTATTAACAATACTGTGTGCATTATTAACCATGTCATATAACTCTTCTTTAGACCAATCACAAGGGTCTTTTCCATGGTCAGGAAAATCTACAATGAAAAAATCAACTAAATTCTTTAGAGCTTTTCCATTCTTCTCTCTCATTTCAAGACCACGTTCATCATTATCACCAATGTAAATCACTCTGGAACAATTATTGGAAATAAAGTCAAGCTGTTCCCTACTTAACTGGTCTGTCATAATAGCAAGAGTATTTATAAGACCACACTTATGACACCATATTGCGTCAAACTGTCCTTCTACAAGAATAATAGTAGAGTCAATCACTTTAAAATGGTTCAGAGGATATAAGTATTGACTTCTGTTAAATCCGTCATAAATCTTATACCTCTGGTTCTTTCTTCTCTTCTTACTGATATATCTTCCTATCACTCCGACAAGTTTATTGTCTGCTGTGAATACTGGAATAGTGACAGTCTTATTCACATCATCATAACCAATCATATACTTTTTCAGGTCTTCTTTATCAAACCCTCTGTCAAAGAAATACTTATATGTCATCTTGCCGGACTGATAAGGTGCTATCTTCCATAAAGGTAAAGTCTCTTCTTTTTCTTCAATATCAATTATTCTTGACCTAACTTCATCAAATCTTCTGACAAGTCTAGTTTTAGAACCTAACTCTCTGTACTCAAGTTCGTACCTGTCTTTTAAAAACTGTCTTGCTCTTCTGTCTGCTTTAAACCAAGTCTTTCTCTCGGCTTCTTTTGTGCTGTTATCATACCCAAAATCATCAGGTCTTGATAGATACAACATTTTTACAAAATTACCACTAGCACCACAAGCAAAACAATGGAAAATCTGCTTATCTGCTGACACACCACATGAAGGGTGTACTTCACCATGGACAGGACAACAGATAAGCATATCTTCATCTTTCCATATAGTAGGTCTTGAGCCACAATATTCAATAAGGTCTTCTATCTGTTCCTTTGAAAGTGACATACTCATATCAAGCACCTCACTCAAAATGCTTACAGCAGAAGTCATCACTCACCACAAATCCATCTGACTTAGAAGACTCTTCTGCTCTATTCTGATATAAAACACTTATCTTTTCATCAAGTTCCTGTTTTAAATCAAAATCGGCAAATTCACTCCACTCTTCTCTAAAGTGTTTCATAAACTCTTCTCTTTTCTTGTCACTTATCCTCCAATTCTGAAAGCAATCCATCAGCTTGTACATTAACTTATCGGACAGTTTTTCAGTGTTCAGCACTTCCTCTATAGTCTGTGATAAAAGACCTGTTTCTGCAACTTCATATACATCTTGAACACAAGTGTTTACTTCAACCGACTCTTTATCAAAGAAGCACTTTCTTCCCTCAAATGGGTCTTCTATTTTAGACCAATGACACCACCTGCAACAATGATAAGGGTCTTCATAGAATTTCTGTACATGGTCTTCACCAGACAGCTTTTTCAACTTAGACATAACACTCACTCCACTTTCATAATATTGTCTTCATATTCTTCATCAGTGTAACCCTCAGTGTCAGAACCACTTGAACTTTCACTGTAAATACTGTCAAAATTCATTCTGTTAAAATCCCACTGAATGAGAACTTTACCAAGAACACCTTCACGCTGTTTCAACACTTTTATTCCCATCTCTTTGTCATTTATCATAACTTCATCACGGAATAAAGCTAACACGTTATCAGAGTCTTGACCTACTGCTTGAGAATACATAATACTTCCCAACTCTGGTCCGGTCTTCTTACTGGTATTCTTATCTGCCTGAGTGTTTATCATAATAGGAATATGCCAGTTCTTAGCAGTCTTCTTTAAATCTCTGGTAATGTGTGTTACTCTTAACCAGTCATCTTTTGCTCCCTGTTCATCTTCCATAAGGTAAACACCATCAATCAAAACTAAATCTGGCTTTTCTCTTTCAATGACAGAAACAACACTGGAAATACCTGTAGCTGTCTCTATAATAAGAGGTTCAAGGTTCGGAAGGTCTTCTTCCAGAAATTCAAAATACTGCTGTTCAGTCTCAAGTGGAAGTGTACCTGACTTAAAATTATTGTAGTCAAAGTCCCCACACATCATACCAAACAACATTGCTTCAAAACGGTCTCTCATAAGGTCTGTACTCATTTCAGTAATGAACACACATACCTTATAATTATTAAGCTGTGCATAAGCACCTACTAACACAAGAAACCATGTCTTACCAATACCAGAGGTGGCAATTAAAGTTGTCAAGGTCTCTTTCACAAGACCTTTTAAGATGTAGTCAAGATGTGGAATACCCATTGGAATACCTACCATACCTTTCTTCTCTTTTCTCTCAAGGTAGGCTTGTTTTCTTGACTCTGTATCTTTTGTAATATCCACAGAAGACGATATAATTACTTCATCTTCTATCTCCCACACACCTTTCTTTAAAAGTGCATAGGCTTCTTCTGATTGTCCTTCATCAAGTTTTTCTGCAACTGCTTCAACTACGTCCACAGTTCTATTGTGCATAGACTTGATATGTAACTGATTACACCAATATAACAATGACTCGTCAGTTCCCACAACATCAGAACCATCTACTGTATGTGACTCTAACTCATAACTAGGAAACTTCTGAGCCAAGACTCTAGGTGTTGGAACTTCACCAGATTCTTTAAACTGGTTTTGTATAAAGGTGAAAACTCTTCTGTTATCACCTGTAAAGAAAGAAGGTTTTATCTGTTGGTCTTTCAGAAGTTTCATATCCTTATCTTCAAGAAGTTTTGATATAAACCCTCTTTCTACATTATAGTTTTTACTTTTCAGCTTCATTTAAAGTGACGCACCTTTCTTCTCAGCATAGTATTAAATTCGTCTACGTCAACCGCATATCTGCTATTGACTAATGCTCTTCTATTATAGCATGAGTCAACATATATGGAAAGTTCGCCAGTATTCAACATCATAGTGACCTCAGATATGTTTGTGATAACCAATCCCACCTGATTGTATGGGATATTCATATCCTCAAGCATATCTTTTAATTCCTGTGTGTAATTTTCTTTATCCACAATGAGACTGACAGTGTACTCAGTGTTTTCATACACATAACGCATAAGAGACAAGACCTGACTATCAATCTCAGCGTTATGTGCTTTACCCTTGATAAAATTCAGGAACTTGTCTTTTATACCTTTATTCTTAAACTTCACTAAACAGTCTTCACAGCGGACACCAATAATAAAACTTCTCTGATTACTAATGTCACCGTGTAACATAGGCTATTCCTCCACTGGTTTAAGAATATCACTGTATGTCTTGTTTCCTACTGGAATCACACTAAAGTGTCTGTTAGATAACTCTCCATCCGCTTTCACAGGTCTTACATATAGAATACCACCATCATTCTCAAGAAGACACTTCTGCACTTTCTTTGTTTTACCTGCACTTACTTCTGCCATTACATAATCACCCAACTTAAACGGGGCAATCTTCAATTCAAGGAGTTCCTTCTCAAGTGCATTTTTCTCTTCATACTTTTGATAAATTTCCACACCAATCTCACTGATTTTTGCAAGTAACTCCTGCACTTTGTCCTCCTGAACAGACTGATTAGAAGTCACTTCTTTCTTTTTCTTTAAAACTGCCATTTCATTTATCTCCTTTCTCTACATAGTATGAACAATAATAACCGACTTCTGCATTACAGTTATAATATTCATATTCTGAAACAATTCTATCAAAAGTATCTGTTCTCTGCAACAAGTAAGGTTGAATCCGCGGATTATCATACCTCACTTTACATGGAAGTACATAAACATCAACACCTTCTCTAAATAGCTTTCTTGCTACTGATTTATTGACTTTCCTCACTTTGTCATTCTGAAATTCATTCATCATTTCATGTACCTCCTGTCATTGCCTACAATCTGAATAATTGTTTGATTACCATTAACAAGAGAACAAATACTATTACCATAAATATTCTTAAAATCGGAAGGGTCTAAATTACAGCATATAATTGTAACAAGACCGTGTTCTTCTCTATACCTTAAAAGGTCTTCAAGTATAGGCTTTGCAATCTTACTATCAATCTCTTTACCGATTTCTTCAAGGACAAGAAACTCAACACCCTTATACTGTTCATAAAAATCAGACTCTAAAGTGTCTTTCTCATTCTTATCCCTAACATTCCATGCTTCTGTATAATAGTTGATGTACTGACTAAAAGTGACTCTCCGGCAGGAATATCTTCTCCTGTATGCTTCTTTCAGAATGATACAAGACAACATACTCTTACCTACACCATTAGAGCCACAGAAGAAAATTCCTCTGTTCTCTTCTATATTCTCGTCAAGGTGTTCTATATAATCTTCAACAAACACCTTAACCTCTTTGACTTCTGGATAAGCCACAAAATCATCAAGGGTCTTCTTACAAAAATGTTTTGGAACTCCCATAAGTATTAAACTTGACTCTGAAACCACTTTTCTAACAGGTCTATTCATTACCATTCTCCTATTCTAGTTTTATCGCAACTACTATCCCATTCTATATTTTCTGAAACGAATTTAGATGGAATTTCTTTATTATCATAATTCACACTATATGTACAAGTACAAAACTTATTATCCGGCTTATCTTTATCTATATAACCAAGAGAAATAAGTCTTTTTAAAGAAGCCTGAATTGTAGTTAAACTCTTAACACCAACTGCTTCACTTAGAGTCTTTAAACTCCCAAAATATTTTCTATGAGAATAGATAAAAGCAAATACATTTAAGTCTACACCAGTAAGTCCTAAATTCTTATACATAAATTCATATATGGTATAATACCTCAATACTTTCACCTCCTTATCGAAAAATGACAACAATAATTTCATGTATATAATAACATAATAATTATTGTTGTCAAATATTGATAACTACAAAACACCACCAATATGTGTTGAACCTTTAGTATCTTTCCACTCACCCCTATCATGTGATTTAGAATACTTCTGTTTTGACCGTGGTACATACTTATCATCAACCCACAAGTCAGTATCAGCACTGATAGTATTCACCCACCTGCTTGCTAAGATATTAGGACTCAACCTCGTCTTATCTAAATAGTCTTGCTCACTATTATACAGAAATTCAATCATTGCACAAATATGCCGTGAGTCATAGCTTTTTAACAACTCTTTAAATATGTGCATATCCTTCTGTATATTACTAATGACGTACACATATCCGGCTTCTTCTGCAACCTTCTTAAAATAGTAGCATAAGTCTCTGGAATTAAAAGCGTCAATATAATCTTCCAGTTTATTGTACTTTCGCAGAAAGTTCTCATACATCTGTCCTCCACTATTAGTCTTTCTCTTTTTAGTCTCTGGTTCTCTAGCTGTAGACTTGACAGACATTTGACCTCTTCGCTTTCTCATTATTGAAACAAGGTCTGTGTCTCCGATTTTAGTTGTAACTCTCTTCATGTAAGATAAACCTCCTATTAAAAGAAGCCCTTCTAAGAGGGCTTCATTTTATCAATCATTCTTCTTCTGTATATGATTGTACAGTGTCTTGTAACACTTCGTCAACTACTCCTAAAACTCGCTCAAAAGCCTGCTTTTCAGTTTCACCCTCTTGAACTGTATCAGTGAGCCAACAATCAACTCTTAAACTTTCGTAGTTGTCCATATTCTTAGTAACACCAACACTTACTCCGACAACTTTCTCATTTGACTGGTGTTTTCTGGTGTGGTCGTTTGGTGTACCAGATTTAAGAGTCTCCTGACTTTTACTTGTACCTTTTGTAACTGTAGTGTTCTCTTTAGCAGTCTGTGTTAATTTCTTCTTTAATGCCACGATTTACTACACCTCCTGAATTTAGTCATCAAAGGTAAGACCATGACGGTCAGAGTCTTTGATTTCTACAGCTAAAACAAAGTCTTTGTTCTCAAGTGTCACTTTAAGTACCTTGCCTTTGTCCTGAAAATTGGTGACTTTATATGTTTCATCAAGATTAAACTTGCCGGACAAAAGGGCTGTGGCTTTCTCTAATTTAAGAGTAGAAGCACCTTTCTCTTTCTCTGCCTCCTGCTGTGCAATCAAGGCTTTACTTTCTTCCTCAGTCATGTGCTTCTCTTCTGCTTCTTTCTTAGCTTCTTCCACCTTTGCTTCTGTCTCTGCAATCTTAGCTTCATCTTTTACTTTCTTACTCAGCTTTGCCATAGTGTTTTCCTCCTAACCAAAAATCTTCTTAAATAACTCTTTCCACTTCTTATCAACATTGGAAGTGAAACTTGTCTGTGATATTTTCTTACCTGTAGAGAGGTGTGCTTTTTCAGCACACTCCACAAGTATATCAATCTGTTCTTTAGAATAAAGTCTTCTACTGTCTGCTTTAAAAGGTGTTTTAGGTATTACTCCTGCTATCTCCCATTTTCTGATAGTTTGTGAAGTTCTACCTAAAGCTGTTGCTACAACATTGATATTGTAAAGAGTAGTAGAAAACCCTGTCTTTTCATTTGTATAGGGAACTTCTCTATCCCATGCAGATAGCTCCATAAAACTTCCTCCTTACTTCTTTCTTGAAGCCGCTTTTAAAACATGTGAAGTATCAACTTCCGGCATTTCTTCTTTCTTCTGTACTGATACAGAATAAGAAACTTTCACATCACAAATACCTTCAAACTCTTTCTGAGAAATGTCTCCATTCTCAACTGCATAAGCAAGAGCCTTTTCATTGATAACTTCAACTTTCTGAACATCAACACACTTCTTATAGAGACCTTTCTCTTTTAAAAGTGTGATTGCATTGTCCTGATTGAGTTTCACTGACTTCTTAGCAACTTTACCTGTGATAAAATCACCTGCGTCATAATAATAACTTCCTTTGTCGTCTTTTACGCCAACAAGTTCAGACGCTTCTTTCAACCTGTCAGAGAGATTTTTCTTTGAGTCCTCAAGCAACTTAATCTGTCTGGAAATCTCACTGTACTGTTCTGCCATCTGTGCAATTTCTTTAGCAGAGTATTTCTGCTTACCTTTCACTACTTTGAGTGCCATTTGATAATTACCTCCTTATAGTTTTACTTGGTAAAAGTTTATCATCATTTTAAAACAATGTCAAACACAATTTATTTGAACCCTCTGCTAAACAAACCTTTCTTTTCATCACTCTTTACTTTGTCTCTGTGTACTTCAAACTTTAATCTTCTGTACACCCTATCTCTGACAGAACCATGACTGGATATAGAGTAACTATCTGAAAACCTATAGTCATACAAACGTGCCACTTCTAACTTATTTTTAGCACTTCTTCTTATACGTCCTACAGCCTGTTCTACATTCTTTTCATTCTTTAAAGAAGACACTAAAAATCCTACTTCCCATGACTTTACATTAGTACCTTCTGTTGCTTTTGCATAAGTAGCAAGTGTCACTAAACACTGTCTTGACTCGGCTTTTTCCATCAGAGTGTCAGTCTTCTCTTTATTGTCTCCATAATAAAGCAGAATAGTGTCCTCTGGAATAAACAACTTGAGATACTTATAATATTTCTCCACATGACTTTTCTGGGTAAAGAACGCTATACAGCTATGACCCTCTCTGTACTCTCTGATAATGTCTTTACACACCTTTATCATGTGTTTTCTGTTACTTACAAGAATGTCATCTACCACAAGAAAAGGTACTCTAGGTCGGTCCTCATAAGGAAGACTGTCTAACTTCACAACCTTATCAGGCAATTCCTCTGGATTAAAATCTTGCAGGTTAAAGACCTGATTATCATATAAAAATGGTTCATATACTGCATTAGACTCCTTAACAAACACTTCGACCGGAAGAATGTCTTCATCATCTGTAGAATACTCATGTTGATAGGCAATACCACCTAAAAATAATGTGAACACAAAATCTAATCCGTCTTGTCTTTTAGGAGTAGCAGAAAGACCTAACTTATATTTACTTGCAAACTTATCAATCACATTAAAGATATTCAGTCCTATATGGTGGCACTCGTCTTGAATAACAAGACCAAATCTACTTGTGTAATCAGCTAACTCTTCCTCACTCATTCTACTTAATGTCTGTACTGTGGCAATCGTTATCTGTTCACCCACAATTCTCTTCTTTGCTTTTAAGAGTCCGGAGGTAACTTCTCTGTCAAAACACAAGTCAATGTCTTTCTGCCAACCTGTAACAAGGTCATCTTTATGTACCAATATAAGTGTTTTCTGCTTTAAAGTGTATGCTAAATTAAGCGCAAGAATTGTCTTACCCTTACCTGTTGGCAACTGGATAAGACACTTTGGAAACTCTTCATTATTTATATTATTAAGGTAAGCCTGTTTTGCTTTCTCTTGGTCAGGTCTTAACTCTAACACAAAAGGAGGATACTTCACTTCCTTAGACACTCTTTTATCAATCACCTCAATAGGCTCTTCTGGTAATAAAGAAGACACATTAAAACCTATAGGTATCTCAAGTCTTAACTTTCTCTTACCATTCACATCATTAAACATACTCTGTTTGTAATACTCTAAATATGGAGGGATTGTGATATACCTGCTCCTTGAATATCTTTTAGCAGAAGCATAAGCCGGATTGGGAAATGTGAGTGCGTCTTTTATCTTTATAAGGCTTTCATGTGGAATATCTGTCACCACTTGTTTATTTGTTCTTATGATTTTCACGCTCTTTTCTCCTTTTCTCTCTTCTTTTTCTGTTTATCTCTTCTCTGTTTCTTAAATACCTTTCTCTTTCACGTTCTCTTTTTCTCTGTGCTTCTGGTGTGTCAATCACCTGTTTTGGGTGTGGAACATAATTTTCTTTCCTTGACTTTAAAATCTCTTCTCTATGCTCTTCATAGTAAGATTTCTTTTGACTTAAAATTACTTCCCTATTATTGGAATAATATTCTCTGTTATGAGCCTGTCTTCTATCTCTGTTTCTATAATAAGATTGCCTACCTTGTTCTCTGGACTTTTCAATATCTTTATAATACTGTTTCCTGTGATAGTGTCTTTGCTGTGACTTCTTAAAATCAAATGGAAGAAGTTTATAAGGTCTTGCTCCATTTGTAGGAACATATACTGAAAGTCTGGAATTTAAAATCTCCTTGTCTAAATCGTTTGATGACTTTCTCTCCTGTATGGAAAGTAAATCACTATCATTAATACAGTCACTAAAAGAACAATTCAGACAGTCCATATCACATATCATTTTGCACCTCTTTCTTTTCTAAAATACTGTGAATATTATAGCACATAGAGACAGGAAAGACAAAAGACTCCACAGGCTGAAAAAGCCCATGAAGTCTTTAATACTATTTATTATTTAATTATATAATATACTTAAATATATTATATTACAGACTTAATGCCACAACCGTTAAAGAAGCTGATTGACTCTTTTCTGCACAGCGTTATAGTCATAACCTGCTTTAGTGAGTCTGTTCTTACGGTCTTGTCCATTACCCCATTTACCCTGAATTACTTCTTTAGCAATCGTGTCAATGGACTTCTTGTTACTGCCACCTAAAAGCTGATTGACTTTAGCTTGTACAGCATTGTAATTATATCCGGCAGAAGTGATTTTCTGCTTTCTGGTATCACCATTGCCCCACTTTCCTGCAATAACTTCCCTTGCAATCTGGTCTACAGTCTTCTTAGGTGTAGAAGAAGCCTTTAACAGTTCATTCACCTTGTTCTGAACTTCATTGTAGTTATAACCTTCTGCTTCAATCTTCTTCTTTCTTTCCTCACCATTACCATACTTACCTGCGATTACATCTTTTGCAACCTGCTCAACAGTCTTGGACGGTTTCGGAGTAGAAGAACCTGCTTTTAAAAGTTCATTGACTTTAGCCTGTACAGTGTTATAGTCATAACCCATAGCTTCAATAGCTTTCTTTCTTGCGTCACCGTTTCCATAAACACCTGCAATCACTTCTCTTGCGATTTCTTCAATGGACTTAGACGGTGCAGGATTGGAAGAACCACCGGAAGCATACTTCGGACGAGCATAACCTCTGATGTTACCATTTCCAACATAAAGTGTACGTCTTGCAACAGCTTCACCCTTATTACCTTCAATGGCAGTAATTGTCTTGCCGGAAACAGATTCTACATAACCAATATGGTCAGAGTAACCATCATTAGGCTGTGTGTTGTCATCCCAGTTGTAGACAATAATATCACCCGGCTGTGGAGTGATTGTACCATCTTCAATCCAGATACCTTTCTTCTTAAAGATTTTAACGTGTTCTTCAACGCCACACTCTGTACCAATAAGGTCTACTGCACCTGCTTTAATTGCGGCGGCAGAAACAGTAGTGTCACACCACTCGTCTGTGTATTTCACTGCATAACCTCTTGCTAAAGGTTTGTGGCTGTTGTACAAGTCAATAATCTGTTTAAACTTGCCATTGGCTTCACTGTAACCGAGCCAACTTCTCATTACATTTAAAACGTCTTGTGCTGTAACTCCCATAGTCATATTTCCTCCTTCATTGTCATACTGTGTGAGATTGTATTGTTCAACCAGTTTCATGTTGTTTTCAACATAAGTTGAACTTGTTGCATATCCATCAGCTTTGATAGTATCAAGGTATTTTCTTGGGTCTGTGATACCTTTCAGGTTCTTGTACCTGTCAAGCTGAATGAACTCAAAGTAACCCTTGACACCCTCTTCCATGTTATCATACACACGGAAGTTGTCTTTAATGGTGGTGAGTGTTCCCGGCTGATACTCTTCTTGAGTAGTCATGTTGACAGAAGGACCTGTCCACTTAGTACCACACTTGAGACCAAAGTAGTTATGGTACTTAGAAGCAAGTTTACTTTCTCCCCAACCACTCTCAAGAATAGCTTGAGCGATAATAGGGCTATGTACTAAAATGCCATAAGACTTAGCATACTTCTTTACATAACCTGCAATCTGTTTGATAAAGGTCTGTTTATCCATATTAAATCCCTCCATTCATTTTAGAAAAGGCTGACACATGAAATGTCAGCCCTCATGCAATTTATTATTCTTTTGTTGTCGTGTCTTCTGTATCTTCAATATCGGGAATTTTGTTCTTCCAGTATCTCTTCACAATATCAATAAAATAATCCCAACCCTTTGCTGTAATGAGGGCAATCACAAAACTGATAAAGATGACAGCCACTAAATAATACCAAACAAAAGGAATGTTTGCGTAAGAGATATACATAAAGAACACTGTAACACACACTACCAGAGACAGGACTAACACCTGTAATGTAGTCGGGATTTTCTTGAGAAAACCAATGTCTTTGGTAAATTCTGTGATTACAGAAATCAGAATACAAATTCCGCATAATACTGCAAGCAGTACAGAACCGTACTCAACTAAAACTCCTACATTTGCCATGATACTTACCTCCTTGTTTTATTTTATAAAGAGTCATCAACAGGGTCTTCATCTCCATGGTCTCTTTCCCTGTCAACTCTCCTTACCTCTTTTACAACCTTCCACTTGTACATTTCAGGTTGAACTGTGGTGTGGACAAAAGAGTTGGTTCCACCATGTTTTTCATACTGGTCTATTAACTCTTTTAAAGACTCAAACTGCATTTCAGTACACACCCGTTCAGGTGAACACTCTCTGTAAATTCTCTCAATCTTTTCCTTAATTTCAGCCCTCTTTGTTTCTGAATTTTTCTTTTGTATCTCAAGTGTGATTTTGGTTAAAGACTCTATTTGTTCAGACTGCTTATTCATAACCTTATACATCTCGTCACGAATCCTTCTTGAGTCTTCTCTGTCGTGAGTCCTATTCTTTTCACGCTCTATTCGATTGTCTTCAACCTCTTTCTTTAATTCCTTAATAGATTCCTTCAATTCATAAACAAGGGCATGAAAGTTTTCTTCTTCGTTTTTTGTCTTTCTCCACTTATTTAGGTACTTCAATATTTTCTGTTTTTGAGTGATTAAAGCAATCACTATGGCTAAAATTAAAAGAAAAGCTGTAAGCAGTTGAATCACTGTAACCTGTGACATTAAATCAAGAACTGACTCATTCAACACTCTTACCCCTTTCTTTTATAGATATTACCACATATTAGAATGAAAATCTACAAGAAAGACCTCAATTTTTATCTTGAGGTCCTTCTGTAACATTTAGAGTCTTATTTGTCAACGACTAACTCTTTGTGACCAGACTCTTCTAAAACAGTGGCAACTTCGTCCTTGAGTTTTGCAGGAACTTCTGCATAAGTCTTATCTCCTGCAATAATCCTCTTAGCCCAAAGTTCTGAAATCTTACTCATAGTTACCTCCTTATGCAGTTTGTGTTATTACAGGGTTGGTGTGGTTTCTTCTGTAATGAGTTCTTCAACACCGCTTTCAATCAGGATTTCTTTTACCTGTTCTTTAAGCAGACGAGGAACATCATTATAGGTCTTCTTACCATACATAATTCTCTGCGCCCAAAGCATAGCAATCATATCGACACCCTCCTTTCCAAAAATTAGTCTAAACAAAAGCGTATGTAAAGCATTAAGCATAGACTACCTCACTCATTTCAAGAATCATATCTTCAATAGCAGTTGCCCGGTTATCAAGTGTAATCTGTCCTTGAGAAAGAGCAGAAAGAAATTCATCTTTTTCATACTCTGTAACATTGTAAGAGTACAGTGTTGGAGACTCACCTTCACTGTCTTCCACTACAGGACGTTCATCTTCCGGCACTTCTTTAATGTCGGAATAAACATACACATGAAATTCATCAAATTCAAGCGCATTTGGCTTGACCGTTGACTGAACACCTTTGATTGTTTTCATTAGCTTTCTTTCCTCCATTCTTTAAATGTTTTATGTAATACTCTTCCATTGGTTTCTCTAAAGGTCTTATGTACTTCTCACTTAACCTGTGACTGTTACAATAAATAAGCCAACCTTTGTAAGAGTTAAAGCAACAGTAATCAGAATAAGAGATTTCTGCTCCACGCTCAATCTTGTTTCTTATCCTGTTCAACTTCTGTTTCATTCTCTTTGCTGTAGAAGACCTGAGAAGAACAAAGTCTGGAAACACTCTATAACCTACAAAATCAACACCTCTATCTGCAACAGGAAACACTTGATAATTCCCCTTAATAGTAAGGTGTCTGTTGTCTTCCATGTACCTTATTATTTCCAACTTCAACTTGTGAAGAAACTCTTTAGAAGAGTGGAGAATAACAATGTCGTCCATGTATCTGTAATAATACTTAATCCCTTTAACTTCTTTTATCCAATGGTCGAAAGGAGATAAATAAAAATTACCACTGAATTGTGATAGGTAGTTACCTATTGGAATACCAGTATCAGGTGATTCTTTTATGTTTAACTCTAAATACCACAAAAGACCTTCATCTTTAAATATGTGATGATAGTCTTCTAAAAGAATATCTCTGTTTATTGACGGATAAAATTTCTTTACGTCCATCTTTAAACAGAACTGAGTACCTTCTTTGTCACTTTGTATATCCTTCTGTATGCGTTGTAAAGCCAAATGAATACCTCTGTCTGGAATTGCGGAGTAGGTATCATAAATCAGTTGTCGCAACAGTATAGGAGATATTACCTGCAATACAGCCCATTGTATAACTCTTTCGGGAAAGTATCGTGACTTATAAATCTCCCTTTCTTTACCTCGTTCTACTCTAAGAAACTTTTCATATGGAAGAGGTTTGTAAGTCCTCATTACCAACATGGTCTGTATCTCTTTAAGGTGTCTTTCAGGGTCTTTATTAAAGTCACGAACTTCTTTGTACCATGATTTACCCTTACTGGCGTTCTTATGTGCAAGTCTGAGATTTTCAATGGAACAAATCTTCTCCCATATCGTTTGCGTCCTGTCTTCCTTACCTGTGAGTGGGTCTATAGGATACAGGTGACGTTTCATTCCATGTACTCCAAAGCCTAATCTTCAATCGCATTGTAAAGGTGTACAGTCTTTACTTTGCTACCAACAAGACTTCTGATGTCATAAGGTACTATTTGTTTTACCATCAAGTGTCATTTAACACTGACCTAACCTGTGTTAGAGAGGTAAGGTAAAAGAGTCTACACGGATTTTTATTGTGAAAGTTTTTAACACTTCCGACACATAAGAGTACATTGCCGTGAAGTGGTCGCTGATATTACAATTACGATTAGAAGCCACATTATTCAGATTCCAATAGAACAGCTCAGTATTCGTACCATTATTCCAATTCGTACCCAATAGGGTAAATACTGGACACTCTTTTTATCTCTGAGCGTCCAGTATTCAGTTGTGTACTGTTGGTGGCAAGAATATCTGAATATCTTGACCGCTTTAACCTTATTCTTTTACCTGACAATGGTAACACAGTACCTTTTTGTGCTACCACTGTCATTATACCTTATAAGATAGTCTTTGTAAAGATTGGCTTTTCTCCTTTCCTCAATTATTCTTCAACTTCAACAACACTACCTGTTACTGGTTTTCTACATAAGCGGCCGCCGA
>ERZ1643249.164-NODE-164-length-86271-cov-18.517282_pt1 | contig 86271 bp, 71 predicted proteins | sample MGYA00579263_ERZ1643249 | MGnify/ENA primary metagenome ERZ1643249 (study PRJEB29033, sample SAMEA4952264) | chicken gut metagenome | biome: Broiler Chicken; feature: Gastrointestinal Tract; material: Caecum | place: Ireland | collected 2018 | study: Broiler...
AATCTGAGCCTATTTTTTAGGCTTCATTTTTTCATAACTTATTTGACACTACCAGACTATCTCTTCACTTCCCCTGCTTTCACGAATTTTCCCCCGATATTTTTAACGATTTTTCCCGCCTGTTCTCTTACATACTCACTGTCCAGCAGGATCGTCATAAAGCAATGGGGCCTTACGATCTTTTTGTACACAATAGGGCAGTGCTTCACGCCGGCCGGGCAATAGATGCAGGTATTTCTGGTAATTGTATAAGGTTCTCCTTCAATATAGAAATCCGCCTCCCCCCACTGAGCATTTACATCATCCTCTCTGTCGTTAAAGCTGGGCATAAAGAATACCAGTTCGTCCACATCATGAACATGCTCGTCCACATATGGATTTTTGTTTGGAATCTCATAAAACCAGGAAAGACTCATGTTCACTTTGCAGTCAGAAAACAGATCTGATGAACTGTAAGTCTGGCCTAAAGTCCTCCCGGTCTTAATATCTCCTTTGTCGTCCCGGATATCATCCAATACCGGCGGCACATAGTCAGGAGATATGATCAGATGCTCCCACTTTCTTTTTGTCATTAAAATCCCCCTTTTCTTTTACTGAACGCGTTCAGTTTTTTTATATACTCTATACTACTGAACATGTTTAGTTTTGTCAAGCACTATTTTAATTTGCTAAAAAAAGAAAGTGAAAATCCTATTATAAAAAAGGGGACGAAAAAAGGACCCGCCCTCAGGGCCTGGTCCATTCTCTTTTCATCTTATTATGTTTCTTATTCCTTGGAAATTCTGTCAAAGACCATGTCGTAACCGTCGTTTCCGTAATTTAAGCTCCGGTTTACCCGGCTGATCGTAGCTGTAGAAGCTCCTGTCTTCTCAGATATCTCCAGATAAGTCTTCTTTTCCTTTAACATTTTGGCCACCTCAAATCTCTGAGATAAAGACAAAATTTCATTTACTGTACATACGTCCTCAAAAAACTGATAACATTCTTCTCTGTTCCTTAAACTAAGTACTGCGTCAAACAGTGAATCCACTGCTTCTGTATGAATCTTTTTACTCATATCACATTATCTCCTTATATCAATTTCGCACCCCGCGATAGAAAGCAGCTGTCAAAAGCCTCCAATATCATTTATTGCTCTGCCTTATTAACGTTTTAACAGTTATAGCTCCTATCACTTTCATATATATTAGCACAGTAAATTTTTAAAGTAAAGAACAGACTTTGACTTTCTCACCATTATTTGTAAAAATTCTATAAAATTTTGTTTTTATTGACATATTTCTTAAATTCATCCACACTCCTGTTGACAATCAGCTCTTCAGGAAACTGGAGTTCATCCAGGATTTTCTGGACATACTGATGGCTTCCTACCAGAGAATCTGCATGAGCGTCACTATCCACGATTACAGGGGCTTGATACTCCCTGCATAGCTTCAGCATAGTCCTGATGTTTTCTTCTCCTCCCTGCCGGCCGCACCTGGGATCCAGAGAATTATTATTTACCTCAAGCAGAACCCTGTGCTCCTTTGCGCACTGGACCAAAGCCAGATAGTCCACTTCATACCTGGCGTCGTCAGGATGCCCGATGATATGGAGATAGGGATTTTTCATAACCTCCAGATAAGCATTTGTATTCTCTTCTCTGGTCCCGGGTTTAATACATGGGATATGCATGCTGGCTATGACAATATCCATTTTTTTCAGAGTCTTTTCTCCCATATCCACATGGCCTTCATAATCTATGATATTCAGCTCTGTTCCCATATAGAGTTCTACTCCATACATCTCCCTGTCAACCATTTTCAGATTTTCAAAATAAAAGAGCTGGCAGGTTCCAGGCATCTTCATAGAATGTTCTGTAATCCCCAGAAGCTCCAGTCCCTTTTCAGATGCGGATTTTGCCATTTCCCGTATGGTGCTGTAAGCATGTCCGCTAGCGATGGTGTGAGTATGTGCATCTAAGACGTATTTCATCTTTATTCTTCCTTTCAGTCAAATTGTATACATATAGATCCACAATTATTTTAATATATTTTTTCTGACACCACAAGGATGGAAAAATTTCAGGGCAGCCTCTGTCCTATAAAAACAGGGGGCCGCCGCACTAGTCAGGAATATTTATACATTTTATGCGAATTTGTCGAGCATAGCTTTGAGACTATAGGCTCAAAGCGGCACAGACTGAGCAATAAAATGTATAAATATTCTCGATTAATACGACAGCCCCCTGTTTCGTTTTCCGTATCAAATGATCTCATTAAACAGTGCTTTTACTGCCGGATAGATTTTTACAAATTTCTGATATCTCTCCTCATATTTTGCGGCCAATTCCGGTTCCGGTTCCACGGTATCGATAACTTTTACGATCTTGGCTGCCGCTTCTTCTACGGAAGCAAATTCCCCGTTTGCTACTGCTGCCAGCATAGCGCCGCCCAGGGCAGGACCTTCTTCAGATTCGATCACATCTACCTTAATATTCAGGATATTAGCGATCATCTTTTTCCACAGAGGGCTCTTAGCTCCGCCGCCGCAGATCTTGGTCCGCTCAATCTGGATTCCCAGAGACTTGGCAACCTCAAAGGAATCACGGATAGCAAAGGCCACGCCTTCCAGGACCGCCTGGGTCATATCTGCTCTTGTGCTGTCCATGGTCAGACCGATAAAGGTTCCCCTTGCATTAGGATTGTTGTGAGGAGAACGTTCTCCCATGAGATAAGGCAGGAAGAACACATTGTTCTCTCCCAGCTTTTCAATTTTAGCCTGTTCCCCGCTGTAATCCTTTGTTCCGATGATCTCGTCCATCCACCATTTATTACAGGAAGCTGCGCTTAACATACAGCCCATCAGGTGATAATGGCCATCTGCGTGGGCGAAAGCATGGAGGGCATTATGAGGATCTACTCCGAATTCTTTGCTGGAAATAAAGATGGTTCCGCTGGTTCCCAGGGAAATGTTGCACATTCCATCTCCGACAGTTCCGGTTCCCACTGCTGCAGCCGCATTATCTCCGGCTCCTGCCACGATCTTGCAGCTTTCCGGAATTCCCAGCTCTTTCGCAAGTTCCGGTTTCAGTGTGCCTACCGTTTCATAGCTTTCAAAAAGCTTTGGCATCTGCTCCTCTGTGACCCCGCAAATCTCCAGCATTTCTTTGGACCAGCAGCGGTTCTTTACATCCAGGAGCAGCATTCCGGAGGCATCGGACATATCACAGCTGTGTGTTCCGGATAACTTGTAAGCCAGGTAGTCCTTGGGCAGCATGATCTTTTTAATCCGTTTAAAATTCTCTGGTTCATTTTCCTTTACCCAAAGGATTTTCGGAGCTGTAAAGCCTGCAAAAGCAATATTGGCAGTATACTGGGACAGTTTGTCCTTGCCGATGACATGATTCAAGTAATCCGTCTCTTTCCCTGTTCTTCCGTCATTCCAGAGGATAGCCGGGCGGATGACCTGGTCATTTTCATCCAGGATCACCAGACCGTGCATCTGGCCGCCAAAGCTGATACCAGCCACCTGGCTTTTATCACATTCTGATGTAAGCTCTTTGATTCCTTCCAGACTCTGTTCCCACCAGTCTTCCGGATTCTGCTCAGACCAACCCGGATGAGGAAAAGAGATGGGATACTCTCTGGAAACAATCTTCTGGATCTTGCCTTCTCCGTCCATCAGCAGCAGCTTAACGGCGGAAGTTCCTAAATCTACACCAATGTATAACATGTTTTCTCTCCTTTACTAAACAGGACTGCCGCAAAAACGGCAGCCCCTGTGATTCCTGTCAGCTTTTATGCAAATGGATTTTCTGTAGGATACAGAACGCCCTTTGGCTGATTGTAGTTAATTTCTTCTACCTCTACGCCGATATATTTGAATACTTCATATAATGCTTTTCCGTAGTGTCCGAAAGCAACGGCTCCGTGATGTGGATAATTCTTTTCCACCAGTACGTGGCGGTAGAAACGTCCCATCTCAGGAATGGCAAAGATACCGATTCCTCCAAAGCTCTGTGTTGCCACAGGAAGAACTTCACCGTGAGCAATGTAAGCCCGAAGCTTGCAGTCAGAAGTGCTCTGAAGACGGTAGAAGGTAACGTCACCTGGAATAATATCTCCTTCCAGAGTTCCCTGTGTAACTTCTTCCGGAAGATTTCTTGCCATGATCATCTGATATTTCATAGTGCAGGAAGTCAGTTTTCCGGAAGTTGTATTTCCGCAGTGGAATCCCATAAAAGTATCTTTCTGTGTATAGTCATATTTTCCTTTGATCTCGCTGTCATAGATAGAAGCTGGAACGGTATTGTTGATATCCAGAAGTGTAACGGCATCCTGGCTGATCACAGTACCGATGTATTCGCTTACAGTTCCCCAGATATCTACTTCACAGGAAACCGGAATTCCTCTTCCTGTAAGACGGCTGTTTACATAGCAGGGAACGAATCCGAACTGTGTCTGGAATGCAGGCCAACATTTTGTTGTCAGGGTTACATATTTTCTGGAACCTTTATGTGCCTCTACCCAATCCAGCAAAGTGATCTCGTACTGAGCCAGTTTTGGCAGGATTTCCGGCTTCATATTGCCTTCGCCCAGTTCTTTCTCCATATCTTTTGCAACTTCTTCAATACGTGGATCCCCTTCATGTTTCTTAAAGGCTTCAAAAAGATCCAGCTCAGAGTTCTCTTCGATCTCGATTCCCAGGTCATACAATCTCTTGATAGGAGCGTTGCAGGCCAGGAAGTCCTGAGGACGGGGACCAAAGCTGATCACTTTCAGGTTCTTTAAAGCAACGATAGCTCTTGCGATAGGAACGAATTCTTCGATCATATCTGCTACTTCTGCTGCTGTTCCTACAGGATATTCCGGAATATAAGCCTTTAAATTACGCAGCTTCAGGTTGTAGCTGGCATTTAACATACCGCAGTAGGCATCGCCTCTTCCCTGTACCAGATCTCCTTCTTCAGCTGCTGCCACTACCATACATGGTCCATGGAAATATTTTACTAACAGAGTCTCTGCTGTCTCCGGTCCGAAGTTTCCAAGATATACTACTAAAGCGTTACATCCGGCTTCTCTCAGTTCTTTCAGAGCTTTCTGCATGTCCACTTCACTTTCTACAACGGTTGGACATTCGTAAATTTCTCCTTTGTAAGCAGCTACCACTGCTTTTCTTCTGTTCTCAGACAGTGTCATTGGGAAACAGTCACGGCTTACGGCCACGATACCCATTTTTACTTCTGGCATGTTCTGTAAATTCATTCTTCTTTACCTCCTGATTAAATTTTTATATTTTTCTGTCTATTCTACAGACAGATTTGCACCTTTTAATCCCACGAAAGCTCCTTCGATACCGGCTTCTTCATGGGCAATGAGCCACTTATTTCTTGCAAACAGCAGCTTATCTTCTTTTGTATTGTTCTGAGCCGCTGGCGCATCTGTGTTTGTTCCCTTTGGAAGGATCACTGCTGCCCGGAATTTATTTCCGTTTACATTGCAGGGCGCATAGTGAAGTGTTGTAGCATACACTTCGATGACAGTGCCTGCCGGAACCAGGAAGGCTTCCATCTTTCCAGTGTCATATGTACCGTCTTCCTCAATGTCCTGCTCTTTTCCCAGGATCAGGATCATATCTGTCTGGGCCACGTTCACCTCGGAATCTCTGTGATACTCTACTGCATTTAAAAGTACGTTATTTCCATTGCAGTAGCCCACCTGGATAGGCATTCCTCCATAAAGGCTGTATCCAATCTTCTCCACGCAGGGACAGGCTTCCAGTTTCTCATCAGAGGCCACATAGACCACATCATCTGGCTGAGGGGTCTCTTTCAGAGCTTCCAGCAGATCGGAAACATCGATTCCCTGAATCACTTTTCCATAGGTCTGGAAGGCTTTATCTGTTACCTTCAAAATTTCCATCTGGGACTTACCTCCTTAATTAGTTTAGTCATTAAACTATATACTTATGCTACCATCTATACAGAAAAAAAGCAAGTTGTTTTTCAAAAAACAACCTGCTTTTTTATGTTGTGATATCTTTTCCGAAATATTTTACAGACAATTCCTTCAAAGTACCCTCTTCTTTCAGCTCTTCCAGATTTTTCTCCAGAGTATCTTCCAATGAATTGCCCTTTCTGGTAAATATAGCGATCCTGGTATCTTCTTCCTCTGTCTGCTCCTCTGCCAGGGAAAGATCCAGATAGGCATCTGTGTATCCATAGTGGATCCTGTTCCATTGGCTGAGCCCCACGCCTGAGATCACACAATCATAAATCCTTCCGTCCAGAGATTTCAGAAGATTTTTTTCTGTAGTGTCCACAATCTCCAACTCCAGATCCAGCCGGTCTGCGAGAAGACCCGCCAGCTCCACTTCAAATCCTTCCGGTTTATTGGTCTCCGGAGAAAGATAACACAGTTTGTCAATATTCAGATTCATCCCCACTCGCAAAACACCCTTTTCCACTGTTTTTCCGCCGTCAAAAAGAAAACAGCCGGAAAAGCACAGGCTCATAAACAAAGTGAAGATAAAAAAAAGGAGTCTTCCTGGTCCTTGTCTTTTTTTCATTTGATTTTCTCCAATAGTTGTCATCCTGTCATGAACAACCATACCATGTATATACTTCTTTGTCAACGCAGAGGAAAAGGCTGCCACTTGTAAAAGATTTTTTCAAATGGTATGATAAAGGAAAGCTTTTCAGGGAGGGACTATGAAAAACTGGAATGGAAAACCTTATTACTCTTTTGATTATATGCTGAAAGAGCGTTTTTCTGAAAAAATATACAAAACAGCGCTGAACGGAGGAATGACCTGCCCTAATCGCGACGGCACTCTCGGAACCCGGGGCTGTATCTTCTGCAGTCAGGGGGGATCGGGAGATTTTGCCGGAGACCGCAGGGATTCCATCACCCTTCAGATTGATAAACAGGCGGCAAAACTTTCTCAGAAGCGTAAGGCATCTGCTTTTATCGCATACTTTCAGGCCTATACCAATACTTACGCGCCTGCAGAATATTTAAAAAAGATTTATACTGAAGCTATCCGGCATCCTCTGGTGGCGGCGGTTTCCATTGGCACCCGCCCGGACTGTCTCGGTCCTGAGGTACTGGATCTTCTGGAAGAACTAAACCGGATAAAGCCGGTGTGGGTAGAACTGGGACTTCAGACCATCCATGAACAAACAGCGGAATACATTCGCAGAGGCTACCCGCTGTCCTGCTTTGAGGATGCAGTGAAAGCTCTCCATCAAAGAAATCTGGAGGTTATTGTCCATACGATCCTGGGCCTTCCGGGAGAAAGCCGCAAGGATATCCTGGAAACCATGGAATATCTGAACCGCCAGAAAATCCAGGGTATCAAACTCCAGCTTCTTCATGTACTGAAGGGCACGGACCTTGCGCAGGATTATCTGGATGGAAAATTTTCGGTCTATTCTATGGAGGAATATTTGGATACAGTCATTGACTGCCTTGAACATCTTTCTCCGGATATTGTGATCCACCGTCTCACCGGCGACGGTCCCAAAGATCTGCTTATTGCCCCTCTGTGGAGCAGCAAGAAACGCACTGTCTTAAACGCCCTGCATCATGAGTGCAAAATGCGCGGCGCCTATCAGGGAAGATTATATAAGGAGGATTAAAAATCATGGCAGAACCTCTTACACTTTACAAACTGATGATTCTTTATATGCTGGAAAAATCAGAATTTCCACTGACAAATGCTCAGATTTCCGGATTCATTCTGGATAAAGGATATACCACCTATTTTCATCTTCAGCAGGCTCTTTCAGAGCTGACAGACTCAGAACTTGTAAAAACCAAAACCGTCCGTAATTCTTCCTACTATCAGATCACGCCCCTCGGGAAACAGACTCTTTCTTATTTTGAGGACCAGATTTCCGAAGGCATTAAAACGGACATTGCAAACTTCTTCAAAGAAAATATCATCAAGATCCGGGAAGAACTGTCTGCGGTAGCCGACTATTATAAAGGCCAGGAAGAAGGATATCAGGTACGCTGCCGTCTTCGTCAGGATAAAATTTCTCTGGTAGATCTGACCATAGCAGTTCCTTCAGAAGAGGCGGCAAAGGCCGTCTGTGTAAACTGGAAGGAAAAAAGCCAGAATGCTTATGAAACTCTGATCGAATTTCTTCTATAAATGACGAAAAGGATGTGCTATTTCATGGAGCCGGAACCGTTCCATGAAAAAACCACATCCTTTTTTCTATTTCATCATTTTTTTCAATTCATCCATAAAGGTGTCAATATCCTTGAATTCCCGGTAAACGGAAGCAAATCTCACATAAGCAACTGCATCCAGATTCTTTAATTTCTCCATAACGATCTCTCCGATAACAGTGCTGGGGACTTCCCGCTCTTCTTTATTGAAGACCTCTGTCTCGATCTCATCGATGAGTTCCTCGATCCTTTTTACGGAGATCGGTCTTTTATAGCAGGCCCTCATTACTCCGTTCTGGAGTTTTCCTCTGTCAAACTCCTCACGGCTTTGATCCTTTTTTATAACGATCAGTGGAATATTTTCTATTCTTTCATAAGTAGTAAAACGTCTTCCGCACTCATCACACTGTCTTCTTCGTCTGATAGAATTATTATCCGGTACAGGTCTGGAATCAATGACCCTCGTATTATCCTGATTGCAAAACGGGCACTTCATAGTGTTCCTCCTTATGCAAGAACCGCCTCTGCCAGCAACTTCATATTTTCTTCATCCGCTTCTTTCATCACAGATTTGATGGTCACTACAGGCTCGCAGATGTCAATATCCTTCATTCCTTCAAAATAAGCTTTCATAAATTTTCCTGCCATAGGCGCCCAGGAGCCGTTCTCTACGATTCCCACTTTTCTCTTTCTGTAAGTTTTGATTTTCAGATGATACAGAAAATCCTCCATGCATGGAAACAGGTTTCCGTCGTAAGTTACTCCCATAACTACCAGACGGCTGTAGCGGAAAGCGCTGGAAACAGCCTCAGCCATATCATCTCTGGCCAGATCAAATACACGGACGGTCTTCGCGCCTTTTTCCTGAAGGATCTCTGCCATTCGCCGGGCAGCGTTTCCTGTATTTCCATGAATAGAAGCGTAAGCTACTACAACCCCTTCTTCCTCCGGCTCATAACTGCTCCAGGTCAGGTATTTCCCGATATAATATCCCAGATTTTCTTTCAGTACAGGGCCGTGAAGAGGACAGATCATCTGGATATCCAGAGTTGACGCTTTCTTTAAAAGAGCCTGAACCTGGCTTCCATACTTTCCTACGATATTGATAAAATATCTTCTTGCCTCATCGTCCCATCCTTCTTCGACATCTGAAGCGCCGAATTTTCCAAATCCGTCTGCTGAAAATAAAATCTTTTCTGTCTGTTCATATTCCACCATGACTTCCGGCCAGTGGACCATCGGTGCCATAAAGAACTGCAGGGTATGTTTTCCCAGACTGAGGGTATCTCCCTCTTTCACTACCACACTTCTGGGTGTAAAATCTAATGTAAAAAACTGCGGCAGCATAGAAAAGACTTTTGGATTTGACACTACCTGCATATCCGGATATTTTTCCGCCAGAAGCTGGATATTAGAGGCATGATCCGGTTCCAGATGAGATACTACCAGATAATCCGGTGTTCTTCCATCCAGGACTTTTTCCAGGTTGTCCAGCCATTGCTGCGTGCGGCGTTTATCCACAGTATCCATTACCGCGATCTTTTCATCTAAGATCACATAAGAATTATAAGTAACCCCATTGGGGACTTTATACTGGCTTTCAAATAAATCAATATCTTTATCATCTACACCAATATAAACAACTGAATCTGAAATTTTCATATCATACATAAATCTATTTCCTCCTTGGAGATGTGAAATAATATTAGTACACCGACTTTATTATATATGGATTATAGAAAATTTTCCACTGGTTTTTTAGGAAATTTCCGTTCCCTATAAAAATCTTGACGAAATCAGGGAGGAAGCATACAATGAACCTGAAACAGGAGGTAGCAACATGGAAGAAATCACAAACTATATTCTGGAACAGGTCCAGAATATCCTTGCCATAGACAGTCCCACAGGGTATACCAAAAACGTTACTGACTATCTTATGGCTGAATATGAAAAAATGGGCTATGCCCCTCAAAGAACCGTCAAAGGCGGAGTCTTAACTGATCTGGGAGGAAAGGATCCGGACAATGCCGTATTTCTGGAAGCTCATGTAGATACATTAGGCGCTATGGTATCTCAGATAAAATCCAACGGCCGTCTGGCGGTTTCTCCCTTGGGCGGTATGAACGCCAATAATGCGGAAGCCGAAAACTGCCGGATCATCACCCGTTTCAATGGAATTTATGAAGGTACCTGCCAGCTTGCAGACGCTTCTGTCCATGTAAATGGAAAATATGATGAAACTTCCAGAACTTTTGATGTTATGGAAATCGTCCTGGATGAGAAGGTTTCCGACAGAGAAGGGGTTCTGTCCCTTGGAATCATGGAAGGGGATATCGTTGCTTTCGATCCCAGGACCCGGATCACTAAAAGCGGATATATCAAAAGCCGTTTTCTGGATGATAAATTAAGCGCCGGAATCCTTCTGGGATATGCCAGATACCTGAAAGAAGCAGGCATCTGCCCTGACCGGAAAATCTATCAGCATCTTACCGTGTATGAAGAAGTCGGACATGGAGGAGCCGCCTCTGTTCCTCAAGGGGTAACGGAGATTCTCGCAGTAGATATGGGCTGTGTAGGCGAGGGTCTGAACTGTAAAGAACATCAGGTATCTATCTGCGCAAAAGACAGCGGCGGTCCTTATAATTATGATCTGGTCAGCGAACTGATAAGTGTGGCCAAAAGAGACCATCTGGATTTCGCCGTAGATGTTTATCCTCACTATGGATCAGATGCAGAAGCAGGACTTAGAGCAGGCTATGACGTACGCCACGGTCTGATCGGAGCCGGAGTCTATGCCTCCCACGGATATGAGAGAAGTCATGTGGACGGGGTAAAAAATACCTTTCTTCTGTTAAAAGGTTATTTAGGATAGAGATAGTTTAAAGATTATTAAGAGATTTTCTAATTATTTTATAAAAGTGACATAATTTACTCACATTTCCTTTTTATAATAAATCTCGGATAGTTGATAAACCACTCACTATCTCCCCCCTCAAGTTGAAAAAACCCGGTACCTTGCGTATCGGGTTTTTTTCTGTTGCTTTTCTTACATACAGCAGATATAATGGTCTTATCTTCTTCTCACAAAGTCGGCAGATACCGGCTCTGGGAAGAAATCGGGTGCATATATTTAAATCTATCAAAACTATCATAGAAGAAAGAGGTATGACACTATGACAAGAAAAAAAGTAGTGGTGGCATTAGGCCATCGGGCGCTGGGTACCACCCTTCCTGAGCAGAAAACTGCTGTAAAAACTTCCGCCAAAATTTTAGCAGATCTGGTAGAAGCAGGAGCTGATATTATCATAACCCACAGCAATGCTCCTCAGGTAGGCATGATCCATACAGCTATGAATGAATTTGGAAAAGTACATCCTGATTATACGGCAGTTCCTATGTCTGTATGTTCTGCAATGAGCCAGGGATATATCGGCTATGACATCCAGAACACCCTTCGGGCAGAACTTCTCCGCAGAGGCATCTATAAACCGGTAAGCACCATCCTCACTCAGGTAACTGTAGATCCTTATGACGATGCTTTCCATGAACCTGTGAAGATTATCGGCAGAACACTTACTGCAGAAGAAGCTGAAGCTGAAGAACATAAAGGGAATTATGTAGTAAAGACAGAAGAGGGGTATCGGAGGATCGTAGCAGCTCCCCAGCCGGAAAAGATCGTGGAGATCGACGCCATTAAGGCCTTGTCTGACACAGGACAGATTGTAATCGCCTGCGGCGGCGGCGGAATCCCGGTTCTGGAAAGAAACGAAGAGCTCATCGGCGCCAGCGCTGTTATTGAAAAAGACCTTGCAAGCGGCAAGCTGGCTCAGGCATTAGACGCCGACGAACTGCTGATCCTTACCAGTGTGGAAAAAGTATCCGTAAACTATCATTCTGATTCCGAAGAATATCTCTCTCAGATTTCTGTCCAGGAAGCCAAAACCTATATGGAAGAGGGTCATTTTGGAGATAATACCATGCTTCCTAAGATACAGGCTTCTGTAGAATTCGTAGAGGGACATCCTGAAAGACGGGCAGTGATCACTTCCATCGGAAAAGCCAAAGAAGGTTATTTAGGGAAGACCGGAACCATTATCACCGCATAGAAAAAACAATAGGCGGCATGTTTTTCCAAGTATTTTTCGCCGTAAATAAAGCTATACATCTGGATGCTTATCGGCATCAGATGTATAGCTTTTTATTTTCTGTCTTTTGTTCCAGGGACTTTCTTCTGAAAGATCCTGTTAATAGTCTTCTGAGGGATCTCAAATACAAAAATAATCCCCAGCACGATGGCTATAGCGATTCCCAGAGTCTCTCTTCCATAGTAAAGACTGAGTTCATTGTTTTCCAGAAGCGTATAATAAATCGTTCTGTAGATTCCGATCCCAGGCACTTCCGGAAAGATCCCTGCAATGAGAAACAAGGTCACCGGACACTTTCTTACTGTGCTTCCGATCCTGGAAGCCAGAGTAATAAATACGGTAGCCGCAAAATTTCCTATAATAGCTCCTGTATCAAATCCGTTGACAAAGATCCAGCAGATCAGCCAGCCTGTCCCTCCGATAAATCCGCAGAGGGGATAATGCTCCCTGGGTACAGAGAACAATACAGAAAAAGCTACTGTTCCCACTGCCGCAGCCAGGAACTGTAAGATTCCTTCCAGGATCATAAAAGTATCCCTCCCGTCAGATTGTAGTAAAGGAAATACATGATTCCAACACCCATGGCGATCCCCAGGGCGACCATGAGCGCATCCAGAAACCGGACTCCGCCTCCGATATAATCTCCGTCAGCAAAATCCCGGACTGCATTTACCAGAGAAACTCCCGGAACCAGAGGCATCACAGATCCCACCAGAATACTTCCCGGCGCATTTCCCAATCCTAGCCTGTAAAAAAAGACTGCAAAAAAGGATACGCAGAATCCTCCTGCCAGGTTGGTCACGATCTTTGAAGTCCTCTTTTCTCTTTTACCAAATCCCAGGATCAGGGCATAGAGAAGAAACCCCGAAAGAAAAGCCGCCGCCATATCCTCCAGGTTTCCCCCCAGAAGATAGCAGAAACAGCCGGAACCAACCCCGGAGGCCAGCATCTGCACGATTCCCCGTTTTCCCGGCATATCCTTGATGATCTCCAGTTTTTTCTCAGCTTCCTCCACTGTATATTTTCCTTCTTCAATTTCTCTGGACAGCTGATTCACAGCCGCTATCCTGTGAAGCTTGGCTCCACTTATAGGAATATGTTTTACACTTGCATAAATCTGCCCTTCGTCATTCTCGGCAGTGATAAAAATACCAGTACTCAGAACAAAGGTACTGCATTGCTTGATTCCAAAAGCTTTTGCGATCCTGGTGATTGTCTCCTCCACCCGGAAAATTTCCGCTCCGGCATCCAGCAGGATCCGTCCGGCTTCCATTGCCAGATCCAACACTTCTTTATCATAATTTTCCACTGTCTTGTCTCTCCATAATTTTTTTAACAGAAACGCGGAACCGTCTGTCCGGTCTCAAAGACTGCCGAAACGGTTCCGCGCTTTCTATTTACCTGAAAATAGTAAAGAATAAAATTACGATAATGCCTAATGCGATTCTATACCAGCCAAACACCTTGAAATCATGTTTCTTAATATAACCCATCAGGAATTTAATGGCAAGGACAGATACAATAAAGGATACTGCCATACCTACCACCAGGATTACAACCTCCCAGGAAGTAAAATCAAGTCCGAATTTCACAATCTTCAGCAGACTGGCTCCAAACATCACGGGAATAGCCAGGAAAAAAGTATATTCTGCAGCCAGTGTCCTGGATGCTCCCAGTAAAATACCGCCGATGATCGTGGCCCCGGAACGGGAAGTTCCGGGAATCAGCGCCAGAACCTGAAATACACCGATAAGCAGGGCTGTTTTCCAGGTAATCTCACTGATCGAATTATATTTAACCTGACGTTTTTCATTATAATCCTCTACGATCAAAAACATAACGCCATAGACGATCAGCATTATCGAAACCACAAACCAGTTATTAAATTTTTCTTCGATAAAGTCATTAAAGGGCAGTCCGATGATAATAGCCGGCAGGCAGGAGACCAAAATTTTAAGCCACATGATCATTTTATCGATTTTTACAAACCGGCATAAAACTCCCGCTGCTTTTTCTACTTTGGTCACATTTACATGTTTAGGTTTTTTATTCCGGAAAGGCCACAGGTCTTTCCAGTAAAGCACTACCACCGCAAGAATTGCTCCAAGCTGAATAACTACCATAAACATATCCCAAAACTCCCGGCTTACATCCAGCTTTACAAACTCTTCCACCAGGATCAGATGTCCGGTACTGCTTATGGGAAGCCATTCTGTGATTCCCTCTACGATTCCAAGGAAGACTACTTTTAATATCTCGATAAAGCTTTCCATTCTTCACCCCTTAGATTTCTGCAATGTTCACCAGTTTCAGTTTCTGGATATCTGTATTTTCCAGACTGGTCACCAAAGCTTCTGCTGTATCCAGCGCGGTAAGGACGTTGACGCCTGTTTCAATAGCGTTTCTCCGGATGATAAATCCATCTTTAGATTTTTCTACACCCTGAGAAGGAGTATCAATGACCAGATCGATCTTATGTCCCAGGATCAGATCCATCAGATTAGGAGAAGGCTGCTCGATCTTGTTGGTACGGATCGCTTTCACTCCGTTCTCATTGAGAACTTTTGCGGTGCTTCTGGTCGCATAGATCTTATATCCCAGGTTCTGGAATCTCCGGGCAATAGGGATAATATCCTGTTTATCTTCATCTCTTACTGTAATGATCATATTTTTATATTTAGGAAGGTTCACACCTGCACCCAGGAATGCTTTATACAGAGCTTCATTAAAGCTCTCGGATATTCCAAGACACTCTCCTGTAGACTTCATCTCCGGTCCCAGACTTACATCTGCTCCCCGGATCTTCTCAAAGGAGAATACCGGCATTTTAATGGCATAGTGCTTTGCTTCCGGCTGAAGTCCAGGTGTGTAGCCCAGTTCTTTCAACTTGTGTCCCAGGATCACCTGTGTAGCAAGGGGAACAATAGGGATTCCTGTTACCTTGCTGATGTAAGGTACTGTACGGCTGGATCTTGGATTTACCTCAATAACATAGACCTCTTCTCCACATACAATAAACTGGATATTGATCATACCAAGTACATGGAGAGATTTTGCCAGCTTTCTGGTATAGTCCTCAATAGTTCTCTTTGCACTCTCGCTGATAGTACGGGCAGGATATACAGAGATACTGTCTCCGGAATGGATACCTGCTCTTTCAATATGCTCCATGATCCCGGGGATCAGAATATCCTCTCCGTCACATACAGCGTCAACCTCGATTTCTTTTCCCTGAAGATATTTATCTACCAGGATAGGATGTTCCTGGGCGATCCGGTTAATAATACCGATATACTGTTCCACATCCTCATCATTGATAGCAATCTGCATTCCCTGTCCGCCAAGGACATAGGAAGGACGTACCAGCACCGGATATCCCAGTTCATTAGCCGCCCGGACAGCCTCTTCTGCAGTATATACTGTATGTCCCTTTGGTCTAGGAATATGACACTGTTCCAGGATTTCATCAAAAAGTTCTCTGTCTTCCGCAGCATCTACATTTTCCGCAGAGGTTCCCAGGATCTTCACGCCCATCTTAATAAGCGCCTCTGTCAGCTTAATGGCTGTCTGACCGCCGAACTGTACTACAGCTCCGTCAGGCTTCTCTATATCCACTACGTTTTCCACATCTTCCGGTGTAAGAGGCTCGAAATACAGCTTATCTGCGATGTCAAAGTCTGTACTTACTGTCTCTGGATTGTTGTTAATGATAATGGTCTCATAACCTTCCTTTTCAAAGGCCCAGGTACAGTGTACGGAACAGAAGTCAAATTCAATACCCTGTCCGATACGGATAGGACCGGATCCCAGGATCAGGACTTTCTTCTTGTCAGTTGTTCCGTCTGCCTCGTTCTCTCCTCCATACACAGAATAATAGTAAGGAGTGGTTGCTGCAAATTCTGCTGCGCAGGTATCTACCATCTTATAGGAAGCCGTGATCCCCCACTCTTTTCTCAGATCATGGATCTCATCTGTAGTCTTCCCTGTCAGCTGTCCGATCACATTATCCGGGAATTCGATTCTCTTGGCCTCTCTCAGCAGCTCCTCTGTCAGCTCCTGCTCTTTCAGAGCCTGTTCCATTTCCACCAGGATAGCGATCTTATCAATAAACCAGATATCGATCTTTGTGATATCGTGTATCGTTTCATAAGAAATCTTTCTTCTTACCGCTTCTGCGATACGCCAGATACGCATATCATCTACGATATGAAGCTGTTCTATCAGTTCTTCTTCTGTCAGCTTTGTAAAGTCATAGGACATGAGAGAATCCACATGCTGCTCCAGTGAACGGATAGCCTTCATCAGTGCTCCCTCAAAGTTATTGCAGATACTCATGACCTCTCCTGTAGCCTTCATCTGAGTAGTCAGAGTCCTCTTGGCGCTGATAAATTTGTCAAAGGGCAGTCTTGGGATCTTTACTACGCAGTAATCCAGCATAGGCTCGAAGCTGGCATAAGTCTTACCGGTAATAGCATTTTTGATCTCATCCAGGGTATATCCCAAGGCGATCTTTGCAGCCACCTTGGCGATAGGATATCCTGTAGCCTTGGAAGCCAGGGCGGAAGAACGTGACACACGGGGATTTACCTCGATAACACAGTATTCAAAACTGTCCGGATTCAGGGCATACTGCACGTTGCAGCCTCCGGTGATCCCCAGCTCTGTGATAATGTTCAGGGCAGAAGTTCTAAGCATCTGATATTCTTTATCTCCCAGAGTCTGAGAAGGAGCCACTACGATACTGTCTCCTGTGTGAACACCTACCGGATCAATATTTTCCATGTTGCAGACAGTGATACAGTTTCCTGCGCTGTCCCGCATTACCTCATACTCGATTTCTTTCCAGCCGGCAATACAACGCTCTACCAGTACTTCTCCCACACGGGAAAGACGGAGACCGTTTTCCAGGATCTCAATAAGTTCCTCTTCATTATTGGCAATACCGCCGCCGCTTCCTCCCAGGGTATAGGCAGGACGCAGTACCACCGGATAGCCGATCTTATTACTGAAGGCAATACCGTCTTCCACATTGCGCACCACCAGAGATGCGGCGATAGGCTCGCCGATCTTTTCCATAGTATCTTTAAATTCCTGGCGGTCCTCTGCCTTCTTAATCGTCTCAGAGGTAGTTCCGATCAGCCGCACATTGTGTTCCCTTAAAAATCCTCTCTCCTCCAGCTCCATAGCCAGATTCAGACCTGCCTGTCCTCCCAGTGTAGGAAGCACACTGTCTGGTTTTTCTTTCAGGATCAGCTGCTCTACCACTTCTACTGTAAGAGGCTCTATATAAACTTTATCAGCAATATCTTTATCCGTCATAATGGTGGCAGGATTGGAGTTCAGCAGGACAACCTCAATTCCTTCTTCCTTCAGAGAACGGCATGCCTGGGTTCCTGCATAGTCAAACTCTGCCGCCTGTCCGATCACGATAGGGCCGGAACCGATCATCAATACTTTTTTAATATCAGGATTTCTTGGCATTATTCTGTCACCTCCATCATTTTTATGAAACGGTCAAATAAGTAGCCGGAATCCTGGGGACCAGGGCAGGCCTCCGGATGGAACTGCACAGTAAAGATATTTTTTCCTATATACTTCAGTCCCTCGTTTGTTTTATCGTTTACATTTTCAAAGGCCGGAACTGCTATCTGGGGATCCAGAGTTTCCGTATCCACTACATAGCCATGGTTCTGAGAAGAAATATAAACTCTGCCGGTTTCCAGATCTTTTACCGGATGATTTCCTCCTCTGTGGCCATATTTCATTTTCTTTGTATCCGCACCGGTAGCCAGCGCCATCAGCTGATGCCCCAGACAGATGGCAAAGATCGGAACCTGAGAATCATATAATTTTTTGATTTCTTTGATGATCTCTGTACATTCTTTCGGGTCTCCGGGACCGTTAGAAAGCATGATACCGTCAGGCTGGTCTTTCAGGATTTCCTCCGCTTTTGCAGATGCAGGATAAATAGTGACCTGGCAGCCTCTTTTATTTAAAGAAGCCGCTATATTTTCTTTTGCTCCAAAATCCATCAGCGCAACTTTAGGTCCGTTGCCTTTAAGGATACTCTTCTCTTCGCAGGTAACCTTTTCCACTACTTTTCCTGTAGTATAAGCATGCAGTCTTGGAATCACCTCATCCAGTTTAAAATCCGGATTTGTAGTAATCATACCGTTCATGGTGCCCTTCTCTCTCAAAATCTTTGTAAGAGCTCTGGTATCGATCCCCGCAATGCCTGGTATATCATATCGTTTTAAAAAATTCTGGATTGTATCTTCACAGCGGAAGTTGCTTGGAATACGAGATAACTCTCTTACGATATATCCGTCCGGCCATGGTCTTAAGGATTCCTGGTCTTCGTAACAGATACCATAATTTCCAATCAAAGGATATGTCATGCAGACTGCCTGTCCGGCATAAGAAGGATCTGTAAGTACTTCCAGATAACCTGTCATAGAAGTATTAAAAACAATCTCACTGATGATCTCTTTCTTAGAGCCGATGCTGGTACCTGTAAAGACAGTACCGTCTTCCAGTATCAAAAATGCTTTCATTCTCTCACCTGTCTCCCTTTCTGTTCTTTTCATATTTCATGGTTTCCATTTAAAAGCTTCCTAAAAAGTCCTAAATTTCCCCAAATTGTAAAAAGTATATCATGACCTCTCTTTTTTTTCAACCTTTTTTCAAGAATCCCTTTTTACAAATCCTTTTTACCAAACTACGGTTCCCTGAATTAAAGCAAATCTACATGCATTCAAAATTTTTTGAATTTTTTTAATTTTTCTATTGACAATTAAAGATAAATCATATAATATATATCTTGCGCTTGCGAAATATAAAGCGCGTTCAAGATGCAGGAGTGGCGGAATTGGCAGACGCGCAGGCTTCAGGTGCCTGTGGTAGCAATATCGTGTGGGTTCAAGTCCCATCTCCTGCACTTTCGAAAAGTCTCAGGTCGAAAAGATCTGAGACTTTTTTCATCGTTATATAAAAACAGATTTCCTCTGGCAGCAAAAATCTTTCAAAAAAATCAAATTTCTTATTGACAATTTCTTCTTTATCGTGTAGTATATATTTCGTGCTCAAGAGCACACAACAAAATACAGAAATGCAGGAGTGGCGGAATTGGCAGACGCGCAGGCTTCAGGTGCCTGTGGTAGCAATATCGTGTGGGTTCAAGTCCCATCTCCTGCATCTTTTTTTGTTCTGAAATAGAACAAGCCATAAAAAATCCCCCGGCGGCTTTCCGGGGGATTTTTTATGGCTTTCAGTTCATCTCCAGCTGTGGCAGCTCCTGTCCTCTCAGCAGGATTTTAGGTCCGCCTGTATGCTGAATATATTCTTTGGTAATGATCACTTCTCCTATGCTGTCATCTTTTGGTATCTCATACATGATATCCAGCATATACTCTTCCAGTATAGCTCTCAGAGCTCTTGCCCCTGTATGCTTTTCCATAGCCATATCCGCTATGGCCTCCAGGGCTCCATCTTCAAATTCTAATTTTACTTCGTCCATAGCCAGAAGTTTCTGATATTGCTTCAAAATAGCGTTTTTAGGCTCTTTGAGGATTTCTACCAGCATGTCTCTTGTCAGACCCTTTAAAGCAAAAATAATCGGAAGACGTCCTAAAAATTCCGGTATCATACCGAACTTTCTCAGATCATCTACAGTTACTTTTTCCAGAATACTGTCATCCTGGTCATATTTATCCTTCAGATCTGCCTGGAAACCAATAGAAGCTGTCTTATTTAAACGCTCTTTTATGATTTCTTCCAGATCCGGAAAAGCGCCTCCGCAGATGAACAAAATATTTCTGGTATCAACTGTAGTCAGAGGCACCATAGCATTCTTGCTGTTTGCACCTACCGGAACTTCTATCTCGCTTCCTTCTAAAAGCTTCAGCATTCCCTGCTGGACCGCCTCTCCGCTTACATCTCTCTGATTAGTATTCTTCTTCTTGGCGATTTTATCTATCTCATCGATAAAAATAATTCCATGTTCGGCCTTTTCCACATCATTGTCAGCCGCTGCCAGAAGCTTACTCACTACGCTTTCAATGTCATCTCCGATATATCCCGCTTCTGTAAGAGAGGTAGCATCCGTGATAGCGAGAGGCACATCAAGGAGCCTGGCAAGAGTCTTTACCATATAGGTTTTGCCGCTTCCGGTAGGGCCGATCATCAGCATATTGGACTTTTCAATTTCCACATCATCTGTATTTTCTGCAAAAACTCTTTTATAATGGTTGTAAACAGCTACAGACATTACTTTTTTTGCATGTTCCTGCCCGATTACATATTCATCCAGACTTGCCTTGATTTTATGGGGCGCCGGTATGCTCTTAATATCAAAAACTTTAGGCGCTACCTTTTCTTTCGGCTGTTCCTGTCTTTTTTTAATTTTCTGCCGGTTGGGAATCTGATTCTGAAGGGAACTTAAATCGATCATGCTGATATTGGGCATGTTTGGAATATTTTTCATCAGCTCATCATAATTGATATTGCTGTTGTTCATAGTATCAAAGCTGCGTTGCATACAGTCTGTGCATATATGGATATTATTAGGCAGATCTATCATCTTTCCGGCCTTGCTTTCCGGACGTCTGCACATAAAGCATACCTTTTCATAAGTATCCTTTTTACCTTTATCTTCTTTATCAGAGGAAGATGGAGTCTCTAAATATTCTTTATCATCTGGCATATCTGTTCTCTCTCTTTCCTTTATCAATCTATTATATCTGACTTCAGTATCTTATCATAAATCGATCCGTCTAACAAGTAAACTTTTTATAAATACAAAACGGCAGCGGCCTGAAACCCTAAACCGTTCCCGGCCACCGCCTTCTATATATTTTTAGTAGATTATTCTCCGCTCTGACTGCTTTGAGAAGAATTCTGCGCATCACTCTTTGCGCCTAAGGTAACTGTCACAGTCTGTTCATTATACTCTCCTCCTTCAGCTCTGGCAACCACGACCTCAACCTTCTCTCCGGCCCGGTAGTATGCAAGCTGATTTGTCAGATTATCATAGGTCTGTACTGTAGTGCCGTCAAATTTCTGGATAATATCGCCTTCCTGGATTCCTGCTTTTGCTGCCGGTCCGTTTTCGTCTACGCTGCGGACAAATACACCTACCGGCATATTATACATTTCTTCGGTATTGCTGGAAACATTCAGGCAGGTGATTCCAAGATATGCAGCCTGACTCTCATCCTCTACTTTTTCCCTTGTCTCTTTGCTCATCAATTCGTCCAGGATCGGTTCCGCACGGCTGATAGGAATTGCAAATCCCATTCCTTCCACAGAATCAGATGCTATCTTGGAAGAATTAATTCCCACAACTTCACCTTTCATATTCAGAAGGGCTCCGCCGCTGTTTCCTGGATTGATCGCTGTATCTGTCTGGATAAAAGTTCCGTTTACATCTTCAGAGCTTACCTGTTTGTTCAAAGCACTTACATAGCCGGAAGTCACTGACTGTCCATAGCCCAGCGCATTTCCGATAGCAACTACCTGTTCTCCTACAACCAGATCATCTGAGCTTCCCAGATTTGCTACCGTAATCTGATTGCGTACGTCTTCCGGTATATCAGAAAGTTTAACAGAAACCACTGCCAGGTCATTATCTACATCTGTTCCTTTTACCTGAGCTGCCACAGCGGTACCGCCTTCCAGATCTGTACTGTCATCCGCAGAATCTGTACTGGTATTTTCCACATCGTTTGCCGAGCTGGCTGCCGTACCATCCTGATTAGTAAAGCATACTGTCAGACTGTTAGCTCCTTCTACCACATGATTATTGGTAGCGATCAGCAATTCTGTATCATTCTGTCCCACAATGATCCCTGATCCGCTGCTCTCCGTTTCCTGCTCCTGGTTTCCTCCAAACCAATATCCATAGTAGCTGGGAATTTCCTGCATACTGATGCTTGTGATCGCAACGATTGATGACATCGTATTAGCAGCTACCTGAGCAACACTCCCCTGGGAAGAAGCATCCGACGAACTGGATGAACTGCCCGTATTATTGGTAAGCTGTGCCTGAGCTATAGGTGTGGTTTCTTCCGGAAGCAGCCGTCCTCCTACATAATTCACTCCCTGGAATACAACGCCGGCCACCAGTCCAAAGACAGCTGCACAGGCTGCTGCAAATCCCAGTTTTCTTGCGATTCCCGATGATTTCTTTTCCCTGGATTTCTTTTCCTGAGGAGCCGGAGAGGAAAACTGATAAGATGTATATCCCTGTTCTTTCTGGCCTTCTGTATTTTCTTTTTTACCGTTATCATCTTTTCTTTCCTGTCCGGTTTCTGAAGCTTTTCTATAAGACCGGGCATAATAGGGGTTCTCCTCTGTAGGCGCCTCCTGGGGTTCCTGGCTGTTCTGCTCCTGAGAACTTTCTGCAGTCTCCTGAGGACTTCTCATAACAAAAGATTCTCCTTGTGTATACGTTTCCTCCTTTTTATTTTCTGCAGTTTGATCTTCAGGCTCTCTGCCTGCATCATTTATATTTTTAAAATCATCACTCATAATTTCTGCATCCTTTCATTCTCTTTTTCTTTTACAGAATTTAGTCTAACAATGAATTGTGTTCAAATTGTGATGAAAAAACAAAGAAAAAGTGAAAATCACTCTCTGTTTTCCCAGTATCCCTCATTCATGGTAAATTTCATTATTATAAACTCTGGAAGATATCTATACATCTTTCCCATTCTGTATCCCAAATATTTAAATCCGCTGCTGATGACCAACTGAGGAAGGAGCCAGGGTTTCCCTTGTTTCATCAGATAAGCTCCTGTGTTTTTTACCAGACGGATTCCTTCACCCTCAGAAGGAATTCCCTTGAAGATTTCCGGATGATCCGCCTGTGATACCGCCAGATCAAAGTTCCTTCTAAACTGCTGGATCCAGGTATAATTATGAGAATGGATCACCCTGGCATCTGCCGCATAAAAAACTCCATAACCTGCTTTTATCATACTTCCCGCCATGATCATATCCTCATTAAAAATTGACGGGTATACAAATCCTCCCATTTTTTCATAAACACTTTTCCTGTATGCTGCACATACATTAGAGCAGAAAAATGTTTTGATCCCAAGCTTAGGAAGATCCTCCCTGTTTTTTTTCATGCTTTTCTCCGGATAATTAAAAGACCTTGTATATCTTTCTATCAGTCTGCAGTTTTTATCTGGAAGCTGTCTTCCGTATACAGCTCCGATCTCCGGATCCCGGAAAGGACGGAGGAGATTTTCCACCGTACGCTCATCTGCCGGGACAGCATCCTGAGTAAAATAAATCAAAAATTCACTGTCTGCCTTTTCTGCGCCCCGGGCTCTTGTTCTTCCATGATCAAATTCTTTCTTAGATATATGATACACCTCTGCCTGGGAGACTCCGCGGATCATCCTATCGTCCCAGAACCTTTCCTCTGTGTTCATAATGATGATTTTATCAGGGGAAACCGTCTGACTCTTTAATTTTTCCATAAGTCTGCGGAATTTATCTCCCGGTCTATATGTGGGAATGATCACCGTAACGCTCATTATTTTCTCCTTTTTATAACTGAAAAGGAAGCCTACCGCGGCAGCTTCCTTTTCTATTAAATAAAATTCTCTCTATATTCTCCTTATCAGTCCCGGCTGCTGTTCTCATTCTGTCCCGAATCTTCTTTAGAAGAATCGTCTTCATCGTCCAGCAGATACTTTCTTTCATCCGCCACATAGCTTTCTCCGAAACCTGTATTCTGGGCTATAAAATCACTGCGGATCTTTACTGTCTCTGAAGGCTGATAATCCTCATCAGAAAACAGAAACTCATGAAGATATTTTACATTTGTTTCCAATGTAGTAGGAATCACACAATCCAGCCCTGTAACTGGAACAGTCAGATCAGCGCCCATTACATAATCCACCGGGAATCCTGTATTTTCTCCCATACTGTAAGAGAAAATATTCATGCCCAGCCTGATCAGCTCTGACTTTGAAAAATTCGTCTGGATCAGTGGGAACACTTTATCTACAATGTCATTCAAAGTGCCAAGGCCGGCTGATTTCGCCTTATCCGCCAGAAGCTTCAGCACCAGCCGCTGCCTTTCTGTCCGTCCCATATCTCCAGACAAAGTCTGGCGTATGCGGCAGTATGCAGTTACCTGTACTCCATTTAGATGGTATGTGTCTAAAATCTTAGACTGATCTTCCGGAGCCGGATCCGGTTTTTTAATAGGCGTATAATCAAGTCCAGTCTGCTCTGCAGTTTCTACACAATGGTTATTCATATGTTCGATTTCTTCATAAGACAGCGGAATATCCAGACCTCCCAGACAATCTACCACAGTAGCCATTGCACTGAAGTCCACAGATACATAATGTTCTATATCCAGGTCCAGGTTTGTATTGAGCATATTGATCGCCTGCTCAGGGCCGCCCCGGAGGTATGCGGAATTACATTTATTATAAATACCGTTTCCCTCGCTGTCTTCATCTACCCGCAGGTATGTGTCTCTGTACAGAGATGCAAGACGGACTTCTTTTGTATCATTGTTGATACTCGCTATTATGGCAGTATCGCTGTTTCCATACATCCCTTCGTCCTCTGTACGTTTATCCACGCCGAAAAGGGCAATGTTGGTATAGCCGCTAAGCACCTCGCTTCCCGCCACTGAATCATTGATCTGCACCTTCAGATCCTCGCCGTCATCAAGGTTCAGATTATCCATTCTTTTATTGATCTGAGTATAGATAAACAATATTCCTACCAGAAGCAAAAGTACAATAATTTCCACTCCGAAAAGAACCTTTCTCCCTATGTGCCCTTTTTTTGTTTTCTTCTTAGACATTCTTGTTCCCCTTTATCTTAATAAGCGTTTTTATTGATGAATCCTTTAAAGACTGTCAAAAACAAAATTTTGATGTCCAGCCCCAACGTCCAGTTCTCAATATAATAGAGATCATATTCTATTCTTTTTCTGATAGAAGTATTTCCTCTGTATCCATTCACCTGCGCCCAGCCCGTAATACCTGGACGGACCTGATGTTTGATCATATATCTTGGGATTTCTTCTTTGAATTTTTCCACAAAGAAAGGCCTTTCCGGCCTGGGTCCCACAAGACTCATTTCTCCCTTCAGCACATTAAACAATTGAGGAAGCTCATCAATGCTGGTCTTTCTCATAAATTTTCCGAAACCAGTCACTCTGGGATCATCTTTCACCGTCCATCTGGTCTTCTCTTTTTCAGGAGCCTGAACTTCCATAGAACGGAATTTATACATCATAAAAGGCTGATTATGAAGGCCGACTCTTTCCTGCTTAAAAATCAGCGGCCCCGGTGAAGTAAGTTTGATCATAACTGCAGAAAAAAGCATCACCGGAGAAAATAGTATGATCGCGCATACAGATCCTACGATATCCATAGTCCTTTTCAAAAACGCATAATAGGTATTTGTCAAAGGAACATGCCTGATATTGATCACGGGAAGTCCCAGTATATCTTCAGTATAAGGTTTCGTAGGTATAACTCTGTTATAATCTGGAATAAATTTCGTATGCACCCCGGACTTTTCACAGAGGGCCACGATCTCTTCCAAACGGTAATATTCATTCAGACCCAGGGTAATGGCAATTTCATCCAGTCGATTCTGAGGAAGGATTACCATAAGATTAGCAATACGCCCGAGTACTTTTACACCTTTGTACTCTGTCCCGGCTTCAATATGGTCATCCAGGATTCCTCTGATCTTATATCCCCATTGAGGATTGGCAATAATCCTGTCTATATATTCTTCTGCCGCATGACTATATCCTACAAGTAAAATATGTTTAAGATTATAGCCGTTCTTTCTCATGCTTCTGAGAAAATATCTGATCAGATTTCTCAGACCCGTTTCCAGCAGAATATTCACGAAATAAAAAATAGCCAGCAGTTCACGGGAAAAGTGCATCATTTTGATCAGATACAAAGCCCCCAGGATCAAGGCGATCCCTACTGTATTCGCTTTCACAATATTCCACATTTCCAGCCGTCTTCCCTGTACTCTTTTAGGGGTATACAGGCTGAATATATAATACAGCAACAGATATACCAGCACGATCGGCAGTATAGCCGCCGCATATATCCTGAAGGGCAGAGCTCCCACATCCTGGTCCATAAATAGGAACTTTATCATCCAGGCAATAAAGTAGGAAACTACAATAACAAAAGCATCCAGTACCACATGAAGGCGGTTAAAATGCTTTTGATTTTCTTTTATCAAGGTTGTATCACCCTCTAATCAAACATGTAATATTTTTTTAATAATATATCATACTTCAACTAAGAACGCAATAATAGATTAAATGCCCGAAAAATCTTCTATTTTTTTAGTAGTTTTCCCAGATTTTTATATAATTCAAGCTGTATAGCAAAATATCTTTTCGGTGAATCTGCCTTAAATTTCTTATCTTTATTCTTCACCGATATCACTATGCCGTTCTTTAACCCTGACAGATACTCTTTGCCGAATCCTCTTGCGGCAAAGAAGGCTGCCTTCACTGCAAATCCCGTGATCAGCAGGGGGGAATTCCACAGGATCTGGAGAAAAGGCATATTCTTATAGAGCAGATATACATTATTTCTGGAAGAATAGCGGACCTTAAATAGATTGTATCTGGATCCGGTGGTACCGCTGCCCACATGAAACACTTTTGCATCAGGACAGTACCAGTTTTCATAGCCCAGCAATCTTCCCCTGTAGCCGATATCTATATCTTCCAGATATGCGAAATGTTCTTCGTCAAACAATCCTGTCCTGTCCAAAATCTCCCGGCGGTATATTGCGGCGCCTCCGCAGGCAGCAAAAATTTTCTTTTCTCTGCTGTAATCCCGCTCCGGTCTGCCTTTTCCTTGTGCAAAGGCCCATCCTAAAGCACAGTAATAATTTCCCCCATCATCCATCTTATCCTGCTCCTTCATCTTCAGAAGCTTGGCCTGGCAGGAAAAAGCCTGCGGCTTATCTTCTATAGCCTTCAGCAGTTCTTTTATAAAATTTTTATCTGCAACCGTATCATTATTAAGAAGGATCACAAAAGGGCTGGCAGAGTTCCTGATGCCTTGATTCACGGCCCCGCAAAACCCTGTATTTTCCCGCAGAGAAATCAGCCTCACCCATGGATATTCTTTTCGGATCAGATCCCCGCTCCCATCATCAGAGCCGTTATCGATCAGCAATACTTCAAAGTCCCGGAAGCTCTGGCATTCCATCGCATCCAGGCAGTCTCTTAAATACTTTTTCCCATTATAATTAGGGATTATAACCGAAACTTTGCTCATTCTCTTACCTTTCATTCCAGCGGCCGCAGAGAATAATTCCATTTTGTCAGGGACAGATTCTTATTATAATAAGGATCTCCTTCTTTTAAAAGTTTCTCCCATCTGCAGCGCATAAATTCAATTTCTGTCTGAAATCTGCGTACTTTCTCCTTGCTGTCCTCTGCCCCACGGCTTTTTGATTCATAATGATATAATTCCACATAAGGATCATACACGACCAGATATTCCAGCTGTCTCACTCTCAGACAAAGATCCACATCATTGAAGGCAACGCCAAGAGCCTCCTCAAATCCATGTACTCTGTCAAAAACCGACTTTTTTATCATCATACAGGCAGCTGTGACCGCACTGAGGTCTTGTATAATAGATGCTTTATGCATATAGCCGGATCTTTCCCGGGGCATATCTACAAACATATGGCCTGCGATCCCTCCGATGCCGATCACGGTTCCTGCATGCTGGATGGTATCATTGCCGTAATAAAGCTTTGCTCCCACGATCCCGGTATCTTTTCTCTGGCAGAATCCAAGCATTTCTTCCATCCAGTCTGAAGTTATGACTTCCGTATCATTATTCAGAAACAAAAGGTATTCTCCCCTGGCTTTTGACGCAGCAAAATTATTAATTGCAGAATAATTAAATTCCTTTTTCCATCTGAGCAGGCGGATTTTAGGATTTTCTGCCAGTTCTTGATAATATTCAAAGATTTCTTTCGTAACACTATTATTTTCCACGATCAGGATTTCATAGTTTCTGTAAGTAGTTCTCCCCAACACAGAATTAATACATTTTTCCAGATCTTCTTTAGCATCTTTATTGGGGACGATGACAGATACCATAGGCTCTCCCTGCACAGGATACTTGACCCGATAGAATCCATAATCCTTTGTCTGAGTTACGGTTCCCTTCAGTCCTTCTCTTTTCAGATTGCCTTCAATAGCCCGTCTTCCCGCTTCAAAAGCATATAGTTTGCTTTCTGGATTATCTGCTGTAGAAGATTCATGAGTCCTCCAGTGATAAAGAATCTCCGGTATGTGGAAGATCTTCTCTGCCTGTTCCGTACAGCGGAAAATAAAATCATAATCCTGAGCGCCATCATACTCCTGCCGAAATCCTCCTGTCTTTTCTGCAAGATCTTTTCTGACAACAAAGAAATGGCAGATATAATTGTTGGATCTTAACAGATCCGGATTAAAATCCGGCTTTAAATGAGGCTGAAAATGCTCCAGCTCATCCCCCCTTACTTTATCTTCATCTGTATAGATCACATCTATCCCCGGATCCTTTTCCAGAGCATTCGCCACTTCATATAAGGCGTTGGGAGCCAGCAGATCATCATGGTCCAATAACCCTACATATTCGCCGCCGGCCATTGCCAGAGCTTCGTTGGTATTCCCGGCTATCCCCTTATTTTCCTCCAGTTTTTTCCATTTGATCCTCCAGTCTTTTTCGGAGTACTCCATCAGAGTATATTCCATGGAGGCGTCCTTAGGACTGGCGTCTATAATACACAGTTCCCAGTTCTCATATGTTTGGGCCAGCAGAGAATCTATCATCTGCCGCAGATATTTTTCCGGTGTTCGATATGCCGGTACCACAACACTGATCTTCGGATGATATTTCCATTTTCTTTTTTTTTGTTTTTCCAGTTCTTCTGGATCCGGTCTGTATGATTCATACCACGGACCATAAGGGACTTCTTCTGGTTCGAACCTTTCATGGAGTCTTATCCAGAATTCTTTCGGTCCGTAATGTTTTAAATAACGGAAGCCTTTCTGAATGGTATAGGGGGAAAGTTTTCCTAAGATTTTTCCCCATTCTAATTTCCCAGTAGGCATTATTCTGCACCTGCCTTTTCGTTCTTTTCCATTTGCTTATTCTAACATATTTTCAGTTTAAAGAAAACCTTTATTATGGTATAATAGCTTGGAACTGTCCTTAAAAACAGTTTCTGAAAATCATAAATTCAGAGCTTTTTATAAAATATTTATAGAAGGAGGAACTTCCGTGAAAAGAAAAATAATATCCAAATTCTGTCTTGCTTTTCTTTTAAGTCTGTCTCTGATCCTGTCTGTTTTTTCTTCTGTTCAAGCTGCCGAATTTCCTTCCAGCTGGCCTCAGGCACCAGAGATTGCGGAAGAAACCGGCATCCTGATGGAAGCTACTACAGGACAGGTACTTTTTGATAAAGGAATGGATGAAATACGCTATCCGGCCAGTACCACAAAGATCATGACCGCACTTCTGATATTGGAAAATGTAAAAGATCTCAGTCAGACGGTGACTTTTACCGATGTGATCACCCCGGATCTTGCTCCAGGGAATTCTACCATCAATGCCCAGGTAGGGGAACGGCTCACTGTAGAAGAATGTCTGTACGGGATCATGCTGGCCTCGGCCAATGAAGTCTGCACACAGATGGCTGTCTATGTAGCCGGTTCTGTACAAAATTTTGTATCCATGATGAATACACGGGCAGCTGAATTGGGATGTGAAAATACTCACTTTGTAAACGCCAACGGGCTTCCGGATCCAGATCATTATACTACGGCCCATGATCTGGCACGGATTCTGGCTGAAGCAATACAAAATGAAGACTTCTGCAAAATCTCCGGATCAGCCGCTTATACTATTCCTCCCACAAATATGACTCCTTATTCCAGAAATCTGGAAAACACCAACGCCTTGATCAAAGAAGGAGAATATCATTATGAAGGAGTCATAGCCGGAAAGACCGGTCATACAGAAGCGGCAAAAAACACTTTAGTCACAGCTGCCTCCAGAGACGGAATGACCCTGGTATGCGTAGTCCTTCGTTCTGACGGCGAAAGCCGCTTTATTGATACTGTCGGCCTTTTTAATTACGGATTTGATAATTTTCATCTTTCCCCGGTATACTGGCTGGATTCAGAAAATCCTTCCGGCTATGTGACTCTTCCAAAAGGGATTGAAAGCAATGTACTCACCGTCACAGATAGTGACGATGAAAACACCCGGACCAGAACCTACACTTATCAGGGAACAGCTCTATACAGTCTGCAGGCTTCCCTTCCTGTTCTTCTGGAACCGACGGACAGCGCAGAAAATACCCAGACTTCTTCTCTGTATCGGATTAAAGGTCCAGATCATCTGCTTCCAGGTATGATAGGAATATTTGCAGTTTTATTTCTAGCTGAATGCTTCCTGCTGGGCTATAACATTCATTCTAAAAAGAATACTATCGAAGAGATCTCTCAATAATCTCATAAAAAAGCAGAACCGGCTTTTCTGAACCGGCTCTGCTTTTTTATCAGTTATTCATTTTTTTTACGGAAGGAACAGTCGCTCCTTGCCAGGCTGAGATTAGGATTATAATAAGGATCTCCCTTTTTCAGAAGTTCTCCCCAGCGTTTCTTAAATAGCTTTACTTCTGCTGAAAATCTTTTTTTATTCTCAGCATTTTTGTCATCTCCTCTTGTAAGAGATTCATAGTGATACAATTCAGCATAGGCCTGGTAAACCACCAGTTTTCCCAGCTGTCTCATTCTCAGACAGTAATCAATATCGTTAAAAGCCACCTGGAATCTGTCATCCAGACCATGGAGCCTGTAAAACAGAGATTTTTTCGTCATCATACAGGCAGCTGTCACTGCGCTGAGATCTTGTGTGGTCTGGGTCCGCCCTGCGTACACAAACTGATCCCTTGGGAAATTATAGAAGATATGTCCTGCAGTTCTTGAAGGACCCATGCCAATGATCACCCCTGCATGCTGTATCTTATCATTAGGGTACAGAAGCTTTGCTCCTACGATTCCCACATCTTCTCTCTGACAATAGCTGAGCATCTCTTCCATCCAGTTTTCAGTGATCACTTCAATATCATTATTTAGAAGAAGCAGATATTCTCCTCCCGCGGCTTCAGCGGCAAAGTTATTGATTCCGGAATAGTTAAATTCCCCTTTCCATTCCAGGATCTTGATATTATCATGCTGGCTTTCCAGCTGGCGGTAATAATGAAAAATTTCTTCATTGGTACTGTTATTTTCCACTATAATAATTTCAAAATTCTGGTAGGTAGATTTATTATAGATAGAATCAACACATCTTTCCAGATCTTGTCTGTGATCTTTATTAGGGATGATTATGGAGATCAGCGGATTTCCTTCTACTGCCAACTCTGTCCGGTATCTTCCCCAGTTTTCTGTCATACTTACTTTTGCCTTGATTCCCAGTCTGTCATAATGGGCCTGTACCGCTGCACGGCCTGCTTCATAAGCATACATTTTGCTTTCTGGATTTCCTGCTGTAGAAGCCGGATGGTTTCGCCAATGATACAGTATTTTCGGTACATGACGGATCTTCTGTGCCTGCTCGCAGCAGCGGAGGATAAAGTCATAGTCCTGAGCTCCGTCATATTCTTTCCGGAGCATTCCCACCTTTTCCTGGATTTCTTTTTTTACCACGAAAATATGGCAGATATAGTTATTGCAGCGGAGCATATCCAGATTAAAATCCGGTTTAAAGTGAGGATCAAAGAAATGTCCGCCATCCATAGTTACCTTATCTTCATCTGTGTATACTATATCCGTTCCCGGATTTTCATTGATCTCTTTTACGATTTCATATAAAGCATTGGGAGCCAAAGTATCATCATGGTCAGAGAACATAATATAATCTCCAGAAGCCATTTCAATGGCCCGATTTGTATTTTCAGAAATTCCGTCATTGCTTTCCAGCCTTTTATATAAAATCCTGGAATCCTCTCCGTAGGATTTCTTGATAAATTCCTCCGCCCTGTCATTATCACTTCCGTCAGCCAGACAAAGCTGAAAATTCCCATAGGTCTGTCCTGTAACAGACTTCAGCAGTTCATCCAGATATTGTATCGGAGTATTATATAAAGGTATCACAATGCTGATGAGAGGTTTATAGGAAAAGACTGCCTTTCTCTGAGATTCCAGTTCTCCCTCCCCAGGTGTATTCTGGCTGAGCCACTTTACATAAGGATAGGGCCGGTTCTTATAGTCCTCTGCTTTTTTAAGAATTTTTTTTGTAAAACCAGACATACCATAAACCCGGAGATATCGCATACCCTTTTGACAATATTTTCCGGCTTTCTCGCCCATGATTCTGGACTTTTGGAGATTTATCCGCCGGATCGTACGACATTTTTCTCCCTGGAAAACCAATCGGAGACTTTTTTCTTGATCAAAAGGAATTTCTGCCAAAAATCCTGTATACTTTCCCACATCCCATTCCTGGAACTGTTCCTGTACATCATTGCGATTCACCCTCTCAATCCGGCAGCCGATCTTTTTGCCGCTGTTATCTGTAACATAAATATCGATAGGTGACTGGTACACCGCCCAACCACTGACTGTACATTTTTTTCTCTGAAAGTCTACATCCAGGTAATCTACAAAATACTGGGGCATATTCCTTTTCCGCCGGATATTCTCCACCTTTCCGGAAAACCACCGCAGTTTCTTATTGCCCTGAAGAACAAAAACTGATAATTTTTTAAATCCTGAGAGATCTTCCGGCAGCTGGATCTCGACTGTTGACTGTTCCACATCTCTCTCCACAGTAAAGTTTTTCTGCTTTTTCTGATCTAAATATACTTCTACTTCACAGTTTTTTGGAAGATTTCCCTGAATTATATACTTATTTTTATCGGCCAGGCTGAACCTGTCCCTGACCGCTTCTATTATTTCCTGTGCCATTAAAATCTCCTCTTTATTCATCTGCTGTCCGCAAAGAACAATCGCCTTTTTTCAAAGTCAAATTTTTATTATAATAAGGATCTCCTTTTTTCAGGATTTCCGGCCACTTCTTCTCAAATCTGTGAACTTCCCCGGCAAACCGCTTCATCTGAGCGGCTGTCTCCTCTTTGCCCCGGGATTTCGATTCATAATGGTATAATTCAGCATAAGGAGTAAATACCACCAGCTTTCCTTCTTTTCTGATTTTCATACAGTAATCAATATCATTAAAAGCCACCTGAAATCCTTCGTCAAATCCTTCTACTTTCTGGAAAAGTTCCTTTTTCGTCATCATACAGGCCGCTGTTACCGCACTGTAGTCCTGGGCGCTGACCAATCTCGCACAATATCCGTACTCTTCTCTTCCTGAGCCGCAGAAAATATGTCCTGCAACCCCTCCCAGTCCAATAATAACTCCTGCATGCTGGACGGTGTCATCAGGATAATAAAGCTTCGCTCCTGTGATCCCAACATCCTCCCGCTGGCAGTATCCCAGCATCTCCTCTATCCATCCTTTTGTAATAATTTCTACGTCATTATTTAAAAACAAAAGATACTCTCCCTGGGCATAGGATACTGCAAAATTATTAATCGCCGCATAATTAAACTCTCTTTTCCAGGTAATGACCCGGATATTTTCCTTCAGGTGCTGTATCATCTCATAATAGGCAAAAGTATCTTTTTCTTCGCTGTTATTTTCAACTACAATAATCTCGTAATTATCATAGGAAGTCTTTTCCCAGATGGATTTCAGACACTTATCCAGATCTTCTACATGATCCTTATTCGGAATGATAATGGATACCTTTGGATGCCCTGTCACTTCATAAATCGTCCTGTACCTTCCGAACAAAGGAGTAAGCTCTACCCTGGCTTTTATGCCCAACCTGGCATAATGTGCTTCCAAAGCCTTTCTCCCCGCCTCAAAAGCATACATTTTACTTTCCGGTTTCCCGGCTGTAGAATTAGGGTGAGAACGCCAATGATATAGGATTTTAGGTATATGAATGATTTTATTTGCTTTCTCGCAGCATCTCAGAATCAAGTCGAAATCCTGAGCGCCGTCATACTCCTGCCGGAATTTACCTGCTTCTTCCAGAAGAGAACGCTTCACAGTAAAAATATGGCAGATATAATTACTGCTTCTCAAAAAATCAATATTATAATCCGGTTTAAAACTGGGATCAAAATAGTCTTTCCCATCCATGGTGACTTTGTCTTCGTCTGTATAAATAATGTCTGCACCTCTGTTTTTGTTAATTGCTTTGACAATCTCAAAAAGTGCATCCCTGGTTACCACATCGTCATGATCAGACAACATGATATATTCTCCCGATGCCATATCAATAGCGGCATTGGTGTTTTCAGAAATCCCCATATTTTTTTTCAGTTTCTGATAACGGACTCTGGGATCTCTTCCATACCTTTTCTTTATGAATTTTCCGGGGCCTTCCTCTGTACTGCCGTCAGCAAGACAAACTTCCAGATTTTCATAAGACTGCCCCAAAAGAGAATCCATGATCTCTTTCAGATATTTTAAAGGTGTATTATACAGCGGGATCACAACACTGATCTTTGGGGCATAAGAAAATCTGTATTTTTTCTGCCGTTTCAGCACCGGCCCGGTGGCACTATGCTGTTTAAACCAAAGATTATAATCTCCATACTGAGGGTTCATCTGGACTTCTAAATAGTGATAAAAAGCTTTCCATCCATATTTTTGAACATATTCTTTATTCTGCCGGAAATTCTCTTTTCCCACTGCTTTCAGAAGACGTCCCTGTTTTGAGTTTTCAAACTCTGCTTTTTTCAGATTTACAGGAATCCTTTTTTTCACATATTCATTATCAATACATATAAAAATATATTTTCCCTGGATTTTTTCCCGGTTGACCGTGATCAAAAATCCGCTCTCATAATCCTGGTTCTGAAGCCGGAATTTCTGGTTTACATCAGGACGGACCAGTCTCTGGATATGACAGGGCTGCTTTTCATGCTTTTCCCCTTCTGCCCAGATCCTTTCTCCTCTTTCTGCATCCAGAGCCCATCCCCGGATACTTATGTTGTCTTTCTGAATCTGGATTTCGTCAATATTATAGAAAATCGTATCTGCATACTCTTTTTTAATCTTTTCTACATCCAGGGAATAGATTTCTTCCTCGCCCTGAGAAGTAATCGCAAAAATACTGATTTCCTGATAGTTTCTTACAATTTCTTCAATATTTGAAATATATAAAGCAAAACCTGAAACATCTGATACCGAAGGGTCTTTTAGAGCTTTCCCAACATCTTCTCTTTTTACCCTTTCCTGTCTGCAGGATATAGCAGCTGTCTTGTCCCCCCGCACCTGGATAGAATATGGCCTTCTGTCCTTAAACACACACCATCCTTCAATTTTATATACCTTTTCTTTTCCCGCTTCTATCTGTGCTTTATCAATACTTTTCAGTAAATCGCTCATCTTTCAATCCCTTTTAACTGTTTTGTATAGTTTCCATATCTTTGTGTTTTCCATTGACTGTATACGCTGCACTGCCTTTTCCAGCTTCTTACGAAGCTGATTGATTTCTTCCTGCTGCTGTTCCTTTTCTTTCATTATTTTTCCAGACTCTTCAAGAAATCCTCCGATTTCTTCGTAACAGGGATAGATATGCATTTCCAGCCAGACTGCCTTGGTGCCATCCGGAAGCTTTCCGGATATAAAATATGGATCAGCAGTTTTAAAGGCATAGAAGCCTTCCCATATAGGAAAACCATTGGCTTCATATTTCAGCTCCTGTGTTGTCTCATCTGAAATTTCCGCCCATAGCCTTATCACTTTAGCCATACAAGCCTGTTCACAGGGATCCATTCTTATCCGTGTCACTCCTGCCGGAATCTTAATTCTCTTTACTATCTTCGTTTCATTTCTCCGAAAGCTGAAAGACTGCTCCTCCCGGAAATCCGTTCCCCAGTCCAGATATACTCTGAAAGTCTCCCTGTTATGGAGCTTTCCTAAAAAATCTGTTCCATGAATATCCAGTAAGGTTCCTGGAGAAATCCGGTCATACATATCTCTCATCGGAATATGCTCCCCAAGAATATACTTCTGGAAATTCTTTTCCATTTTCTCATAGATTTCCATTTTTTTCTCATCTATGCCATATTCCTGAAACAGACCCATACTGTGAAGTTTTCCTCTGGCAGTACTAGTGTACAGATAGTATTTGATTACTCTGTAGATCTGATATCTTACCGGAACAGGAAAAGAAAAACTCCATTCATAGTCCAGCATCACCCATTCCTTATCTGCCCATAAAATATTCCCGCATACAGGATCCAGATTGATATACTCCGGACAAAGCTCGCTTTCAGGAATTTCTGCATTTCCAAAAACTTTTTTAAATTCTTCTGTCATAGAAAAATGTACCGTTCCCGCCTGCCGGAGAGTATCCAGATATTTCTTAAAGGTATCCTTTAACCGATCCTCTCTTTTTTCCTTCAGCATTTCATCTAGGACATTTTCCAGTGTTCTGCCTGTAATATATTCCAATTCAATTCCCTTTTCCGCCGGCATACATTGGTTCAGTCTGATAGGAGTATCCTGATAAACAGCTTCCAGTTTTTTACAAGCTTCCTGGATATTTTTGAGATGAATCTCTCCTTCCGGACAGTCCGCTACTTTATAAACTTTCCGTTTTCCTTCAGGATCTTCATAAATTTCTGTACGTATAGCAAAATTTTCCGATCTTTCATTAGAATATTTCACATAAATACAGTCCGTATTTTCCTGCACATCTTTTTTTCGAAGTACGGTCAGATAGGAATTTGTATATAATGGGAAAAGTCCTTCCCGAAGAATGGTATTATATACATTCGTTTCATTAAACAGACGGACCCGCTCCCTATCATAGTTATAATTGATTTCCTTTAAATCGCCTTCTGCAGGCAGCCATCTATCTGAAAAAATCGCCATGGGGAATTTATAGTCCGGATAAGGATAATAAAATTCCCCGTTTCCAAGTCCGGCATCTTGAAAAATCTTTTCCAGTTCTCTCCTGGTAAAGGTTCTTACACCCTTAGATCTTGGGTATCCCTCCAGACCTTCAAAATAAAGGCCTGTATGATCTTCTGTACATCCCGCCCAATATTTCAGACCTAGTTTGTTTTCGATAGCGATTATAATCTTTCCCTGGGGTTTCAGATGGGCGGCAATGATCTTCAGCATATCCACATAGGGATTCTCTGTCCCGATATAGCCCTCGGAATACTCAAAGACCCCGATAAGAGTAATATAATCATAAGTTTCCGTTAGATTTTTTTCTATATCCTGAAAATTGCCTACTAAAATATTGATATTATCAAAATCTTTATTGCGGTAGGCATTTACCAGACTTCTCCTCTTTGACAAATCTACACAGGTAACCTGTCCCGCCTTTCTTGCTAGAGCCCCCGTCACCGCCCCGCATCCGGAACCAATCTCTAAAACATGGTCATTCCTGGTAATCGGAAGCCAGCTGACAATATTTTCTCTGATATGAGAAAAATGATAAAGCAGCGGCCACTTTTCCCTCTCATTTATAATTCTGTTAAATTCCTTTCGGGAATAGTTCTTTGCGATCTCCAGCAACTCTTCTTCTACCTGTCCGTCACTATACAGGTCGGTCCCCGGATAAAAACTGTAGTCTAATGCTACTTTTCCAATCTTCTCCCTCATAATCTGCAACCTCTTATATTAATATTCAACTTCCACCTTAGAATTCATATCAAAAAATCCCACTGTATTTTTGCTGGATATAACTGTCACATTACAGATATCATAAAGTCTGTGAAAAACACAGAACTCCCCGTTCTGATATCCTGTGCATCCCAGAGACAGCAGATACTCTCCGCCCTGAAGATTCATCTCCTGCCGAAAAGATACCACCACTTCATCTCCGGGATTTCTTGGAGGCACATCTGCCTTTTCATACATGGTATTAGTACCGGTAAGCTCTGTGCCCTGTATGTTTTTAAAAGTATAGGCAAAGATAGGTTCAGTAACCGGACTGAAAAACTTTACTTTCATTTTTATCAGAAAAGACGATCCCTTAGTTATAGTATTTCCCGGCAGCCCCCTGTCATCTAAGATAGTAAAATCTATGATCTTTGCCTCTCCTCCCCCATATTCCAGTTTCTCCGGATTCAGAGGATAAGGTCTCTTCCACTGTTCATCTTCTGAAATGCTCTCAGCAGGCTCCTGTGTTTCCAAGGTCTCCTCCTGAGGATCCTCTGCCTGTCCTACCAGAAGCCTCTTATATAGATCTACCATTTCCTTAGGATTTCCCTCGGCCATTTTTACTCCCTGATTCAGGAGTACAACTCTGTCACAGTACTTACTGATACTACCCAGATCATGGCTGACAATAAGAATGGTTTTTCCCTGTTTTTTAAATTCTTCGAATTTTCGATAACATTTTGCCTGAAAGAAAACATCGCCCACAGAGAGAGCTTCATCTACAATCAGAATTTCAGGCTCTATATTGATAGCAACCGCAAAGGCCAAGCGTACAAACATACCGCTTGAGTAGGTTTTTACCGGCTGATATACAAAATCTCCGATATCTGCGAACTTCAGGATATCATCCAGCCTTGCGTCAATCTCCTCTCTGGAAAACCCGATCATTGTTCCATTGAGGTAAATGTTTTCAATACCTGAATATTCCATATTAAATCCGGCGCCCAGCTCCAGAAGGGCAGAAATCCTTCCATTAACCTGAACCTCTCCTCCGGTAGCGTTCAAAACCCCTGTAATGATCTTCAGGATCGTTGATTTTCCAGAACCGTTGGTTCCGATAATCCCCACAGTTTCGCCTTTTTCTACAGTAAAAGAAACATCCCGAAGGGCATAATGCTCTTTATATTTCTTTTTCCGTGACAGACCAAGTGATTCTTTCAGGCGGTCTATCGGCTTATCGTACAGCCGATAGATCTTGTTTAAATGATTAACCGCAATTGCAATTTCCGACATAATTTTTCTCCTTACAGTACATCTGCAAAATGAGGCTTCAGCCTTTTGAAAATAAGAGTTCCCAGTATAAAAATAATAATTGTCAGACACCAGAAGTAAATCCCCCATTTCCAGTGGGCCGTCAGCCAGGTTCTTCCCAGCATAGAATCTCTGTAGCCTGATACTATATAATACATGGGATTAAACTTAAATAATTTCATTAAAACAGGGTAGCCGTTCAGCATATTCAGATCCCACATGATCGGCGTCATCCAGATTCCCACCTGAAGGATAATACTGATAATCTGGGTAAGATCTCTGAAAAAAACGACCACTGCACTGGTAATATAAACCAGAGCCAGTGAAAAAACAAAAGTACAAAATGAAAAATATATAAGCTGGATCGTATGGATCGTAGGGGTATATCCATAACATGAACTGATGATCAAGGCAAACGCCACAAAAAAACAATGCACAAACATTGCCGATATAACTTTTACCATAGGTAATATACTGATTTTAAAGACAACCTTTTTTACCAGATAATTATATTCAAGAAGGGCGTTAGTACCTCCATTTAATGCATCCTGAAAGAAAAACCAGGGTACAATACCTGACACTAAATACAAAACAAAAGGATAGTCATCTGCATTTCCCGCTCTCAGACCGATGGTGAATACAAACCAGTAAACCAGGATCGTCACGATAGGCTGAACAAATGCCCATACAATTCCCAGATACGATCCTGCATATTTTGTCTTAAAATCATTTTTAGCCAAGCTGAATATCAGCTGTCTGTTGTGATAAAGCTCCACCGGAAGCTCAAACATCTTTTTTAACTTCGTCATATCATATTATCCTGCCTTCTATTATATTCCATCATAGTATTAGTTTAGTTTACACTATTTACCTGCATAAATCAACCAATCTTCCCTATAACCCCTTAATATTTTCTTAATATCCCGGAAACATTTCCAGAATCCTTTCGACAATAAATACCGCTATACAGGCAAATCCTGCCACGGTGATCAGACTTTTCTTTCGAAGGGCAAGGATCACCGCCGTTAAAAAACCTGCTGCTCCGGATACCGGAGACCGGGTGGCATACAAGATTGCCGGAAACGTCATTGCTGTAAGACAAGCATAAGGAATATAGTATAAAAATGAGCGGATATAGATGTTGGTAATCTTTTTCTGAATCAGCGTCAGAGGCAGCATTCGGATCAAATAGGTAACTCCGGCCATAACAAAAATATATCCATATATCATATCTGTTCCTCCCTAATAGGAAATAAAAAGGCTCCGATCCCTGCTGCTCCTACTGTGCAGATAATAATTGTAAAACCTGAAGATATATCACAAAGAACCGGCAGATAATAAAAAGCTGTACTGAGTATCGCAGCCGCTCCGCTGACGATCAGGACTTCTCTGCTTTCTTTTGCCGCCGGCACTACGATGGCAACAAACATTCCATACAGCGCCACTCCTAAAGCGCTGATCACAGCAGTCGGAAGAAGAGTACTCGCTACCGCTCCTGTGAGGGTTCCTCCTACCCATCCAGCCACTGGCAGCATGATCAGACCCAGCATATATTTTGCTCCTACAGTTCCCGGTTTAGAGCTGGCTACTGCAAAGATTTCATCTGTATTTCCATAAGCGATCAGCATTCTTTGGAATGATTTTACAGATTTATCCAGTTTTTGTGATAGAGAAACAGACATGAGCGCATACCGGATATTGATAACAAGCTGGGTCAGCGCCATCTCAAAAAGAGAAGCGCCGGTAACGATCACTGTAAGGCCGGCAAACTGACCGGCCGACGTAAGATTGAGCAGAGAGATCAGCACTGCATGAAAAGGCGAAATCCCATCCTGTACCGCCATCATTCCAAAAGTAAAACTCACAGAAAAATACCCTGCGGCAATGGGAATACCGTCATGCAGCCCTGCCTTTATCTTATTATGTACCATAATGCATCTTTTACCTCCATATATCTCCTTGCATATTTTTCCAAGATAAAAGCTGCCGCATTAAACAAATTTTTGTTCCAATTGTTTAACACGGCAGCATGTCATCTTATTCTCCTAATCCGCTTTCTATAGCTGCGACCAGAGTTTCCAGAGCAGCTTCTTCATCTTCTCCTTCGCATATCAGTTCAATTTCGTCTCCGCATTTTACACATGCTCCCAATACACTGAGTACGCTTTTGGCATTTGCCGATCCATCCCGGAATCGAAAAGTGATCAGCGATTTAAATTTCATTGCTTCTTTACAAAGTATTCCTGCCGGCCTTAAATGAAGACCTGTAGGATTTTTGATGGTCACTTTCTGACTGATCATTGTTTCACTTCCCATCCTTCTCTTATTGTTCCGACTGTTTCTCCGGAGATGGGGTCAAAGTAACTTTTACCTTGACATCATCTACCAATTCATATCCTTCAGGAAGGGTCACGTTTACAGGAACATTATACTCCCCTTCCGCTGTATATTCTGAAGTATCAATAGACAGTCTTATATCGCTCTCTTTCAAATCATCCAGATTTTTTCCTGTGCCCCTTATACGGACTGTCACATTTTCATCTGAAATGACTACAGTCATATTATCTGGCTGTTTACTTTTATCAATATCTGTGGCAGGAATTACATATTCTTTGCTGTCATAGGGCAAAATCGTCACAGAAACAATCACAGAGCTGCTGATATCCCTGGCCAGCATAGTGTCTTCAGGAAGAAGATCTGAAATATCCACTGTCTGTTCAAAATCTGAATCCTTTCCGGAAATATTAATTTCTGAAGCCGGTATAGTGATAACATTTCCATTGGAAGCCAGCTTTTCCAAAGCTTCTTCCGTTCCTGCCAGACTAATGGTATTAGGAACTGTACTTACCGAAGATACCTGGTATCCTGCTTTCGGACTTCCTGTGTATTCAGCCTGTATCGCGATATCAGGCTGGACTTTCCACAGATCCACATATACGTTTACTATATTATTGTCAATTTCTTGGAGATCCAGATAAGACATCTCAGTATCCGTCAGTTCGTCCCCATTCTTATCATAAATGTGAAGGGATGCTGAAACATTTCCGCTCTGGCTCATACCGGTGACATCCACATCCGCCACCACCCTGTCAAGTTTATTGATCAGATCTTCCGGACCTGATATCGTTACTTTCTCAGGATTAACCGTAAATTTTCCAACTTCAAATCCAGAATCCGGAGTAGTTCTTCCATCAGTGACAGATATGGTCATAGCCTTGCTGGTAAGGCTGTCTGTATCAATAGGAATATTGGCAGGCGTAACTGTAATATTCTCATCGGACACTCCAGGACAGACTACCCTTACCGGCACCATATAAGGATCTGTATCCATAGATATGATCTGGGTCATATCTGCTTCTGCTGTAATACTGTCCCTGTCAATATTTCTCAGCACCGTATTGTTAGCCCGGATCCTGACAGTAACTGTATCGCTTCCATCTACCAATAAAGGAATTTCAAATTCACTGGTAAGGTAAGATTCATTGACGATCGTTACCGGCACATCCCAATAGGTCTCTGTTCTGACAGGATCTTCAATATTTATTACCAAAAGCCAGATTAAAATGGCAACTGCCAGGGAAAGGATCTTCAACGTAAATTTATTCATCAGATTTTTTTTCATTCTTCACCAGTCCCTTCCACAATCTGTGCTTTACTTTTTCCTGCTTACTTTTATTCTGTTCTTCTTCCAGTATTTTCCTTAGCTCCTCCTTATTCAAACCCACATGGATCTCACCGTCTTTGGTCACAGAAACACGTCCTGTCTCTTCAGAAACGATCACAGTCAAAGCATCGCTGACTTCGCTGATCCCAACTCCCGCCCGATGTCTGGTCCCCAGATTCTTATTCAGATCCAGATTATCAGAAAGAGGAAGATAACAGGTCGCTGCCACGATCCTGTCTCCCCGTATGATCACTGCTCCGTCGTGAAGAGGTGTATTATGTTCAAATATATTGATCAGAAGCTGACTGCTTACCAGGGAGTCCAGATTGATCCCTGTCCGTATATATTCATTGAGAACTGTCTCCTCTTCAATAACGATCAGCGCTCCTGTTTTCACAGCCCCCATTTCAAAACTGGCACGTACGATCTCATTGGCTGTCCGGTCACTGAACCGTCCTTCTGATTCTTTCTTGCTTGTATCAAAAGGGATCAGATTGCTGACAATCTTTTTATGCCCCAGTTCTTCTAAAGCTTTTCTGAGTTCCGGCTGAAAAATGACCAGAACTGCTGTGATGGCATAGCCACCCACATTATAAACCAGCCATAAGATCGTATTCATTTCCAGAATGAAAGCAATAAAGATAAAGACCAATACAGTCAGTATCCCTTTCAACAAAGAATATGCCCTGGTATTTCTGATCCAAAGCATAAACTGATACACAAAAAATGCGATCAGCAAAATTTCAAGTATATCATTCCACTGTATATTGCTGGGCAATGTCCATTGTCCCAGATACTCGCGGATGAAATTTAATAAGTTGCCCACAATTCCTCCTCCCCCTTTCCGTCCAGAGATTCCCCATCACTTGAACAGAACCCCTCTGACACTCTTTTTATACAAATCTGCATCCATACTTTATAAATCTTTTAATGAATCTTCCAGCTTCTTTTCGAAATCAAAAGATTCTTCAGCTACCCGCTCTACCGGTACAGCTTCCTCCTCTTCTTCCGGTATTTCCGGCGCTTCCGCTATTTCCGTTTTTTCTTCAGATCCGGATTCCGAAGAGATTGTCTTAATACTTTTTTCCGCCTGAGCTACAAAAGACTTTGGAACGGCTTTTACATAATAGACATATTCATCATCTTCAAACTGTGTCGTTTCACTTCGTGAATAATCTACCCCAAGAGCAGCAAATTCTATAATCAATCCGATCACCGCTCCAAGAATTCCTGCTATGATCACACTTCCGATACTTATATTAATATTCAAAAACATACCGCCCAAGATCATGATCAGTATGTAAGCTATCGCTCCTACGGCATCGCCGATCCTCCAGGAATAGTCTGCAGAGGTCCTGGAAATCAGATACACAGCCATCAGCACTACTGCAAAAGCAAGAATATTCAGCCACATTTCCTGATTATTAATGAGTGCATCCAAAAGAATCTGGAGTTTCTGCAGAGACTCTGTCTCTTTTCCCTGAAGGACTGTGCTTCTGTCCCGAACAGTATCCATAAAGTAATACAGGATCACTCCGCAGCAGGAAGGCACTGCACAGGCAGGACCTCTTAAAAGCCCTGCACCTATGGGAATAGCTGCTGGAATATGAAGTCCGAATGCTGCCGGAGTCAGGATCAGCGCCAGATTATCTCTGGATGTAAACCTGAGAAACAGGATCATCAGCAGAATCATCAGCAGAATAGCAAAACCTGCCACCTCGATTCCCACTCCATAACAGTGAGCTACAATAGCAATACACACCAGTATCGTCATTCCGTTGATCGGCAACACGGCGCTGATCAATGACAAAATAAGCACAATAAAGATATTATCCAGCGCTTCAAAAAATCCCATTATATAATTTGTGCTCTGAAACACCAGAAAAGCAAGGAGAAATTTCAAAAGAGGAAGAATCCAGGTGTCATGTTCTCCATAAAAATTTTTAATTTTCTGTTTTGTTTCCAATAACGTAGTCACGACTGTGTTTCCCTCCCTGTGATTTTTTCATTCCTGCTCTCTTCTCTGTCGTAGATTTTCTTCATCTCCCCAAGTCCCTTATAATACTTCTGTATTCCTTTCTGAGCTCTGGCATATTTCAGCGTACAGAAGATATAGGTAAGCACGCTGTAGATAACCAGCAGGATAACATATCCCGCCAGAGCTCCTGCTATCAGCAGAGTAATATTCATACGGTGGGCATTACTCATCAGATAATCGATCCTATACCCTGCCCATCCAAGCACCAGCAGTCCATATCCGATCGTTGTGAGAAAAAAATTCTTTATCAATGCCAGCCCGATATAGTCGCTTCTATAATAATTGCTGATGGCCAGATGCTGCTTTCCTTCTCCCGATTCATAAACAGCCAGTTTATGCATTTTTTTGATCTTCTGGGTATCAAGCATAATATTCCTCTTTTCTTCTAAACAAATATACCGCTGCTGCAGACAAGATGTTTGTCTGTGATGCCAGCGCAGCTTTTAACCTGACATCATATACTCATACATATTGCATTATAACATATCCCTGGGAAGTGAATCAAGACTTTTAGCCATCAGCCCCTATAGCGATCACCAGAAAGTATACGCCTCCGGCTCCTGCTTTTTTCAGCGCTCCTGCTGCCTCATCAATGGTCGTTCCTGTAGTATAGATATCATCTATCAATAAAATATTTTCTCCCTGCAGATCAGACTTTGTTATAAACGCGCCTCTCATGTTGGCTCTTCTCTGTATAGGATCTAAATCTTTCTGAGGTTTTGTATTTTTTCTCCTTTGCAGTAATTTTTTTTCCACAGAAAGTCCTGTCTGTTTTCCAAAGGCTTCCGCAATAAGCTCAGCCTGATTATATCCCCGTTTTTCCATTCTTTTTCTGTGAAGGGGTATGGGAATGATCCTCTGGATCTGCCATTTTTCTATCTGTTTTCGGGCATAAAAAGCAGCCAGTTCCCCATAAAAGGTTCCATATTCCTGACGTTTTCCATATTTTAAACGGTAAAGGGATTCTTGAAGAAGTGTGCTGTAGGGAAAGATTCCAATTCCCTGTTCAAAAAGATGAGACCGGCTGCGGCAGTTTTCACAATATTCCTGCCCCGGATCATGCAGCGGCTTAGAGCATTTATAGCATCTTGGGCCGTTCACAGGCTTCAGACGCTCTTTACAGCCGCCGCAGATTTTCTGCCCCCTGTTTTCCGGTATGTGATGACATACCGGACAATGCCGGGGATACAGAATATCCAGAAATGTATTTTTTATTTTTTTATGATTCATTACTGAATCTCCTTAATTCTTACATCCAGAGCAGTATAGCGGCTCTGCTCCATTCTATTATTTTCCATTTCATAAAAGGTCTTTTCGTCTCCTACAAGAGTCACGCATTTTCTGGCTCTTGTAACTGCAGTATAAAGCAGATTTCTGTTCATCAGCATTCTTGGACCCTGAAGAAGAGGAATAACTACGGCAGGATATTCACTTCCCTGAGCTTTATGAATAGTGATCGCATAAGCCAGTTCCAGCTCTTCCAGCTGTTTAAAGGAATACTCTACAAATCTCTTTTCCTCAAATTCTACTGTCATAGTTTCGGCAAATTCATTGATTTCTCTGATGACCCCCGTATCCCCATTAAAAACCCCTACTCCTTTTTCAACAGGAATTCCATAATTTCCTCTTATTTCCCATTCCAGCTGATAATTATTCTTTATCTGCATCACCTTGTCGCCTTCCCGGAAAAGTCCTTGTCCGTGCTCTCTTTCTTTCTTATCTTTTGAAGGCGGATTCAGATACTGCTGCAGAATCCCATTCAGACGTTCTACCCCTAAAAGTCCCTTTCTCATTGGGGTGAGGACCTGGATCTCATAGGGCGAAGCATCTACATACCCGGGGAGTTTTTTTTGCAGCAAAGTGATCACGATACTGATGATCACATTTGCGTCATACCGTTTCAGGAAGAAAAAGTCCCGGCTTTTATTATCAAGGACCACTGGAATTCCCTGATTGATCTTATGGGCATTTACTACTATGTCGCTCTGGGAAGCCTGCCGAAAAATTTTCACCAGTTCTACCACTGGAAAACATCCGGATGAGATAATATCCTTTAAGACACTCCCCGGTCCCACACTGGGAAGCTGGTTTATATCGCCTACCAGGATCAGTCTGGTGCCAGGAACAACTGCAGACAACAGAGCATGCATTAAAAAAATGTCTACCATAGACATTTCATCAATGATGATCACATCCGCTTCCAGTGGGTTCTGGGCATTTCTTTCAAATCGTATATTTTCCTGAGCCTGTTCAGGTCCTCCTGTCAGTTCCAGGAGTCTGTGGATAGTTTTTGCCTCATAACCTGTGGTCTCCGTCATTCTCTTGGCAGCTCTTCCTGTAGGTGCGGCCAGGCATATATCCAGATCTTCCATTTCAAAATATCGGATAATTGCATTGATCGTTGTGGTTTTTCCGGTTCCCGGTCCTCCTGTTATCACTAACAAGCCATTTTTCACACATTCTCTTACCGCTTCCTGTTGCTTTTCGTCCAGTTCTATTCTGGAAGACCGCTGAATCCGTTTAATCTTTTCTTCCAGAACATCCTCCTGCACACTATCCTGAAGATTCAAGGTATGGAGCATCTGAGCTACGTGAAGTTCTATCTGGTAATACTTGGAAGCGTATATGCCCGTCTGAGGCTCCATTCCTTCTCGCTTTATTTCACGTACTACAATTTTTCTTTCAATGGAAAGATCTGACAGATGTTTTTCCATATATTCTTCTTTAACTCCCAGCAGTTCCCTGCCCCGTTTCAGGAGCATTTCTTTAGGAAGATAAACATGCCCTTCTCCGGATGCCTGAAGCAATATGTATAGAATACCGCTTCTTATGCGGTAATCTGAATCCGTATGGATACCGATCCTGGCGGCGATCTCATCTGCGATCTTAAAACCCACTCCAGGGATATCTTCCGCCATCTTATATGGATTTTCCTTCAGGATCCGGTACATTTCCTGACCATATTGCCGGTATATTTTCATACCAAGGTTCTGGGTGATCCCATATTGCTGCAGAAACATCATGGCTCTTCTCAGATCAGCTTTCTCCTCTACCTGTTCCCCGATCTCCCGGGCTTTTCGTTCACTGATTCCCTTGACTTCCGCCAGACGTTCTGGTTCTTCTTCAATGATCCTTAAAGTATCCTCTCCGAACTTTCTCACGATCCTGGCAGCGAGAGCCGCTCCGATTCCTTTAATAGTTCCAGAACCCAGATACCGTTCCATAGCCAAAGAGTCCCGGGGGATCACTGTTTCATAAGAACTTACAGAAAACTGTCTACCATAGGAAGGATGTGTCGTATATACGCCTCGGGCCCGTATCGTCTCTCCTTCATTAAGGAACCGAAAAGTCCCCACACAGGTGATCTCCTCTCCCTGAGAAACCAGACATGCCACAGTATAGCCATTATCACGATTTTGAAATATGATATGATCCACATATCCTTCTATTGTTTCTTCCACACTTTTTTCCTTCCGTATTTTTATTTTCCGGTCATTTTACTGATCAGTTCCATATATTGTCCCGTACCGATCGCTACAGCAAGAGCCGGTTCTTCTGCCACTACTGTATTAATCCCTGTTTCTTCTTCAATAAGCTCTTCAAGTCCTCCCAGAAGAGCGCCGCCTCCTGTAAGTACGATTCCACGATCGGCCACGTCTGCCGCAAGCTCCGGAGGTGTTTTTTCAAGAACGCTGTGGATAGTTTCCATGATCTGTGTAGCAGCATCTTTCAGAGCTTCTCTGATTTCCTCGGAAGTTACCGTAACGCTTTTGGGAAGTCCGGTGATAGTATCTCTTCCTTTTACCTCCATGGTTTTTGGTTCAGGCTGGGCATACACTGTTCCGATACGGATCTTAATATCCTCGCCTGTACGTTCCCCAATCATCAGATTATGAGTTTTCCTGACATAGCGCATGATCGCCTCATCAAAATTATCTCCGGCCACTTTTATAGATGTAGATACTACTGTTCCTCCCAGAGAGATCACAGCTACATCTGTAGTCCCGCCGCCTATATCTACGATCATATTGCCGAAGGGTTTTGTAATATCAATTCCTGCTCCTATAGCTGCCGCAATAGGCTCCTCTATAATACAGACTTCTCTGGCTCCCGCCTGATAAGTGGCTTCTTCCACGGCCTTTTTTTCTACCGCTGTGATTCCGCTGGGCGCACAGATACTGATCCTCGGCTTCCGAAATGCTCTCTTTCCTATGGCTTTGGATATAAAATATTTCAGCATTTTCTCCGTCACTTCATAATCAGAGATCACGCCCTGGCGCAGAGGCCGCACTGCTACGATATTCCCAGGTGTTCTGCCTATCATCTGACGTGCCTCTTCTCCTACAGCTCTGATTTTATTGCTGTCTTTATCATACGCAACCACAGAAGGCTCTTTCAAAACAATTCCTTTGCCCTTGGCATATACCAGAATACTGGCTGTGCCTAAATCAATTCCAATGTCGGAAGCTGCCATTTTATACTGCCCCTTTCTATCACTACTCATTCTAATCCGTATTTATTATATCCAACTTCTTCCCCGTTGAAAAGGGGCAATCAGCTCAAATATTTTGACACATACTGACCTGTATAAGAGACAGGATTCGCGGCAACTTCCTCCGGAGTTCCGCAGGCTATCACTGTTCCTCCTTTATCGCCTCCTTCAGGACCAATGTCAATAATATAATCTGCAGTCTTGATCACATCCAGATTATGCTCGATAACCACTACTGTATTTCCTCCTTCAGCCAGCCTGCGGAGTATTTCTATCAATTTATGCACATCTGCAAAATGAAGACCTGTCGTAGGTTCATCTAAAATATAGATAGTTTTTCCTGTGCTTCTTTTACTCAGTTCTGTAGCAAGTTTAATACGCTGGGCCTCTCCTCCTGACAATTCTGTGGAAGGCTGTCCCAGTTTAATATAGGAAAGCCCCACATCATAAAGGGTCTGTATCTTTCTTTTAATAGAAGGTACATGCTCAAAAAATTCCAGAGCCTCTTCTACGGTCATATTTAAAACATCATAAATATTTTTTCCTTTGTATTTTACCTCAAGGGTCTCTCTATTATACCTTTTTCCATGACATACTTCACAGGGGACATACACGTCCGGTAAAAAATGCATTTCTATCTTTAGTATTCCATCTCCGCTGCATGCCTCGCATCTTCCGCCTTTTACATTAAAACTGAACCTTCCCTTTTTATATCCTCTGGCCTTCGCATCTGCCGTAGCTGCGAAAAGATCTCGTATCTGATCAAAAACCCCCGTATAGGTAGCCGGATTGGAACGGGGGGTACGTCCTATAGGGGACTGATCGATATTGATCACTTTATCCAGCTGCTCCACTCCCTCAATGCACTTATGCTTCCCCGGGATCGTCCTGGCATGGTTCAGTTTTCTGGCAAGACTTTTATATAAAATCTCATTGACCAGAGAACTCTTGCCGGAACCGGATACTCCCGTTACACAAGTCATAACTCCCAAAGGGAATTTAACATCGATATTCTTCAGATTATTTTCCGCCGCCTTCTTTACAGTAAGATATCCTGTAGGTTTTCTTCTCTCTGCAGGTACAGGAATTTTTTTCTTCCCGCTTAAATACTGTCCTGTAATGGAATTTGGATTTTTCATGATCTCCTCTGCAGTGCCGATAGCCACCAGTTGGCCTCCATGCTCGCCTGCACCCGGCCCGATATCTACAATGCAGTCTGCTGCTCTCATTGTATCTTCATCGTGTTCCACCACAATGAGAGAATTTCCCAGATCCCTGAGATGTTTTAAGGTTGCCAGGAGTTTATCATTATCTCTCTGATGAAGTCCGATACTTGGCTCATCCAGTATATAAGCCACCCCAACCAGGCCGGACCCGATCTGGGTAGCAAGACGGATACGCTGAGCTTCTCCTCCAGAAAGCGTTCCCGTTGCTCTTGACAAAGTAAGATATTCCAGTCCTACATTCATTAAAAATCCTACTCTAGATCGGATTTCCTTCAAAACCTGTTCTCCTATCATCTGCTGGGTAGGAGTCAGCTCCAGCCCATTCATGAATTTCTGGAGACTGCTGATGGAAAGAGAAGTCACTTCATAAATATTTTTATCTCCCACAGTCACAGCAAGAGCCTCTGGTTTCAGACGCTGTCCCTTACAGGCAGGACATGGAGTAATGCGCATAAAAGTTTCATATTCCTGTTTTGTAGTATCTGAGCCGGTCTCTCTGTACCGTCTTTCTACATTTTTAATCAATCCTTCAAAAGCTACGTCGTATATGCCTTCTCCTCTTTGGCCTTTATAACGGACTTTTATCTCTTTTCCATTGGTTCCATAAATCAGAATATCCTGGATATTCTGGGGATATTTTTCAAAAGGAGTGTTCAGATCAAATCCGTATTCTTCTGCCAGAGCGTCTAAAATAGCCCTTGTAAAACTGCCTTTGTCTGTACAGGACTGCCATCCTAAAACCGCAATGGCTCCCTCCTGTATGCTCAGACTTTTATCCGGTATCATCAGATCTATATCAAACTCCATTTTATATCCCAGGCCGAAGCAGGAAGGACACGCACCGAATGGATTATTGAAGGAAAAACTACGGGGTTCTATCTCGTCAATACTGATCCCGCAGTCCGGGCAGGCAAAACTCTGGCTGAAGTTCAAAATATTGCCGTCCATGGTATCTACCATAAGACGGCCTTCTGCCAGATTTAAGACGGTTTCAATTGAATCAGTAAGTCTCTTTTCGATCCCTTCTTTTACTATCAGACGGTCTACGATGATTTCTATATTATGCTTTTTATTTTTTTCCAAAGCAATCTCTTCATTCAGTTCATACATATTTCCGTCTATCTGGACTCTTACGTATCCGCTTTTCCTTGCCTGTTCCAAAAGCTTTGCATGAGTTCCCTTTCTTCCCCGGACTACAGGAGCGAGAAGCTGGATCCTGCTCCTTTCCGGAAGTTTCATGATCTGATCCACCATTTGATCTACAGTCTGTTTCTTAATCTCCCGACCGCATTTGGGGCAATGGGGAATACCGATCCTTGCGTAAAGGAGACGAAAGTAATCATAAATCTCTGTCACAGTCCCCACAGTAGATCGAGGATTTCTGTTAGTGGATTTCTGGTCGATAGAGATTGCCGGAGACAGTCCTTCTATGCTCTCCACATCCGGCTTTTCCATCTGTCCCAGAAACTGGCGGGCATAGGAAGAAAGAGATTCCATATATCTTCTCTGGCCTTCTGCGTAAATGGTATCAAAAGCCAGTGAACTTTTTCCCGACCCGCTAAGTCCGGTTAATACCACCAGCTCATTTCTCGGGATATCTACATCCAGATTTTTTAAATTATTTTCATTTGCTCCTCTTATTTTTATAAATTGTCTTGGCTGCATCTTTACTGCCATATAAATTCCTCGCTATCTTTTCTCTCATTGTTCTGTTCCTATATTTCCCGCTCATTATAGCATATATACTTCTTCCTTTCAAACATTTGTTCTGTTTCATTCTCAAAAAACGGAGCTGCCAGACGACAGCCCCGGAAAACTCTATTTTTCCTTTGATTCTTTACCACAGGATGAACATATATACTGCATGATATCTCTTCTGGTCACGATTCCGATAAAATTTTTCTGGTCATCGACTACGGGAACAAAGTTCTGACGCATAGCCTTGTCCATCAAATCTTCCATATCCGAATCTACTCTTATAGGAGCATAATCCGCACGTCTTTTAAAAGAAGTGATCGGCATATCTTCAGCTGCCTTCAGATTCAGAGAGCCTCGGTTTTTAAGCCCCCAAAGCATATCCCCTTCTGTAAGTGTCCCTACATATTTTCCTCTTTCATTGATAATGGGAATACAGGAATATTTATGTTCTTCCATCTTCTCCAATGTCCGGCCAAGAGTATAAGAATCATGTATATATGTAACATCTTCCTTGGGGGTAAGAAAAAATAAAATATTCATAGCACCCTCCACACATTTTAATCTTTTCTTATTCTGACATATCTGAGAGAATAAATCCAGTGTAAAGCTATAAACATTTATTAAAATTCTATGAAATTCTCCAAAAGAATTTTAACAGTCAAAAAGGAAGTCTGCAAGCACCTGATTGCTGACTAATGTTCCCTCTTCCGAAAGATAAATCCTGTCTCCGGAAGTTTTCAGCATTCCATTTTCCAGATGCTTATTCAGAGCTTTCTCATAAACCAGTTCCAGATCTCTTCCAAAGCTCTGACGAAAATCTCTTCTGGATACTCCTCTGGTCTTTCTCAGACCCAGAAACATAAATTCTTCCATCTGGCGGGGAATTTCCAAGAACTCCACATCCTCCCGGAATTTTTTCGGATTTTCGCAGTTTTCCATATATTTTTTCCAATCCCTGGTATTTGACATCCGTATATTATGGACCATAGAGGCTGCTCCAAGTCCCAGTCCCAGATAGTCCTTTCTTTCCCAGTAGCGGAGATTGTGGCGGGACTGCCGGGAAGGTCTGGCATAGTTAGAGATCTCATACTGTTTAAATCCTCTGCTTTCCAAAAATTTCCCGGTCCAGAGATAAATCTCTCTGCTGGTCTCTTCATCCGGCAGAAGTTCTTCTCTGTGTCCATAGCGTTTGTAGAATTCTGTTCCTTCTTCAATGATCAGCTGATAAACAGAAATATGCTCCAAAAGCGTTTCTGTCAGAATTTCCAGTTCTTCCTTCCACTCGTCCAATGTCTGTCCCGGAAGAGACGAGATCAGATCTGCACTGATATTGTCAAATCCCGCTTCTCTTGCCCATTTACAGCTTTCCAGAAATTCTTCGTAAGTATGGATCCGCCCTAAAAGTTTCAGATTTTCGTTTTTCACCGATTGGAGACCTATACTCAGACGATTAATCCCCATCTTCCGATATTGAACCAGTTTCTCCATCTCCCCAGTTCCCGGATTCATTTCCAAGGTGATCTCTGGTTCTTTCTCCATCTGAAATACTTCACGGACAGCATCTAAGATTCTTTCCGTCTGTTCTCCGGTAAGAACAGAGGGTGTTCCTCCTCCGAAAAAGACTGTAGAGACCCGGTATTCCCTGGCAAACTCTCTGTAGCTTTTGATTTCTTTTTCTAAAGCACGAACATAGTCCTCCCGCTCTTTTTCAGTGCTTTTCCAGGAGAGAAAGTCACAATAATCACATTTTTTTATACAAAATGGAATATGGATATACAATCCCAAATCTTTTTTCATCACACTTCTCCTGAAGACTATTTATCGTCCAGCTTCAGTACACTCATAAAAGCTTTCTGAGGGATTTCTACATTTCCGATCTGACGCATACGCTTCTTTCCCTCCTTCTGTTTTTCCAGAAGTTTTCTCTTACGAGAAATATCGCCGCCATAACATTTTGCCAATACATCCTTCCTAAGAGCCTTCACAGTCTCTCTGGCAATAATCTTGCTTCCGATCGCCGCCTGTATGGGTATTTCAAAAAGCTGCCTTGGGATCTCTTCTTTCAGCTTTTCGCACATCTTTCTGCCTCTGTCGTAGGCTGAACCTGCAAAAACAATGAAAGAAAGGGCATCAACTTCTTCCTTATTTACCAGAATATCCAGTTTAACCAGATCGCTCTGTTCATATCCCAGCATTTCATAGTCAAAAGAAGCATAGCCTCTGGAGCGGGATTTCAAAGCATCAAAAAAGTCGTAGATAATTTCATTCAGGGGCAGATGGTAATGAAGAAGAGCTCTTGTAGTCTCCATGTATTCCATTCCCTGGTACTGTCCTCGTCTTTCCTGACACAGTTCCATGATCGGACCTATATAATCTGTAGTTACCATGATCTCTGCCTTGACCATAGGTTCTTCCATATAATCTATTTCAGAGGGATCCGGCAGATTTGAAGGATTGGTAAGATCCATCACTTCTCCATTAGTCTTATGAACCTTATATACTACACCAGGAGCTGTAGTTACCAGATCCAGATTATATTCTCTTTCCAGCCGCTCCTGAATGATTTCCAGATGAAGCAGCCCCAGAAAGCCGCAGCGGAATCCAAAACCCAAAGCCACCGAAGTCTCTGGTTCAAAAAACAGAGAGGCATCATTTAGCTGAAGTTTTTCCAAAGCATCCCGCAGATCCTCATATTTTGCTCCGTCCGCCGGATAAACGCCGCAGAATACCATGGGATTGACTTTTTTATAACCAGGCAGGGGCTCTGCGCATGGCCGTTCGTCATCAGTAATGGTATCGCCTACCCGGGTGTCTTTGACATTTTTGATGCTGGCTGTGATGTAACCTACCATTCCGGCCGGAAGTTCCTCACAAGGGATCAGCTGGCCCGCTCCGAAGTAGCCTACTTCTACTACTTCTTCCACAGCTCCTGTGGCCATCATCCTGATCTTTGTTCCTTTCTTCACCCTTCCTTCCATGATTCTGCAGAATACGATAACCCCTCTGTAGGAATCATAAATCGAATCAAAGATTAAAGCCTGCAGAGGATTATCCGGGCTTCCTTTGGGAGCAGGAACCTTTTTTACAATCTGTTCTAACACCTGGTCTATATTTAACCCTGTCTTTGCAGAAATCTTTGGAGCGTCCTGAGCCTCAATACCAATCACATCCTCAATCTCATTGATCACTCGTTCCGGATCTGCACTTGGCAGATCTATCTTATTAATGACCGGAAACACATCCAAGTCATGATCCAAGGCGAGATAAACATTTGCTAACGTCTGAGCTTCTATTCCCTGGGCTGCATCTACTACTAAAATAGCGCCGTCACAGGCAGCCAGACTCCTGGAAACTTCATAATTAAAATCCACATGTCCCGGGGTGTCGATAAGGTTAAAAATATATTCCTCACCATCTTTTGCTTTATATACCGTACGCACAGCCTGAGACTTTATGGTAATGCCTCTTTCTCTTTCCAGATCCATATTGTCCAGAACCTGCGCCTGCATCTCTCTCTCCGTAAGCAGACCGGTTCTTTCAATAATCCGGTCCGCCAGGGTTGATTTTCCATGGTCTATATGCGCAATAATACAAAAGTTACGAATTTTGCTCTGGTCTATTGCAGACATAAATCTTCCTCCTGTTGTTTTCTCCGTCTTGCTAAATATTGTGAATTGTTTTTCTTCCTATAGAGTCATATACCAAAGGCAGATTTTCAAAATCTTTTACTGAATAACAATTTCTTCCATCTAAAATGATAGGTTTTTTCATTTTGCTGCAGAATATTTCCGGAGTAAGTTTTTTTATCTCCTCCCATTCTGTATAGATCATACACAGATCTGCCCCTTCTAAAGCCTCCTCCGGTTTCTTGCAATAAGTAATTTTCCCTGGGTATAATTTATCAAATTCTTTTTCCGCCACAGGATCATAGGCCTTTACCACCGCGCCATCATCCAGAAGAATCCCTACGTTTATAATAGAAGGTGCTTCTCTCAGATCATTTGTTCCAGGTTTAAAAGTAAGCCCCAGTACGGCTACAGTCAGACCTTCCAGTGAACTGTAATACTGTCTTGCTTTCTTTATCAATTTTAATTTTTGGTTATCATTAACTTCAATGGCAGCCTTAATGGTTTTAAACTCATTATCATAATAATTTCCCAGCCAATGAAGGGCTTTTGTATCCTTCGGGAAGCAAGATCCCCCATATCCGATCCCTGCTTTTAAGAATTTATTTCCGATTCTTGCATCCAACCCCATTCCTTTGGCTACATCTTCAATATCAGCTCCTACTGTCTCACAGAAATTAGCTATCTCATTAATATAAGAAATTTTCAAGGCAAGAAAATCATTGGAAGCATATTTGATCATCTCTGCGCTCCGCCTGTTTGTAAGGATCTTGGGAGCTTCAAAATTTTCATATACTTTCATTAAAACCTCACCGGCTTTTTTCTCTTCTGCCCCGATAATAATTCTGGCCGCATGAAGAGTATCTCTTACTGCGGTTCCCTGAGAAAGAAATTCCGGATTAGACACACAATTAATCTTTACCGGCTTTTTTAAATGTTCTCTGATATAGTTTTCGATTTTATCATTTGTTCCTATAGGAACCGTAGATTTTACTACAACTACACAATCCTGTTCTACAGATTCTGCAATCTGCCTTGCTACTGTATAGACGAACTTCAGATTTGCAGATCCATCTACTTTTTCAGGGGTTCCAACACCGATGAATATCACTTCTGCATCCGCATATGCTTTCTTGTAGTCTATTGTAAAAGTCAGCCTCTCCATATTTTTTTTCATCAATTCGGGAAGGCCTTCTTCATAAATAGGAGAAATTCCCTGCCGCATTAAATTTATCTTCTTTTCATCCACATCGACACAAGTCACCTGATGTCCTTTTTCTGCCAGACACACCCCTGTGACCAGCCCCACATATCCTGTTCCTGCTACCGTTATTTTCATTTTTCTCATCCTCTCTTAGTTTTTTTCCTGTCTATTTTTTTCTGTATTTTTCCTGAAAATACAGCCAATACCACTACAACAGCTCCTCCTCCGAAGCATACCGCAAATAAAATATACAAATTAACAGGTTCATATCGAAACTCTACTATACTTGTTCCTTCAGGGATTTCTACGCCTCTGAAAAGATAATTACATTTTATCAGTTCCTGCTCTTCTCCGTCTATATATACCTTCCAGTCAGAATCATAATATTCATTCAGCATCAAAATTTTAGGGCTTTCCGCTGTCACTTCAACTGTAACAGAATCATCCGTGTGTTTTGTAATATCTACACGGTCCTGCTTTGTAAGAGGACGGATATCTTGTAGAGAAGAGAGCTTTTCAGCTTCCGATTCTTCAACAAAAACTGTATTTTTATCATAAGAGTCTTCCATCCGCTCTAAGATTTGTTCTTCATTTTTATAGATTTCCACTGAATCTGCCAGCTCAGCTCTGTCTGTATAGTTTTCTAACTCGTGGATCGTCAGGCCATCCTCCATAACCCGATCCTCTTGTTCAATGATCTGTAATGTCAAAACAGCTTCTGTATCAGAGCCGTTATAGAAAGCCTTTTTTTTCTGACTGCTGCTTTTATCCAGATAAAAAGTCATTCCCCTGTCTGCCGGCGTGTTCGTAGTGAAAGTAAAAAGATAAGGAACGTCCTTTTTCAGAGTATTGCCCTCTAACTGCATAGTATAAGAGGAATTATCTTTAAATTCTCTCATGTCATACTGAGCCAGATATACCTCTTCTCCTGTGCTCTTTTCTGTTACGGTAAGATAACAGCAGTCGCCTTTCCGATACACATTCTGGTAGGTTGCCAGAGTCATAGAAATCGCTTTCGGAGAATCTTCATCCAAAGTGATCTCCTGCACAAGCTGAACGCCTTCATAAACAGGTCCTGGGACCATATAATCCCCCGAATTAATATTCGTTTCTACCAGGTATTTTGTGCCTAAATATTTCAGCAGATTTTCGTTAACATCTGTAAGAAGGGCAAATCTGGTGGCACTGTGGAACCCATTATCTTCTCCGGAAAGAGCGGTGTAATAAGTCTTCATATCTTCGTTTGTAAGCACAAAATTATGTCCTCTTACATCATTCAGTCCATAATAAACATACGTATTGGGAAATAATGTCCACATTCCGGTAGCCGCTACACGTTCGTATTCCGTATTATCCTGAAGATATTCTATAGTATCTGTTGCCTCTGGTATATCTTCTGCTCCCTTTTCCACCAAAGGAAAATAACCTTTTGCAAAGGATGCCATATTAAAAATGACCACTGCACATAATAACCCCATAACGACATTTGACGGAATCTTTTTTATAAGGAACAACAGCAGTGCCGCAATAATAATTCCTGCTGTAATAAGGTATGTTAAAAAGTCTTCCTCATATCTCTGTCCATTTTTCACAGACGATATCCAGAAAAATCCAACAGCCAAAGCTCCGCTTCCAAGAATTAAGGCAAAAATATATTTTATTTTTCTCTTCAGATAATATTCCCTATTTTCTGTCAGATCTCCTAAATTAAGTCCCATTATGATCACTGCAACAAAATTAAAAAGTGTGATGATCCTTGTCTTAGAAGACGTATTTATAGCAGGCAATACTGCATAGATCTTATCAAAAACATGTGTAAAAATAAGCAGAGAAACAATCACCAAAGATATCAGCCAGAATTTCGAATTTTTCTTTTTCTTAAAATTCAGAAAGCTGAAAAAAAGAAGAAGGATTGCCGCAAGTCCTATATATATAGTAGATTCATTCATATGCAGTCCTGTTTCTATCCGCACATAGGGTAAAAACAAAGAGGCTATATATTCCCATGGCAATACATTGGAAGCTCTTCCTGACCGGGATTCTGCATATCCGTTTCCCCCTACGCTGGATAACAGATTTCCGGTATAGGGAAGGCTGCAGACCACGCCCAAAAGAACCGCAAGAAATGTAGCGGCAAAAATAATAAAAATTTTTCTCTTTTCTTTTCTGTATATCCAAATAGTTCTGAAAAATACATAAGCGGCTAAAAGGTAAAGGAAGTATGCTGCATATGTAGGCATTCCGGCTACCAGCATCAAATAAACGGTAATCGTAATGCCAAAACAATATTTAATCTTTATAGACTGTAAAAATCTCTCAAAAAAGAAAAAAGCCAGAGGAGCAAATGCGGCAACATCGCTGTGCTGCCATCCAAGCCACATAACGATAACTGAAGAAAAGCAATAGGTTACTCCCGCGATCGCTGATGGAAATTTTCTGCAGTTCAGGCTTCTGAGAAAAAGATACATTCCAAAAAATCCAATGGCAAATTCCATCGTGATTCTTAAAATTGTAGCGATATTCAAGGGCAGAAGGTATAGGTAATTCAAAGGATACATCCAGCTGGATATATTGCTTTCCGCTCCCAATGCTATTTCGGGATCCCACAGTCCCCCTATAGTTCTATCCGTAATTGTTGTATACAACTCCGGTGTAAAAGAATCGATTACATCAGAAAGCACCGGCCCTGCTGTCTTTACGTCAAGAGTATCCCATGGGGCACTTTGATACATTAAGTTTGTAAAAGATATCTGATAATCTCCAAAGATACAATCTGAATATAGAAACAGAATCGTGCAAAGGATTCCAATAAACATAACCCCATATTTCTTCAAAAATTTTTTAGCTTTTTTATCTCCCATTATTCTTACTCCACACAGTCATATGCTCTAGAATCTTATCCGCCAGTTTTTCCCCGCTTCCCATTTCCACGAAACTGATCCCCGGATCCTTTTCTGAATACAGTTCATGGTTTGCAGGATTATCACCTAAAATCATTGGTTTTTCCATAGCATGATAGATATACGCTTTTCCCGGGATCGTTCTCCTGGCTTTATTGATATTCTTATTAAAATGTCCTGCCAGACACAGATCAGAAAACGCAATGTAATCTGAAAGTTTTTCCTGGCTGAGCCATTGGATATAATGAATATTGGGATCCAATGGTTTTTTCATTTTTTCTCCGATCGGTCCGATAATATAGAAGCAGATATCTTCAATTTTCTTTAAATGATTTGCAGCCTCCAGCACAATATCCACTCCCTGTAGAGGAAGAATACTGCCGAAATACAGCACTGTGAATTTTCCTTTTGCCTCTTCCGGCTTTTCCACCTTATGAGGATAATAAATACTTTTGTCTGCCTCCAGGTACATCACCTGGATTTTCCGGGGATCCGCGCCAAACTCCTCTGAAAAATATTCTGCATGAGCTTTTGTATCTGCGATCACAGCATCCGCCGCTTTCAGAGTTTTCCTGTCGATCCAGGCCAGCATCCTTCCCAAAAAAGATTCCGGCTTTACTTTTTTCCGATCAAAAGCTAATGTGTCGTACATAGAAATAAAAAAGTCTATATACAATTTGTTCTTTCTGAACTTCCAATTAAAAAAGGGAACTATAAGCTGGGGAGCGAATCCTACGAATATCCAATCATATTTTTGACAGGAAGTCCGAAGCAATTTCCAATATACTTTTAAAAGGCGCTTGGGATAGCTTTTATCCTTACTCCCTATAACCGAAAGAAAATCCGTCTTTTCTTTCAGTTGACGGATTTCTTGGGTATTTCTTAAGTAATCTAAATTTTTAGTAGTAATAAAAAGAATTTTTTTATTTTTCAGCTCTTCAAACATTGGTATCCTCACTCAGACCTGATTTTGCTTTACTGCTTCGTCTTCTGCTGCTCTGTTCTTTCCAGTGCTTTTCTTCACCATAATCTAATCTGCGCACTCTCTCCTGGGTATCTTCCAGAAGTTTCCTGTTTGAAGCGATCAGATCTGCCAGAAGACCTGAAATAATGGTCTGAAAACCTAAAATCATTAATGTGCTGGCCAGGATCAGCGACTGAACATGTCCCGCACTGTTTCCCATGAATAAATAAATCAGAAAACGCAGTCCTAAAATAAGCCCTACGCCAAAGACCACCCCTCCGATAATGCTGAAAAATCTTAACGGCTTGTACATCATAAAAGCTCTTATGATAGTTAAAACTGATTTTTTTATATAGCCAAACATACTGTTGAACAATCTGGACTTTCTGAGCTCAGGATTCGTTCTGATCGGTACAGATGTGATAGCCATCTTATTTCTTCCTGCCTGGACAATGGTTTCTAATGTATACGTATATTCATTTACAACATTCATTTTTAATGCCGCGGCTCTGCTCAAAGCCCGAAAACCGCTGGGCGCATCAGGGATATCTGTATTGGAAGCAATCCGCACTGTCCAGCTTCCTATATGCTGCAGTTTCTTTTTCAGCGGTGAAAAATGTTCCGTCTGATCAATAGGTCTTTCGCCTATAACAATATCTGATTTTCCTTCCAGGATCGGACGGACTAATTTTTCTATGTCTGCACCGCAATACTGATTATCTGCATCTGTATTAACGATGATATCCGCTCCGTTTCTCAGACAGGCGTCTAAGCCCGCCATAAATCCTCTTGCAAGCCCTTTATTAGACTTGAAATTCACAACATAATGGACGCCCCATTTTTTTGCCACTTCCACGGTATTATCAGTACTTCCGTCATTAATGATCAAATATTCAATCTGATCTATCCCGTCTATATGCTTTGGAAGATCATTAAGGGCAATCTCTAAAGTCTCTGCTTCATTATAACAGGGAATCTGAATAATAAGCTTCATTTCCGTTTACTCCTTCGTAATACTCTGGATATTTCTCTGTAATATATCTTTATGATTATAGCACATGCTCATAGGCTTTTCAATTCAAAATATTACTTGTTTTCCCCGTTCTCTTCAAGATTTTCCGCTTGTTTTTTCCTTGCTTTATATCCCTCCAAAATTGCCAGCACAAAATAAATGGCGATCAGTGCAACAACTATGGTGTAAAAGATTGAAATTCCCAGAATTCCTCCATATTCTACAATTTTTCTTCCTAAAAGCAAAAAAATCACATATCCCAGCAGATATCCGGCAATCAGCCAGTTCTGTTTTCTGATAACCGTTAAAATCATCTGATAAAAGCTGGTATAAGCCAGAAAGCCGCCGCCTAAAAGCAGCACCATCAGTTCTGCCTTATAGCCGTCCAGGTCTACCCCGTACACAATAGACAATGCAGGAATACCAAGTATAAATCCCCCTGCCAGCACAAATAGAGTAAGCCCTATCATAATCCCGCTCTGTTTTAAGATCATGGACATAAACTCTGACAGCTCTCCTTTATGCCAGAGAAGGGCCATTTTTCCGATCAGCGGCTGATAAATAAATCGGCTGAGCAGGCCGATCACAAATACCGGCATAAAAATATAGTTAAAACAAGCCTGTTCCTGGCTGGTAAGCACGGCATCAATAGCATACTTCGGTGCATTTCCAATATATATAACCAGGTAAGCGGCCAAAAATAAAGGAAAACATTCTATAAACATATCCTTTATGTTTCTGATCTTTAAGTCAGTAACGGTACTCTCAAAATTCTTCACCGCCGCAAAATTCAGGATCAGACAGAAAATCAGGGAAATTAAGAAGGCCAGCAGAGAAGCCAGGATCAAATTTTCCCATATCACATATACGGCAATAAATGTAAGGATATAACCCAAAAGTCTCACTGTCATTGCCTTAGCTCCTATATCCAGCCTTTCTTTCTGCTGAAGCCGTCCATGAAAAACATCTTCCACAGAGTCCACGGCCTTTGCAAGGCAGATCAAAAAAACTGCGGCGCTCTTTTCGAAATCATAGGATCCTGCATAAAAATGGATGCCTACATAGATCAGCGAAACAACGATCATCAGGAAACTGGTAATCGTCCTTGCGGCAATATACTCTCTGAAAGTATATTTTTCCTGGACATCTGAAACCTGGAACTGACGGATCCCGTACTGTCCGATTGTCAGCATAAGATTTCCAATAGCAAAAGCAATGGTAAATACACCTGCGTCTGTTACCGGATCAATTCTTGAAATAACCATTAGGATCAGCACAGACTGAAAAGAATTCAGCATTGCCGCCCAAGTATTCCAAATATAGGCTGTTTTTTGTGTATCCTTTGTGTTATATAAAAAAGCTTTTATCATAAAGACCTCCGACAGATTCTGAAAAACACCCAAAATAAAAGTCTGTCTTTTTACTATAACACACTTTTTCTGTATTTGCCAGTTATCGCCAGACGGCTCTTTTTATGTTCCTGTCAAAACCTTGTTTAATACGTCTGCCAAAGGCTCCATAGCATTCATTTCTTCTTCCACTGTATTAGTCTGAGCGCCGCATTCCACAAGCAGGGTCTTTGGACGCAGATGAAGGTTATACCGGTACCCTCTTAAATAAATTGTTCTTGCAAAATCCGGATAATATTTTTCACAGGCCAGCATCATCTGCAGAGAAAAAGCCAGATTATCCTGAATATAGGGATTTGGCAGATATGAAATTTCTCCGTTCTGTCTGGTTCTGCTTAATCCGTTAAAAAACATGACTTTTGCTGTCTGCTTTCCATTCAAGTCAGTTACAAGCCTCTGATCGTCTGCCACTCCGTCCCTGTGAAGATCAATGATTACTTCTATACTTGGATTTTCCTCTAGAACCTGGCTGATTCGTTCCTGCGCATAACTATAAGCCTGATTTCTGTCCAGTTTTCCGTCTACGATATCAAAGGTATCTGTCACATGGATTACATTATATCCATAATCTTCTTTAAGGATCTGTGCAAGATAGCTTCCCACCCCCACAATTGTAGTGGAGGCGTCCCCTGAAACAGAATCAATAAATTCTTCCTGTGAATGGGTATGGTAGATCAGTATCTGAGGCTGATCATTCCCTGTTTTCATCCGAAGATCCATCTGTACCAGTGCCGGAGCATTCAGCTGTTCACTGGTAATGCTGGTAGTACTGTCCACAGTATAAAAATTCCGGATCACAAAATCGAAATCCTGAAACTGCTCCAGTGAAATATCAGTTACCGGAACACGCGCCTGAGCCGCAGAAGCACTCTGTGTCTCATTTTCACCGGCCCTTCCCTCTGCCCCTCCAGTAATTTCCAGCCCTGATGAATCAGGTCCGGCTTCTTGGTTTTCTTCAATAAGCCTTGCTTCCAAAAACTCCTGGTTTTCCTCTACGATTTTCTCGCTAGTCTTTTCGTCTTCCTCTGCTTGTTCTTTATTATCGAGTATATCCATCCCGGGAATCTGCTGCCTGGTTTTCTCTAAAAGCCATGATGACGGAGAAATTTCTTCTCTATCTGATCGGGTTAATCCCGGGAAATAGGTTTCAATCGCCTGCTGCTGTATATTCAACATAATGGTCTCTAATGTTCCTTTATCTAAAGACAGTCCTTTTATCACTATATATGCGGCCAAAGCTAGTAAAAATATCCATATCACAGCAGAAATTGTCTTTCCGGCTTCCTTTTTTTTCACCCAATCACCTCATATCTATATATGAGACAAACCTTTCTATTTATGCCTTTCCTGAAGTAAAGGTCATATTTAGCCCTTCCGAAATTGTATAGGCCAGACGTTTAACGGTCTCATCTACATCCTTAGGCGTCACAAACATACTGTGGAGAGACGGAGCTATCATTTCTTCTAAGAATTCTTTCTTTTCTGTTTCCTCAAGAGTGTCCAGAAGATGAGCCATTGCATCGTGCACGATAGTGGCTCCATCTACGACTGTAGGCACTCCAATACCGATTACCTTTATTCCCAGAGTCTCTTCTGTAAGTCCCGATCTGTGATTGCCCACCCCTGATCCCGGATGGATACCTGTATCTGTGATCTGTATCGTCCGGTTCAGCCGTCTGACGCTTCTGGCCGCTAAAGCATCAACAGCGATGATCACATCCGGTTCTGTTTCCTCTATCACTCCCCGTATGATCTCCATGGTCTCCATCCCGGTCTGCGCCATAACACCGGGGGCAATCCCGCTGACACTATCAGCATGTTCTTCCCCCATTCCCTGGATACCATATTCTTTTATAATATGTCTGGTAATATGAAGATTCGCTACCACATCAGGTCCCAACGCATCCGGGGTAATCTCCCTGTTTCCAAGACCAACCACAAGAACTTTCATATCTTCCTTTGCAGGAAGAAGTTCTCTCAAATGTCTGGATAATTCTTCAGATATTTCTCTGTGATAGTCTTCATCGGGCACAGACATATTGGGAGCTTCCAAAGTGATATAAATCCCCTGAGGCCTTCCCATAGCTCTGGCTCCGTTTTCTGTTTTAATCTTCACCACAGTCTTTCGGATGTCTTTTTCCTGATCATAATCCTCCTGAATTTCCACCCCTCTGATTTCAATATGATCTTCTTCAAATTTTTCCTTTGTCTCCAATGCCAGGTCTGTATGAATTCTTCCCGCTGCCATGATCTGCATCCCTTTCTATATCTGTTTTTTTCATATTTTTTACATTTTCAAAGATTTTATGTATTGACATTTTTCTTTAAATACACTAGAATGAAAAAGCATGTAATATCGGAGTGTTCCGTGTCTTCTCCGATACAAATAATAAATAGTAAAAGAAGTTTGAAAGATTACATTTGGAGGTGTACACTTTGGCTAACATTAAATCTGCAAAGAAAAGAATTTTAGTAAACAGAACTAAAGCTGAGAGAAACAAATCTATCAGATCAGCAGTAAAGACATCTATCAAAAAAGTAGAAGCTGCTGTTGCTGCAAAAGATAAGGAAGCTGCTGCTGTTGCATTAAAAGATGCAATTTCTACTATTGATAAGGCTGCTACAAAAGGCGTTTACCACAAAAACAACGCTGCAAGAAAAGTTTCCCGCTTAGCAAAAGCCGTAAACACACTTGATTAATTTTTATAGACATATAAAAAAGCCTTCTGGCTGCCCGTCATCGGCCAGAAGGCTTTTTTAGCTTTTAGTTGCTGAATTTGATCAGAAGCAATTCTACACTGAGAGTATCCGTCAATTGACCAGTTTTTACCTTTTCTTCCGTATCCACACACTCTTTCACTATAGCCTCTAATTCTTCCTTACTGTATCTTCTGCCGTATGTGCTGTAATTCCGTACCACAAAGGGCTGCAATCCCGTTTTTTTAGCAGTTCTTCCCTGGTCATACCCCTCTTTTTCCAATTCTTTGACCTGCCATATGAGATTAAACTGCCGTGCCAGAAGAAATAAGATCCGCATAGGGGGCTCTTTCAAGGCCAAAAGATCATAGTAAAGATCAAGAGCCTTTTTCTGTTTCTTCTCTGTAACAGCCCGAAGCATATCAAAAATATGATTGGAAATCTGGTCGGTACATACAGCCTCTATGTCTTCCCTGGAAATCACATCTTTTCCTATTGTATAACTTAAAAGTTTCTCCAGTTCATTTTCTATATTTCCCATATCTGTCCCTGTTTTCTCCAGAAACAGCTCCATATCTCTCTGAGTAATTTTCTTGCCTTCTCTTTTCAGGATTCCCAGTATCCATCGGATCAATGTCTTGGTATCCTGCTGTCCGAACTCTACAACTCTTCCGTATTTTTTTACTCCCTTATACATACGGCTTCGTTTATCTACCTGATCTTCTACAAAAACCATACACAGATAATCTGGAAGTTCTGCCAGATATTCCGGCAAATCCTGACACTGGCTCTTAAAAAAACCGGTGTCCTCCAGAAAAATCACCCGTCTATCTGCAAAAAAAGGCAGTGTCTCCGCCAGTTCTATGACCTCCTTAGGCTCTGTTTTCTTTCCCTGGAAAAGTGAAAAATTCATAGTATCTCCCTCCGGAACCAGAGCCTTCTGAAGTCTGATCTTATATTGCTGCAAAAGATATTTCTCCTCTCCATAAAGGAGATATACCTTTTTAAAATTCTGATTTTGAATATCCTCTTGTAAATTTTTCATGCTGCACTCCTTTTCAGGTTTTCCTTTTCCTATTCTATCATGGATTTTTCATGCTGAAAAGTCATCCGGATCTTTTCCCCATCCCATATTGCAGATACTGCCCCCTGCTCTTTTGTCTCATATATCTCTATCTTCCGATCATTCAGACGGTCTATAAGTTCCTTATGAGGATGTCCATACATGTTTTCTTTCCCACAGGAGATAACTGCGGCCAAAGGCTGCAAAACATCTAAGAGCCGGTCCGGTGTAGAATTTTTAGAACCATGATGGGCTACCTTCAAAATATGGCATTGTTTCCCTGTATCTTCACATAAAGATATCATCTCTTCCTCACCTGCCCCCTCTATATCTCCGGTGAACAAAATAGAACATTCTTCTATTTCCATGTAAAGAGCCTGTGAACCTTCATTGCTTTCCATATTCTGATCCTCCGGGGACAAACAAGTAATCTTCAGATTACCGGAAGAAATTTCGCTCCCTCTTTTTATATAATAAATCTCACAGTCCGCTTTTTCCCCTGCATCTTCCAGCTGTTCTCTCTGCTCTTCCGTCTCTTTACACCTTGAAAGAAACAGTCTTTCAATCTTCAGCCCTGTTTTCTTCTCCGTTATCATTTTCAAAAGTTCCAGAATACCGTTTATATGATCTTCATCCATATGAGATACAAAAATTCCATCCACTGTGCTGATTCCCTGTTCTTTTAAAAAGGGCAGGATCCTGTACTGTCCCACTCTGGAAACCGAACTGCTCCCTCCGTCAATAATGTAACAAACTTCTCTTCCCTGCTGGATACAGATACAGTCTCCCTGTCCCACATCTAAAAATGTTACTTTCAGACTTCCTTCCGGCAGACGGAGAAACAGCAGCCCAAGAGCCGCAAGTAGAGCCGCTATTTTTCCTGCTGTTATCCATTTCCCTTGCTTTTTTATCAGAAGAATCCCCGTCAGGATTCCATAATAAAGCAGACACTGCCAGATTTTTGGCTTTCCTGTGATCCATAAAAAAAACGGCAGATTCTGTAATAATTTTCCTCCTTTTATATAAAACTCTAAAATCAAAATACCCGGTAATGCCCCCGCCCTGGCGAAAAGCAGACCGGGCAGGAGTCCCAGGATTCCCCCTGCCAGCCCTGAAATCAGCAAAACACCTACTGTCGGCAGAATCAAAAGATTTACTAAAAATCCCCAGACAGATAGTTCATAAAAAAAGTACATCGATATAGGCAGAAGGATACTCCAGACAGAAATACTGGAAAAAAGGCCTGCTTCCACTTCTTTTTTTACTTTTCCCCAAAGATTTTTACTATATTTTTTTCTTTCCGGAGGGAATAGTACTGGATGGACAGCAGCCAATCCCAAAACCGCTCCGAAAGAAAGAAGAAAGCTGCTGTCATACAAATAAAGAGGACTTTCTGCCAGCAAAAGAATCGCCGCTAGAGATAGTGCGGACAAAAAATCATATGTCCTCTTTAAAAGAAGAGCTCCCATAGAAACAGCAAACATGATCACCGCCCGTACAGCAGCAGCGCCGCTGCCTGTAAGTTCTCCATAAAAGATCATAGCTGCCGCTGACAGAATCCCTGCTCCCTTTATAGGGAAACGTATCCTCACTAACAGCTTATAAAGCCCCCATCCCAGAACAGAAAGATGCATGCCAGAAATGGCAAGAACGTGGGAAATTCCCATAATCTGAAACAGCAACTTATTGTCCTGTCCCAAATTTCCTTTTTCCCCGAGCACCATAGCCTGGATAATACCTCCTTTTTCTATTCCAAAAGCTTTCTGTATTCCTTCCTTCATTTTCTCTCTGATCTGGCTCTGGATATACAGTATTCTATTTTCCTTTTTCCGGAGGATCTGTATCTCTGTCCCCTCCATGTACCACTTTATTTTTCTTGGATAATAGTAAGATCTTTCATCAAATTGTCCCGGATTTCCCGCTCTGGGAATCTGTTCTAAAACTCCATATATTGCAGTCAGATCCCCCGGTCTTACAGAGTCTGTGATCTCTTGATTTTCTACAGTTACTTTTATATTTTCTATGGGATATTTTTCTTTACAAATGAGCAGATTTGAATTTTTCAGATATAGATTTGTAATAGAATCATAAACATCTTTTTGATAGACAATCCCCGTGGCAATCACCTTTTCCTTCTCAATATTTACAGGAAGATCCGGAGAAGCAAAGCTGAAAAATTCCAGCCTGCTTCTTCCAAGGAGCCACAGCACTGCTGCCCAGATGAAAGCAGCAGCACATAAGGGCCTTTTAATTTTCATCATCGCTCTCCAGGTAGCTGTAATCAGCTTCATATATCTGATCCAGTTTCATACTTTCCCGAAAGGTTACTTTTGTGTCGCCTTCTACAGAAATCTGGACCCCGTGTATATTGCAGGCATCCACCAGAGAATTTACAATAGAATAAATAGGCAGCTCCTGCTGAACACTCATGGTCTCTGTAAGAAAACTTTTATCTAAATTCACGTAGCATATACCCTCAACAATAGAGACACCTAAAAGTTTTGTATTTGATGACAGTGTAGGCAGCATACCATCCTCTTTTGGCCCTTCCAGAAGTTTTTCTATTACCACTCTTTCCAGAGGCACATTGCTGCTGTAGTGGATCCGGCGGTTTTCCCTCACAAGGCGGTCGCCATCCTCATTGGAAAAATACAGGTTTAAATCTGCATAAACATAAGAATTAATATTCTGTCCTTCATTTTCTACAAAAGAAGTTCTTTCCATAATTCCAATAGCATTACCGTCTGAATCAGTCATAGGGCTTCCATTTTCCAAAAATGACACATAGGTCACTTCCGGAATCTGAGTAAACGCCATGACAATGCCGGTTCTTACCAGAATTTCTCTGGCATTATTCATCTTTTTATATTCTTCATTAAAATCAAGGGTCACCGTCTGTCCTTCATAGGTATAACTGTTTATAGTCACATTATCCGGCAGCAGCCTCAGATATTCTTCTGAATCAGATGGCCGGAGAAGCATCTGATAAATTTCCTCTATCATAGCCTCTGTTGTATCTTTCGATGGCTCATAAGGTACTGTTTCCAATTTAGTTTCAGATAGCGCCAGATAATACATGGAATATTCTGACGTTCCTTCTTCTGTTTTTTCTCTGCAGCCTGACATCCCCGCCAAAAGACATATACTCAAAAACAATGCCAGTATTCTTTTGATATTTTTCACTTCAATCCCTCCTATGCGATATAATTCAAAGGGATCCTTACGGAAAATGTAGTTCCCTGATGTTCCTTGCTCTTTACTTTTATCGCACCTCTGTGCATAACAATGGCATTTCTGGTAATAGCAAGTCCCAGACCGGTTCCTCCGATTTCTCTGGAATGAGACTTATCCACCCGGTAAAACCTCTCAAAGATCTTATCAATGGACTCCTCAGGAATACCAATTCCGGAATCCGATACTGTCACATAAAAATATTTGTGATCTGCATTCAGAGTCACATGTACCCATCCTTCTTCTATATTATACTTGATTCCATTTTCTACCAGATTAGAAAATGCCAGGCTGAGCTTTACTTCATCTATCTCAGCAACTACGGGCCGATAGCTTTCCAGTACCAGTTCCACTTTTTTCTTATCCGCAATAGGCTTTAGTCTCTTCAGTATATTTTCCAGAAGTTCATTAATACTTACTTTCTGGATATTCAGATCAGAAGCTTTTCTGTCCATTTTTACCAATGCCAGCAAATCTGTGATAATTTTATTTTCTCTGTCAATTTCTACCGTAATATCCTGCATGAATTCTTTATACAGTTCTACCGGAATATCCTCCTGTCCCGCCAGGGAATCCGCCAATACTTTTATAGAAGTCATAGGGGTTTTCAATTCGTGAGATACATTTGCCACAAATTCCTGTCTGGAGTCATCCAGAATCTTCATTCTCTTCAACAGTTTATTAAACACATTGGTGATCATTTCCGTCTCTGTATAATCTGTTACCGAAATTTCCTCATCCAGATAGCCGTCCGTCAGTTCCTCGATCGCTTTACTTACTCTGGAAAAAGGTCTTACCAGAATTTTAGATACTATAAAGCTGAGAAAAATAACCAACATACTGATGATCAGCATCAGAAGATTTCCCCGGTGCTCCATTCTGCCGATCGTATCCTGTATCTCAATGGTAGAAGTGCTTATAAGCATAACACCGTCAATCTGATCTGACTTTCCGTTTGTCAAAGGAATGGTCAGTTCAATATAAGTGTTGTCCTTATCATACGCACTGGTGTTGACCCCTTCAAAACACTGGATCACTTCTTCTGAATAAGCATATTTTCCTTCATCAATATCATAAGTATCTTCAATAATCCTGCCGTTTCTATTAATGACCAGGACCCTGGCGCTAAAAGCTGACGAGATCATAGATAATTCGCCGTCTATCACTTCTGATTTCTGCTGCAGATATCCCTCTCTCATCAACTGGTTCCCCAGAATATCGCACTGATTTTTAACTGTGATCTGTCTCAGTTCCACAGCTCTGTCTTCATAAGAGCTTATAAGCATTCCTTCTATTATAAAGCCCGGAACAATCCCGATTATGATCATGATCACCATAATCCGAAAACGAAGGCTTTTAAAAAATGACAGTTTAGGCTTGATCCGCATTTATTTAATCTCCTTTTTCTTCTCTGCTGTTAAAAGAAACAGAGCCGCTGCGCAAACAGGCATCAGCAGTTTTGCACAGCGGCTCCTGGACTTCGCATTTCTATCCCTGGAAATAGTATCCGATCCCCCACTTTGTATGAACATACTTGGGATCACTTGGCACTGTCTCGATCTTTTCTCTCAGACGTCGGATATGCACGTCTACAGTCCTCACATCTCCCGGATACTCATATCCCCATACCAGGTTCAGCAGATTTTCCCTGCTGTATACTTTATTAGGATTCTTAGCCAGAAGCTCTAAAAGATCGAATTCCTTTGCCGTCAGATTAATCTCCCTGTCTCCGATAAACACCCTTCTGCCTTCCAGATCCAGCTTCAGATCTCCGCTGACCAAAACCTTTTCAGCGCTCTCTTTTTTCTCCTCTTTGCTGGCACGGCGCATAATTGCCTTGATCCTTGCCTTTACCTCCAGGATATTAAAAGGCTTCGTAATATAATCATCCGCGCCATATTCCAGGCCTAATATTTTATCCATGTCTTCCCCTTTTGCAGTAAGCATAATAATGGGAACACTGGAAAATTCCCGGATCTGCTGACACACTTCCAGACCTGTCATCTTTGGAAGCATGATATCCAGAAGGATCATATCATATTCCTTTGTCTTTGCCTTCTCCAGAGCTTCTTCTCCATCGTAAGCACAATCAACCTCCATATCATCCTGTTCCAAACTAAAACGGATTCCTTTAACAATCAGCTTCTCATCATCAACAACCAACACTCTTCTGCTCATCTGCGATCTCCTATTCTACCGTAATATAATCTGCAATTTTTTCAAAGGTCTTCCCTTTAATCCCAGGAACTTCCTGAATGTCCTCTATACTCTTAAAACCTCCGGATTCTTCCCGGTAATCTGCAATAGCCTGAGCCCGCACTTCACCAATTCCAGGAATTTCCTGCAATCCTTCTACAGAGGCTTTATTGATATTGATCTTTTCGTTTTCTTCTTCAGAAGCCGCTTTCTCTTCTTCATAAGAAACAATTCCCTGGTCCTTCATGACCTGAGTCTCTTCCAAAGTATAGACCTGGATTTTTTCTCCATCAGATATGACTGCCGCCTGATTCAGCCAGAAAGGATCTGCGTTCTCTGAAAAGCCTCCAGCCGCTTCAATGGCCTGAAAAACCCTGGAATCTTCCTCTAACTCATAGACCCCCGGTTTTTCTACGGCTCCGCATACATCTACCCAAACAGTAGCCTGCCTTTCTCCGCCCTTTCCGGATTTTTCCTCATCAAGATTTTCCCCGGATTCCGCGCTCTGCTCCCGGCCGATCTCCTGAGATTCACCGATCAAAATTTCTTTTTTTTCAGCACTGCAGGAAACAGTTAAGATTCCTGCCCCTAAGATAAACAGCATCCATATCTTTTTCATCATACACACCTCTTTTTTTCCAGTCAGACAGAATAAGTCCAGTATGTATGACTGTATTTATTGTAACGAATTTAAAGGCGCTTTACAATATCTATTTTCCAAGTTCTTATAAAATTCCTTACGATTTTTCACAATACACTCTGGAAACTCTGCCTGTTGTTCTTCTTAATTTGGGATTTCACAGCTGAACTGCCTGAAATGTTCATTTAGAAATGTATCTTTAGTATAACATTCATCCTGCAAATTGACAACATAAAAAAACAGCCTTTTTTCAGGGCTGTTTTTGTGGATTACTCCCATTTAAAAATGATAATTCCCGCTATAGCAATCACCATTCCAAAAAGTTTTCTCCATTCAAAAGGTGCTTTTTCTACTCCAAACAATCCCAGAAGCTCAATCCCATAGGCTACCGCCAGCTGGGCCACCACTATAAGCATGGCAGATCTGGCAGGCCCCAGAGAAGACATGCTCTTTATCACGGTAACCGTGATAAAGGCACCGATCACTCCTCCCAGCAAAAAGTATTTTTGATTGACAAGCGCCAGTTCTCCTATTCTTTCCCTTCCGGTAAAAAACCAGGCGCCAATACAGACCAGCAAAGCGGAAAACTGTACCCAGCCGGTAGACACCCATAAACTTGTCTGTTTCGTCACCTCCGTATTGAATACTCCCTGTATACTCATTAAAGCACCTGATATAAGGGCAATCAAAATTCCCCACATAATTTCATTCCTCCAAAAGCAACGCCTTTCTGACAATATATCAAAAAGGCGTTTTATAATATAATACATATTTTTTACCATAAGGAGGAATTTCATTCTTATATAAAAGATTTTTCCAGCTTTTCTATCATCTCATCGATATCAGCTTCCGTAATGATCAAAGGAGGAACAAAACGCAGCACATCAGAACCTGCGGAAAGTACGAAAAGTCCATTCTCAATTCCTTTATTAATGATTTCTCCTACAGGCCTTCCGCTGACCACAAGGCCCTGCATCATACCTTTGCCTCTTCTCTCCGTAAGGAAGTCATATTTTTTTACCAGCTCATCCAGTTTTTGTTCCAGATAAGGGGATGTTTTCTGAACATGTTCCAGAATCTTCCCTTCTTCGAACAGATCAAAAACCTTGCTTACCGCACAGCAGGCAAGAGGATTTCCTCCATAAGTAGTTCCGTGATCCCCCGGTTCCAAAGAATTTTTCGCTGTTTTTTCATTTAATACAAAGGCTCCTACCGGCACACCGCAGCCTAAAGCCTTTGCAGAAGTCATAATATCAGGCATTACTCCATAAGACTGGAAAGCGAACATACTACCAGTTCTTCCCATTCCACATTGGATTTCATCCAGAATCAGAAGGATATCTTTTTCATCGCAGAGTCTGCGGACTCCCTGAAGAAATTCTTTGCCTGCCGGATAAATTCCCCCTTCTCCTTGTACAGGCTCCAGAATAATGGCACATGTCTTTTCTGTGATCTGCTCTTTAACACTGTCCAGATCATTAAAATCAGCAAAACGTATTCCGCCGATCAAAGGTTTGAAAGGTTCTTGATAATGGGTGTTTCCTGTAACAGAAAGAGCTCCCAGGCTTCTGCCGTGGAAAGAATGTCTCATAGCGATGATCTCGTGATCCGTACTCTTGTCCTTCAGCCAGGCATATTTACGTGCTGCTTTAATAGCACCCTCAATAGCTTCCGTACCGCTGTTGGTAAAGAAAACCTTGCTCAGTCCAGATGCTTTTAAAAGTTTTTCCGCAGCTTCTACCATAGGTGTATTGTAGAAAAGATTGGAAGTATGTATCAGTTTGTCGATCTGATCCTTCAAAGCCTGATTATAAGCTTTATTTCCATACCCAAGGGCAAAGACAGCAATTCCCGCCCCAAAATCCAGATATTCTTTTCCATCCAGATCATACAGTCTTACCCCTTCTCCCCGTTCCAAGACTACGGGAAAACGGTTATAAGTGTGAAGCACTGCTTTTTCAGCCCTGTCCATATATTCTTTACTGCACGTCATAATACTGTATTCCATCCTTTCTCAAAATTGCGGTTCCTATACCTTTGTCCGTAAAGATTTCCAAAAGCAGGCAGTGTTTGATCCTGCCATCCAAAATATGGACTCTGGATACTCCCCCTTCAATGGCATCCACACAGTTCTGCAGTTTCGGGATCATTCCACCTCCCACATTGCCGCTGTTGATCAGTTCTCTGGCTTCTTTCACAAAAAGCTTGGAGATCAAGGTTGACGGATCCTCCGGATTTCTGTAAACCCCTTCAATGTCTGTAAGAAAAGCCAGCTTTTCTGCATGCATCTGTTTTGCTATGGCGCATGCGGCGTCATCTGCGTTAATATTATAAGTCTGAAAACTTTCATCCATTCCTACCGGGCAGACGATAGGAAGAAAATCTTTTTCCAGAAGATCGGAAAGGATCTTAGGATTCACTTCTGTAATATTTCCCACAAAGCCAATATCCTGGCCGTTTGAATATTTTTTCTCCACTTTCAGAAGGTTGCCGTCCTTTCCGCTGACTCCCACAGCTTTTACTCCCAAAGATTCCACCAAAGCTACCAGTTCTTTATTAACCTTATTTAAGACCATTTCCGCCAGCTCCATGGTTTCTTCATCCGTTACCCGCAGACCATTGATAAACTGAGGCTCTTTTCCCACCTTGCTGACCCAGCGGCTGATCTCTTTTCCCCCTCCGTGTACAATGATGGGTTTAAATCCTACCAGCTTTAAAAGAACCACATCCTGGATTACAGTTCTCTTAAGCTGCTCGTCTACCATAGCGCTTCCGCCGTATTTTACTACGATGATCTTTCTGTTAAATCTCTGGATATAGGGAAGAGCCTCGATGAGCACCTCTGCTTTATCCAGATACTTCTGCTTTACCATTTTCTTTTCCCCCTTATGAGCGGTAATCCGCATTTATTTTCACATAATCATAGGTCAGATCGCAGCCCCAGGCAGTAGCTGTCTCCTCACCCATTTTAATATCCGCGATCACAGTTACCTTATCCTCAGACAAAATCTTTGTAGCCTCTTCCTCGCTGTAATCTGTTCCAATACCGTCTTTCATGATCTGTATCTTTCCGGCTTTGCTCTCGAATATCAGATCCACCTTTTCCGGGTCAAACTGAGCGCCTGAATAACCCATGGCGCAAAGGATCCTGCCCCAGTTCGCATCGTGTCCGAAAATAGCGGCTTTGGTCAGATTAGATGTGATCACAGATTTGCTGAGAGTCACTGCCTGTTCTTTCGTCTGAGCGCCTATCACTTTGACTTCAAAGAGAGCTGTAGCCCCTTCTCCGTCTCCGGCAATCTTCTGGGCTAACGTCTTATTCACATAATCCAAAGCTTTCTTGAACACTTCATAATCCTGTTTTTTTTCTGTAATCTTAGGATTTCCTGCCAGTCCGTTTGCCAGAACAAGGACTGTATCATTTGTAGAAGTATCTCCGTCTACAGAAATCATATTATAGGAGTCCTGTACACTTTCCTTTAATGCTTCCTTCAGGAGAGCTTTGTCAATCTCTGCATCTGTAGTGATAAAAGAAAGCATGGTACACATATTCGGATGGATCATTCCTGATCCTTTGCACATACCTCCTATAGTAACTTTCTTTCCGGAAAGCTCTATCTCCACGGCCGCTTCCTTTTTCACAGTATCTGTAGTCATAATCGCTTCTGCAGCCAGAGCTCCTGCCTCTCGTGTTCCCATCAGAAGCGGTGCCAGATTCTTAACCCCTTCCTCCAGAGTTGGCACAGGAAGCTGCTGTCCGATCACCCCTGTAGAAGCTACCAATACACTGTCAGCAGGAATCCCCAGCGCCTGAGCCGCCGCCTGAGCTGTTGATCTGCAGGCATTGTATCCCTCCTGACCTGTACAGGCATTTGCAATTCCGCTATTGCATACTACTGCCTGTGCAGAGGAAGACTCTTCTACCACTTTTTGATCCCATTTTACCGGAGCCGCCTTTACCACATTCGTAGTAAAAGTACCTGCACAGACACAAGGTTTCTCACTGTAAATCATAGCCATATCCTTTTTCCCGCCTTTTTTGATCCCGGCGGCAAGTCCTGCTGCCTGAAATCCCCGGGCAGCCGTTACTCCTCCATCTATTACATGAATTTTATCTTCCATTTTCTCTTCTCCTCTCTCCTCTTAGCTTTTATGGGAACATTGGAACCAGCTGAAGGCCCTGGTCTTCTTCCTCTCCAAACATAAGGTTCATATTCTGCACTGCCTGTCCCGCAGCTCCTTTTACCAGATTGTCAATGGCTCCCATCATAATGATCCGATTGGTCCTTGGATCGATCTTAAAATTGATATCCACATAATTGCTTCCTTCTACCCATTTTGTCTGAGGATAAAGATCTCTGTCTAATACACGGATAAATTTCTCTGTCTTATAATACTTATCATATATCGCTTTAACTTCTTCATAAGATACTGTTTTTGTCAGAGAAGCATATGCAGTGGCTAAAATTCCTCTGTTCATAGGCACCAGATGAGGAGTAAAGCTTAAAGTAAGCTTCTTCCCGGCTGCGTAGCCCAGCTGCTCCTCAATTTCAGGAGTATGTCTATGATTTCCAACACTGTAAGCTTTCATATTTTCATTTACTTCGCAGAAAAGGTTGTCTACTTTAGCGCCCCGGCCGGCTCCTGAAGTGCCGGATTTTGCGTCAATGATCAGGGTGTCCGGATCGATGATCCCTTCCTTAACTAAAGGATAACAGGTAAGGATGCTGCATGTGGTATAACATCCTGGATTTGCCACAAGCCTGGCTTTTTTTACTGCTTCTCTGTTGATCTCGCACAGGCCATATACGGCTTCTGGTATAAACTGCGGCGCTTTGTGAGAAATTTTATACCATTCTTCATAAACCTTTACATCTTTAATACGGAAATCCGCGCTTAAATCTATGATTTTTACCTTTGAAAGGATGTCCTCATTTACCATAGATGCGCACAGGCCCTGGGGCGTAGCTGTAAAAATCACATCTACCTGGTCCGCCAGTTCTTCCATGTTATCATCCAGACAAGTGTCTTCCACAAGTTCAAACATATTCTGGTATACTTCATAGTATTTTTTATCAATATAGCTTTTGGAACCATACCATTTAATCTCTGCATTTTTATGGCCCAGAAGAAGACGTACTAATTCTCCTCCCGCATATCCGGTGGCTCCGATAATCCCTGCTTTTATCATGCTTCTGTCCTCATTTCCTTTTCATTTCTGCCATAGTGTACAAAATCTCTGTCCGGCAGTTGTCTGTGTCCATAATACTCCTGTTCTCCTGCTCATGCAAGCGGAATTTATGCATATTTCATCCGAAATATTGAATAATTATACATCGCTCTTTATATATATGCAAGTGTTATTTTAAATTTCCGCTCCATTTTCGTCTGTCTAATTTCTTATTTTTATTTAGCCATATCACAGATTAATATCAAATATAACTCTCTGTCATAAAGAAAACTTTTTATTTTTTTATAATTTTCTATTGCATAATTATAATAATTGTTGTATAGTACCAATAGCAACGGAACAAAATGAATATTTTATAGATTTTCAGGAGGATATCTTATGAAAGAAAAAGTTGTTTTAGCATATTCCGGCGGTCTTGATACCACCGCTTTAATTCCCTGGTTAAAAGAAAACTTTGATTACGATGTGATCTGCTGCTGTGTAAACTGCGGACAGGGCGCAGAGTTGGAAGGATTGGATGAGCGTGCGAAACTTTCCGGCGCCTCTAAATTATATATAGAAGATATCGTAGATGAATTCTGTGAAGACTACATTATGCCATGTGTCCAGGCAGGAGCAGTTTATGAGCACAAATATCTCCTGGGTACCTCCATGGCCCGTCCGGGAATCGCAAAAAAACTGGTAGAGATTGCCAGAAAAGAAGGGGCTGTGGCTATTTGTCACGGTGCTACAGGAAAAGGCAATGACCAGATTCGTTTTGAATTAAGCATCAAAGCATTAGCTCCAGATATTAAGATCATCGCACCCTGGCGTATGACAGACGTATGGACTATGCAGTCCAGAGAAGATGAAATCGCATTCTGTAAAGCTCACGGCATCGATCTTCCTTTTGATGCCAGCCACAGCTACAGCCGTGACAGAAACCTGTGGCATATCAGCCATGAAGGACTGGAACTGGAAGATCCTTCTCAGGAGCCAAACTATGACAACCTTCTGGTATTAAGTGTAACACCGGAAAAGGCTCCTGACAAAGAAACTGAAATCACCATGACTTTTGAAGCAGGCGTTCCTAAAACCTTAAATGGAAAAGCCATGAAAGTATCCGAGATCATCACAGAGCTGAACCGTTTAGGCGGAGAAAACGGAATCGGCATTATTGATATCGTAGAAAACCGTGTAGTTGGGATGAAATCCAGAGGTGTTTATGAGACTCCGGGAGGAACTATTCTTATGGAAGCTCATGACCAGCTGGAAGAACTGATCTTAGACAGAGATACCATGGAAGCAAAGAAAAAATTAGGAAGCCAGCTTGCACAGGTAGTATATGAAGGAAAATGGTTTACTCCCCTTAGGGAAGCTATCCAGGCATTTGTGGAATCTACTCAGAAATATGTGACCGGCGAAGTAAAATTAAAATTATATAAGGGCAATATCATTAAAGCAGGCACCACTTCTCCTTACAGCCTGTACAACGAATCTCTTGCCTCCTTCACAACAGGGGATTTGTATGACCATCATGATGCGGATGGATTTATCACCCTTTTTGGACTGCCATTAAAAGTCCGCGCTATGAAAATGATGGAAGTAAAAAATAACAATAAATAATCTTTCATCCTGAATATAAGCCAGCTTCTAAGTTTTGATAGAGAAAAAACCGATGAGAATCGCACCCCTCATCGGTTTTTTCTTTTATATCTTCCTGTCTTCTTCAATTTTCCCATAAATACTGGCAGGGACTCTGGCTTTCACGTAGATTCCCTGGGGAGTATATTCTTCTGACAGAAGCTGTCCGTATTTCCGGATCAGTTGAATCTTTCCAGCTTCCTGATAGCCATAATTTCTTTCCAGGTAAATCTGGTTTTCTGTGAGGATTTTCTCCATAACCTGTTTAAATTCTTCCAGGCCTTCCCCTGTTTTTGCAGAAATCTTCAGCACATAGTCTGCCTGAAAATCCCTGAATACCTGCTCCCCTGAAACTTTATCCTGTTTATTAAAAAGAGTGACTACTTTCTTATTCTGAACTCCCAGTTCTTTAAGTGTCTGATATACTACGAACATCTGTTCATCCATCTGAGGATTTGAAGCATCTACAACATGAATGATCACATCTGCATATTTTGCCTCTTCCAGAGTACTCTTAAATGCCTCAATTAAATTATGGGGCAGCTTACGTATAAATCCCACTGTATCAGTAAGATAAATCTTCTGCTTTCCCGGAAGTTCCAAAGCTCTGGTAGTAGGGTCCAGAGTTGCAAAAAGTTTATCCTCTTCCAGTACCCCTGCATGAGTCAAAGTATTCAGAAGGGTTGACTTTCCTGCATTTGTGTATCCTACAATGGCTCCTGTCATAAGGCAGTCTTTGCGCCTTCCTTCCCGAAGAAGTTCCCGGTGTCTTTTCACCTGTTCCAGTTCCCTCTTCAGCTGAGAAATTCGGGTTTTAATAAGACGTCTGTCCATTTCCAATTTTTTCTCTCCGGGTCCTCTGGTGCCAATCCCTCCACCAAGTCTGGACAGAGATGTGCCAAGCCCTGTCAGTCTGGCAGCCCGATATCGCAGCTGGGCCAATTCTACCTGTATTTTCCCTTCACTGGTCCTGGCGCGTCTTGCAAATATATCCAGGATCACCACTGTTCTGTCCATAACTTTACATTCCAGCTCTCTTTCCAGATTATTTATCTGAGAAGGAGACAGCTCATCATCACATACAATCCCCGTAGCATCCAGAGCCCGGACAGCCATCTGGATTTCTTCCAGTTTTCCGGATCCTACATAATAACCGGGGTGGATTCCTTCCCGGCTCTGTACCACTCTTCCCACAGTCTCCGCTCCGGCAGTTTCCACCAGTTCTTCCAGTTCATCCAGAGAATCCTGTATATCTTCATTTTCTCTGGTGGCCACTCCCACCAGAATCACTCTTTCTGCTTCTTCTTTTAATTCATATAATTCCATAAATTCTCCTATAACCAGACAAAGCCGCCTTGAGAAACAACTTGGACAGCTTCTGTATTTCTCAAGGCAGCTTCTTATCTCGTCTCTAACAGATAATTTTCTCTTACAGCATTTATATCTCCCGGATATAATTCCAGATACTCATTAATCTTTTCTTTCGCCGAATCATAGTCCGCCATTTTTTCATAAATAATAATTTCATTAAACAGAAGAGCCGGCTGCTCATCGCTGTCTTCCTCTTTCAGTCCTTCCTGAACATATGACAATGCCGATTCATAATCTTCTTCCTGAATACTGCAGTAAGCCAGGCCATTGTATGCCTCTGCTTTCAGATCCTCTGCATCCAGACACTGCTCATAGGTTTCCCGGGCTTTTTCTGCATCCCCTGTAGTGAGATAAACTTTGCCTAAATAGATCTGCGCCATAGGATAATCCTTTTCTGTTGCCCTTTCCAGATCTTTTTCGGCATTTTCATAATCCCCCAGATAATAGTATACCCTTCCCCGCTGATAATAATCTTCTCCGTCTCCGGGCTTGATCTCTGCCGCCTTTTCTAAATATACGCTGCCGTCTGCATTTAATCCGCAGTCTCTGTATACCATGTAAATATCCAAATAATCCTGATAGTCTTCAGAGTCTTCTATAACCCTGGAAAAGTCTTTTTCCGCCTGGTTATACTCTTTTAATTGCAGATATGCGCTTCCTCTCAGGAAAAAGCCATCCTTTTCCCTGCTGTCTTCCAGAAGAGTATTGCAGGTTTCCAGACAACCTTTATAGTCTTTCTGATGATATTGGGCATCTGCCAGATAAAGAGAAATATCCCTCTTCATCGACTGATCAGAACTTCTGACCTGGTCCAGTGCCGCCTCAAAAGCTTCCTGCGCTTTATCGTAAACTTCCTTTTCTGTCCAGGCTACGCCAATCCCCCGCCAGGATTCAGCAGTATGGTCTTCGGCCTCCACTGCATCCTGGAAATTCTCTATAGCCTCTGTATAATTCTTTTCTTCCAGATTTTTTATTCTTATCTCATATGAAGTAGGCGTATGACTGCAGCCTCCCAAAAAGCACAGCATCATCCCTATCCCTGCAAAGACTCTTTTTCTCACCTGTACATCTCCGTTTCTCTCACCGAAGGATCAGATTTTCAGCCTCCATGGCATCCACTACCTGCTGAGCATATTCTTCACAGATCTGATCTGTAGACGCTTCTACCATCACTCTGATAAGGGGTTCTGTCCCACTCTCCCGCACCAGGATCCTTCCATCAGTACCAAGAGCAGTCTCTACTCTCTGTATAGCTTCTGTCACCTTCGGATTCTCTCTTGCCTGTTTTTTGTCATAAACTTTAACATTCTTTAATACCTGCGGATAAATCTTTACTTCTCTCGTCAGCGTACTGAGGGGAACTTTCTTTTCAATAATCACTTCCATAAGCTTCAAAGAAGTAAGAATTCCATCTCCGGTAGTCGCATGTTTTGAGAAGATAATATGTCCTGACTGCTCTCCTCCAATAGAATGGCCGTTAGCCATCATATTTTCACAGACATATTTATCTCCTACAGCAGTCTGCTCATAGGAGATACCTTCTCTTTCAAGAGCCTTATAGAGTCCCAGGTTAGACATTACTGTGGTAACAATGGTATTATTGTTCAGCTGTCCCTGCTCTTTCATATATTTACCGCAGACATATAAGATCAGATCTCCATTGACCTCATTTCCCTGATCATCCACAGCAATACATCTGTCAGCATCTCCGTCGTAAGCGAATCCCACATCCAGCTGTTTTTCTTTTACAAAATTTTTAAGTTCTTCAATATGGGTGGAACCACAATTTGTATTAATATTCGTTCCGTCCGGTTCATTATGGATCACATAAGTTTTTGCTCCTAAAGCATCAAAAACACTTTTGGCAATAGCCGAAGCACTTCCGTTGGCACAATCCAGACCTACACGGAAATTTTTAAATGCCCGGGTCGGAATAGAGATCAGATAGCCGATATAACGGTTTCTTCCAGCTGAAAAATCTACGGTCCGGCCGATATTTTCTCTTTTTGCCAAAGGCAGCTCCGGGATTTCTCCATCTATATATGCTTCAATCTGCGCCTCCACATCTGCTTCCATTTTCTGTCCATTCCCGTTAATGATCTTAATACCATTATCATAAAAGGGATTATGGCTGGCGGAAATCATGATACCGCAGTCAAAATTTTCTGTTCTCACTACATAAGAAACACTGGGAGTCGTCGTCACATGAAGGAGGAATACATCTGCTCCAGAGGCGGTAAGGCCTGCTACCAGAGAATACTCAAACATATAGCTGCTCCTTCTGGTATCCTTGCCAATAACAATCTGAGCCTTATGGTCTTTTCCAAAATACCATCCAAGAAAGCGTCCAACTTTAAAAGCATGCTCTACTGTTAAATTTACATTTGCTTCCCCTCGGAAGCCGTCTGTTCCAAAATACTTACCCATAACTGACTCCTTTACATTAGAATTGGGGGGCAAAACCACTTTGCCCCCATGGTGTTATAAATTCTGATTTCCTTTATCTCTCCGGAAAAAGGGGATGTGTATATACTCCCGCTTTCTCCAGTTCTCTGAAAGATTTCATAACTGCTTCTTTATCTTCCTGATAAGTCACACCAAACCAGGTGTCATGTGTTTTCAGAACAGAAACTTCTGCCTTTCCTTCTTTGATCATCTGATCCACAACACCGGGAAGAAGATATTCTTTTTTAATATCTCCAGGTTTTACTCCTGCTAAAAATTCCCCAAAACATTTTTCCAGCACATCCATAAATTCCGGCTGGAATCCCCACATATTCATGGAAACCAACGTCTGCGGATCCAGATACTGTTTTTCACCTGTCTCCTCGTCTACTGCAGCCGGCCCCTGCTCTGTTTCCTGAATATTGTATGTTTCGGTAATACCCACCAGTTTTCTGTCCTGGCTCAATGTACAGACTCCTCTGGTCACCCCTCCGTTGTCGCTAAGGGTATTTTCCAAAATAAATCCGGCCATGCAGATATCCATTTTTTCTCCGCTTTTTTTCTCTTCCACTAAATAGTCATGGATTTTTCCAAAAGCTTCCTTACCATAATAGTCATCTGCATTAATCACCAGGAAAGGCTCCTCAACCGCCTTCTTAGCCGCCAGAACAGCCTGACCGGTTCCCCATGGCTTTGTTCTGTCTTCAGGGCAGGTAAATCCCTCCGGCAGATCCTTCAGATCCTGATATACATAAGCTACTTCTGTGATTTTTTCTATTTTATCACCAATGATCTCTTTGAATTCTTTTTCAATATCTTTGCGGATGATAAAAACTACTTTATTAAATCCCGCTTCTAACGCATCATGAATGGAGTATTCCATAATGATTTCACCCTGAGGTCCTACCTTAGCCAGCTGTTTGATTCCTTTGCCAAAACGGCTGCCAAGACCTGCCGCCATAATGACTAATGCTGTTTTTTTCATTTCTATTTTCTCCTATTTTATTTTTCTCGGTGCTACTAATATACTATAAAACACCGGAAAATTCAACTGTCCCGGCATTTTCTGCTCTGTTTCATTTCTTTCCGGTCACACAGATCATCTGGCCCTGTCCATGATAAATCTGTATTTCCCTGAATCCTGCTTCTCGCATACAGGCTTCCAGCTCTTCCGGCCGATAAATCTGCATAAACCCATCTACAGACGGCCAGTCGCACAGATCCGGATCGCTTCCTTCATTGAGAACTGCAAAAATTCCGGCAGGTTTCAGGACCCGCAGGATCTCTCTAAATCCAGCTTTTATATCGGGCCAGAAATAAACAGTTTCTATGGCAGTTGCCAGATCAAAGGTATTTTCCGAAAAAGGCAGCCGGATCACATCTGCCTGGCAGATATGGCATCTGGTTCCCAGATACTCCTTATTCAGTGCTTCAGACTGTCTGACGCTTACCTCGGTATAATCAATGCCGTCGATCACACTATCCGGAGAACGCTTCAGCATCTCTTTAATAGCAGCCCCTCCCCCGCAGCCGGCATCCAGGATCCGCATATCCGGACGCCAGGGAAGTTTTGAAAATCCAAAGTTTCTCAAAGGCTCGTGGCTTTTATTCATTCTTTTCAGCATTTTTTCTCCGCCTTCTCCCTCCGGGCGGGCCGGGTTTTCCTTAATCTCTGACATTCTTATTCCTTCCTTTCTACATCTTCCGTCAAAATCAAGTCTGATTGAAAATACTGTTCCTGAAACTTTACCTGCTCCCAGATCTGTTCCCGGGTAAAAGACATACCTTCGGGAGCTGCGACCCATTTTTCTTCGATATCATCCTGCCTGTATACAATACCTATGATCCTTCCCCTGAATTCCTTTACCGGGTGGTCTACTCCAAGGATATATACATCCTGTTCTTCCCCGTCCGGAGCAAGGATCCCTTCTATATATCCATAATTGATGGGATAATACAACTTCCTGTGCTCGGGATGAAAGCTGCCCATTGGGCGGTCCACTGTAACTTTTACCTCTTTTCCCAGCATCAGGGAATGCAAGGTATGATGGTCTGTCGCTGATATTTCCATTTCTAACTCAGAACCTCCATAAACCAAAACCAATGTTTTCTTTAATATCAGTGCTATTCTAGCATATTCTGCCATAGGATTCCAGACAGAACCTAAAGGGGGCTGTCCTGAAAACATTATTCAGTGCTTTACTATAAACAAACATTCTAAATG